>MDTD01178506.1_pt1 | contig 44588 bp, 40 predicted proteins | sample 811221 | NCBI WGS metagenome assembly MDTD01 (sample SAMN05326646, study PRJNA326480) | marine metagenome | isolation source: seawater | place: Pacific Ocean: South West | collected 2011 | reverse complement strand
CTGTATCACCGGCGCGCCCCGCCAAACCTGCCTCCGATCATAACCGCAAAACCATAAGGCCCCGCTGACCAACAACACCAAAGCGCCGCCGGTGAGGGGGTATTTAGAGTCGCCGCGCGCGCCCCGCAACCCCTTTTTTCGACTTTCGTCACTTTTTCTTCATGGAGGCGAATTTTCACGGAAAATCAATGTTTTGACGAAAGAATGGCGTCGCACGAGGTGCCATGCGCGTAACAATCTTGCGCCCTTCGCGCCGCATCCGCCTGGCACCCGTGCCTGCCCACAGGGTTATCCACAGACGCGCCGCACCTCACGCCCGACTCATGCGCGCAAGACCGGGCCAGCGCAGCGCCAGAAGCCCGAGGATCGCCGCCAGATAGGCCAGCGGCTCGATCTGGAATCCCTTGGCGAGCCAGAGGAAATGCAGCGCCCCCAGAACGGCCACCGCATAGGTGAGCCGGTGCAGCACGCGCCATCGCGGACCCAGCCGGCGCACCGACCGGTCGTTCGAGGTGAGCGCCAGAGGGATCATCAGGACGAAGGCCGTCATGCCCACCGTCACATGGGGCCGCCTGACGATCTCGGTCCAGATGCGCGCCGCGTCCCGCACGTCCAGAAACAGCCAGACCGCCAGGTGCAGGCCGACATAGCAGAAGGCCAGCAGGCCGATGGCGCGGCGAAACCGCAGCAGGTTCACGCCCAGGTAGCGGCGCAGCGGCGTGAGGCAGAGCCCGAGGACCAGCAGTTGCAGCGCGATCTCGCCCAGCTCGCGCTCCAGCGCCTTGATCGGCTCGGGGCCGAGGCCCCCGGTCGCCCCCTGCCAGACCAGCCAGGGCGCCATCCAGCCGAAACCGAGCCAGACCGCCCAGACTGGAACCCGGCGCGCCAGCGTGTTGATGGGGTCGCGCAGGGTCAATGGAATTTCGTCAGATCCATGCCCGCGTAGAGGCCCGCCACCTCCTCGGCGTAGCCGTTGAACATCAGCGTCGGGATGCGAGCCGAGAACAGCCCGCCGCCGATGCGCCGCTCGGTGGCCTGGCTCCAGCGCGGATGATCCACCTCGGGGTTGACGTTGGAATAGAAGCCGTATTCGCGCGGATTGGCCTTGTTCCAGCTGGTCGGCGGCTGCGTGTCGGTCAGCGTGATGCGCACCACGGACTTGATCGACTTGAAGCCGTATTTCCAGGGGACCACAAGGCGCAGCGGCGCGCCGTTCTGGTTCGGGATGTCGCGCCCGTAGATGCCGGTGGCCATGATCGTGAGCGGGTGCATCGCCTCGTCGAGCCGCAGCCCCTCCACATAGGGCCAGTCGAGCACCGGGTAGCGCACGCCGGGCATCTCCTCGGGGCGCAGCACCGTCTCGAAGGCCACGTATTTCGCGCCCGGCTGCACTCCCGCCATGTTCAGCAGATCGGCCAGTTCGAACCCGTTCCACGGCACCACCATCGACCACGCCTCGACGCAGCGGAAACGGTAGAGCCGTTCCTCGACGGTCATCTTCGCCATGATGTCGGCGAAATCGTAGTCGCCGGGCCGGTCCACAAGACCGTCGATGCGCACCGTCCAGGGCGTGGTGCTCAGGAGCCGCGCGTTGCGCGCCGGGTCGCCCTTGTCGGTGCCGAACTCGTAGTAGTTGTTGTAGGTGGTGATATCTTCCCAGCTGTTGGGTTCGAGCGTTTCGGCCCGTGCCGCACCGGTGCCCACGAGGCCCAGCCCCGCCGCACCCGCAAGCAGCGCACGACGGTTGAGCCAGACCGGCTCCGGGGTCACGTCCCGCGCGCTCAGATCATTCTTCCAACGATTTGCCATTCTCGAACCTCCCGGCCACATGGGGGCATATAGGCACAGTCACGCGCCGCGCCAGCCGAAGGTTTCAGGGCATCGATCACAAACCCGCGTCCGGGTTGTAACTCGGCCGGATCTTGTTGAACGCGATCGAGGTGCCGTCCGCCTGCACCAGCCGCACATGCCGCCGCCGCATCAGACGCGGCTCGGCCACGCCAACAGAATGGGCGATGGTCTCCACTTCCTTGATGATCGAACGGGCGTAGTTGGCGACCTTCATGTATTTGTCCTCCACCACCAGACCGCGCTGCAGGTGCGGGTCATGGGTGGTGATCCCCGTGGGACAGGTGTTGCGGTTGCACTTGAGCGCCTGGATACAGCCCAGCGCGAACATGAAGCCGCGCGCGGAGGTGACGAAATCCGCCCCCGCGCAGATCGCCCAGGCCACGTCGCCGGGATTGATCAGCTTGCCGCTGGCGATCATGCGGATGCGGTCCTTGAGGCCGTGCCGGTCGCGCAGGTCGACAATACGTGGCAGCGCGTCGCGCAAGGGCATCCCCACCAGATCCATGAGCGGCATCGGCGCGGCCCCCGTGCCTCCCTCGCCGCCGTCGATGGTAATGAAATCGGGCGCGCAGTCGGGCCCGCGCGCGACGATCCGCTCGAAGAAAGGCTCCCAAGCCTCGGACGAGCCGATCACCGTCTTGAATCCCACGGGCCGCCCCGTCACCGCGCGGATCCGGCAGATCATGTCGAGAAGGTCCTCGAAATCGTCCACCTCCGCGTGGCGGTTGGGCGAGATGCTGTCCTCTCCCTCGGGGATCCCGCGAATCCGCGCGACCTCGGCATCGACCTTGGCACCGGGCAGGATCCCGCCCTTGCCGGGCTTGGCCCCTTGCGCCAGCTTGATCTCGAACATCTTGACGCAGGGATGGTCCGACACCTCGCGCAGCTTGTCGTCCGAGAGCCGCCCGTCGGCGTCGCGCACCCCGTATTTCGCCGTGCCGATCTGATAGACCAGATCGCAATTGCCCGTGAGGTGATAGGGGCTCAGCCCCCCCTCGCCGGTATTGAGCCAGATGCCCGCCTGCGCCGCCCCCCGGCTCAGCGCCTCGACGGCCGGGCGCGAGATCGCGCCATAGCTCATGGCCGAGATGTTGAAGATCGATTTCGCCTTGTAGGGGATCGCCGCTCCCGGCCCGATCTCCATGGGCGCGGTCTGGGCAAACTGGTCGTCGAGCGGCGGAAAGATCGCCGGCACGAAGATCGGCGTGCCCGGCACGCCCAGATTGCGGGTCGAGCCGAAGGCTATCGTGTTGCCCTTGCCCCGCGTGGCGTGCCGCACCCAGTCGCGCTGCGCGCGGTTGAACGGCATCTCCTCACGGTCCATGGCAAAGAAATACTGGCGAAAGAACTCGCCCAGCTTGGTGAACAGATTGCGGAACCGTCCGATCACCGGATAGTTGCGCCGGATCGCGTCACCGGTCTGCATCCGGTCGATCACGTAAAACAGCAGCACGGTCAGCACCACCGCCCCGAGGACCAGCACGAAAACCAGCGCCAGAACCTCGAGGATCTGCGTCACATACCCCATCTTCCCTCTCCGAATGACCGCCCCGTTCCGGCCCCGCGCGCGGGCCTGTCGGGGCGAAGCCTGCGCCTTTCGCCGCAACCGGGCAAGCCGGAATCGCCCCGCCCCGCCGCTTTCGCGCCCTCCGCCAGCGCATCTTCTCCGTGCCGCGCGGCGCGCTCGGAACGCCTTTGAAACAGGGGCGGACATTCGCCCGGTCACAAAATCGTGACTGGATGTTTCAAGCGCGCGCGGCTTAGCCGCACCGCCATCCCTGTCAAGCGGGATCGGCGGAAATCCCCGCTGAACCGCCCCGCTTCGGGCCGCGTATCTGTCTGGACGATACCGATCACGGTGTCGTGACAACGGTCAACCAAGGAGACACTTCCATGCTTCGCAGAACCTGCCTCGCTCTTACTGCCGCCATCCTCACGGTCGGTCCCGCCCTGGCCGACGGGCACGGCATGAAGAAGGACATCGTGGATATTGCCGCAGGCAATGACAGCTTCTCGACCCTCGTCGCCGCCGTGCAGGCAGCAGACCTTGTCGAGACGCTCAAGGGCGACGGCCCCTTCACTGTCTTCGCCCCCACCAACGAGGCCTTCGCCGCCCTGCCCGCGGGCACGGTGGAAAACCTCCTCAAGCCCGAGAACAAGGACCAGCTCACCGCGATCCTCACCTATCACGTGGTGCCGGGCAAGGTGATGTCGGGCGATCTCTCGGACGGCATGATGGCCGAGACCGTTCAGGGCGGCAAGGTCACCATCGGCACGTCGGGCGGCGTCACGGTGGACGGTGCCAACGTTGTGCAGGCCGATGTCGAGGCTTCGAACGGTGTGATCCACGTCATCGACGCCGTGATCCTGCCGAAATAAGCCTCCCCGGGCTTCACGATGCGGGGCGGTTCCTCGGGGCCGCCCCCTCCCGTCAGACCCCAGCCTCGATCATCGCGCGCGCCAGCACCGGCACGCTCGATGCATTGAGCCCCGCGATGTTGATGCGGCTGTCGCCCACCATGTAGATACCGTGTTGCTCGCGCATCCGCGCCACCTGCTCGGGGCTCGCGCCAAGCAGCGAGAACATGCCCCGATGCTGCGCGATGAAACCGAACCGGTCAGAACCCGAGAGCCGCTGCAACTCCGCCGCCATCTGCTCGCGCAGCTTCAGCATGCCCAGGCGCAACTCCTCCAGCTCCGCCTGCCAGTCCGCGCGCAGGGCCTCGTCGCCCAGCACCATGCTCACCAGCCGCGCCCCGTGATCGGGCGGAAAGGAATAGTTCTGCCGGTTGAGATAGGCGAGGTTGCCCTGCGTGACCTTGTGCAGCCCGCGCTCCTGCGCCACCGCCATCAGGATGCCGGTGCGCTCCCGGTAGATGCCGAAATTCTTCGAACAGCTCGCGGCAATCAGAACCTCGGGGCAATTGGCCGCGACGAAGCGCACCGCCGCCGCATCCGCCTCCAGCCCGTCGCCGAAGCCCTGATAGGCAATGTCGATCATCGGCAGCGCGCCGCGCGCGTTCAGATGATCCACCACCGCGCGCCATTCCGTGAGGTTGAGATTGGCCCCCGTCGGATTGTGACAGCAGCCATGCAAGAGCACCACGTCGCCCGCGCGCAGCCCCTCCAGATCGACCATCATGCCGGCGAAATCCACAGCACAGGTGGCTGTATCGAAATAGCGGTAGGGCACCACCTCCATCCCCATATGGGCAAGGATGCTCAGATGATTGGGCCAGGTCGGGTCCGACACGAAGACGCGCGCGCCCGGAGCGGCCATCTTCACCAGATCGAACCCCTGCCGCACCGCGCCGGTGCCGCCCGGCGTGGCGATCGCCGCGACCTGCCCGCGCGCCACAGCTTCGCCGAGAACCAGCCCGATCATCGCGTCGAGAAAGGCCGGATCGCCCGCCAGCGCGGTATAGGCTTTCGTCGTCTCCTCTTCCCAGAGCCGCTTCTCGGCGGCCTTGACCGCGCGCATGATCGGGGTCACGCCCTCTGGCGTCTTGTAGACACCGACGCCGAGGTCGATCTTGGTCTCGCGCGGGTCCTCGCGATAGGCCTGGGCCAATGCGATGATCTTGTCCGCCGGTTTTTCCTTGAGTTGTTCGAACATCATGCCTCTCCCGTGGCGACGGGCAGCGTCGGGAACGCGCCCCATTCGGTCCATGACCCGTCATAAAGCGCGTGATCGGTCTTGCCGATCCGCTCCAACGCCAGGTTGATGACCGCCGCCGTGATCCCCGAGCCGCAGGTGGTGATCGCGGGCTTGGCAAGGTCCACCCCGGCCGCGTCGAAGACCGCGCGCAGCTCCTCGGGGGATTTCATCGTCCCCTCCGGCGTGAGAAGATCCGTGTAGGGCACGTTCTTCGATCCCGGGATATGGCCCGAGCGCAGGCCGGGGCGCGGCTCGGGCTCCTCGCCGCGAAACCGCCCGGCCGAGCGCGCATCGAGGATCTCGTGATCGCCGAGCTTCGCCGCCGCCGATACCTGCGTCACGTCGCGCACCATGTGGTTCTGCCGCCGCACGGTCATGTGCCTGTCGCGCACGATGGGGGGCAGATCATCGGTCTCGCGTCCCTCGGCCTGCCATTTCGGAAAGCCGCCGTCGAGCACGGCCACGTTCTCCTGCCCCATCAGCCGGAAAAGCCACCATACCCGCGCCGCCGAGAAAAGCCCGTGCGTGTCGTAGACCACCACCTGATGCCCGTCGCCCACGCCCATGGCGCGCAGGCGCGACATGAATTTCTCGACCGGCGGCACCATGTGCGGCAGGGCCGAGCGCGCGTCGCTGATCTCCTCGATGTCGAAGAACCGCGCGCCGGGGATATGTGCGGCCGCGTATTCGGCCCGCGCGTCGCGCCCCGTGCCGGGCAGAAAGGTGGTGCCATCGAGAACCCGCAGATCGGGATCCTTCAGATGGGCGGCCAGCCAGTCGGTCGAGACAAGCGTCTTGGGATCGTCGGTCATCGGAACCCCCGCAGAATGAACCTGCGCCTGCCTACAATCGGCGCGGCCAAAGGGCAAGTCCGCGCGGGGCCGCCCCCGCCCCGTCCGGCCGTCACGGCAAGCTGCCCGAGGCATGCGTGCCCGGCACCGGCGCGATCAAGCCTGCCTTGCGCAGCCGCGCTGCCGCGCCGGAGGGGTGCCGCGGGGCACGGGATGGAAAGGGATGGAGGCGAGTGCCGGAATCGAACCGGCCTTCACGGATTTGCAATCCGGTGCGTAACCACTCCGCCAACTCGCCCCGGGTGGTGGGTTCCGATACCGCATCGCGCGGGGCTGTGCAAGCGGGTCGGGCGGGGCCGGGGCGCAAGCGGCCCCGGTCCCGCGCCCCTACTCGGCCGCGTCGGCATAATCCTCGAGCGGCGGACAGGTGCAGACCAGATGCCGGTCGCCATAGGCGTTGTCCACCCTGTTCACCGGCGGCCAGTACTTGTCCACCCGGAAGGCACCGGGGGGAAAGCAGCCCTGCTCGCGGCTGTAGGGGCGGTCCCACTCCTTGACGAGATCCTCCATCGTGTGGGGCGCGTTCCTGAGCGGGTTGTTCTCGGGGTCCATGCGGCCCTCCTCGATGGCGCGGATCTCCTCGCGGATCGCCAGCATCGCGTCGCAGAAACGGTCGAGCTCGGCCTTGGTCTCGCTCTCGGTGGGCTCCACCATCAGCGTGCCGGCCACCGGCCAGCTCATCGTCGGCGCGTGAAAGCCGCAATCCATCAGCCGCTTGGCGATGTCATCGACGGTGATGCCCGCGCTCTCGGCGAAGGGGCGCACGTCGAGGATGCATTCATGTGCGACGCGGCCGTTCCGGCCCTTGTAGAGAACGTCATAGGCCCCCTCGAGCCGCTTGGCGATGTAATTGGCGTTGAGGATCGCCACCCGCGTCGCCTGCGTGAGCCCCGCGCCCCCCATCATCAGGCAATAGGCCCAGGAAATCGGCAGGATCGAGGGCGAGCCATAGGGTGCCGCGCTGACCGGTCCCTCCTGCCCGCCGGTCTCGGGATGGCCGGGAAGGAACGGCACGAGATGCGGCTTGACGCCGATCGGTCCCATGCCCGGGCCGCCGCCGCCATGGGGAATGCAGAAGGTCTTGTGCAGGTTGAGATGGCTCACGTCGCCGCCCAGATCGCCGGGGCGCGACAGGCCCACCATGGCGTTCATGTTGGCACCGTCGATATAGACCTGGCCGCCATGCCTGTGCGTGATCTCGCAGACCTCGCGCACCGTCTCCTCGAAGACGCCATGGGTCGAGGGATAGGTGATCATGCAACCCGCGAGGTTCTCGGCGTGCTTCTCTGCCTTGGCGCGAAAGTCCTCGAGGTCGATATCGCCGTTCCCGGCGGAGTTGACCACCACAACATCCCAGCCGACCATATGCGCGCTGGCCGGGTTGGTGCCATGGGCGCTGACCGGGATGAGACAGACCTTGCGGTGCCCCTCGCCGCGCGACCGGTGCCATGCGGCGATGGTCAGAAGCCCCGCATATTCGCCCTGCGCACCGGAATTGGGCTGCATGGAGATGGCGGCATAGCCGGTGATCTCGCACAGCTTTGCCGAGAGGTCGTCGATCATCTCCTTGTAGCCAAGCGCCTGATCCGCCGGAACAAACGGATGCAGGAGCGAAAACTCGCGCCAGCTCACCGGCATCATCTCGGCGGCCGAGTTGAGCTTCATCGTGCAACTGCCCAGCGGGATCATCGCCCGGTCCAGTGCCAGGTCGCGGTCGGCCAGGCGGCGCATGTAGCGCATCATCTCGGTTTCGGCGCGGTTCATGTGAAAGATCGGATGGGTGAGATAGTCGCTTTCCCGCAAGAGCGCCTCGGGCAGGCGGTATTCCGGGGTGAGGTCGCTGTCCTCCATGACGATGCCGAAGGCGCGCCAGACCGCCTCTATCGTCCGGGTGCGTGTGCGCTCGTCCAGCGTGATGCCGATGCGCGTCTCGCCCACGCGGCGCAGGTTCACCCCCTCGCGCACCGCCGATTGCAGCACGCCGCGCTGCAACAGGCCCACATCCACGGTGATCGTGTCGAAGAAGGCCCCCGGCTCGACATGAAAGCCCGCCGCCTCCAGCCCGCGCGCGAGCCGCACCGTCTTGCGGTGGATGCGCTGCGCGATGGCGCGCAGCCCCTCGGGGCCGTGAAACACCGCATACATCGAGGCCATGACGGCCAGGAGCGCCTGCGCGGTGCAGACATTCGAGGTGGCCTTTTCGCGGCGGATATGCTGTTCGCGGGTTTGCAGGCTCAGGCGATAGGCACGGTTGCCGTGACTGTCCACGCTGACCCCCACGATCCGCCCCGGCATGGCCCGCTTCATGGCGTCGCGGCAGGCCATATAGGCCGCGTGCGGCCCGCCATAGCCCATCGGCACGCCGAATCGCTGGGTGGAGCCCACGGCGATATCCACCCCCATCGCGCCCGGCTCCTTCAGAAGCGTGAGCGCGAGCGGATCGGCAATGACGATGCCGATGGCCCTGGCCGCGTGCAGCGCCTCCATCTCGGCGGTGAAATCGCGCAGGTGGCCATGGGTGCCCGGATACTGGAAGATCGCACCGAAGACCTTCTCGGCCTCCAGCTCCTCGGGCGCGCCCACGATCACCTCGATGTCGAGAGGCGCGGCGCGGGTCCGCATCACGGCGATGTTCTGCGGGTGGCAGTTCTCGTCGACGAAGAAGGCGCGCGCCTTCGACTTGGCCACGCGCTGCGCCATGGTCATGGCTTCCGCCGCCGCGGTCGCCTCGTCGAGAAGCGAGGCATTGGCGATCTCGAGCCCGGTCAGATCGCTGACCATGGTCTGGAAATTCAGCAGCGCCTCGAGCCGTCCCTGGCTGATTTCCGGCTGATAGGGGGTATAGGCGGTGTACCAGGCCGGGTTCTCGAAGATGTTGCGCTGGATCGCGGGCGGCGTGACGGTGCCGTGATAGCCCTGCCCGATCAGAGAGGTCAGCACCTTGTTCTTCGACGCCACCACCCGCATGTGGTGCAGGAGTTCGCGTTCCGATTTGGGCTTGCCGAAATCGAGCGGGCGCTCCTGCCGGATGGAGCGCGGCACCGTCTCGTCGATGAGCTGATCGAGGCTGTCGACCCCGAGCACCTCGAACATGGCCGCCATCTCGGCGGGCGAGGGGCCGATATGGCGCCGGTTGGCGAAATCATAGGGCAGATAGTCGGTGGCCTTGAACGGCATCGCACTCTCCATAACGCAGCGCCGGGGCGCACCCGGCTTCATCTGTCCGGCAACGCGCCCGCCGGAGGCGTGTTCCGGCGGGGTCCGGGCCTAGCCGATGAGGGCCTTGTAGGCGGCCTCGTCCAGGTAGTCGTCCATCTGGCTCATGTCCTCGGGCTTGATCTTGAAGAACCAGGCATCGCCCATCGGGTCCTCGTTGACCTTGCCGGGCTCGTCGGCCAGCGCCTCGTTGACCTCGACGATCTCGCCGTCGAGCGGGGCGAGGATGTCGGACGCGGCCTTGACGCTCTCGATCACCACGATCTCGTCATCCTTGGTGACGCTGGTGCCCACCTCGGGCAGATCGACGAAGACCACGTCGCCCAGTTGTTCGGCGGCGTGTTCGGTGATGCCGACGACGACCAGATCGCCCTCGACGCGCAGCCATTCGTGTTCTTCGGTGAATTTCATCGCTGTAGGCTCCCTGATGATCAGCGTTTGAAACGGGCGGGGACGAAGGGCAGCGGCGTGACCGTGGCCGCAAGCCGCTTGCCGCGCACCTCCCCGTAAAGCGTGGTGCCCCCGGCGGAAAGGGCGCGGGGCACGTAGCCCATGGAGACCGGCCCCTCGACGCTGGGGCCGAACCCGCCCGAGGTGACATGGCCCACGGCCTCTCCCCCCTCCGCCGTGGCGAAAAGGGGCGTGCCCTCGCGCATCGGCGCGCGGCCCTCCGGGCGAAGGCCCACGCGGGCGCGCGGCGCGCCATCGGCCAGTTCGGCCAGGATCCGCTCGGCCCCCGGAAAGCCGCCCGCGCGCGCGCCGCCTGCGCGGCGCACCTTGCCGATGGCCCAGGCAAGCCCGGCCTCGACCGGCGTGGTCGTGGTGTCGATGTCGTGGCCATAGAGGCACAGCCCCGCCTCGAGCCGCAGGCTGTCGCGCGCGCCAAGCCCGATGGGGGCCACGTCCTCATGCGCCAGAAGCGCGCGGGCGAGCGGCTCGGCCTGATCGTCCGGCACGGAGATCTCGTAGCCGTCCTCGCCGGTATAGCCCGAGCGCGAGATCCACAGCTCGCCGAACTCCGACGGGAAAAGGCCGACATCCATGAAGCGCATCCGCGCCACGCCCGGCACCAGGGCCTCCAATACCCCTTCCGCGGCGGGGCCCTGAAGCGCCATGAGCGCGCGGTCCGCGATCTCCTCGACCTCGACCCCCTCGAGGGCAGCGCGCATATGGGCAAGATCGGCCGCCTTGCAGGCGGCGTTGACCACGACGAAGAGGTGATCGCCCCGGTTGGCGAGCATCAGGTCGTCGAGGATCCCGCCTGCCGCATCGGTGAAGAAACCGTAGCGTTGCCGCCCCTCGCCGAGACCCAGCAGATCGACCGGCACCAGCCCCTCCATCGCGGCGGCAACCGCCGCGCAGCCGCCCGGCGCGCGCAGGATCGCCTGGCCCATGTGGCTCACATCGAAGAGCCCCGCGCGGGCGCGGCAATGCAGGTGTTCCCTGAGCACCCCCATGGGGAACTGCACCGGCATGTCATAGCCCGCGAAGGGCACCATCCTGGCACCGAGCGCGCGGTGCAGCGCGTTGAGCGGTGTGACGTTCAGATCGGCCAAGGATCACTCCTCCAGTCCTGCGCCGGGTGGGTGAAGGATCGCACCGGCACCGATTTCACACAAGGCCGCGCAAGGCCCGCGCCACGATGCCCCCTCTGTCCTTTTGCCTGAGATCGCTATCCCGTCGGCGCCCCGCGGGCGGGGTCTCTCCAGAGTGTCTTGACCGGCAGGTCCTTGCGCCTGAGAGTTTCCGGGGCGGTTGCTCCTTCGGCACCGGCACGCGGCCGGTTCTCCCTGTCCGATTGCGGTGGACGCTAGTATGCCGCGCGTCCGCGATCAAGCCCGTTTGAGACAGGGCGGCGCGGAAAAGATGTCGAGCAGGGTCTCGTTCCCGCAGACCAGCGCATCGAGCGTCACCTTGTCGAGTCGGAGATAGAACGCCTCCACCGCGTCCGAAAGGGCCGCGCGCAACCGGCAGCCGGCCTTGAGCGGGCAGGTATTGTCCACATCCGCAAAACATTCCGCAACGGGCACGTTCTCTTCCAGCTTGCGAAACACCTCGCCCACCGAGATCTCGGCCATCGGGCGGCCCAGCGTGACGCCCCCCGTGCGCCCGCGCTGCGTACGCAGAAAGCCCAGCTGTCCCAGCCGGTTGATGATCTGCGCCAGATGGCTCTCGGAGGTGTTGCATCGCTCGGCGATCTCGGTCTTGGTCACCAGACGGTCGGGATTGACCGCGCAGAACATGAGCAGCCGGATGGCGATATTGGTTCTCTTGGTGATCCGCATGGGCCGGACTCTCGCTTGAAACCCTGTGATTTTGGACCGATGCTGCGCGCGGGCCTTGATGCAGGTCAAGTGAGGGCAAAAACCTTGACACAGGATGCATGTTTCTTCGGCTACGGCAGCCTCGTGAACCGGGCCACGCATGATTTCGCGGGCGCGGTGCCCGCGCAGCTGACCGGCTGGCGGCGCGTCTGGCGGCATACCACGCTGCGCCCGGTCGCCTATCTCACCGTGGTGCCGGACCCGGAGGCCGAGATCGACGGGCTGATCGCGCCGGTGCCGGGGGCGCACTGGCCCGCGCTCGACGCGCGCGAGGCAGCCTATATGCGCGCGCCCGTCGCCCACCAGGTGCGTCACCCCCTGCCCCACCGGCCCGAAATCGCGGTCTACACCATCCCCGAGGGCCATCACGGCGCGCCCAGCACGGCGCATCCGATCCTGCTGAGCTATATCGACGTGGTTGTGCAGGGCTATCTGCGCGAGTTCGGCGAGGCGGGGGTTGCGCGCTTCTTCACCACCACCCACGGCTGGGACGCGCCCATCCTCGACGACCGTGCCGCGCCGCACTATCCGCGCCACCAGCCGGTGAGCGAGACAGAACGCGCGCTCACCGATGCGCATCTTGCGCGGATCGGGGCCAGCCGCATTCGTCTGGGCGCGCAATGACCCCGCGCTTCCTGTCGCGCTGGAGCCTCTGGATCCTGCGGCTCACGCGCAGGCTCTGGCTGCGGGTCACGCTCTTTGCCCTGCTGGCGGTGGGGACGGCGGCGCTGGCGATCCTCGTGGAGGGTCTGCTGCCCGAGGCGCTCAGCCGCCGCGTGACCGAGGCGGCGGTGCTGCCGATCCTGACCATCCTCGCCTCCGGGATGCTCGCGGTCAGCACCTTCTCGCTCAACGTGATGGTGACCGCGCATAACGCGGCGGCCGGACAGACCACGCCGCGCGTGCACCGGGTGCTTCTGGCCGATACCACGACGCATACGGTTCTGGCCACCTTCATCGGGGCCTTCGTCTATGCGCTGTCGGCGATCATCCTCTTCAAGGCCGGGGCCTATCCGGCGGGGGCGGCAGTGATCGTGCTGGCCATCACGGTGGCGGTGGTGGTGCTGGTGGTGCTCGCGCTCTTGCGCTGGATCCACCACCTGAGCGATCTGGGCAGCCTCGATGCGACGCTTGCAACCATCGAGGCGGCGACCCGGCCCTGCCTGATGCGGGCGCGCCATCTGCCCGCGCTCGGGGCCGAGGTGCTCGGCCCCGACACGGTGTTGCCCGACGCGGCGCGCGCGATCCCCGCGCCCGCCACGGGCCATGTGCAGGTGATCGACATGCCGGGGCTGCACGCGCTCTGCAAGGAGACCGGCACACGGCTCTACCTCTACGCCCGCCCCGGCGATTACGTGGTCGAGGGCAAGACGATCGGCCATGCCGCCGGGCCGCGGGACGTGTCGCCCGAGGCCATAGCGCGCCGCCTCACCATCAGCGCGCATCGCAGCTTCGATCAGGACGCGGGCTATGGGCTGCTCGTGCTGTCGGAGACCGCCGCGCGCGCGCTCTCGCCGGGGATCAACGATCCGGGCACGGCCATCGGGGTGATCGAGCGGCTGGAGCGTCTGCTTCTCGACTGGGCGCGCGCACAGCCCAGGGAGGCGGCCCCGCTCTTCGCGGGCGTGTTCCTGCCGGATACCTCACGGGAGGCGCTGATCGAGAATGCCTTTGCCCAGGCGGCACGCGACGGGGCGGGGCAGATCGAGGTGGCCGAGCGGCTGCGCGCGGCGCTTCTGCGGCTGTCCGATGTCCCTGATCCCGCACTGGCCGCGGCGGCGCGCGGGATGGCCGCCCGCGCGCTCGATCACGCCGAGGCGGCGCTCTCGCTGGAAAGCGAGCGCGCGCGCCTGCGCGCCACCGGTAACGGCATCAGCTTCCTGTCCTGACGCGCTGAAGCAGCGGCAGCAGATGCGCCATCTCCGGCCCGGTGTCGCGGCCGGTGAGCGCGCGGCGCAGCGGCCGGAAGAGCGCGCGGCCCTTGCGCCCGGTCACGGCCCTGACCTCGGCGGTCCATTCGTCCCAGGTCGCCTCGCTCCAGGGGCCCTCGGGCAGCATCTGCAGCGCGGTGGCGACGAATTCCTCATCCTCCGGGTCGATCACCGCCGTTGCCCCTTCCAGCACGATCTCGGCCCAGTCCTTCAGCTCGTGGAGCGTGGTGATGTTGTGCGAGATGACCGCCCAGAACCGCTCGGCCATATGCGCGGGGATGCCGTGCGCGGCGATGGTGTCGGCCACCTCCGCGTAGGGTTTCGCGGCAAGCACGCGCGCGGTCAGCGGAAAGAGGTCGTTCTCGTCGAACTTCGTCGGCGCCGACCCGAAGCGTTCGATGTCGAACCCCTCGATCAATTCGGCCATGTCGGTGCGCAACTCCACCGGGTCGCTCGATCCGAGCCGCGCCATCAGGCTCAGAAGCGCCATCGGCTCCACCCCCCGCGCGCGCAGGTCCCGCAGGCTCAACGTGCCGAGCCGTTTGGACAGCGCCTCGCCCTGCGGCCCGGTGAGCAGCGAGTGATGGGCGAATTTCGGGGCCGTGCCGCCCAGCGCCTCGATGATCTGGATCTGCGTGGCGGTGTTGGTGACGTGATCGGAGCCGCGCACGATGTCCGTCACGCCCATCTCGATGTCGTCCACCACCGAGGCGAAGGTATAGAGCACCTGCCCGTCGGCGCGGATGAGCACCGGGTCCGACACGCTGGCGGCGTCGATCGAGATGGGCCCGAGGATGCCGTCGGTCCATTCGATGCGCTGGTGATCGAGCAGGAAGCGCCAGACACCCGCGCCCCGCTCGGCCCGGAGCGCGGCCTTTTCCGCCTCCGAAAGCTTCAGCGCGGCGCGGTCATAGACCGGCGGGCGGCCCATGTTGAGCTGTTTCTTGCGCTTGAGATCAAGCTCCGTCGGCGTCTCGAAAGCCTCGTAGAGCCGCCCCGATGCGCGCAGCCGCCCGGCGGCCTCGGCATAGCGGTCAAGACGCAGGGACTGCCGCTCGATCCGGTCCCAGTGCAGGCCGAGCCAGTCCAGATCCTCCTTGATCGCATCGACATATTCTTCCTTCGACCGCTCGGGATCGGTATCGTCGATACGCAGGATGAAGCAGCCCCCCGCCTTGGCCGCGATGAGGTAATTCATCAACGCGGTGCGCAGGTTGCCCACATGGATATGGCCGGTAGGCGACGGGGCGAAGCGGGTGGTGGTCATGGGTGACTCCTGACAATGGCCGGGGCTTTGTCACAGGCGCGGGCGTTTGTCCAGAATGGCCGGGATCAGGGCCAGCGGCGATGCAGGTCGTCGATGACATAGGTATGGGCGTGCGGCCCGTGGCCGTGGGTGCGCAGATGCGGGTGATCGGGCGGCAGGTCGGGATGGTCGTGCGGCGGGGCCTCAACCTGCCCCGCGGGCCAGAGGTTGCGCGCAAGCAGAAGGCCCAGCGCCGCGACCAGCCCCGCAAGCAGCAGCGCGGGCCCCATGCCAAGCACGCGCCCCGCCACCCCCGCCATCGGATAGGTGACAAGCCAGCAGGCATGGCTCAAAGCGAATTGCGCGGCAAAGAGCGCGGGCCGGTCCCCGGCATGGGCCGAGCGCCGAAGGAGCCGCCCCGAGGGCGTGAGGATCGCCGCATAGGCAAGGCCGATAAGCGCCCAGAGCAACAGGAACGGCCCCCATGCCGGGGCCTGTCCGGCCGCCAGCGCCGCGCCCAGACCCAGCGCCAGCGCCACCAGCGTCGCCGCGCCGGCCAGCATCACCCTCCGGTCGCCCAGCCGCTCGAGCACGCGCGGCAGCATCAGCGCCGCCGCCATCGAGCCCGCGCCGAACGCCGCCATGGCGACGGCCAGCGCACTCTCGCCTCCGCCGTGATCCACCCGCACCAGCACCACCGTGTTGACCAGCACGAAAGCCCCCACCGCCGCGGCCGAGAGGTTGAGCGCCAGAAGCCCGCGCAGCCGCGGCGTGGCAAGGTAGATGCGCGCGCCCCGCACAAGCCGCTCACGGAAGGGGCGCGCTGCCGCGCCCGGCAGCGGCGGCACTGCCGTGCGCCAGACCAGCCATGTAGAGGCCAGAAAGCCGAGCACCGTGCCAAGGAAAAGCCAGTGATAGCTCAGCACCAGAAGCAGCGCGCCCGCCAGAGCCGGGCTGAGCAGGTTCTCCAGATCATAGGCCAGCCGCGAGAGCGACAGCGCGCGGGTATAGGCGCGCTCTTCGGTCAGGATGTCGGGAATGACCGCCTGGAAGGCCGGGGTGAAGGTGGCCGAGGCCGCCTGAAGCACGAAGATCAGCGCATAGACCTGCCAGAGCTCGGTGACAAAGGGCAGGCAGAGCGCGACGCCCGCGCGGATCATGTCCGCCCCGATCAGCACCGCCTTGCGCGGCAGGCGCTGCACAATGGCCTGCGCCACCGGCGAGAGGCCGACATAGGCCACCATCTTGACCGTATAGGCCACGCCCAGCACCAGCCCCGCCGCCGCACCGGCAAGGTCGTAGGCCAGCAGGCCCAGGCCCACGGTCAGAAGCCCGGTGCCCAGAAGCGCCACCACCTGCGCGGCGAAGAGGCGGGCGAAATCGCGGTTTGCAAGGATTTCGAGCATGGCCGCAGGTTACGCCCGCCACGCGCCGCCGCAAGCGCAATCAACTTCGCGTGAGCGTCGCATCGGGGATACCGATCCGTGGCAAGCTCTGGACGCAGGCCGCGCGGGCACCATATCCCCGCGGAGCAACCGAAACCCCTTTCAGGACGAAGGAGTCCCCTATGACCCGAGCCCGGATCACCCGCCGCACCCTCATGGCCGCCACCGCCGCCCTGCCGTTCGCCGGCAGCCTTCCTGCCCGCGCGGCGGCCCCGATGATGGGCATGACCGTCCCCCGCTTCACCCGCGTGAAACTGGGCGCGTTCGAGGTGACGACGCTGCTGGCCGCCACTGCCGCGCGCGACAACCCGCAGACCATCTTCGGCCTCAACGTCAGCGCGGAGAAGTTCCATGCCGTCTCCGAGGCCGCCAACCTGCCGTCCGACCGGGTGCAGTTCTTCTTCACCCCCACCGTGATCAATACCGGGGCCGAGCTTGTGCTCTTCGATACCGGCCTCAATCCCGATGGCATCACCGGCGCGCTCGACGAGGCCGGATACACCCCCGATCAGGTGGATGTTGTGGTGATCACCCATATGCACGGCGATCATATCGGCGGGCTGATGCGCGATGGCGCGCCGACCTTCCCCAATGCCCGCTACGTCACGGCAAGCGCCGAGTTCGACCACTGGGCCGGGGCGGGCAACGCGCTTTTCGACAGCAACATGCGCACGCTGGCGGACCGGACCGCCATGATCGCCGATGGCGCGCGCGTCGCCTCGGGCATCACCGCCATGGCCGCCCATGGCCACACCCCCGGCCACACCGCCTATGTGATCGAGAGCGAGGGCAAGACGCTGCTCATCGCCGTGGATTTCGCCAATCACTATGTCTGGTCGCTCGCCCATCCCGACTGGGAGGTGAAATTCGACATGGACAAGGCCACCGCCGCCGCCACGCGCCGCCGTCTGCTGGGAATGCTCGCCGCCGACCGCATTCCCTTCGTGGGCTATCACATGCCCTGGCCCGGCACGGGCTATGTCGAGGCCGAAGGCGACGGGTTCCGCTACGTGCCCGCGAGCTATCAGCTCATGCTCTGAGCCGCGCGGGGGGCCGGATTTACAATCCCGGCCCCCTGCCTCATATGGCGCGCATGGACACACGCCCGCCCTCCCTTGCCGAGTTCGAGCGAATCGCGCTGGCGGTTATCGACGCGCTGCCCCCGGCCTTTCGCAAACCCGCCTCGGACGTGGTGCTGCTTGTCGAGGACTGGCCGCCGCCGCATATCCTCGCCGAGATGGAGATCGACGATCCCTACGAGCTGACCGGGCTCTACGAAGGGGTGCCGCTGACCGAGAAATCGCAGTTCGACCAGCCGCTCGGGCCGGATACCGTCTGGCTGTTCCGCGAACCGATCCTCGACGAGTGGCGCGAGCGCGGCGATATCCCCCTCGAGACGCTGATCGCGCATGTGGTGGTGCACGAATTTGCCCATCATTTCGGCTGGTCCGATGACGACATCGCCGCCATCGACCGCTGGTGGGACTGACCTAGAACCGCCCCGCCGCGCGCAGCCGGTCAAGGGCGAAGAGAAGATAGGCGCTGCGGAACGAATGCCCGCCGGGATGCAGGCAGAAATCGAGGATCGCGCCTGCGGGGCTGCGCCGCAGCGTGCAGGAAAGATCGCCTCGCTCCAGGCTGCCCGCCGCCTCGAAGCCGCCGAATCGGCTGTAGAAGGTCAGCACCGCGCGCACATCGCCCTGCCAGGTCTCGCGGATCGCGCGCCCCGAAAGCGGCACGGTCGGATCGCTCGTGCCGTGGATGTGAACGAGGCTCGCGGGCGGGCGCGCGCAGGTCTCGGGCGGGCCTTGCCAGAAGGTGCCCGCAACGGCAATGAAGCCCGCGAACTGCCCGGGCCGCGCGCAGGCCAGCGTCCAGACCATCATCCCCCCCGAGGAGAACCCCGCCGCGACAAGCCGCCGCTCGTCTATGCCGAAGCGTCGCGCCGCATCCGCCACCACCGCCCGGACATGGGCGATCTCCTCTTGCCCGGTGGCGTCGGGATGGCCCGGCGCATGGGGGATCACCCAGTCGTCGGTCAGGGATTTCAAGGCGATAAGGGCAAGCCCCTGCTCCGAGAGCGCGCGGCGCAGCGCGGTGTTGCGCATCACCCCCGCCGCCGTGCCGCGATAGCCGTGAGCATAGACCACCGCGCCCCGCGGGGCCGCGGCTTCGGGCAGGGCGATGCGGTAATGCCGCGCCCCCAGCCGGCAATCGCTGTCGGCCCCGCAGGCCAACGCCGCACCCTCCGGCCCGGGGCCGAGCGCCCAGAATACCGCCCCGATGATCGCCTGTCGCATGTCGCCTCCCCGGCCCATCCTGCGCCGGACTGTCGCCGGGACAAGTCACAACCCCGTGCCGGTCCCGGCCCGATCACGCGGATGTGATCGGAAAGATGGCGGGTGGAAACGGTTTGGAAAGGCAGATCCTGTCTTCTGTCGCCGGGGCGCACGACGGCGAAGGGATCGCAAGGCCGATGAGACGACTGTTCTTCCTGATGATCTGCGCGCTGGCCCTGCTGCCCGCGCCGCACCCGGCCGGGGCGCAATCGCTCGGTGAGCTGCGCACGCGGCTCCAGGCCACGCTGCAACGCAACCTCGGGCGTTCGATGATCGACGGGGCGCTGCATGACGTGGACCTGAAGACCGGAACGCTGCGCAGCCATTACCCGACCGAGAACCAGAGATCATCCTCGAGATGGGGGATGTCTTTGTGATGTGTGCCACGCTCCTTGCCGAGGATGGCCGAAAGGTACCCGTGGATTACTATATCGCCCGGGCCGGGGACCGCTTCGGCGTGGTGCGCACCGAGATCGACAATCGCGCGCCGCTGCACGCGCTGATGGATGCGGGCCAGGCCCGGCGGCTGGACTAGCCCCTTGGGCACGCAGGGCGCGGCCGATCCGCGCACGCCGACGCTGGGCCTCTACCTGCGGCTTGCGGCGGTGATGATCCCGACCTTCCTGATCTTCGCGGGCGCGGGGCTGTGGTGGCTGAGCGGCCGGAACCTCCTGCGCAGCGAAGAGGCGATGGCCATGCGCATCGGCAATGCCACCGCAAGGCTGGGCGGGGCGCTCGAACGGTTCAGCGACCAGGCCGCGGGCGCGGTGGACTGGCAGAACCCCCATGTCCGCGACCTGATGCAGACGCTCCTGGGCGACCCGGCGATCCGCTGCGTCGAGCTGCGCGACCCGCAGAGCGGCACACAGCTTGTCGTGGTGCCCGCGGGGCTCGGCTGTGCCGGGGCCGCGGACGCGCTCGCCCTGCCTTACGAGGTCTATTCCTGGCCCATCACCGAGCTTGTCACCCGCTTCGACGAGCGCGAGATCGCCGCCGTCAGGCGCTATCAGCGCGACCTTCTGCTGCTGCTTCTCGCGGGCGGGATCGTCATCGCCACGCTGGCCAACTGGCTTTCCTTCCGCGTCATCGTGGGCCGCCCGCTGCGCCGCCTGATTGACAGGCTCGAGGCCGCGCGCGCCGCCGCCATCGCCGCCAACGCCGCGAAATCCGAGTTCCTCGCCCGGATGAGCCACGAGATCCGCACGCCGATGAACGGCATCATCGGCATGGCGGACCTTCTCGCCGAAACCGCGCTCACCCCCGAACAGGAGGGCTATGTGCGCACCATGGTGCGCTCGGGCGATGCGCTGCTGACGCTCATCAACGACATTCTCGACGTCTCCAAGATCGAGGCGGGCAAGCTCACCCTCGCGCAGGAGCCGTTCCGCCTGCGCGAGATCGTCGAGGATGTCACCCAGCTTCTCGCGCCGCTGGCCGCGCGAAAGGGGCTCGCGCTCTATGGCCATGTCGCGCCCGACCTGCCGGAGGTGAGCCTCGGCGATGCCGGGCGGCTGCGCCAGATCCTCGTCAACATCGCGGGCAACGCCGTCAAGTTCACGCTTGCGGGGCATGTCGGCCTTGAGGCCATGCGCGCGGGCCCGGGCAAGATGGTGATCCGCGTCGAGGATACCGGCATCGGGATCCCGGCGGACCAGCAGGAGCGGGTCTTCGAGGTCTTCGAGCAGGCCAGCAACGGGGCCGCGCGAAGCTTCGGCGGCACCGGGCTCGGCCTTGCGGTCAGCCACCAGCTGGCGATGCTGATGGGGGGCAGTCTGACCCTGCGCTCGCAGGAAGGGCAGGGCACCTGCTTTGTTCTCACCCTGCCGCTGGTCCCCGATGACGCGGGCGCGGACGGGCGCGGCCGCCCGCCGCTCGCCCGCCCCGGCGCACCGGCCCCGGTCATCTGGCTTGCCGATCCGCTCGCCGGTCGCCGGGCCGGGCTCGCGCGGCTGCTCGGGCATCTGGGCGCGCGCGTGCGGGCCGTGGCAGAGGCTGTGGATCTGCCCGCCGGGGCCTGCCCCGATGTCATCGTGCTGGACGAGACCGCAGGGCAGCTGGCCGACTGTGCCCATGTGCCGCGCCTTCTGCTGAGCGACAAGCCGGCCCGCGCGCCCGAAGGCGGGGCCGTGCTGCGCAAGCCGCTGCGCGAGGATCGGCTCATCGGCACGCTGCGCGCCCTGCTCGGCGACGGGGCCCTGCCCGCCCCGGCCAGCCTCGTGCCCGCACCCTCCGGCCCCGGCTGGGCGGCGGGGCTCGACGTTCTGGCCGTCGATGACAACGCCACGAACCGGATGCTGCTCGAGCGGTATTTCGCCGGATCCGGTGCCCGGCTCCGGCTCGCCGCGAGCGGGCCCGAGGCGCTCAGCCTTCAGCGCGCGGCCCCCGCGCAACTGGTGCTGATGGATGTCTCCATGCCCGGCATGGACGGCTTTCAGGCCGCCGGGCTGATCCGCACGCAGGAAAGCGCCCGGGCCCTGCCGCCTGCCCATATCGTCGCGGTCACGGCCAATGTGCTCGAGCAGCACCGCCAGGCGGCGCATCTCGCGGGCATGGACGGGTTCCTGCCCAAACCCCTGCGCAAGGCCGAGCTTGTGGCCTATGTCACCCGGCTGCGCACCGAGGCCGCCCCGCGCGCCGCCGAATGACGCCGCTCACGGCGCGCGCCAGCGGTTGACGATCGGGTAGCGACGATCGAGCCAGAAGGCGCGCGCGCTCAGGCGCGTTCCGGGCGCGGACTGGAAGCGCTTGTATTCGCTGATGTAAAGCAGATGCTCCCCCCGCCGCGCCGCGGCCTCGTCGAACCCCGCCGCGATGCAATCGGAAATCGACCCGTCCTGATCGACAAGGATGTGCAGGATGCCGTCCAGAACCGGATAATCGGGCAGCGAGTCGCTGTCCTTCTGATTGGCGCGCAACTCGGCGCTTGGCGGCTTGTCGATCACACGCGGCGGGATCACCCCGCCCGCAGGCCCCGCCATCCAGGCCCGGTGATGGGCGTTGCGCCAGCGGCAGATCTCGAAGACGCGCGTCTTGTAGAGATCCTTGATCGGGTTGTAGCCCCCGGCCATGTCGCCATAGATCGTGGCATAGCCCACCGCCACCTCGGACTTGTTGCCGGTGGTGAGCAGCATCTCCCCGAACTTGTTGGACAGCGCCATGAGAAGCAGGCCGCGCAGGCGGGACTGGATGTTTTCCTCGGTGAGGTCCGGCTCCAGCCCCGCGAAAAGCGGTGCAAGCGTGGCGGTGATCGCCGCGCGGCCCTCGGCAATCGGCACGGTATCGTAGCGACAGCCGAGCCGCGCGGCCACCGCCCGCGCATCCTCGAGCGACGCCTCCGAGGTGTATTCCGACGGCAGCATCACGCAGCGCAGGTTCTCCGCGCCGAGCGCATCCACGGCGATGGTGGCGACAAGCGCGCTGTCCACCCCGCCCGAAAGCCCGAGCAGCACCTTCGAGAAGCCGCTCTTGCGCAGGTAATCGCGCAAGGCGAGCACCATGGCGTGATAATCCTGCTCCAGATCGTCGGGCAGAGGGGCAAGCGGGCCCGGCACCGCGCGCCAGCCGTCCGGCCCGCGAGTGAAATCCACATGCGCCACCGCCTCCTCGAACATCGGCAGTTGCAGCGCCAGCGCGCCGCCCGGGTCGAGCACGAAGGAGCCGCCGTCGAACACCTGATCGTCCTGCCCGCCGACGAGGTTGACATAGACGAGCGGCAGCCCGGTCTCGACCACGCGGGCGACCATGTGGTTCTGCCGCACCGCCATCTTCCCGCGGTAATGCGGCGAGCCGTTGGGCACGAGCAGGATCTCGGCCCCGGTCTCGGCCAGCGTCTCGGCCACGTCGGGAAACCAGGCATCCTCGCAGATGGGCGAGCCGAGACGCACGCCCGCCACCGCATATGGCCCCGTCACCGGCCCGCTGGCATAGACCCGTTTCTCGTCGAACACGTCCGAGTTGGGCAGGTGATGCTTGAGCACGCGCGCCGCGACGCGCCCGCCCGCCAGGACATAATAGGCATTGTAGAGCCCCACCCCCTCGAGCGCCGGGCCGCCGAGGGCAAGCGCGGGCCCCTCTGCGCAGTCGCGCGCCAGCGCCTCGATCGTGGCGATGGCCGCCTGGTGAAAGGCGGGCTTGAGCACCAGATCCTGCGTCTGGTAGCCGGTCACGAACATCTCGGGCAGCGCCACGAGATCGGCGCCCGCCGCGCGCCCCTCTTCCCAGGCCCGCAGCGCCTGCGCCGCGTTGCCAGCCAGATCGCCGACCGTCGGGTTCAGCTGTGCCAGTGTCAGGCGAAACCGGTCTGCCATGCGCGCCCCCTTGCCGCTCCTGCCGATGGAGATAACAGATCGGGGCGCGAGGGAAAGCCGATTTGCCCGAAACCCGTTGTCACGGCCGGGCCGCTCCTCTAGATTTGCCTCGACCCGTCCCAGGATCGGGCAGGCTTGAGGCACCGGGGCAGAAATGACACGCTTTCCGAAACAGATGATCTTGGCGGCGGCTCTGGCCGCGGGCGCGGGCGGCATGGCCGCAATGGCGCAGGACGGCACCGTCCAGACGAAGCAATACGACGATGGCGGCATCTACGAGGGCACGTTCAAGGACGGGCTGCAACACGGAACCGGCACCTATACCCTGCCCAACGGCTACGAATATACCGGCGAATGGGTCGAAGGAGAGATCCGCGGCAAGGGTGTCGCGCGCTTTCCCAACGGCTCGGTCTATGAAGGCGAGTTCGAGCGCGGCAAGCCGCACGGGCTCGGCAAGATCGTCTTTGCCGATGGCGGCACCTACGAAGGCGAATGGGCCGAGGGCGAGATCACCGGCCAGGGCATCGCGGTCTATGCCAATGGCGTGCGCTACGAGGGCGGCTTTCTCAACGCCATGCATCACGGCAAGGGCCGGATGGAAAGCCCGAACGGCTATCGCTACGAGGGCGACTGGGTGAACGGCGTCAAGGAAGGCCAGGCGACGATCACCTATCCCGACGGCGCGGTCTATGAGGGCGAGGTCCTGCGCGGCGCGCGCGAGGGCCAGGGCAAGCTCACCATGCCCGACGGTCTGATCTACGAGGGGACGTGGAAGGCCGGCCAGATCGACGGCCGCGGCACGCTCACCCAGCCCAACGGCGATGTCTACGAAGGAGATCTGGTGGCCGGTCGGCGGCAGGGCGAGGGGCGCGTGACCTATGCCAATGGCGATGTCTACGAAGGCCGGTTCAAGGACGACATGCGCCACGGCCAGGGTGTCTTTACCGGCACGGACGGCTATCGCTACGAGGGCGAGTGGCAGAACGGCAAGATCTCGGGCGAGGGGCGCGTCACCTATCCCGACGGCTCGGTCTATGAGGGCGCGTTCCGCGACGACCTTGCCAACGGTCAGGGCAAGATCACCTATCCCGACGGGGCCACCTACGAGGGCGAGTGGGTGGGCGGCGTGATCGAGGGGGTGGGGCGGGCCACCTACCCCAGCGGGCTTGTCTACGAGGGCGAGTTCAAGGATGCCCGCAACCATGGCCAGGGCGTGATGACCTACCCGGACGGCTATCGCTACGAGGGAGAATGGCAGAACGGCCAGCGCCACGGACAGGGAAAGGTGACCTATCCCGACGGCTCTGTCTACGAGGGGCAATTCGCCAACGGCCAGCGCCACGGGCAGGGAAGGATCACCATCCCCGACAATCCCGAGACGCCCGAGAACGAGAGCTTTGCATACGAGGGCGAGTGGCGCGAGGGCGAGATCTCGGGGCGGGGCGTGGCCACCTATGCCAATGGCGACGTCTACGAGGGGATGTTTCTCAATGGCAAGCGGCAGGGCGAGGGCACGATGCGCTATGCCGGGGGCCAGGAGGAGAGCGGCACCTGGGAAGGTGGTGTGCTCAGCGACAACATCACGCGCGGCGAGTGATCAGACCACCGCGCCCGAGTCGAGCCGCGCCAGCACCTGCGCCGCATCGCGCAGCACGGTCTCGCGGCGATCCGCCGCCATCCTGTCCCATGTGCGATAGACCGGCCCCATGCGCGGATTGCGCCCGAACCGGTCGCGGTGGCGGTGCAGGAAATCCCAGTAGAGCAGGTTGAACGGACAGGCCCCCTCGCCCGTCTTCTGCGTGACCGAATAGGCGCAGGCCCCGCAGTAATCCGACATCTTCGCGATGTAATTGCCTGAAGAGACGTAAGGTTTCGACGCGACGATGCCGCCGTCGGCGACCTGGCTCATGCCGATCACGTTCGGGGCCTCGACCCATTCGAAGGCATCGGCATAGACGGCAAGATACCATTCATGCACCTGCGCCGGATCGACCCCCGCAAGAAGCGCGAAATTGCCCGTGACCATCAGCCGCTGGATATGGTGGGCATAGGCCTCTTCGCGCGTCTGCCCGACGGTTTGCGCAACGCAGTTCATCCGTGTCTCGCCACCCCAGAAAACCGCCGGAAGCGCGCGGCGGTGCCCCAGCGCGTTGCGCCGCACATAGCCCGGCCCCTCGCGGAAATAGATCCCGCGCAGGTATTCGCGCCAGCCGATCACCTGCCGGACATAGCCCTCCGCGGCGTTGATCGGCACCCGGCCCGCTTGCCACTCCGTGACCACGCGCGCACAGATATCCCCAGGGTGGAGCAGCCCGATATTGAGATACATCGAAATCACCGAGTGATGCACAAAGCGGTCGCCGGTGAGCATCGCATCCTGGTAATCGCCGAAACCGGGCAGCAGATGCGTGGCGAAATGATCGAAGGCGCGCCGCGCCTCCGCGGCCGTCACCGCGAACCAGAAGGGGCGCAGGCACCCGAAATGACCGGCAAAGCGCGCCGCAACAAGATCAAGCACCTCCTCCGTGATGGTGTCCGGGGCAAAGCGCAGCGGCCCTGCCCGCAACAGGTCTCTCGGCGCGGGCTTGCGGTTGTCGTGGTCGTAATTCCACTTGCCGCCCGCTGGTTTGTCGCCCTCCATCATCAGGCCGGTCTTGCGCCGCATCTCGCGGTAGAAATATTCCATCCGCAATTCCCTGCGCCCCTCGGCCCATGCGTTGAACGCCTCGGGCGATGAGAGAAACCGGTCATCGGGCAGTTGCGTCACGCGCAGGGGGGCGGCGTCGAGCGCGGCAATCAGCCGCCATTCGCCGGGCTGCGTGGCAATGACCTCGGTCGCGCCATGCGCCCCGGCGCGGCGCAAGAGCTCGCCCGTGATGCTGCGCGCGGCCTGCGGATCGTCGAGCCGGGTATAGGCCACCTCCCAGCCCGCCGCGCGCAGCTCGTCGGCGAAATGGCGCATGGCCGACAGGATCAGCGCGATCTTCTTCGGGTGATGGCGGACATAGATGCCCTCTTCCGTCACCTCGGCCATGACCACGAGATCGCGCGCCGGATCGCCCGCGCGCAGCGCCGAGAGATCGTGGCTGAGCTGATCGCCAAGAACGAGGATGAGCCGCCTCACCATGGCACGCGCTTGCCCTGCCAGTCGAAGAAGAGGCCGGTCTCGGCGGGGGTGAGCCCGTCGATCACCGAAAGCAGGTGCGCCGCCGCCGTTTCGGGGGGGATCGACGGATGGCGGCCCAGATATTTCTCGGTAAAGCGCGTGGCCACCGTGCCGGGGTGGAGCGCCACGCAGACAGCCTCGCGGTGGCTGCGCGCGAGTTCGATCGCGGCGGTACGGATCACCTGGTTGAGCGCCGCCTTGGCGGTGCGGTAGCTGTACCAGCCGCCCGCGCGATTGTCCCCGATCGAACCGACCCGGGCCGAGAGCGCGGCAAAGACCGCCCGGCGCTCGCGTGGCAGGAGCGACACCGCGTGCTTGAGAACGAGCGCGGGACCGATGCAGTTGAGCGCGAATTGCGTCATCATCGCCCGCGCCGTCACCTCTCTGAGCGCCTTCTCGGGCCGCGCGCCGTCGATCTCAAGCGCGCCCGTGGTCACGAGAATGAGGTCGTAACGGCCCGAAAGCCGCCCCAGGGTCGCCGCCACGCTGCCCTCGTCGGTCACGTCGAGCCCGTCACGCGCGCGCGACAGCCCGGTGACATCCACGCCCCGCGCCGCCAGCGCCGCGGCCAGCGCCGTGCCGATCCCGCCCGAGGCACCGATGATCAAAGCCCTGTCCATGGCGGCAGAGCTAGCCGGGCGCGCGCCCGCTTCAAGCGGCGTGCCAGGCGAATTTCGCGCTTTTCAAGCCCGCCAGCCGCTCCTATAGTGACAGCCATGATGACGCAGGCCCATATCGAGACGCCGCATCGCGCGCCCGCGCGCCCTGCGGTCCTGCGCGCGATCCCCGGCCTTCTCCTGCTTAGCCGCCTCTGAGCGTGCCCCGCGGCGCGAGCGCTCAGAGGATGTGCAGACCCCGCGCCCCAAGGCCCACGGACAGCATTCAACGAAGAGACCCGACATGACCCACACGACCAAGGATCGCGTGTTGATTTTCGACACAACCCTGCGCGACGGCGAGCAAAGCCCCGGCGCGACCATGACCCATGAGGAAAAGCTGGAGATCGCGCAGCTTCTCGACGAGATGGGCGTCGATATCATCGAGGCGGGCTTTCCCATCGCCTCGGAGGGCGATTTCCGCGCCGTGAGCGAGATCGCCAGACAGGCGAGGAACGCCACGATCTGCGGCCTCGCCCGCGCCAATTTCAAGGATATAGACCGCTGCTGGGAGGCGATCAGACAGGCGAAAAGCCCGCGTATCCACACCTTCATCGGCACTTCGCCCCTGCACCGCGCCATCCCGGGCCTCACGCAGGACGAGATGGCCGAACGCATCCACGACACGGTGACGCATGCGCGCAACCTCTGCGACAACGTGCAATGGTCGCCTATGGACGCCACGCGCACCGAATGGGAGTATCTCAAGCGCGTGGTGGAGATCGCGATCAAGGCGGGCGCCACCACGATCAACATCCCTGACACGGTGGGCTATACAGCGCCGGTGGAGAGCGCCGACCTGATCCGCCGCCTGATCGCGGAGGTGCCGGGCGCCGAAGAGGTGGTCTTCGCCACCCATTGCCACAACGATCTGGGCATGGCCACGGCCAATGCGCTGGCCGCCGTGGCGGGCGGCGCGCGCCAGATCGAATGCACGATCAACGGGCTGGGAGAGCGCGCGGGCAATACCGCGCTGGAAGAGGTGGTGATGGCGCTCAAGGTGCGCGGCGACATCATGCCCTTCGAGACCGGCGTCGATTCCCGCAAGATCATGCATGTCTCGCGCCGGGTCGCGTCCGTCTCGGGCTTTCCGGTGCAGTTCAACAAGGCGATCGTCGGCAAGAATGCCTTCGCCCACGAATCGGGCATCCACCAGGACGGCATGCTCAAGAACGCCGAGACCTTCGAGATCATGCGCCCCGAGGATGTGGGCCTTGCCGCCACCAATATCGTGATGGGCAAGCATTCGGGCCGCGCGGCGCTGCGCGCCAAGCTCAAGGATCTCGGCTACGAGCTGGCCGACAACCAGCTCAACGACATCTTCGTGCGCTTCAAGGATCTCGCCGACCGCAAGAAGGAGGTCTATGACGAGGATCTGATCGCGCTCGTCAATGCCGGGCTCGACGCCGAGAGCGACCGGCTCCAGATCCGGCATCTGCGCGTGGTCTGCGGCACAGAGGGGCCACAGACGGCAAGCCTGACCATGGAGATCGACGGTCAGGAAGTCTCGACCGAGGCAACCGGGGACGGGCCGGTGGACGCGACCTTCAACGCGGTCAAGAAGCTTTTCCCGCACGAGGCGCGGCTGCAACTCTACCAGGTGGCCGCCGTGACCGAAGGCACCGATGCGCAGGCCACGGTCAGCGTGCGCATGGAGGAGGACGGCCGTATCGTGACCGGGCAATCGGCGGATACCGACACGGTCGTCGCCTCGGCCAGGGCCTATGTCCACGCGCTCAACCGGCTTCTGGTGCGGCGCGACAAGACCGGCGGCGATGCGCGCGAGATCAGCTACAAGGACGTTTCGTGACGCCGCAGGATGGCGGGGCGGGCACACAGACCGCCACGCCGCTCTGGACAGTGGTCGTGCCGCTCGTCGCGCTGCTCGGCCTCGCGGCCGAAAAGACCCTGGTTGCAGACGCCTTGCCACTCCGGCTGGTCCCGGTTGCGGCGATCCTGCTCTTCGCCACGGACTTTGCCGCCGTCCATCACGCCGAAACCGTCGCGCACCGGACCGGAGAGCCGTTCGGCGCGATCCTGCTCGCGGTGGCGGTGACGGTGATCGAGGTCTCGCTCATCGTGTCGATCCTGCTCGGCACGCCCGCAGGCGAAAGCGCAATCGCCCGCGATACGGTTTTCGCCGCGATCATGATCGCGCTCAACGGCATCGTGGGCATGTGCCTTCTGGCAGGCGGTGTGCGCTATCACGAGAGCGGCTTTCAGGCCCGCGCCGCGACCTCGGCGCTCGGCCTGCTCGGAACGGTGGCCGTCCTCGCGCTGGTCCTGCCGAATTTTACCCTCTCGGCGCCGGGGCCGACCTATGCGGCGCCGCAGCTCATCTTCGTCGCGGTGGTCTCGCTCGCGCTCTACGCGCTGTTTCTCTATGTCCAGACGATCAGCCACCGCAGCGATTTCCTCGATCCGGCGGCCCCGGCAGAGCAGGGCGCGCCGCCCTCGGGCCGGACCTTTCCGGGGGCGCTGCTCTCGATCCCCACATGGGACCACCTGACGCGGCTCTGCGGCTGGTCGCAGGAACGATACCTGACCGAAACAACGCGGCTGGCGCGGCTGGCGCTCACAGGACGGGAGTGAGCGCCGCGCGCCCGGTCAGGTCGGCGGTGGTGAAGGCCCCGGGCGCGGTCAGGTCCGAGGGCTCCGTCACGGCCGGATCCGGGTCGAGCCGGAAGGTAAGCGCCGACACCGCGGTCATTCCGCCCACTCCCAGGGCCGGGTGAACTGGCCGAGCACATGGCCTGTGGCCTCTTCGTCCACCGTGCCCTCGCGCGAGAGCCGCGCCACCAGCCCGCGCTTCCTGTCATCGACCACGCTCGTCACGCGCGCGGCGATCCCCGCCTCCTCGAGCGCGGCATTGTAGACGCGCGCGATGGCCAGCTTGCGCAGCTCGGGCTTGAACACCTTGCCGACGGCGGTCTTGGGCAGTTCGGGCAGCACCTCGATGTATTTCGGCAGCGCCGCGCGCTCGTGGACATGGAGCTTGCAATGCTCGAGCAACTCCTTGCCCGTCGCCGTGCCACCGTTCACAAGCTCGACATAGGCGCAGGGGATCTCGCCCGCATGCGCGTCGGGCTGGCCGATGGCACCGGCCATGGCGACATCCGGGTGCGCCATCAGCGCCTCCTCGATCTCGGCGGGGTCGATATTGTGGCCGCCGCGAATGATCAGGTCCTTGGCGCGCCCGGTGATCCAGAGATAGCCGTCCGGATCGAGCCGCCCCAGGTCGCCGGTGCGCAGGTATTCGTCGTAATGGTAAAGCGACTTGTTCTTGTCGGTCTCGGTATAGGTGTTGCCCGCGTAGACGCCGGGATTGGAGATGCAGATCTCGCCCACCTCGTCCACCGCGCAATCGACCGGGCCATGGGGCGTTTCCTTGATGATCCGCACATCCGTATAGGGAAAGGGCACCCCGACCGAGCCCACCTTCTTCTCGCCCTCGGGCGGGTTGCAGGAGACGAGGCAGGTCGCCTCGGTCAGACCGTAGCCCTCGATCACGGTAATGCCGGTCGCCGTCTCGAACCGGTTGAACAGTTCGAGCGGCATCGGCGCGGAACCGGAAAAGGCGTTCTTGACGGTCGAGAGATCGGCGTCCACCTTGCGCTGCATGAGCGCCGAGACGGCGGTCGGCACGGTGATGACGAAGGTGATCTTCCACCGCTCGCAAAGCTTCCAGAAATTGTCGAACACCCCCTCGCCGCGATAGCCTGCGGGCGTCGGAAGAACCACATGCGCGCCCGACTTGATGCAGGCCATCAGGATCACGTGGCAGGCAAAGACGTGAAAGAGCGGCAGCGGGCACATCACGTTGTCCTCTTCGGTAAAGAGCAGCGTGTGGCCCAGCCAGCCGTTATAGACGATCCCCGAATAGCGGTGCTGCGCCACCTTTGGCATCCCCGTGGTGCCGCCGGTATGGAAATAGGCAGCCACGCGGTCGCCCGTGCTGTCGGCAAAGCTCAGGCTCTTGGGTTGGGCCGCCATGCCCTTGTTGAAATCGCGCGCATCGGCGTGGTGCTGCACCGGGTTCTTCGGGCGCACCAGCGGCACGATCCAGCTTTTCGGCGGGGTCAGATAGCGGTTGAGGTCGATTTCCAGCACGGTGTGAACGCTTGGCGCGTGGCGCACCGCCTCGGCCGTCTTCTGCGCGATGTCGGTCTTGGGGAAAGCCTTGAGCGTCACCACCACCTTGGCTCCGGTCTCGCGCAGGATGGCGCTGATCTGTTCGGGCTCCAGAAGCGGGTTGATCGGGTTGACGATCCCGGCAATGGCCGCGCCGATGGTGGCGACGGCCGTCTCGATCGTGTTGGGCAGGACGAGGCCGACCACATCCCCTTCGCCGATCTTGAGGCTGCGGAAAAGGTTGGCCGCCTGGCAGCACTGGTCGTGGAACTGCTGCCAGGTGAGGGTCACGGCCTTGTCCTGCGGGCCGGAGAGGAGCTGATAGCTGATTGCCGGGCGGTCGGGAAAGGCATCGGCGGTGGCACGCAGCATCTGGTAGAGCGTTTCGGGCTTTTCCCGCGCCTCCCACGGCATCTCATTCTGAATCGCAAGCGCGTCCTGCCGCGAGCTGAACGTCATGGTCTATCCTCCCTTTGCGCCCGCGCCTCTCCCCGCGCGGTTTCGTTCATTCGCGCCAAGATGGGCGGGAAATCGGAACCGCGCAAGATTTACGCTGCGTTTTGAGGAAGGCCGCGCCTCAGGACCCGCCGAGACACTCCTCGAGCGCCGTGGCCATGTCCCCGAGCAGCGCGGGGTAGAGCGCCGGGCCGGGCGCGTGCGCGCTTCCCAGCGGGTCGAGCACCCCGTGCCGGACCGTCTCGCCAAAGATCGCCGTCACCCGCGCGCCGTCGAACTGAGGCTCGGAGAAGACGCAGGCGATCCCCCGCTCCCGCGCGAGATCGCGCAGGGCGGCGACGCGCGCGGGGCCGGGATCGGTGGCGTCGCTCGCAGAGAGCGCACCCGCGGGCGAGACGCCGAAGCGGGCCTCGAAATACTGGTAGGCGTCATGAAAGACGAGATAGGGCACGTCGCGCACGGCGGCGAGCCGCGCCGCGATCTCCGCCTCGAGCGCGTCAAGCTCCGCTGCCGCCTCGGCCGCATTGGTCCGGTAGAGCGCGGCGTTTTCGGGATCGTGCTCGGCCAGTTCGGCCGCGATCAGGGAAAGCCAGGCGCGCGCATTGGCCGGGTCGAGCCAGGCATGGGGATCGGCACCATCGTGGGCGTGATCGTTGTCATGATCCTGCGCGTCCGCCGCATGCCCGTCTTCCCTGTGCTCATCCTCCGCGTGCTCTTCGTGGGCGTGCGCGTCATCCCCGTGATCGTCAAGGGCGTGATCGTGCCCGTCCGCGCCCGCCGCGAATGCAAGCCCCTCGCGGAAGCCGAGCACCGAGGAGCCGCCCGCGCCGAGCAGCTCGATCACATGCGCGTCACCGGCCAGCGTGCCGATCGGGTCCGCAAGCCAGGGCGTCAGCGCCTCACCCATCCAGATGACCACCTGCGCCCGGTCGAGCGCCGCCGCCTCCGAGGGCCGCATCGCATGACCGTGCGGCGAGGCTCCGGGCGGCACGATCAGCGCAGGCGTGCCCGCACCCGCCATCACCCGCGCCACCAGCGAATGCACCGGCGCGATGTCGGTGGCCACGTCCGGGCCCGCCATCGCGGGCGCGGCCAGCCCCAGGACAAGCCCGCAAGGGATAAGGAAACGGATCGGCATGTGAGGCTCCATATGTTATGCTGTAACATTTCTAGACCCCTTGATAATCGTTACCATATAACATATCAAGCCCCATCCACACGGGGGAGCGCCGCCATGGACCCGCTCGGCTTCGAGCATCACGATCACCGCCGCTGCGTGGCCGCCGCGCTCGCGGCGGCCGAGGCGCATTGCGAACGCCACCGGCTCAACCTCACGCCGGTGCGCCGCCGGGTGCTGGAGCTTCTGCTCGAAGGCCATCGCGCCATGGGGGCCTATGACATTCTCGACCACCTGCGCGCAGAGGGGCTCGGCGCGCAGCCGCCCGTGGCCTATCGCGCGCTCGATTTCCTCGTGCGCCACGGCTTTGCCCACAAGATCGAGCGGCTCAACGCCTTCATCGCCTGCACCCATCCCGAGACCGACCACACCCCGGCCTTCCTGATCTGCCGTGGCTGTCACGCCGTGGCCGAGGCCCATGCCGAGCCCACGCGCGGGATGCTCGGGCGCGCAGCCGCCGATCTGGGTTTCGAGATCGAGGAGGCCATGGTCGAGGCGCTCGGCCGCTGCCCCAACTGCCGCGAGGCCGAGGCCGCCCCATGCGCCTGATGTCCGCCGAAGGCGTGACCGTGCGGCTCGGCGGCCACGAGGTCCTGCACGACGTGAGCCTGCATATCGACCGCGGCGAGATCGTCACCATCGTCGGCCCGAACGGTTCGGGAAAATCGACGCTGCTTCGGGTGCTGATCGGCGCGCAACGGCCCACGCGCGGGCGGATCATCCGCGCGCCGGGGCTCAGGATCGGCTACGTCCCGCAGCGCCTGCACATCGACCCGACCCTGCCGATGAGCGTGGCGCGGTTCCTCAACCTGCCCCGCCGCCGCCCGGCGGCGGCCCTGCAAGCCGCGCTGGAGGAGGCGGGCCTGCCCGACCTGCGCGACCGGCAGATGGCCGATCTCTCGGGCGGGCAGTTCCAGCGCGTGCTGCTGGCGCGCGCCCTGCTCGAGCGGCCCGACCTGCTCATTCTCGACGAGGCGACGCAGGGTCTCGACCAGCCCGGCTCGGCGGCCTTCTACCGCCGCATCGAGGAGGTGCGGCAGGAGCTGGGCTGTGCCGTGCTCATGGTCAGCCACGAGTTGCATGTGGTGATGAGCGCGTCGGACCGGGTGATCTGCCTCAACGGGCATATCTGCTGCGAGGGACGCCCCGAGATCGTCGCGCAGGCCGAGGAATACCGCGCGCTCTTCGGCACGGGCACCGAGGGCGCGCTTGCGCTCTATCGCCACGAGCACGGCCATTCGCACGATCACGACCATCCCCAGAGCCACGAGGCGGCTGAGTAATGCTCGACGATTTCCTTGTCCGCGCCGCGCTGGCGGGTCTCGGCGTGGCGCTGGCCGCCGCGCCCCTGGGCAGTTTCGTCGTCTGGCGGCGCATGGCCTATTTCGGTGACGCGACGGCCCATGCCGCGATCCTCGGCGTGGCGCTGGCGCTCGGCTTCTCGGTCTCGGTCTTCGCCGGGGCGCTGGTCATGTCGCTGGTGATGGCGACGGCGGTTTCCACGCTCTCGGGCAGGGGCTTTGCCATGGACACGATGCTGGGTGTCATGGCGCATTCGGCCCTGGCCTTCGGCCTTGTCGGCGTCTCGTTCCTGTCGGGCGTGCGGATCGACCTCATGGCCTATCTCTTCGGCGACATCCTCGCGGTGAGCCGGGGCGACCTTGCGGTGATCTGGGGGGGCGCGGCGCTGGTTCTCGCGCTGCTGGCCTGGCGCTGGCAGGCGCTCTTGACCGCGACGCTCAGCCCCGATCTGGCCCACGCGAGCGGCATCGACCCGCGCCGCGAGCAGCTTGTCCTGACGCTGGCGCTGGCGGTGGTCGTGGCGGTGGCGATCAAGGTGGTGGGCGTGCTGCTCATCGCCGCGCTGCTGATCGTGCCTCCTGCGGCCGCGCGGCCGCTCTCGGGCACGCCCGAGCGCATGGCGGCGCTGGCGGCGCTGATTGCCGCCGTCTCGGCCCTTGGCGGGCTTGGCGCGTCGTTCCGCTTCGACACGCCGACGGGGCCGACGATCGTCTGCGTCGCCGCTCTGATCTTTGCCATGGTGACGCTCGGCTCTGTTCTGAGAAAAACAGTCAGAGATTCTCGTTGACTCTTTTTATCAGAATTGCCAGAGATACCCGAGCAATCCACTCGGACAAACGGAGCCATCCATGACCCCGATCAAGACCCTTCTCGGCGCGACTGCCCTTCTGGCGCTGGCCGCCCCTGCCCTGGCGCAGGAGGTCAACCTCTATTCCAGCCGCCACTACGACAGCGACGATGCGCTCTATGCCGCCTTCACCGAGAAGACCGGCATCAAGATCAACCGCATCGAGGCCAAGGCCGACGAGCTGATGGCCCGGATGGAGGCCGAGGGCGCCAACAGCCCCGCCGACGTGTTCATGACCGTGGACGTGGGCCGCATCGCGCGGGCCGAGGAAAGGGGGCTGCTTCAGCCCTTCGAGTCCGAGGTGATCGAGACCAGCGTGCCGGCCCATCTGCGCCACCCGGACAATCTCTGGACCGGTCTCTCGCAGCGCGCGCGGATCATCTTCTACGCCAGGGACCGCGTGTCGAACCCGCCGCAAACCTACGAGGAACTGGCCGATCCGGCCTGGAAGGGCAAGATCTGCATCCGCTCCTCCTCGAACATCTACAACCAGTCGCTGATGGCCTCGATCATTGCCAACCACGGCACCGAGGTGGCCAGGGACTGGGCGGCGGGCATCGTGGCCAACATGGCGCGCCCCCCCCAGGGTGGCGACACCGACCAGCTGCGCGGCATCGTCTCGGGCGAGTGCGACATCGCGGTGAGCAACACCTATTACTACGCCCGTGGCCTTGCCGGCGACGTGGACGGGCTGACCGAGGGCATCGACACTGTCGGCTGGGTCTGGCCGAACCAGAGCGGGCGCGGCGCACATGTCAACCTCGCCGCGGCGGGCATTGCCGCCAACGCCCCCAACAAGGCCGAGGCAACCGCGCTTCTGGAGTTCCTCGTCAGCGAGGAAGCGCAGGCGCAGTTTGCCAATGCCAACAACGAATACCCGGTCGTCTCCGGTGTGCCGATCGGCGAACATGTCGCCAAGATGGGGCTCTTCATCCCCGACAACGACACGCCCACCGCCTCTTTCAGGGAACACGCCGCCACGGCACAGACCATCTTCAACGAGGTCGGCTGGGACTGATCGGCGAATTGCGCATCGCGCATCGATGACCTAGGGTCGGGGTCCACACGGGATCCCGGCCCTTTCGCATGACCTCCGTCCGGCTACGCCTGCTCATCCTCGCGCTTCTGCCGCTCGTGGTGCTGATGCCCGCGCTTCTGGCGCTGGCCATCGGGCGGTGGTCGGCCAATTACGACGCGCTGCTCGTCACCAATGTCGAAACCGATCTGCGGGTCGCCGATCAATATGTGCAGCGCATCCTGACGACGACCGGGGGCGATGTGACGGCGCTGGCGCGCTCGCTGCGCTTCGACAGGGCGCTCCGGCGGGATGCGGCGGACCTGCCCGCCTTCCTGGCGCGCGAACGCGCGGCGCTCGGCCTCGATTTCCTCTATTACCGGCCCCGCGACGCCGCCCCGCGCGACTGGCCGGTGATCGCCGCGGCGCTGGCCGGACGGCCATTGACCGAGATCGACATCTTCCCGCCCGAAACCCTTGCCGCCCTGCCCGATACCGGCCCGGCCCTGGCCGAGCGGGCGCGCGTGCCGCTGATCGAGACGCGCGCGGCCGTGCCCACCACCCGCACCGTCGAGGATCGCGGCATGGTCGTGCACAGCGCCACGCCGGTCGCCACGCCGGGGCATGAGGGGGTGCTGGTGGGGGGCATCCTGCTCAACCGCAATCTCGATTTCATCGACACGATCAATGCGCTGGTCTACCGCGACAGCGGCGCGCCGGGCGCGCGGCAGGGCACGGCGACGCTGTTTCTGGAGGATGTGCGCGTCTCGACCAATGTGCGGCTGTTCGAGGGGGCCCGCGCGCTCGGCACCCGCGTCTCGGCGGCGGTGCGGGCGGCGGTGCTGGGCGAGGGGCGCACCTGGCTCGACAGCGCCTTTGTCGTCAACGACTGGTATATCTCGGCCTACCGTCCGATCCTGGACAGTTTCGGCCGCCGGGTCGGGATGCTTTATGTGGGCTATCTCCAGGCCCCGTTCGATGCCGCCAAACGCAACGCCTATCTTCTGGTCTTCGCGGCCTTCCTTGCGGTGCTGGCGATCAGCGTGCCGGTCTTCCTGCGGCTCGCGCGCACCATCTTCGCACCGCTGGAGCGGATGACGGCCACCATGGCGCGGGTCGAGGCGGGCGATCTGGAGGCGCGGATCGGCCCCGTGGCGGCGCGCGACGAGATCGGCACGGTGGCTGCCCATCTCGACAGCCTGCTCGACCAGGTGCAGGAGCGCGACCGCGCGCTGCGTGCCTGGAACGAGGAGCTGAACGCGCGGGTCGAGGAGCGCACCGCCGAGCTGCGCGCCGCCAATGCCAAGCTCGAGAGCACCTATCAGCAGCTCGTCATGTCCGAAAAGCTCACCTCCATCGGCGAGATCACGGCAGGCGTGGCGCATGAGATCAACAACCCCACGGCGGTGATCCAGGGCAATCTCGACGTGATCCGCGAAACCCTCGGGGAGCGCGCCGCGCCGGTGGCGCATGAACTGGGGTTGATCGACCGCCAGGTGGGCCGCATCAGCGCCATCGTCGGCAAGCTCCTGCAATTCGCGCGCCCCACCGAATTCGGCAGCTTCGAGGAAGATGTGGATCTTGGCCAGGTGCTGCGCGACTGCCTCGTTCTGGTCGATCACGTCCTGTCGAAGGCCGAGATCGCCGTCACCATCTCCGAGACCCCGGACACCCCCCTTGTCACCATCAATCCGGGCGAATTGCAGCAGGTGATCATCAACCTCGTGACCAATGCGGCGCAGGCGATGAAAGGCGGCGGGCGGCTCGATATCTCGACCGAACCGCAGGTGCATGAGGGGCGCGCGGGTGCGGCGCTCATCGTGGCCGATACCGGGCCGGGCATCCCCGAAGACAGGCTTGCGGCGGTGTTCGATCCGTTCTTCACCACCAAGCGGGGCGAGGGCACCGGCCTCGGCCTGTCGGTCAGCCAGACCCTGATCCGTCAGGCAGGCGGCATCATCACCGCCCGCAACCGCGCCGCGGGCGGAGCCGTGTTCACCGTCTGGCTGCCCGCGCAGGCGCGATGAAGACCCGCCCTGTCATGGGCTTTCCCGACTGGCCCCGCCCGTCCCGCGGGCGAGGCGCGGAGCCCGCGCGCAGCGGGACCTGCGCGGCTGCATGGTTCAGGGCCTGCGCAACCGCAACATCGTGGCCATTCCGGCGACATCCCCGGCACATGTCGTGTCTGCCCGCGCCACAATCGCACAGCGGTCCGGCAACCGTCCCACCTTGACCAGACCGCGCTTCCCATACATATGCCAAGGCCATGACAGACCTCGCGCATATCCGCAATTTCTCGATCGTGGCCCATATCGACCACGGCAAATCCACCCTGGCCGACCGGCTGATCCAGTCGACCGGGACGGTGCAGGACCGTGACATGAAGGAGCAGATGCTCGATGCCATGGATATCGAGCGCGAGCGGGGCATCACCATCAAGGCCAATACCGTGCGCATCGACTACAAGGCGCAGAACGGTGAGACCTATGTGCTCAACCTCATCGACACGCCCGGCCACGTGGATTTCGCCTATGAGGTCAGCCGCTCGATGCGCGCGGTCGAGGGCTCGCTTCTGGTGGTGGACAGCACCCAGGGCGTCGAGGCACAGACGCTGGCCAATGTCTACCAGGCCATCGATGCGGGCCACGAAATCGTGCCCGTGCTCAACAAGATCGACCTGCCCGCCTCGGACTGCGACCGCGTGGCAGAGCAGATCGAGGACGTGATCGGGATCGACGCCTCCGGCGCGATCCGCGTCTCGGCCAAGACCGGCGTGGGCATCCCCGAGACGCTTGAGGCCATCGTCGCGCATCTGCCCGCCCCCAAAGGCGACGAGAGCGCGCCGCTCAAGGCGATGCTGGTCGATAGCTGGTATGACGCCTATCTCGGCGTGGTCGTGCTGGTGCGGATCATGGACGGACGGATGAAGCGCGGCGACCGTATCCGCATGATGCAGACCGGTGCCACCTACAACGTGGAGCGCATCGGCGTGTTCCGCCCCCAGATGGAAAAGGTCGAGAGCCTTGGCCCCGGCGAGATCGGCTTCATCACCGCGTCGATCAAGCAGGTGCGTGATACGCGCGTCGGCGACACGATCACCCATGAAAAGCGCCCCTGCGAGACGCCCCTGCCCGGCTTCAAGCCTTCGGTGCCGGTGGTGTTCTGCGGGCTTTTCCCGGTCGATTCGGCGCAGTTCGAGGATCTGCGCGACGCGATCGAGAAACTGGCGCTCAACGATGCCTCCTTCAGCTACGAGATGGAGACCTCGGCGGCGCTCGGCTTCGGTTTCCGCTGCGGCTTTCTGGGCCTGCTGCATCTCGAGGTGATCCGCGACCGGATCGAGCGCGAATATGACATCGAGCTCATCACCACCGCGCCTTCGGTGGTCTATCACCTCTACATGAAGGACGGCACGATGCGGGAGCTGCACAACCCCGCCGACATGCCGGACCCCTCCCATGTGGACCGCATCGAGGAGCCGCGCATCAAGGCCACGATCATGGTGCCGGACGAGTATCTGGGCGATGTGCTCAGGCTCTGCCAGGACCGGCGCGGTATCCAGCTCGACCTCACCTATGCGGGCTCCCGCGCGATGGTGGTCTATGACCTGCCGCTCAACGAGGTGGTGTTCGATTTCTACGACCGGCTCAAGTCGGTGACCAAGGGCTATGCCAGTTTCGACTATCAGCTCGAGGGCTACCGCGAGGACAAGCTGGTGAAGATGCAGATCCTCGTCAATGACGAGCCGGTGGACGCGCTTTCCATGATGGTCCACCGCGACCGCGCCGAGATGCGCGGGCGCGCCATGTGCGAAAAGCTCAAGGACCTGATCCCCCGCCACATGTTCAAGATCCCGATCCAGGCGGCCATCGGCGGCAAGGTCATCGCGCGCGAGACGCTCTCGGCGCTGCGCAAGGACGTGACGGCGAAATGCTATGGCGGGGACGCCACGCGCAAGAAGAAGCTGCTGGAAAAGCAGAAGGCGGGCAAGAAGAAGATGCGCCAGTTCGGCAAGGTGGACATCCCGCAGGAAGCGTTCATCTCGGCGTTGAAGATGGATTCCTAGAGCTTTTCGCCGTGACGGCGAAAAGCTCTGGTGTGCGTGCGGGCCGAAAAGTGTCTGCGCCCTGTAAGGGCGTTTATTCGACGGCGGTTTCGAGCGCCTGGCCCGCATCCTGGACGTCGCGGCCAGCCCCTTGAATGGTTTCGCAGGCGGTCAGCCCTAGGCAGGCCACAAGGCCAATAAACATCATGCGCATGGTGATTTCTCCGATTTGATTGGGTCTTGCGACATGCGGTGCGCATGGCCACAAGGACGCCCCCCCGGACCGTGATCAGGTCGCGGCAGCAACACGCGATGCTCTGCCTGTGCGAGGGCGAATACAACCGCTGATTTCGATGTCGGCGCATTATCGCTGATCCTCGGTGTCCGGGGTTCAGGGCGGGATGGAGAAATCCGCTGTATGTCATCCTGATCGCGCTGCACCCGTCGGGCAAGATGCGCCCGCTCCCCTCGACACATCGCGACATGGCGCTAGCTCCTTGCTCACCGATAAACAGGAGGACCAAATCATGAAATTGCTCACCTTCCTCACCGCCCTCGCCCTAGCCGCGCCTGCAGTCGCGGGCCAATGCCCGATGGACATGGCCAAGATCGACGCGGCCATGAGCGAGGCGAGCCTGTCGGAGTCCGAGATGGCCACCGTCAAGGAACTGCGCGCGCTTGGCGAAGAGCAGCACGAGGCGGGCGATCACGCCGCGTCGGTGGCGACGCTCGCCGAGGCCAAGACGTTGCTCGGGATCGAGTGATCCCCTCCCCCCTGCCGAAGGTTGCGCCCGCGCGCCGCCTTCGGCATCTCCTGACACAGATCAAGGCGGACCGGCCCGGGATGCGCCAAGGGCATGTACGACCTTTGCGCATACGGAGGACACCATGCTGCGCCTCGCCTTCATCCTGCATCTCTTCATCGGCTCCACCCTTGCGGGCTCGGCCGTCGTTGCGGCCCTGGTGATGGGACAGGACACGCTGCGGCCCATCCTCATCGCCGCCGCACTCGGCTTTGCCGCCGCCTTCCCGGTGACCTGGATGGTGACGAAGAAGCTCTACGAGACGCGCTGACGGGCATTTCCCCACGCGCAGCCGCGCCCTAGATTGCCGGGCATGAGCGCCCTGCCCGCCCCGATCGCATCCTGGTTCGCTGCCCGAGGCTGGCAGCTCCATCCGCATCAGCAGGCGATGCTCGCGCGCGCCGAAGACCCGGCGACGCTGCTCATCGCGCCCACCGGCGGGGGCAAGACGCTGGCGGGCTTCCTGCCGACGCTGGCCGATCTCTGCCTGGCCCCGCGCGCGGGGCTGCACACGCTCTACATCTCGCCCCTGAAGGCGCTCGCCGCCGACATGCGGCGCAATCTCACCGGACCCATCGCCGAGATGGGCCTCGATACCCGTGTCGAGGACCGCACCGGCGACACCTCGGCCCATGTCAGGCGCCGACAGCGCGCCGACCCGCCCCATATCCTCCTGACCACGCCCGAAAGCCTCGCGCTCCTTCTGTCCTTTGAGGACGCGCCGCGCCTCTTCGCCGGGCTTTCCCGCGTGATCGTGGACGAGGTCCACGCGCTGGCCGAATCGAAGCGGGGCGATCAGCTCATGCTGGCGCTGGCGCGGCTTCAGGGGCTCTGCCCGAACCTGCGGCGCGTGGGCCTTTCCGCCACGGTCGAGGATCCGCCCGCGCTTGCCCGTTTCCTTGCCCATGGGGACGCGCCCTGCGCGATCCTTCGGGCAGATCCCGGACCGGACCCGGATATCGCGATGCTCGACGTGGGTGCCGCCCCGCCCTGGGCCGGGGGCGGGGCCGCCCATGCGATCCCCGCCGTGCTCGACGCCATTCGCGCGCACCGCACGACGCTGGTCTTTCACAACACCCGTGCGCAGGCCGAGATCTTCTTTCACCGGCTGTGGATGGCCAACGAGGAGGCGCTGCCCATTGCCATCCATCACGGCAGCCTCGACCGCGAGCAGCGCGCGCGGGTGGAGGCGGCCATGGCGGCGGGCAGGCTGCGCGCCGTGGTCTGCACCGGCAGCCTCGATCTGGGGCTCGACTGGGGGGATGTGGACCTTGTGATCCAGATCGGCGCGCCGAAGAACGTCAAGCGGCTGGTGCAGCGGATCGGTCGGGCCAATCACCGCTACAACGCGCCCTCCAAGGCGCGGCTGGTGCCCGCCAACCGCTTCGAGGTGGTGGAATGCCTGGCCGCGCTCGAGGCGGTGCGCGCGCATGATCTCGATGGCGCGCCGCGCGGACCCGGCCCGCTCGACGTGCTGTGCCAGCACATCCTCATCCGCGCCTGCGCGGGGCCTTTCGACGCGGGCGCGCTTTTTCACGAGGTGCGCGGCGCGGGACCCTATGCCGGGCTTTCGCGGGATGACTTCGATGACTGCCTCGCGTTCTGCGCCACGGGGGGCTACGCGCTTCGGGCCTATGACCGCTGGCAGCGTCTGCAACGGCGCGCCGACGGTCTCTGGCAGTTGCGCGATCCGCGCAGCGCCCGGCTCGTCCGCATGAATATCGGCACGATCCAGGACACCGACACGCTCAAGGTGCGCCTCGGGCGCGCACGCGGCGGGGCCGCCTTGGGCGAGATCGAGGAGGGATTCGCCGCCACGCTCAGCCCCGGCGACACGTTTCTGATGGGCGGGCAGGTGGTGCGGTTTGAATCCTTGCGCGAGATGGTGGTGGAGGTGAGCCGCGATCCCGGGCGCGAGCCGAAGATCGCCACCTACATGGGCACGAAATTCGCCACCTCGACGCAGTTGTCGGACCGCATCCTTGCCATCCTCGCCCGGCCCGACTGGCCCGATCTGCCCGCGCCGATGCGCGACTGGCTCAACCTGCAACGCAACCTGTCGGAAATGCCCGCCCGCGACCGGCTGCTGATCGAAAGCTTTCCCCATGAGGGGCGCGAGCACGCCTGCCTCTACGGCTTTGCGGGGCGCAACGCGCAGCAGACGCTGGGGCTGCTCGTGACCAAGCGGATGGAGGAGGAGGGGCTTGCGCCGATGGGGTTCGTGGCGACCGATTACGCCACGCTGATCTGGGGGCTGGAGCCGCTCACCGATGCGGACGCCCTGCTGGCCCCCGGCACCCTGCGCGCCGGGTTCGAGCAATGGCTGCGCGGCAACGCGGTGATGAAGCGCACGTTTCGCGCCTCTGCCACCATCGCCGGGCTGATCCAGCGTCAGAGCCCCGGCGCGCGCAAGACCGGGCGGCAGGCAACCGTATCCTCGGACATCCTCTATGACACGCTGGTGAAATACGACCCCGATCACCTGCTCCTGCGGATCACGCGGGACGAGGCGATGCGCGGGCTGGTCGATTTCGGGCGGATCGAGGAGATGCTGGCCCGCACGCGCGGTCGTGTCACGCTCCGGCGACTGGCGCGCGTCTCGCCGCTGGCCGCGCCGCTCTTTCTCGAGGCCGGGCGTGTGCCGGTGGCGGGCGCGGCGCAGGAGCGGCTTCTGGCAGAGGCGGCGGCCCGGCTCATGGAGACGGCGGGCCTTGCCCCCTGAGCGCCGGAATCGCCCCGCGCGCGCCCATACCCCCCTTGCCAAGCGCGCCACACGGGTATATTCGCCCGTCTCACGGTCGGAGTGTAGCTCAGCCTGGTAGAGCACTGTCTTCGGGAGGCAGGGGCCGGAGGTTCGAATCCTCTCACTCCGACCAATGATCTCAATACGTTAGCCCATTCCTCCCCGGAATCCTTCGTGCAAGTATTGCACGGTGATTAGCGCCCGATTACTATTCAAGGACGGGTGCAGACTTCATAAAATACCGAAAACGCAGGCGAACTGATGGTATCTGGGAGATCGTCTGGGACGATCCCAAAACTGGTCGCATCAAACGTCAATCCTGCAAGACACGAGACGAGCATGAAGCTGACCGCAAGCTCGCGGAGAAGATTCTGTCTGGAGATGTTGTGCCACCAAACGTGGTGACAGTGGGTTATATTCTCGATCGCTACTACCAGCACCTGAAGCGGCGGAAGGAGCCATCGACCGTCGTACCAATGGCGTCGAAAGTTGACCGCCTGAAACAGTTCTTGGGCAGCAGAAAATGGCAGGACTTCGGGCGGGAGTGTCCAGACCCCCCCGGTTCTTCAACTCGTTCATCACCGACAGCCAGAATTTGGCACCTTCGTTGTCGGCGATCCAAAGGCCCAGAACCTCCCGCACACCGTCGCGGGTGACGCCCAGGGCCACGTAAACGGCCTTGTTCCTGACCATGCGGCTGTCGGCGTCGCGGATCTTGACCCGTAGCGCGTCAAAAATGACGACGGGATACATCCGGTCCAGCGCCCGGGACTGCCAGTCCCGGACCTCGTCCAGCACCGCATCAGTGACCCGGCTGATCAGGTCTGGCGAGACCTGCAGGCCATAGACATCCTCAAGGTGCGCACGGATGTCGCGCACCGTCAGACCGGCGGCACAGAGCCCGACAATCTTGTCGTCGATCCCGTCGATCCGGGTCTGGCCCTTTTTGACCAACTCAGGCTCAAAACTGCCATCGCGGTCGCGCGGCACGGCGATCGGCACCTCGCCGTCCTGCCCCTTCAGCCGCTTGGAGGAGGTCCCGTTGCGCCGGTTGGCCTGTCCCGCAGGTGCGTCCTTGT
>MDTD01137427.1_pt1 | contig 44665 bp, 40 predicted proteins | sample 811221 | NCBI WGS metagenome assembly MDTD01 (sample SAMN05326646, study PRJNA326480) | marine metagenome | isolation source: seawater | place: Pacific Ocean: South West | collected 2011 | reverse complement strand
TAATTCTTTTACTAATCAAATTTTAGCTCAAATTGAACTTTGGAACTATTCATCAAAATATGAAAATAAGGTTTACACATTACCGAAACACTTAGACGAAAAAGTTGCAAAGTTGCATCTTGAAAAATTAGGTGTGGAGCTAACTAAACTTGATGATATTCAGTCTGAATATATAGGAGTTGATAAAAATGGTCCATACAAGTCAGATAATTATAGATATTAATTACAATGATTTTTTCTAAACTTTTATATCTGATATTCCTTTTGAAGATATTCCGTAGCTTTTGACAGATCTGAAAATATAATTAATATTTTCCCAAATTAAGTCATGGTCTTCATGGGTTCTAGTGTATGGACTTTCATTAAAAGTCAACTCAGAAGAATGAAACATTAAATTAAGTACTTTTTGTTTCTTATTAACTGCCTGATGAATTATTTTTGAATATTTTTTCTTAGAAATAAAAGGACTTACTCTAAACATCGTTGCATCCTCAATTTTAGCATATATCTTTGATAACAATTTATTTGACTGTATATAATTATCTCCGATAATTATATTTAAGAAATGTAAAAATTTAGATTTACGTTTAATTGAAGTTACAGGAATTTCTAGTATACAATCATCAGTTTCTTTTGCTTTCCATAAAAAAGGATTGCAATCATATTTCTTAAAATTTAAACCGGCTTTAGATTTGCCTAAACTATCCTCAAAAGTTTTAAATGGTACTATGGTTGTATCAACTCTAAAATTTTTTTTAATAAGCCAATCAATAGTACGTTGATCAATACCCCATCTGCCTGCTCTATGACTTGTAGGATACTTGCCAAAGGCGTTAAATATGGCATCTCTTAAATTGTTAGCCTTTTTATAAAAAAGATCATCGGGTAATTCAAATTGATATGCTTTGATCCAATCTGAATCTACTTTCGTCTGTTTATTATATGGCGGGGTACTCCATACATGCAGGTGCATTCCTATTTCACATTTTCCTAAATCCCATTTTTCTTTAAAAAACTCCACAGCTTTTTTGTGCTTTATATATTCGTAAGTCATTAAGTAAGTAGGAATGACTTTAAAACTTTCACATAGTTTTTGAAATTTTACAAGATCTTCAAAGTTTGTTAGTCTAATGGTTTCAGGCTTTAACCAGGCATCATCAGATTCAGTGTCAACTGTCACAGTGAATATAGGCTTCATGATATAGTATTATTTGTCTTAGATTTTTTTATCATTTTTGAATAATTTGAATATTTTTCTCAAAATTGAATAGATAAATTTGTCTTTTTTATTGAAAATCTCATAACTATCAATAAATATTTTTGATTTGTATACACCATACACACCACTTACACCAGCGTCAAAAGAGTAATAGTTATTATCAGCACAATATCTGATAATTTCAGTGCAAACATAAACACCATAACTCAAACTACTTCTTTCTGCGGCAATATTTTCAAGAGATATAGACTTACCGTCATCAATTAATAAAGCAATTGCAATTACTTCTGATTCTTTTTTTAGAAAAGCTAATTTCATCCATTTCTTTGGCAATTCAGGATAAGATTTTTTAAGATTTTCAATAATTATACTTGCATTTAGATAATCGCTTTTTTTCAGTCTATTATAATTATTAATAAAAAATCTTTCTTCATAGTCGATAATTTCCAATTCACAGTTAATTTTTTTTTTAACTTTTTGATAGGTTTCAGAAGTGGGAAAGTGTTTCCGTGGTTTTTTAGAGGACTTGCTTCTTCTTTCTAAAAATTTTTCAAGTGTACTAATTTTCAAAAACCAAAAAACCTTTCTGGGTGCTTCATTAGATGAGTTAAAATGAGAAGTTATAGAATTTTGAATTTTTACAATCTCTTTATAATTGGCTTTCGTGTATATTAGTGCTGGTGCATGAATAAAGGAATTATTACAAATTAAGACCGGTGTATCAAATTGTAAAATAAGTTTGTATGAGTTATTTTTTGTAAAGTTATATGAATAATGCCACACCCCTTTATAAATAGTTAGATTATTCTTTTTTACAAATTCGGATACTTTGTCTTGAGATATTGTTTTCAATTTTATGATTTAAAATTCATTACCCCTGATGCCTTACCCACTTCTTGTCTCCAATGACCTAATTTTGGAATACGCCAATCAGGACCAAATAAACTAGCTAAATAATCTTCCGCATTATATGGGATATTAAATTTTATTCCGTGAAACATAATATTTTCAAATTTGTCAAGATATTTTTTTGGTATCTCAAATACCATTAATGGATTACGCTTTTTAGTTCTTAGAAAGTTGTCTATCGATTTTTCTAATATATTGATTATAAATTTTGGTAAAATTTTAATAATCCAGTGAATAACTTTTAATTTTTTTCCAATTGAGTTATAATACTCGCTTTTCAAATATGAACTTTTATTTTTTAGTATAAAATCCTGAGGGCTATTCACAGTTCCTTTTATAAATTCAAATGAATTGGTTTTTTCCAAGTTGTTAGGTTCAACTCCATTTTTTAACAAAAATAAAGTAAGCTGATCAAACTCTGGAAATAATAGAGGGTGAGTTTTATATACATTTATAGCATCTAAAATGGATTCAAAAAATCGATTATTTTTTGAATGCACATCTCCATAATAGTAGGCATACTTAGAGTTGTTAATTTTTTTTATCCTGTGAATATCGATTTTATAATACCCAACACTCCAGTTATTGGAGATAATTTTTATATTATTTTTATTGATTTTAACAGAGTAATTCCTTAATTTTATTTTATTCCAAACACAATGTGACTCGTCAAATTCATCGTTAAACATACTAAGGTCATAGTCTCCATCCCAAACAATTGATCTTCCATCTCGAACAGCACCAAGTAAAGACCCAAAATCTAACCAGAAAAAAATTTTATTTTCATTTAGAATTTGAGTAACTTCCTTTAACATCTCAATTGATCTTAATCTAAGGTCAAGTATATTAACAGCCGTTTTTTTTGAGGTTTTGGTAGCTTTCAAATTATTCAAATTTCATAACAAATATAAGTAATTGAGTATATAAAATGTAAGAGGAAATTATTAAGGTTGATTCTTAATAATATCATCAAAACTAAAAAAATAATATTGTTTGTAAAATTATATTTATTGGACAATCATATTTCTTATATTTTTTATAATATTTTTTTTATTAATCATTATTTTTACCGCGTCGATTAAACAGATAGCTTCATGAGGAGTTTTAATATCCAAATGGTTGATCTAAAAGGTCAATACCAAAAAATTAAAAAACAAATTGATTCAAATATTATTTCAACCATTGAGTCTGGAAAATTAATAAACGGACCAATCGTAAAAGAATTTTCAGAAAACTTGTCACAATACCTAAATGTAAAGCATGTCATTCCATGTGCTAATGGAACTGATGCTCTACAGATTTCTTTTATGGCGTTAGATTTAAAAGCAGGTGATGAAATTATTTGTCCATCATGGACTTACGTTGCTACAGCTGAAGCAGCAGCAGTCCTAGGAATAATTCCAATTATGTGTGATGTTGATCCAAACACATTTAATGTTACTGCAGATTATATTGAACCTTTAATAACAGATAAAACTAAAGCGATAGTACCTGTTCATTTGTATGGTCAATCTTGTGATATGGATTCAATCCTGAAATTAGCAAATAAATATGACTTAAAAGTTATTGAAGATAATGCTCAAGCAGTTGGATGTAAATATAAATCCAATAACGGTGAAATGAAGTTTACTGGAACAATAGGAGATATCGGAACAACATCTTTTTATCCTTCAAAAAATTTAGGAGCATATGGTGACGGCGGTGCTTTATTCACTAATGATGATAATCTTGCAGAAAAAATTCATTTAGCAGCAAATCATGGACAAAATAAAAAATATCACCACAAAATTATAGGTTGTAATTCAAGACTAGATTCTGTTCAAGCAGAAATTTTAAATATTAAATTAAAGTATTTAGATGAATATAATTCAAACAGAAATAAAATGGCTAAAAAGTACACAAAATATTTCTCCAAAATTGATGATATTCAAACTCCTTTTAAAATTAATAATTCAACTCACGTTTATCATCAGTACACATTAAAAGTTTTGAAAGGAAAAAGAGATTTATTGAAGCAATATTTAGCACACAAAGGAATTCCAAGTATGATATATTACCCAATCCCTTTACACAAGCAACAAGCTTTTAAAAATTATTTTAATGGAGACTATTTCCTCAAGAATACAGAGGTTTTAGCTGAAAGTGTTATTTCATTACCAATTCACTCTGAAATTGAAACCTCAAATCAGGATTATATTATTGAAAACGTGCTAAATTTTTTTAAATGATAATTAAAAACATATGTTGTATAGGTGCTGGTTATGTTGGTGGTCCAACAATGTCAATAATTGCAAAAAAAAACCCCCATATAAATGTTTATGTCCTTGATAAGAATAAAGAAAAAATTTCTGCTTGGAACTCTGAAAACTTTGATAAATTACCTGTATTTGAGCCTGGGTTATCAGATGTGGTAAAAGAAGTAAGAAATATAAATTTATTTTTCTCTACCGATATAGATAAATATGTAAAAAAATCTGATATGATTTTTATATCTGTGAATACACCTACTAAAACAAAAGGCTTGGGTGCAGGATATGCGGCTGATCTTAAATATGTTAAGGCTTGTGCTAAAAGAATAGCTGAGATTTCTACCAGATCTAAAATTATAGTTGAAAAGTCAACCGTTCCAGTTAAAACATCGGAAAAAATTCAAGAGATTCTAAAAAAACATAATAAAACTGTTAAGTTTCAAATTTTATCAAATCCAGAGTTTTTGGCAGAGGGAACAGCTATGAGAGATCTGGAGATTCCTGACAGAGTAATTATTGGTAGTGAAAACTCAATTGAAGGCAAGAAAGCAGCAAAACTTTTATCTGACATATATGCTTCATGGATACCAGAAAAAAATATTTTAACAACAAACTTATGGTCATCTGAACTTTCCAAATTAACTGCAAATGCATTTCTTGCTCAAAGGATTTCTTCTATTAATTCTTTGTCTGAAATATGCGAAGAAACAGGTGCAGATATTGAAGAAGTTTCAAAAGCGATTGGAATGGATTCCAGAATAGGTAATAAATTTTTAAAAACATCTCCTGGGTTCGGCGGTAGTTGTTTCCAAAAAGATATTCTAAATCTTGTTTATATTGCGAGATCATTAGGACTGGAAAAAGTTGCAGAATATTGGGAGCAAATTTTAATTATCAACTCACATCAAAGAAATAGAATTTCAAAAAAAATCATATCAATCATAAAAAAAAACAATTTAAGTCCAAAAATTTTAATGCTTGGGTGGGCATTTAAAAAAAATACAAATGACACAAGAGAATCAGCTGCTATTTATATCGCTAATAATATAATTAATAGTGGTATTTCCATAGATATATACGATCCTAAAGTCAGCGGGTTTCAGATTAATTCTGATTTATTGGATATGAATGATAAATATGACTTAAATAAGATAAACGTATTTTCTGATGAGGAAATTGAATATGAAAAATATAATATTATTTTAATTACAACAGAATGGGATGAGTTCATAAATTATGAATGGCATAAAATATATAATACCATAAAAAAACCTGCATATATTTTTGATGGCCGGAACATATTAGATATGAATCTGATGAAAAAATTAGGTTTTAATTATATTGGAGTAGGTAGAAAATGAAAAAGAATATTTTAATTTCTGGTGGAGCTGGCTTTATTGGCTCTCATCTTTGTAAATACTTGCTTAACAAAAATCATTATGTGATTTGTTTGGATAATTTACTTACGGGTTCATTAAAAAATATTTCTGATGTTATAAATAATCCAAATTTTGAGTTTGTAGATCACGATATCACAATCCCTTATTTTCGTGATAATTTAGATGAAATTTACAATTTAGCATGCCCAGCATCTCCGGTACATTATCAAAAGATACCAATCAAAACAATAAAAACATGTGTTCTGGGAGTAATAAATATGCTAGATCTTGCAAAAAAAAATAATGCAAAAATATTACAGGCTAGTACAAGTGAAGTTTACGGCGATCCAATTTCTCATCCTCAGAAAGAAAATTATAATGGAAATGTAAATCCAACAGGACCTAGATCTTGTTACGATGAAGGGAAAAGATGTGCTGAAACATTATTTATGGATTATTACAGAACTTACAATTTAAAAATCAAAATAATAAGAATTTTTAACACATATGGTCCAAATATGGCAATAAACGACGGAAGAGTTGTATCAAATTTTATAAATCAGGCAATTAATGATATAAACATAACTATTAACGGAAATGGTTCGCAAACTAGATGCTTTCAATATATAGATGATTTAATACTTGGAATTACGAAGTTCATGGATTCCAAAAATAATTTTGTGGGCCCAGTTAATATGGGTAGTCCAAATGAAATATCGATGAATCAGCTGGCATCGATAATAATAAGACTTACCAATTCAAGATCAAATATCATATTTCAAGACCTGCCAATTGATGATCCTAAAAAAAGAAAACCTGATTTAAGCATAGCAAATAAGGAAATTGGATGGCACCCAACGACAGATTTGGAAACTGGACTTAAAAAAACTATTCATTATTTTAACCATTTATCAGATGAAAATCAAATTACATAACAAACGTATTTTAGTCACTGGAGGTGCAGGATTTATTGGTTCAAGCTTATGTGAAAAACTAATTTCTCTACAAAATGAAGTGATTTGTTTGGATAATTTTTCAACTGGAAAAATGAAAAATATTAAATCCTTTATAAATAATAAAAAATTCACACTCATTGAGGGTGATATAAGAGATATTGATGTATGCATCAGTTCTTCCAAAAATGTAGATTACATTCTTCATCAAGCTGCTTTGGGTTCTGTGCCTAGATCCATCAAGGATCCGATTTCTACCAATGACATTAATATTAACGGATTTTTAAATGTTTTATCATCGGCTAGAATAAATTCGGTAAAAAGATTCGTTTATGCGGCTAGTTCCTCTACATACGGGGATTCCAAAATTTTACCAAAATCTGAACATATTATTGGCAAACCCTTATCTGTATATGCTGTAACCAAATATGTAAACGAATTGTATGCTGACCTCTTTTCAAGCACTTATGGTTTAGAGACTATCGGTTTGCGCTATTTTAATGTTTATGGTAAAAGACAAGATCCTAATGGCCCATATGCTGCGGTTATTCCAAAATTTATAAATTTACTGCTCAATGGGCAAAGTCCTACAATCAATGGAGATGGATCTTTTACAAGAGATTTTACTTATATTGATGATGTTGTTGATGCAAATTTATTATGTCTTACTACCAAAAACAAATCATCAATAAATACTGTGTATAATATAGCTTATGGAGCTAGTAATAGCCTAAATGATTTAGCAAAATATTTAAAAAAATACATATCTAAGTATCGAGATAATATCAATGAAATTGAAATTAAATATGGTCCGTCGAGAGTTGGTGATGTTCCTCACTCATTAGCTAACATTCAAAAGGCAAAAAAGAAATTAGGTTATAACCCAAATTTTTCTTTGGAAGAAGGATTAAAAGAGGTTATTAATTGGTACATGAAAAATTCAACCAAAAAAAAAATAATATGAACAAAATTGGAATAATTGGTTTAGGGTATGTTGGATTACCACTAGCAAGATTGCTTGCTTCAAAATATCCAGTAATTGGTTATGATATTAATAAAAATAGAATTGATGAATTAAATAATGGAATTGACTCTACGCTAGAAGTTTCTGAAACTCTGTTAAAATCCGTATTAAATAAAAATTTGGTAGACGGTATAGGTTTAAAATGCTCTCATATTATTTCTGATTTGATTGATTGTAATATTTACATCATAACAGTTCCAACTCCGGTAGATGAAAATAATAACCCTGATCTTAATTCACTTTTGAGCGCATCAAAATCAATAGGACCTTTATTAAAAAGGGAAGATATTGTTATATATGAATCTACTGTATACCCTGGAGCAACTGAGGAAAGATGTGTACCTGAACTGGAAAAAAGTTCAGGACTTAAATTTAATAAAGATTTTTATGTTGGGTACTCACCAGAAAGGATTAATCCTGGCGATAAATTACACACAATTGATAAAATAATCAAAGTTACATCTGGATCAACCGAAAAAGCTGCACAAAAAATTAATAATTTATATGATTCAGTAATTTCTGCTGGGACTCACTTAGCACCATCAATAAAGGTGGCTGAGGCTGCAAAAGTTATAGAGAATTCACAAAGAGATATCAATATCGCATTTATAAATGAATTAGCAAAAATATTTAGTATAATGGACATTGATACAAATGCTGTTTTAGATGCATCAAATACTAAGTGGAATTTTTTACCATTTAAACCTGGATTGGTTGGAGGACACTGTATAGGGGTTGATCCATACTACCTGGCTAATAAGTCAATTGAACTAGGTTATTACCCAGAAATCATATTGGCTGGTAGGAAGGTTAATGATAGTATGGGTAATTTTATAGCATCTGAAGTTATAAGATTAATGATTAATAAAGATATTGAGATAAAGAATTCAAAAATTTTAATTTTAGGATTTACATTTAAAGAAAATTGTCCAGATATAAGAAATTCAAAGGTTATAGATGTAATTACTTCTTTAGAGGATTATGATGTAAACCTTACAGTTTATGATCCATGGGCTAATTCTGAAGAGGTTTTTAGTGAATATGGTCAGGTTCTAACAGAGAAATTAAAAAATAAAAATTATGATGCAATCATTTTAGCTGTTGCTCATGATTGTTTTAAAAATTTAGAAATTAATTCTTTGAAAAAACAAAATTCAATTGTTTATGATGTTAAAAATTTGTTTTCTGATAATTTAAAAGACAAGAATTTATAATTAAATTTAAAATACCCTATTATGAAAAATAATTTTTTTGCTCACAACTCTGCTGTTATTGACAATGGGTGCGAAATAGGTAATGGAACAAAAATTTGGCACTTTTCTCATATAATGACTAATTCCAAAGTTGGTAGAAACTGTAATATTGGTCAAAATGTGGTTGTTTCACCTGAAGTTATTCTTGGAGATAATGTGAAGGTTCAGAATAATGTTTCAATATATACAGGTGTTACATGTGAGTCTGACGTTTTTCTTGGGCCTTCAATGGTTTTTACAAATGTTATTAACCCAAGAAGCGCGGTTAATAGAAGAAGTAGTTTTATAAAAACAATTGTTAAAAAAGGTGCTTCAATCGGAGCTAATGCCACAATTTTATGCGGAAATATTATAGGTGAGTATGCTTTAATTGGCGCAGGATCTGTTGTAATCAGGGATGTTTTACCATATGCATTGGTTGTTGGTAATCCATCAAGACAAATTGGATGGGTTAGTAAATATGGACACAAATTGAATTTTGACAAAAATAATGTTGCTGTCTGTGATGAAACCGGACAGATGTATAAATTAAAAGATAATAGGGTTTACTCAACAAATTAAAATATGAAAAAATTTGCAATAATTGGAGCTTCAGGCTATATAGCTCCTCGTCATATGAAGGCAATTAAAGAAACCGATAATCAGTTATTAGTAGCTCTTGACAAGTTTGATTCGGTTGGAATAATAGATAGTTATTTTCCAGAGTCTCATTTTTTCACTGAATTTGAGAGATTCGACAGATATATTGAAAAAATTAAATATAAAGGAAAAAACTTAGACTATGTGACTATTTGTACTCCAAATTATTTACATGATTCTCATATTAGAATGGCTCTAAGAAGAGGTGCTGATGCAATATGTGAAAAGCCTTTGGTGTTAAACCCATGGAATATAGATTCTTTGTCTAATATCGAAAAAGCATCTGGTAATAATATTAATACAATTTTGCAGTTAAGACTTCACCCAGATATAATTTCGCTAAAAAATAAAGTTTTAAATTCGAAATCTAACAAAAAATTTGATGTTGACCTAACATATATTACATCAAGGGGTAATTGGTATCACTATTCCTGGAAGGGAGATGAGGCTAAGTCAGGAGGTATTGCCACAAATATTGGTATTCATTTTTATGACATGTTATCTTGGATTTTTGGAGAAATTAAAGAGGTGCAGGTCCACGTGGCACAGAAGTCAAAATCAGCGGGATTTTTGGAATTTGAAAAAGCGAGAGTAAGATGGTTTTTATCAATCGATAAAGATGATTTACCCCAAAACATTAATAAAAAAAATCAAAGAACATATAGATCAATAACCGTTGATAATAATGAGGTTGAATTTAGTGATGGTTTCAATGATTTACATACAGAAAGTTATAAACAGATATTAGCTGGAAACGGTTTTGGTCTTGAAGAAGCTAGAAAATCTGTTGAAATAGCTCACAAGATTAGAAATTCTAAAATAACCCAAGTAAGTAGTTTTAAACACAAACTTCTTAAAAACTAAATGCTATTATAAAATTTTACAAAAGATGTATGAAAATAAGAGTATTATTTGTTTATCAATTAAGCTTACGGTCTATATTTATTTCATAGCAAATCATGTTTAAGCATAAAGAATATAATCTTACAGTTCAGGCGTTATTTATTTTTATCGGTAAACTTATTCAGATCTTATTTCAGTTTTTTGTTCCAATTATCTTAATTAGATATTTTTCTCAGTCAGATTATGGTATCTATCAAAAGGTTCTCTTTTTCGCCGGGATTGCAACCCCATTGTTAATATTTCATTTCAACGAAAGTTTATATTATTTTTTTCCAATTTCAAAAAATTCCAAACAACAAAATGAATTTATTTCTCAAACCTATTTTCAGTTATTGTCAGCTTCCATATTAGTTTCTCTAATAATTTTACCCCTTATCCCATATTTATCAGTATATATAAATGATTCCGTGTTGATAAGTTATATTTATCAAATTTTAGCTATTTTGTGCTTGACTGCATCATCATCAATATTAGAAAATATATTTATACTTGAAAAAAAATCAAAATTAGTTGTTCTTTTTGCCTCTCTGGATAAATTTGTCAGAACTTTCTTATTGTTGTCTTTTGTAATATTTTATCAAACTATTGCTGCTGCCCTGTTAGCTATTATTATTTATTGCGCACTTAGATTTTTGTTTTTAACATTTTATTTAATCACAAACTTTGAACTTAGTATTTTTTTAATAAAAATATCAAATGTAAAAATTCAATGGAAATATGTTAGTCCAATGGGTTTGGGTCTTTTTGTAGGGTTATTAGGTAAAAATGCTGATAAATTAATATTAGCTTGGCTTCTCACTGATGCTGATTTTGCTTTATACTCTATAGGTAATCTTTCACTTCCATTTATTGCTACAGTCTACATTTCGGTTGGGAATGTTATTATGCCTGAATTGGCTAAATATTCAAAAAAAAATGACCTTGTTAAAACCCTTTCATTATGGAGATCTATGATTATTAAAAATTCGATATTAACGATTCCGTTAATATTATTTTTCTTGATTCAGGCAAAAGAAATTTTTGTACTATTGTTTACAGAAAGCTATGCTGAAAGCGCAAATGTATTTAGAATAATTTTACTAGCATTATTAATTCAAATGTTAGGCTATGGATACGTTTTAAGAGCTTATGGTAAAACTAAAAAAATATTAATAGCAAAAATATATAGAACATTGCTTAGCTTAATATTTGGATACATCTTTATTAAAAACTTTGGTATTATAGGAGCGGCATTAACTTTTCTATTTTCTTACTTTATAAATGCTATAATACAATTGAGAGACACTAAAATATTGTTAAATGTAAGTCTTAGAGACTATTTACCATGGTTAGATTTCATTAAATTATTTGCAATTTCGATTATTCCAGGAATTATTATTATTTATACTAAAAGTTTTAATTGGCCAATTGTTTACACATTGTTATTGAATTCTTTAATATATTTTGGGATTGTCATTCTATCTCTGTATGTATTTAATTATTTTAAAAAGTTCGGCCTAGATAAAATTCTTAATAAAAATATATTTTTTAAATGAATATAGTAATAACTGTTTCAAGTATACCAATTAAATTTAATTCGCTTTGGAATACTGGGGGTGCTGAAAAGATTGCCTGGGATTTAGCTAATGCGTTAGCTAAAAATAATAAAGTTTCTGTTTTGACTTTTGGAAAGACAACTACATTTAAAAAAGTTGGGAATATAGATGTTTACTTCTTTAAATTGGTTAAACATAGCAGATGGTATTATTTGACTTTTGGAAAAAAAAATGTACTAAAAATTATAAGAAAAATTAATCCTGACATTATAAACTCACACATTCACAATATTATTACTTATATTCTGAGATATGAGAATGCAAAAAAGATTTTAACCCTTCATAATAGCCCTTTTGAATTTTACAACTATTCAATTTTTGATAAAATAAAATTTAATTATTTTAACAAAAAATCTTTTAATACTTATGCTATATCAACGGTTTCAAAACATATGCAAAAATATTTTTCAAAAACTTTAAATAAGAAGATTTCATACATTCCCAATGGAATTGATTTAAGTTGTTTTTATGTTAAAAAGTCAATAGTTAAAAAAAATATAATTTTATACGTTGGAAGGCTTGAAGAGTTTAAAGGAGTAAACAAAATAATAGATGCAAGTAAAAAGTTAGAAGATTATGAATTCCAGTTTATCGGATCAGGCTCACTTTTTAATTCTTACAAATCTAAAAACGTCCATTTCTTGGGTAGAATTGAATCATCTGAGCTGGTTAATTATTACAACAAATCTCTTATATCAATATTCCCCTCTGAATACGAAAATTACCCACTTGTAGGTCTTGAAGCCATGGCTTGTGGGTCTATTGTTTTTGCAAATAATATAGATGGATTTAAGGAATATATTAAAAATGAAGAAAATGGATTTTTAGCTGACATGAAAGATTCTAATTCTATTGTGAACGGCATTAAAAAAATTACAAATTTTAAAAATATTGATAAAATAAGAATTAGTGCGTTAAAAAAGGTAAGTCAAATGAATATTAATGAGATGAGTAAAATGTATTTAAAACTCTATAATGAAAAATAATTCAAAATTGAGGTATGAATTTAAGACTAGATGAAATAAGAAGGATAATAATATTTACTTTTATTATTTTTTCTGTAGTATATTTTATTTCACTTTATGGTCTTACAGGTCTTTATTATCCTGTTTTAATTCCACTCATTTTGTTTTTTTTTAGTATTCAAAAAGAATTTATAGTTGTATTATATTTAATAGTACTTCCATCATCTGGCATAATCCCATCAGAACAAAATTTTTTAGAAGCATTTGGTTTTGATGAAATAATAAATATCATAACAGTGTTGTATTTCATAAACTATAAATTTATTAAATACAAATTTTTTTCACTTCAAAAACAGTTAACGTTGTTAATTATTTATTTAATTGTTTTTGTCTTTTTATTAAACCTTAAAAACGCATATTTTCAAATTTATGATGGAGAATATTTTTTATCTCTAAAAAGAACTCTTTTCTCAATACTAAAATATTTGCCAATATTTTTTATTATTAAATACTATGGAGATAAAAAATTAAGACAGTATATAATTCTGGGATTATTAATGAGCGGAGTAATATTTGTTACTTCTCAAATTTTTAACGAACACTTATCCAACATAAACTTAATCACTATTGATGACTCCGAATTTGGTTATTTTCCTTCCGATGTTATAAGCAGATTTGCAGGATTTTATAATGGAGACGCTAATAGTTTAGGGGCATATTTAATTATGTTAATTGGATTAATATTTATTTTGAGTGAAAATATCCAAAAAAGAACTACCCTGTACATATTAATTTCATTTTTTATTTTGGGAGTTTTTATTACGGCGTCGAGAACCGCAATTATTTCTTTATTCATAATTTTTCTTTTATTTTGGTTTAATAATAAGTCTAATAAAGTTCCTTTTCAGCTTGCACTAATTTTATTAATTCCTGCCTATTTTGGTTATGACTTTATTTTGAATCAATTGTCAAGATTTGAAACTGCCGGCTTACAATTTAGTACAAGTATAGAAGATAATAGAGTTGTAAAATGGATTAGTTACTTACAATTTATGATTGAATCCCCTGAATATGTTATTACTGGAGCTCAACAAGAAATAAATATTAGATCTGCACACAATGTCTTTATTCAAATGTTTTACAATATTGGTATATTCCCAGTGATAATTTTTACCTTTACATTATTAAAATCTTTTCATTTTATGATTAAAATGTACAAAAACACAATTTTATATATTTTACCCTTTTTATTTATAATTATTACAGTTGGTGAGTTAAATGAACTTTCACTTTTTATTATTATTTCTTCAGTAGTATTTGGTGAATATATTATTTCAAAAAATAAATCAAAAAAAATTAAAAATTCATGAAAAAAGCTTTAATAACAGGTATTTCGGGTCAAGATGGATCATATTTAGCTGAACTTTTGATTGAAAAAGGCTATGAGGTTCATGGTCTAATAAGAAGATCAAGTTTAGAGACGAGAACAAGGATTGACCACCTATATCAAGATCCTCAATTGTCAAATAGAAATTTTTTTCTGCATTATGGAGATATGACTGACTCCCTGTGCTTAGTTAAATTGGTTAAGGAAGTTGAGCCTGATGAAATATATAATCTTGCCGCTCAAAGCCATGTTAGAGTTTCTTTTGAAATTCCAGACTATACACAAAATGTTGATGCAAGCGGAACACTCAGAATTTTAGAAGCTATTCGCATAAATGGTTTACAGCATAAAACCAAATTCTATCAGGCTTCAACCAGTGAACTATATGGCAAAGTACAGGAAATACCGCAAAATGAAAAAACTAATTTTTATCCGAGAAGCCCTTATGCTGTTGCCAAGATTTACAGTTACTGGATTGTTATAAATTACAGGGAAGCTTATGGAATCTTTGCCTCCAATGGTATACTTTTTAATCATGAATCCCCAAGAAGAGGTGATTCTTTTGTTACCAAAAAGATTGTTAATTCAGCTGTAGACATAAAAAAAGGAAAAATTGACATAATGTATATAGGAAATCTTGATGCAAAGAGAGATTGGGGATATGCCCCAGACTATGTTGAAGCAATGTGGAGAATTTTACAACACGATACCCCTTCAGATTTTGTTATAGCTACAGGTAAATCTAATTCGGTTAGAGATTTTATAGAACGAGCTTTTAAATATGTAAATATAGATATTGTTTGGGAAGGTAGTGGATTAGATGAAATTGGTATTGATAAAAAAAGTGGTAAAACTAGAATAAAAATCGATCCATATTACTTTAGACCGACTGAAGTTGATATTTTGATTGGAGATTACAAAAAAGTTAAAGAAACTCTAGGTTGGGAACCTAAAGTTAAATATGAAAAACTTATAGAGATAATGATGAAAGATGCTCTAGAAAATAGATAATTTAAAATTATAATTATACAAAAATGAACACATATATTATTGCCGAAATGGCCTGGGGATACACCGGAAAATATGATTTAGCCATAGAAATTCTAAATTATGTAAAATCATCAAAAGCTGATGCTATAGGAATACATATTACAGATATGCCAACTTACATGACAAAAGATTACAAATGTTTAGCAGGTCAAACCTTATCAGCAAGAGACGATGCTGATGATGATATTGATATTTATAAATACTTAGATGATATAAATATGACAAATGAACAATGGCTAGATTTTAATAATGAAGCTATTAAAGCTGAGGTTGATATAGTTGCAATGTGTAATGACATGAAAAGTTTTCTCTTTAGTAAAGAAATGAAAATAAGAAAATATGTTATTGCTGCGTCTCTATTCCACGAATGGGATCTTGTTAAAAAAATTGTTGAATATAATAACGATATTATTATCAGAATTGGAGGAGCTAGTTTAAAAGAAATAGATGATATTATTGATTTTATTTTATCAGTAGATAAAAACTCAAAAATTAATTTATTGGCTGGTATTCAACTATATCCAACTCCCTTAGAACAATTACATTTTAAATCAATCCAAATTTTAAAGAATCGTTACAAAAACAAGAATGTAACCTTGGGTATAGCCGATCATATTGATGGAGATCACGAATACGCAAAGTTTCTTCCTGCAATTGCTCTTGCTTATGGAATTGAAACAGTCGAAAAGCATATTACCACTGATAGGTCAATTAAGCTTGAAGATTTTGAAGCTGCCATAGGCGGGGAAGATTTTTCTGACTTTGTCAAATATATAAGAACTGCAGAATTAGCCCTGGGAGATGGTAATTTAGATTACTTAATTAATCCAGAAAACGAAAAATACAGGCTTGTTCTTCGTAAAAGATTAGTAGCAAAAGAAAATATCAATAAGGGTGAAATTATCAGCGAAGAAAATTTAATATATATGAGATGTGATTATGGTTTAGAACTAGAACATTTAGACAAAATAATAAATAAGAAATCTGTAAAAGATATTAAAAAACATACTGGTATAACACTAAATGATGTAATATGAGAAAAGGAATAATAATTACTGTTAGATTAAAGTCTACAAGGCTAAAAGAAAAAGTTTTCAGAAAGGTAAATGGAAAGTTAGTTCTTAAATATCTTACAGATAGGCTGAGAACACATTTTAACGGTGATATTATAATTTGTACATCAACAAATAAACAGGATACACCTTTAATTAACTTTGCAAAAAAAGAAGGATTAAAGTTTTTTAGAGGCTCTGAAGACGATGTTCTAGACAGGTATTTTCATACCTCAAAAGAGTTTAATCTTGATAAGTTTTATATCATATATGGTGATGAGCCATTTACCGATATAAAAACGATGGAAGAAAATTTTGAATTATTAAACTCAGAAATTCCAATGTGGATTAAAAATGATTCTTTACCTGAAGGAACATATGGTTATGGTATGAATTTTAAAGGAATAGAGTATCTTAATAATAACAAATTAGCAAAAGATATGGAAGTTTGGCAAATTATGGCTTCCAACTTACCTATTCATAAAATTGAGCATAATAAACAAATTAAGGAAAGAGCTGATAATATCAGACTAACGATCGATTACGATGAAGATTTACAAGTATTTCAAAAAATAATTAATAAAATTGGAGATAGCCATTTGACCATATCTTTAAATGATATAATGAATTTATACGAAACTGAAAATTACTTCAGTATCAATGGGTTTAGAATTAATGAGTATAAACAACGAATCGCAGAACAAGGAGCCATATAGAATATAAATTAATCAAGATGAAAAAAACTAACACTGGTCAAAATCTATATAATAAAGCAAAAAAAATAATTCCTGGTGGAACGCATCTTCTTTCTAAAAGACCAGAATTATTTTTGCCTGATTTATGGCCTTCATATTATAGCAAAGCCAATGGTTGTCATATTTGGGATTTAGACAACAATAAATTTACAGATTTATCTCATATGGGGGTAGGTACAAATTCACTTGGTTATTGCAATGAATTTATAGATAAAGAAGTCAATTTGGCCATTAAGAGTGGAAACATGTCTACTTTAAATTCACCACAAGAGGTTAGATTAGCAGAAAAATTAATTGAACTACACGATTGGGCCGACATGGTGAGATTTGCTAGAACTGGTGGTGAGGCAAATTCGATTTCCATTAGAATAGCTAGAGCATCAACTGGCAGAGATAAAGTTGCTATTTGTGGATACCATGGTTGGCATGATTGGTATTTATCTGCTAATTTATCAAAAAGCGAAAATCTAGGGGGGCATCTTCTGCCTGGTCTTGATCCTTCAGGTATACCCAAATCATTGGTTAATACAGTTTTTCCTTTTAATTATAACAGAATCGATGAATTAAAGAAAATAATCAAAGAAAACACGGACTTAGCAGCCGTCAAAATGGAAGTTGTTAGAAGTGTAGAACCTGATGAAGGTTTTTTAGAAGAGGTTAGAAGATTATGCACAAAAAATAATATTGTTTTGATTTTTGATGAATGCACTTCAGGTTTTAGAGAAACGTTTGGTGGGGTTCATAAAAAATATAATGTTTATCCTGATTTATGTATGTTTGGTAAGGCTTTAGGAAATGGATACGCGATTACAGCAGTAATAGGAAAGAGAGAAGTTATGGAAAGTGCTCAAAAAACATTTATTAGTAGTACATTCTGGACTGAACGAATTGGCCCCACAGCAGGCTTAGCAACTCTTAATGAAATGGACAAAATTAAATCTTGGGAAATAATTACCTCTAAAGGAAAAATAATTAAAGAAAATTGGAAGAAAATTGCATTAAAGAATAAAATTAATATTGAAATTACTGGAATGGATGCATTAGCAACTTTTGTTATCAAATCTCATAATTGGTTAAAATATAAAACATATATTACTCAATGCATGTTAGAAAAAGGCTTTCTAGCTGCTAATGTTATTTATACTTCAACAAAACATTCTCAAAAAATACTTGATAAATATTTTGAATGTCTTGATGAAATATTTAAGAAAATAAAAGATTTTGAAAATGATTTAGATTTAGTTGATAATCATCTAAAATCTTCTGTATGTCATGCTGGATTTAAAAGACTTAATTAAAAATTAATTTGTAATAATTTGTTAAAAAATAAAATAATAGTAGTTACTGGGGGTGCTGGTTTAATAGGCACTGGTTTTATTAAGGCTATAGTAAAGAATAATGGAACGGCAATTATAGCAGATATTAATAAAAATGTTGGTCTGGAGTTAAAAAGTAATCTTGAAAAATTATTAGATTCAAAAAATATAGATTTTGTCAAATTGGATATAAATTCCAAGGAATCGCTATTAAATTGTATCAGTGAATTAAGTCAAAAGTATAAAAGGATTGATGCTTTAGTTAATAACGCTTACCCAAGAAACGATGCTTATGGTAATCATTTTTTTGATATTAATTACTCTGATTTTATAGATAATTTGAATTTAAATCTAGGCGGCTATTTTTTAGCCTCACAACAATTTGCCGAATTCTTCATGTCCCAGGGTTATGGAAATATCATAAATATGTCCTCAATTTACGGAGTAGTTACCCCAAAGTTTGATGTTTATAGAGACACCCCTATGACTATGCCTGTTGAGTATGCGGTTATAAAATCCGGCTTAATTCATTTAACAAAATATATGGCTAAATACTTTAAGGGATCTAAAATTAGAGTAAATTCAATTAGCCCAGGTGGAATCTTTAACAATCAACCCAAATCCTTTATAAAAAACTACAATAAATTTGGATTAAATAAAGGAATGTTGGATGTAAATGATATTTGTGGCACATTAATTTTTCTATTATCGGAACATTCAGCTAACATTAATGGTCAAAATATTATTGTAGATGATGGATGGTCATTGTAATTTTTAAAAGATGAATTTTAACAAAAAAATAGAATTTTCAAATAAAATAATTAGTGATAAAACCCCTGTTTTTATAATTGCTGAAGCTGGAGTTAATCACGATGGTGATATTAATAAAGCAAAAAAACTTATTGATGTTGCAGTAGACGCCGGAGCTGACGCTGTTAAATTTCAGGCTTTTAAAACCGAAAATTTAATTTTGAAAGATGTTAATAAGGCTCCTTACCAGCAAAAGACAACAGATTCTAATCAATCTCAATTTGAGATGTTAAAATCTTTAGAAATTACCAAAAATCAAAACAAAGAGTTAATTAATTACTGCCATAGAAAAGGAATAATATTTCTTTCAACTCCGTTTGATGAAGAAAGCTTAGATGAATTGGTTGATTTGAATATTCCTGCATTCAAAGTTGCCTCTACGGATACTACAAATTTACTTTTTCTAAAAAAAATAGCACAAACAGAAAAACCAATATTTTTATCTACTGGAATGAGTTATTTTGAAGAAATTAAATCAGCCTTAAAAGAAATTTATCAATACAATAAAAATGTTGTTTTATTACAATGTACTGCAAATTACCCTATCAGAGATAATGATGCAAATTTAAATGTTATTACAACTTTTAGGTCAAAATTTGATATTTTAGTAGGATATTCTGATCATTCAACTGGTATAGGAGCATCACCTTATGCTATCCCTTTAGGAGCTAAAGTTGTTGAAAAACACTTCACTTTAAATACCAATGAATTGGGTCCTGATCATAAAGCATCTTTAAACCCTGGTGAATTAAAGAGATATGTTAAAGAAATTAGGAGAGTTGAATCTTTTATGGGTTCATATAAAAAAGAGCCTACAAATGATGAACTAGAAACCAGAAAATCACTGCAAAAATGTTTAGTTGCATCACAAAAAATTTCAATCAACGATATTTTTACTGAATCTAACATAATAGCTAAAAGAACCGGAGGTGTTGGAATATCACCAATTTTCTATAAAGATTTATTAAAGAAAAAATCCTCAAAAGAATATAATATTAATGATATTATAAATGAGTAAAACGGAAATAATTATTTGCGGATCAGGTGGTCATACAAGATCAATAATAAATCTATTGGATAATTATATTATCCAAGGAATATATGATGATTCTTATAATTCAAAAACTAGAGATGAAGTTTTAGGAATTCCTATTAAGGGAAATATAGAAGACATGGCCTCTAATAAATATAGAATTGTTTTTTCTGTAGGTGATAATATCAAAAGAAAAATTTTATACAAAAGATTTGAAAACAGGGCGCTTTTTAAAAATTTAACCCATAAATTTTCGATAATTGAAAAAACTGTCAAGATGGGTAATTCTAATCAAATATTTGCCAACTCATACATAAATTCGGATACAATTATTGGTGATAATAATATATTTAATTCAGGCTGTATAGTTGAACATGAGTCGTCAATTGGAAATCATAATCATATAGCTGTAGGGACTAATATTTGCGGACGTGTAAAAATAGGAGATGAATGCTTTATAGGTTCGGGATCAGTTATTAAAGAAAAAATTAATATATGTAGTAATGTTATAATTGGTGCAAATTCACTTGTACTTAATGATATCACTGAATCTGGAGTTTATGTAGGAAGTCCAATAAAAAAAATAAAATGATATATGTTTCAACTTCTTGTGTTAAGTCAAACGATATTAAAAAGTCAATTAATTGTTTAATAAATAATGGTTTTAGAAATATTGAACTTTCTGGTGGCTGTCAAAATTATAATGGTCTAGAAAAAGATTTGATAAGTATAAAAAAACACAAAAAAGTAAATTTTCTTTTACATAATTATTTCCCCCCTTCAGATATTCCATTTGTTTTAAACTTAGCTTCATTAAATGATAAAATTTATAAAATGAGTTTAAGTCATTATAAGAAAGCACTTGATTTATCAAAACTATTAGGTTCTAAAAAGTATGGTTTACATGCAGGATTTCTTATAGATCCTGATATTAAAGACCTTGGCAAGAAAATTTCAAAAAATGAATTATTTAATAGATCTGAATGCGTTGATAGATTTTGTGATGCGTATAAAATTTTGGATAAATACTCACCTGGAATAAAATTATATATTGAAAACAATGTTTTCTCACAAAGTAACAAAATAGCATTTGAAAGTAATCCTTTTCTTTTCACAGATTTCGAAACTTATAATGAATTGTCTAACAAAATTAAATTCAATATTCTTTTAGATGTAGCACATTTAAAAGTTAGTAGTAATTCATTGTCATTATCCTTTGCAGATCAGTTCAAGAAGCTTTCCGCTAAATCCGATTATATTCATATAAGTGATAATGATGGCCTTAGTGACTTGAATAAATCGGTAATCAAAGACAGTGAAATGTTTAATATATTATCTACAATAAACTTTGAAAATAAAATTATAACTCTTGAGATTTATGAGAAGTTAAGTTTGATATTGAAATCTTACGATCTAATAGATAAGTTTTTCGTCAAGTCTAAAAAAAATTCTTTTAATAATTAAATAGCTATTAAATACTTAAAAAGAGATAATTAAACTGTAGGTTATAGTTTATTTTTTTACCTAATAATTATTGTAAATTGCACTAAAAATAAATATTAATGAATAGTTCAAAGAAATTTATTCCAGTATACCAACCCTATATTCAGGAAGAAGAGTCGAAGGTTTTACAAGATTGTGTGAATACTGGTTGGATTTCTTCAAAAGGAAAATACATTGATTTATTTGAAAAGTCTTTTGCAAAATATTTAAATGCAAAATATGCTCTTACTACATCTAATGGTACCGTTGCTTTACACCTGGCTCTTGCAACTATTGGTATAAAAGAAGGTGATGAGGTCTTAGTCCCGAATTTAACATTTGCGGCCTCTGTAAATTCTATAATCTATACAGGTGCTACACCAGTTCTTATCGATTGTGATCCAGATTCTTTCAATATGGATACAAATTTAATCGAGGATAAAATTACATCAAAAACTAAAGCAATAATGGTTGTTCATTTATATGGATTACCTGTTAACATGGATATAATTAAAAATATTGCAGACAAACATAATTTAATTATTATTGAAGATTCTGCAGAATCTTTTGGAAGTGAATTTAAAGGCAAAAAAGTTGGTACGTTTGGTAGGGTTTCTACTTTTAGTTTTTATGGAAATAAAACCATCACAACTGGAGAAGGAGGGATGATTATTTTTAAGAGTAAAAAAGATTATGATAAAGCTAAGATTTTAAGAGATCATGGCATGAGTCCAAATAAAACTTACTGGCATGAATTTTTAGGTTTTAATTACAGAATGACAAATTTACAGGCATCTGTAGGATATGCACAACTTAAAAAATCAAATTTAATAATCGAAAAAAAAAATAAATTTAGCACAAAATTATATTCGCAGATTAAAAAAAATAGATGGTATTAAATTTCAGCAAGAAACAGATTTTAATAAAAATACATATTGGCTAGTTACAATAATAGTAGAAGAAAATAAGTTTGGAGCAAGTAGGGATTCTTTGATGTCTTTTCTAAAGAAAAATAATATTGATTCAAGACCAGTTTTTTTTCCAATTAATCTTATGCCACCATATCAGAAATACAATATTGGTAGTTTTCCTGCCTCCTCCCACGTATCAAAGAATGGATTATCTCTACCATCATTTCCGTCACTTTCAAATGATAAAATAAAAATGATATGTGATCTCATAATTGACTACCATAATAACCCAAATTAACTAACCCCAATATTAAAAAATTGAAAAAAGGTGTTTTATTTATTATTTTCTCATTGTCAAGTGGTGGGACTCAGAGGAACCTGGTAAATTTAATCAACAATATTGATACAAAGGATAAGAATAAAATTTTATTCCTTTATAATCCAACCAAGTCATCAGGTTTTGATAATCAAATTGACGGAAAGGTAAAGATTTACAAAGCTCCTTATTCAAAGTTTAAGCATTTAACCAGATTGAAACTTTTATCACATATTATAAAAGAAGAAAATATTACATCAATAATTTCCTATGCTTTAACTGGAACTTATTTAGCTTTGATTACCAGACTAATTTTTCCATTTAAAAGATTACCTATCATATACCGAATGGTTTCAGTGGATACTGCACTAACCAACTCTAGGTTTTGGATTTTGAAAGAAATTAATAAGTTCTTATTCTTTAATGTCATTTGCAGATTTGTAAATACAATTATTAGCCAGTCTAATTACATGAAAAGATCATTGATTAATAAATCTAGAATATCAATAAAGGATAAAGTTGTTGTAATTAAAAATTTAGTGGATTTTTCTAGAATTGATAAAAATTTAATCAAAGATTTTACGCCCAATTATGATTATTTAGTATATGTTGGAAGACTATCACCTGAAAAGAACATTATTCAACTAATTAAAGCTTTTAATATTATAAAAAATAAAACGAAATTTAAATTACTATTAATCGGGGATGGAGATCAACATGATAAAATTAAACATGCAATTCAGAATTTTGATTTAGAAGGGAAAGTATTGATGATGGGTTTTCAATCTAACCCTTACAAATACATTTATAATTCTTCCGGATTGATATTATTTTCATCATATGAAGGTTTTCCCAACGTTGTTTTAGAAGCAATGTATTGTAAAACTCCAACAATAATTTCTGATTTTGAAGGAGCTAAGGAACTAGTGATTCACAAGCAAAATGGTTTTATTGTAAAGCGAAATAATATAAATATTTTGTCAGATCAAATTTTAGAAATGATCAATAATAAAAATTTAAGTAAAAAAATAATCACTAATGCTTATAATTTTGTTTTAAAATTAAACAACGAATCGATTAAAAAATATAAGCATCTAATAGATAATTAGATATGACTAAAAATATAGCTTTTATTCTTAAAGGACTGAATGCCTATCATGCTCACATAAAACCATTTATAGATAATGTGCCTAATCAAAATTACAGGTTCTTTATTTTCCACATTAACAAATATTATTCACCTGAAGTACAACTGGATCTGCCAAACGTTACCTTTATTAACCTCGCAAAAGAAATTAATTATAAACTGGTAATTTCAAAACACAAGATTGATGTTATTATTTCCTTAAATCCTGGAAATATTTTTGATCTTTTTTTTCTTTCAATTTGTAAACTAGAGGATGTTACTACTGTATATTACCAACATGGTATACAGCTTGACTATTCTTTGTTTAACCCTAAAAAGTTATCTCAAAATAAGTCAATCAGCAGAAAGCTATTTTCATTAAAAAAATATATATTTTTTTATTCTAATTTCACTATAAATATATGTTTGAACCCTACATCACGAATGTTATACGAAGTAGTAACAACCAAGACACGACATTTATTTTTTGAGAAAGATAAAACTAAAATACCAAAATATGGTTTGAAGAATAACCATTGTGATTTAGCATTTGTTTATGGAGAAAGTGATAGAGATTATTTAAATAAAAGCATGGATATGCCTAATCAAAATATCATTATTTCAGGATATCCATTTTTAGAGCCATTAACAAATGATGCTCCAATTAAATCTGATTTTAAGAAATTTCTTTACATATCCTCTGCTTTACGACATGTTGGAGTAATTCCAATTACAAAAGACGAAGAAAAAGTATTTTATGAAAATTTATATGAACAGGTGAATGCTGCAGGATATAAGCTGATAATAAAAATTCACCCACAGGAAGAGCTTAGGGTATTTCAAAGTTATTTTAATCAAAACCAGAATGTAGAATTTTACAAGAATACTAATTTGGCAAATATGGTTATTGATGCAGATATTGTTTCGGGAGATTATTCTACGGCAATGTTCTATGCTATAAGATATTTTAAACCATTATTAATAATAGAATCTAAATTTTTTAGAGACTATCCTTTTGATTTTACCAAATTTGGTATTGGGATAAAAATACCTGACACAAAAATTAGCAAGACTTTAAACGAAGGTATAGAAATTGATAACAATAAATATCATTCATTTTTGAGAAATTATTTATCTAGTAAAAATGGCAAATCATTGTACTGGAATTTCTATGATCAAATTGATAAGTGTTTTGCTACCAAAAAACAGTATAAATGAGAAATAAACTAATACCCGTACTGAATAAATCATTATTTCTACCACTGGCTGACAAATTAATGGGTACAAATATTGTTCGATATTATCGTGAGATTAAACAAATGACCACCTGGAATAAGGAAGAAATTAAAAAATGGAGATCTTTGAAATTACAAAAACTTATTCAACATGCTTATTATAATACAGTATATTACAAGAATTTGTTTGATTCTAATAAGATTAATCCAAATGAAATAAGATCAATTGAAGATTTATCTAAGTTACCCCCTCTAACCAAAGATCTTGCAAAAGAGAATTATAATGACCTAATTCCAAATAATATCTCAAGAATTAAATATATACGTAAAAATACAGGTGGTTCCACCGGAGACCCGTTTAATTACCTTCTTGACAAACGTTCCTGGAGTTATATTGTAGCAGAAAACTGGCATAACTGGGAAAGAATCGGATATAAAATGGGTAATAATTATATTGCATTAGGCAGCCATTCTATCTTGCCATCAGGAAATAAAAAATCGATTAAGCATAATATTTATTACTGGCTAAAAGGAAAAAAGCCGATTAATGCACTTAATATGTCAAAGGAGGCTTCAAAAAAACATTTGGTATATATAAAAAAAAATAACTACCAATATGTCTATGGATATGCTTCTTCGATATTTTTATTGGCTAAAGCAGCTTTAGAAAACAATATTGATAGTAAATTTATCAAGGGTTGTATCACCACTTCAGAAATTTTAACTGACTATTACAGAAGCACTATTAAGGAAGCATTTCAATGTGATATAATTGATAATTATGGAGCAGCTGATGGGGGCGTCAATGCATTCAAAGTTAATGAAGGAGATTTTAATGTTGGGTATAATTGTATAGTTAGAGTAGGTGAAAAAGTTAATAGTATAGATACTGGTGGTATTTTACAGGTTACTGACCTATATAATTATGCAATGCCCTTTATAAATTATCAATTGGGCGATAGTGCAATAATCTCAATGGATAATCATAATGATTATAATGGGCAGGTTTTATCAAAAGTTTTTGGTAGATCTTCAGATGTTATTGAATTATCTAATGGTAATGTATTAACAGGCCCAGGATTTACAATTTTTTTCAAAGACGTTGATGTTGAGGCATATTCGGTTAAACAAACGGGTAATCTCGAACTAACGATACAAATCAAGGAAAACTCTAATTACATTCCTGAAAATGATAAACTAATAATTCAGACAATGAAAAAATATGCAGGTTCAGATTGCAAAATAGTTCTTCAGAAAGTTGATAAATTTGATCTTTTAAAAAGCGGAAAAAGAAAATATTTCATATCACAATAAAATAATTAGACAAACTTTCTGGCGATTATTACCCATTTCATACATAAAAGATAGTATCATGAAGATTTGTTCTTGGACAGTACATCCTTTAATTTTAGATTAAAAATCGATATTATAATATAGTTTTTCGAGAAAGTCTGTTATTTTTTTACGTACAACAGCCTTTTTATTAGATTTTTTAAATCTGGTATTTTTTTCTTTTTAATAAGAATATTTAATACAATCTATTTTTTTGTTAATCATTTCTATAGCATAGTTAAAATTTAATTTGGAAATTTGGATTACTCATGAGTATTTTTTTACTTTCTGGATAATTATTTACTATCCAAACAAGTAAAGATGTTGGGTCAATAACATTTTTAAGTAATTTTTCATTTTGCATCTTATAAAAATTATCAGGTTTTTTATAAATACTTTTCATCTTTAATTTAATTTCTTTAATCTCAAATAGATGATAAAGTAAATCAAATCTTTCAGCGTCTCTCAAATATCCCATTAAAGGCAAGGTATTTATATAAATGGATGGTGTTGCTAACATTGCACATTCAGATGCCGTTGTACCACCTTCACCTATGTATAATTTTGCAAAATATAAAACATCATGTAATTTTTCGGGTTGGATGTGGATTCTATACTTTTTTAACTCTTTTGGTAGTTTGCCCTCAGAAGAAATAAATACCTTCCCATACTTCTCAGCTTCTTTGACTAACTCAATTTTTTCATTTAAATTTAATTTTTTTTGACCTATGTCATGAAAAGCTTCCCATGAAACAAATCTAAATAGGGTAAATACTTCACCCCTAGAAATATTTAATTCCTTTAAAATATTATAATTAGGTTTAAATCTATTTTTATGAAGATAAAAAAGCTCCATATATCCGTTAAAAAGAAAATGATTTTTACCTAAATCATCATAAAAACAACTTGGTGATATTACCAGTGGAGTGAAGGGTACGTAAAGTTTTTTAATAAGCTTAGCATGCTCGGTATCGTCAAAACAAATGTGTGGTACTCTAAAAAAATATGCAACAATAGCAAGAGGAGCTGCACCAAAGCTTAAAACGATATTTGGTTTGTTTTTCAAAAACAATAAGAGAAATCTAAAAGAAGCAAAAATTAAATATAACATTTTACCAATAGCTCCTTTCCCAATATTGCCTTTTCCAAAATCTATATATTTCAAATTATAAGCATTTAATAACTTAAAAGAAACATCTTTATTTCTTGCAGAAATTGTAATACTATGCCCTTCCTTTTGCATTTGGAAAATGAAATTTTTAAAATAATGAACATTAGCTGGATGATTTATATTTACAATTATTTTCATGACGGATTTTAAAATCTGCTTAAATTAATTATTTATAAAATATTCTATTTATCTGTTACGGGTTAATTTAAATTAACTAAATATACTCTAATTCTAGATATCAAAAGTAAGTTCTTCAAATTCTGATTATTTGAAGAAAATTACTTGGTTGTATTTACTAAAAATTTTAACCCATAATGATAGAACATGTATTCATTATAACCTGTTAAAATTTTCGGAGTAGAAACATTTGAACATGTTAAATTATAAAAATCTAAAATAAATACTTTATTACTATGCATAATTTTTGAATCTATGTTATGTGTGAAATAACATGAATTTTGATCTGTAAAATTAATTGCCGGCTTATTGAAATAGATAACTAAATTCTGCTTCTTGGACTTAATTTTTATTTCATTTTTTGTATGGTTGTAGGATGTAATTCTCTTATTTTTAATCAGATATTCCATAAAAGATATTGTTATCTCCTTTATTAGATTTTCAAGATTATTAATGGTCAATTCTTTTTTAAATATGCTCATTGGGAACGTTTTTCTGTCAACAGGTGTATCATAAACAACAGAGTTGTCCTGAACTTCTTTAACTACCACAGAACCGGGAAGTACTATTATATTTGATCCAATTTTAACACCTGGTCCAATAGACGTATTTTGCATTATCCATGTGTAATTCCCAATAGAAACACCTTTATTTTTAAAACTATATCCATGGGTGACAGGCAAAAAAGTACCATGCGTAATAATAGTGCTTCTTGGGGATATAGCACTATACTCTCCTAATTCAATGTCACCACAGTTAGTATTTAATATACAACGTGATCCTATAAATGCTCTGTTTTTCATCTTGAGGCTACCAGAGCCACTAATATAGGTAAATCTAGAAATAGAGGAAGAGGAATCCATTGTAAATGATTTCAATCCTGCAATAATAGTAAAACTCTCAATTCGAGCATTTGCTTCAATTAAAACATCTTTTGCAAAAATAATGGAGAAGGGTGATAGTTTAGCTTGAAAAGAAACATTATAACCTAATTTATTAAGTAGTATTATTCTAAGTCTTCCTGGAATAAATATGCTGAGAATTAAAATTATTTTCTTCATGTAATATTGAGTAATTAAATGATCAGAAGTATTTTACGAATTCAATTTCAGATTAATAATTTTTATAATCTCAGAAAATCCATTCATTTCGTAAATCTCTTCAGGTGTAAATTTAATCTCAAGTTCGCTTTCTAACTGAGAAACAAATATCAAATGCTGTAACGAATCCCAATTATCTAAATCACCTTTTTTTGTATCAATATTAATGTCTTCCACATTACACACAAAAACCTGAGCCATTATTTCTTTAACTTTATTTTCCACACTAATTAACTAATTTAAATTTATTATCAATTTTAAGCTGTTTATTTAAATGACAAATGTAGCTTTTTTCGCCATCGGACTGATCTACAATATCAAAATTATTGTTATCATAAAAGGATGCAGTTTGACTATTTTTTTTTGTCTTAGAATATTTTGCTGTAACATTTCTAATACCTCTATCATGTAATTGATTTAAAATACACTTAAGAAAAATATTTTCAATATTTTTTCCAAGAATCCTACAGCTTAATAAATATGAATCAATATTAGCACTTTTATTATCCTTATTTACTAACACAATTGCTGCGCCAGTTATTCCATTATCTCCAAACTTATCTTTAACTCCTACAGAGAAAATATAATGTCCATTTTCGATAAAATAATTTATCTCTGGCTCAGAATATCTTTTTGTTGTTAAATTGAATTGATTAGTTTTTTGAGTCATCTGGGCAACTCTAGAGACATTAGAGTTTACAAATATTGATAGCTTAATTTTAAGATTTTTAATATATTCATCGATGGAACCAATACTGGTTTTCAGCTGATTTCGCAACGTATTTTCTTTATATTGTTTAGTTTTTTTGGAATCTTCGTTTGTTAATCTATCTATTTGAAAGAAATTAGAATAAATTTTTGCAAAAAAACTAAAAAGTTCAAACGGTTGGTCTGGAAACTCTGGAACTTCAACCATTGGGAGTTCTGTTTTTACTCTTTCCCGCTCACGTGGATTGTCATCAATAAACACAAAACTATCTAATCCAATATTTAATTCTTGAGCTATCTCAGCTATATTTTTTGCTTTATCATCCCAATTTGATTTAATACTGACAAAATCATTTTCTGTTAGAATATTTTCTGGATGGTTTGCCCACATTTCATGGACATCTTCAATGTTATTTTTAGAACAAACTGCGAGCATGACTCCTGCATTGGCTGCCATTTTAATGTTTTCTTGAAAATCTCTGTATGCATTTCCAGGATAATCACCTCCTAACTTAACTCCATCAATTCCATCCTCACCAAGAATACCTCCCCATAGCGTGTTATCTAAGTCCAAAACTAAACACTTCTTTCTTTTATAAGTTATAGCATCAAATTTCTTATGCAACCACTTTTTAAACTGTAATGCTATTTGTGGTTTAATAACCATTTTAGACATATAATAGAATTTCCAATCAATTAAATCATTTGTGGAAAATTCATTAAAAAAATCATCAATATCAATAATTTTAACCCTACTATCAATTTCGGACAACTTTGAAATTTCTTTTCGATAGAATTCAGATGCTTCTTCAATCTTATAATCTGAATTTTCAAATTTAAATTGGACAAATCGAGTAGTTAAAGTTAAAATTAATAATGTTTGAGAATCTGACATTTGGTTAATTATAAACTTTAATCTTGTAATATAATCACTTATAAGTTTATGAATTTTATTTGTTTCTTTTCCAAACGGTATAAAATATAGCCATATTAGAAACCTGTTATTGGGGACTGAGGTAAATTCATCATATCCGCTAAATGTTGATCCAGGATTAAATAACCCTTCAACGGTCGTATTTCTAAAAACGTGAAATATTTCTTTTTTGTTAATCATATTTTTTAAATATAATAAGTTTTATGTCTAAAATTAATTTTCAATTATTTGCGAAATAAAATCCTTATATAAATTGACCATAACAGATTCTGTATTATTCGATTGTAACCTCAGAAGTCCTTTAGTTTGATCAGTCATAACTTTTGGTATCCGAGGTTTGAATACATAAATATCTTGAAATTCCTTATCAATATAATTACAAATAAACTCACCTGCTGTTTTAGAGGTAATATACTCCCACATTCCATTTGGTTTAGTTTCTATAAATATTGTTGATGGGTAAAAAATATGTTTAATATGCTGCTTTAGTTGTTCAAAAACATTTATAAAACCAACAATATAGAAACTATTAAATAAATGAAACTTATCAAGATCAAACTGTCCCTTATCTGATTTGCCAATACGTGGTGTCGCATAATAAAAAAGAATATCAGGCATTTCACTATTCTCAAATAATTGACATAAGTTTTTAGGATTTTCTACATTAAATTGATAGCATTTTGCAACATGAGAAGAACTTTTATTAATTTCTCTGACAATACGATCCGCATCCTTCCTCCCTGAATTGTATGTGATACTAATTTTTGCTCCTTTGGCTGCAAAGTACTTTGCAGTTATTTCGCCAATTCCCCTTGATCCACCAATAATCAAGGCATGTTTTCCTTCCAAATCTTTATTTCCATATTTATCATTAATCTCTTTATAGGTAAGCTGTTTTTGGGGTTTTGGCCTCAAAAATGCTTTTATTCTGCCCTTAATATTTGACGAACAGATATCTAAATCAATCAACCCAAAACGAGGGTCAAAATGGTGCACTTCATATATTAACTCATTTTCGCAATTATCAGTTTCAGATCTTGAAAAATTAAGACCTGAATAAATAGAGTTTACACCAGGACATTTCATACCAACTAATCTTGTCGTTGCGAGAATTATTGAAAGCTCTGAAACTAATGAATTTTTGTATAATGATGGAAAATTATTTTTCAAATAATCTCTACTCATTAAGAGCGGAATATGGCCAGCTATATTTCCGATAAAATCTTTATCCTCCAGTAATTCTGGTCTTAATTTAGGTGGTATTTTATCTTTTATAATTAACGTATCAACTTTTTGGGTAGGTTCTAATTTTATTAAGATTTTCACTAAAATCTTATAATCATCAATCAAATTAAGCTTATAACTTCTTCCATGTTCATGGACAATTTCAGCTTTTATACTGTGATCTAAATAAACTGGTAAAAGAAATTTAACATCAAGCTCAAATATTGAAACTTTTTCGGTAAAGCTTTCGAACAAAGCATCTAAACCCCAAAACAATAAATGAACTCCATGCACAATAACCTGACCATGCATTAATCTTCTTGAGACTACCTCATCTAAATGTAAAGGGTTATAATCACCAGAAAACTCAGCAAAACGGAGTTGATCTTCATAGCTAAAAGTTTTTTTACTCATATTTATTTAGATATTTTCTTTTTTTCACTTTTTAGAATATAAATTTTATCAACTTTCAGAAGAAATATTTTTATTCTTGCTCCACATATTTTTTGAAGATTTTGATCACAATATTTTCTTCACAACAAAACAAAAATAGCATATTTAATTATTCAACACCAGCTATTATTAGCTTTGATAATTCGGGTTAAATTTTTTAACGAAAAACACTCATTTAAATTAATTACTTCTTGCCCCTTTAAAAAGAACGTTTTTAAACGCTATAAAAAAGTATTTTAAATCTGTTTTAATAGGTGATTTTTCATAAAGTTTTAAATAATTTCTTTCTGACTCCATAATTTCGCTCATAGTTTTGGGCAAATCAACATAATAGGGTGGGATGAAACCTGGTTTATTTTTTATTCTATTTTTTTGAAGATCTAAATCATACAAATTATAAAAGTGTTGACTTAGAGGTCTTACACCAACAATTTTCATTTCACCTTTAATAATATTTAATATCATAGGAAGCTCATCAATCCAAAATTTCCTTAAAATTTTTCCATATGGTGATATTCTAAAATCATCTTTTATTTTACCTCCAGTTTTCAAATTATTTTTTTTGTAAATATATTCTTGAAGATATTCAGAATAAGGCCTCATGGTCCTAAGTTTATAAACTTTAAAAGTTTTCCCGTTAAGACCAATTCTATTTAATTTTATTAAAAAACTATAGGATGGGTTCATGTCAAAAGTTGGCTCACCTACTTTCTTAACTGTGAAAAAAACTTTGTCTTCTTTATACTCTTCTTCCAATAATTCAAACCCACATGAATAGAGTCTACCATATGTTTCCGCTTTTGATAAAACTCTTCCTTTCCCCTTTGTAATATAGAAGTAAATCTTCTTGGTAAAACTTAATTTTGGCGCAATTCTAACAAATAAAGTATCAATGAATAGGTGAATGTAATTAATCGGAAAGAAAAATTTATTTTTTATTCTACGATATCTTATACTGTATGTTTCAACATTACCTCTAAATTTATCCCCAATATTTAAATTTTTATTGACTTCCTCGAAATATTTATTTAAATATTGAACATCGTTAATTCTTTCATGTCTGGTAAAAGTTTTCATTTACATTCATATATTCTAAACAAATTAAATAAAAATCTAGTTCAAAAAATCTAAATTATTCTGGTCATAATAATATCCAATACTATGTTTTAGTTTAAAATAATTATAATTTAGTCTAACTAACATGTAAATATGGATCTTTATTTTACTGATGAGGAAAAATTATTGATTAATATAATTTTTTTCACAAAAAGTGTTTCCGGTAAATTTTTACAAAAAGTTGATTTTGAAAAATTTGTTAAAGTTGCGAGTGCATATCTTTTATTACCAGCTGTTTATCAAAAATTAAAGGCCAACAAATTATTAAAATTTATTCCTTTAGAACTTAATTGTTATTTGAAGGAAATATATAAATTAAATTTAAAGAGAAATGAGATTTTAGTTGAAGAGCTTAGTTATATTGAAAAGATTTTAAATAGTAGACAAATAAGTTATTTAAAATTAAAAGGAGCTTATTATTTGAAAAAAAACGAACTAAAATTTAAAAGTATTAGAATGATAGGTGATATCGATATTTTAATTCAAAAAAAACAAATTAAAGAATGCCTAAATATATTTCTAGATAAAGATTATAAATTTTACAAGCCCCTCACAAAATTTTGGAAAAAAAGACACATACCAAAATTGGTCAAAAATGATAAAGTTTTTTCAATTGAACTTCACGAACAACTATTACTTTATTCAAAATCAAGATTTTTAAAAGCAGATTATTTCTTTGAAAACATTAAAAAAAATGAAGATAAATTATACATAAAACATTTAATTCTCAACGATCAAATTAATGATTACAATTTTTTAGATGCCGGAATAAATTTAAAGTCAATTTTTGATTTTTATCTTATAGAACGTACAAATATAAATTTAAGAGATTACGATAATAAATATTACAGGCGTTTTTTTTTAATAACTGACTTGATAGGCATTACTGATTTTAATCTTAAATATAATATAGCCGATAAACTATTTATCCTTAGGTATAATTTTAAACGTAAATTTTATTTTTATTTTTTGATAGATTCCTTTATTAGTAACTTAATTAAGAAATTTCCGATTAGGATCAATCAATTTATTGAATTATCTATTAGTCAAAATTATAGAAAATATGTTTTAAAAAAATTCTTAGATAATTTAAATAAGAGGATTTAAACATTAACTAATATATTTGTTAATCAAATTTATAAATTATAATTTCGCAGCTTAATCAATCTTGTTACCACAGGCATATAACAAAATAATGAAAACCAAATCCCTGTCAAAATTCACACTCTTATTTAGCATATTATTACTTCTAATGAACTCATGTGCATCAAAAAAGGATGTAATATATTTTCAAGACATTGATAAATTACAACCAATCAATATAAGTACAATTCAGAACACTATACAACCAGATGATATATTAAAAATCAATGTTGATGCATTAATTCCTGAAGCTGCCGTTCCATACAATAGAGTATCCCTTGAAAGATCTGCTAATTTAGACCTAACAATGCTAGATGGTTATCTAGTTTCACCTGAAAGAATTATAAATTTTCCTGTTTTAGGAAAGATTTATATTGGGAACATAACCACTTTTGAATTAGAAGATCATATAGAGAATCTTCTGGTTAAGGGCGGGTATTTATCAGATCCGACTGTGTCTGTAAGATTGTTAAATGGAAAAGTCACAGTTTTGGGTGAGGTAAAATCACCTGGTACATTTCAATTTACAGAGAATAAATTGAGTTTGCTTCAAGCTTTGGGTCTTGCAGGTGATCTCAATATTAACGGTAATCGTGAGAATATTATAATTTTAAGAACAATTGATGGCGTCCAAAAAAAATACAAAATTGATCTTACATCAATAAATTGGCTTGATAGCGAATACAGCTATATTTTACCAAACGATATTATATTAGTAAGTCCCAATAATTCTAAAATAAAGATGGCAGGGTATGTTGGAGATTCCTCTGTTGTTTTAAGTATAGTATCAACTCTTTTGAGCGCAATTATTTTAATTACAAACTTATGATTAACGACAGTTCTTTAAAAACGTTTGAAGATGAAAATGAGGTTTCTTTTGACATAAAGAGAGAATTTTCATACTATATGTTTTTTTGGCCTTGGTTTTTAATTGCCGTAGTATTATTTACGGTAACATCTTTTTTCTATCTAAGATACACAGAGCCAATATATTTGTCATCTGCTCAATTACTAATCAAAGATGCTAATTCAGATCCTAGTGATTTCCTTGTAACTGGATTAGATGGACCATTTGACTGGAATAGAATAAACCTTTCAAATGATATAGCCACAATAAGCTCACAGCATATATTAAGTAAGGTGGTGGAGGAGTTAAATCTTCAAACAAGAATTTATGGTCTTGGTGCTATTGTTGGATCCATAAACACAACCCTTTTATACAATGGTGATGCTCCTATTTCAATAAATTTTAAAAATAAGGATTTGAATCAATCATGGGATTTAGTTGTCAATAAAAATAAATTGACCATCAGTAATGAACAGGTTTCCTATGAAGTCAATAAGGGTGAAAAATTAGACACTGATGAATTTTATATTGAACCACATGATTCACTATTCCTAACTAATAAAGAATTTAAAGTAATCAATATTTTATTTAATGATGCTGTCCAAGGTCTTAGAGATAATTTAAATGTCTCATCTCCAAGTAAAAGAGGAGAGTATGTTGATATAACCTATAAGGGGCCTAATGTTAAATTAAATGAGTCAGTTCTTAATACATTGATTAAAGTTTTAGAAGAAGATCAGGTTTATGATAAAAGAAAAGTATTTGAAGTGAGTATAGATTTTATTAATGATAGATTAGAGAAGCTTAAAAAGACTTTGGATACAATAACTGATAAAACTCTAAACTTTCAAATTAAAAATGAATTATATTTTCCTGAAACCCAAACTGGAATTGCTCTAAACAAAATTGCAGAAGGTCAAGATGAATTACTAAACTTTGAAATTCAGAGGGAAATAACTAATATGTTACTATCAAAACTTAATAATCAAGAAAAATATAGTGTATTGCCATCTAATATTGGTTTAGAAAATGTAAGTGTAAACACTTTAATTAACCAATATAATGAAATTGTTAACAGCAGAAATAAGTTGTTAATAAGTGCTACAGCTCAAAATCCGCTTGTGCTTGAATTTGATAAAGAATTGGATAGATATAATTCTGCAATAAAATTAGGTTTAAATAGACACATAGATGCTATTAATCTATCGATAAAAAACTTTAGCAAAATTGATACGAAAACTAAAGATCTAGTTTCTAAATTTCCAAAAAACCAAATAATATTAAATGAATACGCTAGAAGTTTTAATTTCGTAGAAGGCTTATATATACTATTATTACAACGAAAAGAAGAAGCTTCAATAAGCTCGATTTCTGCTTTACCCAGTTTAAAAGTACTTAGTTATGGCGTAACTAGCAGTTCCCCAAGTTCTCCTCAAAAAACATTTATTTATGCAGTTGCATTGTTAGCTGGAATCATAATACCATTTAGTATCATTTATATTATGAAACTTCTCGACACAAAAATTAATACTAGAGAAGATTTAGAAGAAGGCCTTAAAGGGATTTCAATTATCGGAGAAGTTCCGTTTGAAGAAAATTTTAATAAAAATGAAAAGCGTGGAATTATAAAAGAATCTATTAGAGTTATTAGATCAAATATAAGTTTTATGATTAATGATGATGAATCTAAAGTAATTACTGTCTCATCAACTGTAAAGGGTGAAGGAAAGTCTTTTGTCTCTTTTAATATTGCTGAATCATATAGGGATCTAGGAAAGAAAGTTTTATTAATTGGCGCTGATTTGAGAAACCCCCAAATTCATTCAATAATGGGTATGAAACGTCCTTCATCAGGTTTAACATCATATCTAATTGATAATAAAACTGATATTTCTGAAATAATTACCGTTGATAACTCTTATGATGATGATAATCCATTATATGTAATATTTTCAGGCGCAATACCACCAAACCCCGCAGAATTACTTCTAAATTCAAGAATGCACAATTTAATTGATGAATTAAAGAAAAAATTTGATTATGTAATTATTGACTCTGCTCCCATGATGCTGGTTAGCGATACTAGTGCCTTATTACCTCTTTCTGATTTGCTGGTATATGTTTCAAGAGCTCAATTTTCAGATAAAAATATTTTCCCATTTATAAAAGATCTTAACAATAAAGAACAAGTTCCTCCAATTGGAAATATTTTAAATGGTTTAATAGTTGGTCCTAAATCCGGATACAAGTATCGTTATAACTATGCTTATCGTTATAGTTATTCATATAAATATAATTATGGATATGGATACGGATACGGAGAAAATCAAGAATAATTTAATATTAATTTATTTAGAAATAAATTCTATTTGAAACTCTCGAATTTCCTCCCATTTTTTATTTTGATTTTTTGTAAGTCTTAATTTTCTTAAATCTGATAAATGGCTAGGGTTGTGGGCGTCAGTTGCTACAAAATCATAAAGTCCCAATTTTAATAATTCTTCAGATTTTTTTTTAACAATTTTACCATAGTTGCCTAGAAGCGATAATATATTTAATTGAAAATAAAAACCTCTTTTTTTCAAATCTTTATATTTTGAAATATTTTCAATCGAAGAATATCTTTCAGGATGAGCAAGAATTGGTTTAATATTTTTTTGCAACAGATTAAAACATGCTGATTCAAGAATCTTTATTTCACCGAAAAAATTTATTTCAATTAAAATATAATTTTCTTTTATGAGTAATTTTGGTTTTCCATTTTTTAAATTCTTTAAAAATGCCTCGTCAACCATATATTCTGCAGAGGGGGAATTTATTTTAAAATTTTTATTTATTTCAATATCTCTGACTAATAAATTGTAAGATTTATTTATAGTTTCAGCTGTATTAGGATAAATTTCCTTGTATATGTGAGGGGTTGGTATTAGACTATCAAATCCTAATTCAATGTAATTACGTATCATTATTTTTGACATTTTTGTATTTACACTTCCGTCATCAATATTTGGTAAAATATGATTATGAATATCACATAAGCCATGAAATATTGGTTTTTTTTTAATGTGAAAAAATTCAAACATATTCAATTTTAAAAAAATTTTATATGAAACTAAAATACAATTTATTTAATATCATTAATTTAAATTGAAGTTATATATAAGATATCATCAAAATAAAATTAATTTTTTAATTAACAATCCTTATTTTTAAGCTAAGGTTTATCATATTAACTTAGTATAAAAAAATGAAAGGAATAATTTTAGCTGGAGGAACAGGATCACGAATGTACCCGATCACTAAATGTGTGTCCAAGCAATTATTGTGTGTTTATGATAAGCCAATGATTTATTATTCACTTTCTTTATTACTTTCAGCTGGCATTAAAAATATTTTAATTATTTCAACACCTGAAGATTTACCTAATTACAAAAAATTATTGAATAATGGTTCTCAATTAGGTGTAAAAATTTCTTATGAGATTCAGGTTAGACCTGAAGGCCTTGCTCAGGCCTTTATTATTGGAAAAGAATTTATAGGTGAAGATGATGTGTGTATGATACTTGGGGATAATATCTTTCATGGAAACGGACTAAATGAATTATTATCTAATGCGATTTCCAATGTTAAAAAAACACAAAAAGCTAATCTATTTGGTTATTATGTTAACGATCCCAAGCGCTACGGAGTTTTAGGTTTTGATGAAAATAATCAAATTTGTTCAATTGAAGAAAAACCTAATTTACCACAGAGTAATTATGCTGTTGTTGGTTTATATTTTTATCCAAACTCTATAATAAAAATTGCTCAAACCATAAAACCCAGTAAACGCGGTGAGCTAGAAATAACATCTGTTAATAACATTTATTTAAAAAATAAAATGCTGAATGTTCAAATTATGGGCGGTGGTTTAACATGGCTTGATACAGGAACACCAGATTCTCTTTTAGAGGCATCGAATTTTATTCAGACTATTGAAAAGCGTCAAGGTCTGAAAGTAGCTTGCATTGAGGAGATTGCTTTTAAAAATGGATATATAAATGTTGACAAATTAAAAAAATTAATTAAACCAATGAAAGATAATGAATATGGTAAATACTTGTTAAATATTTTAAATAGATGAAATTAATAAATACAAATATTAATGATTTATATATCCTAAAGCCTAATTTATTTGAAGATGATAGAGGTTGTTTTTTTGAACCCTACAATAAAATTAACTTCGATTTAAATCTTGGTAGATTTAACTTTGTACAAGATAATATTTCAAAATCTGTAAAAGATACCGTAAGGGGGTTGCATTTTCAGAATCCACCATATACTCAATCTAAATTGGTTACTTGTTTTAAGGGTGAAATATTAGATGTGTCGGTTGATCTTAGATTAAATTCTAAGACTTATGGTCATATTAATTATACAATTTTAAATGATATAAACAATTTGCAATTGTTTATACCAAAGGGATTTGCTCATGGATTTTCTGTGTTAAGTGAAAATGCTATCGTGTATTATAAAGTTGATAATTATTATGATAAAAAATATGAAAATGGAATTTTATGGAATGATAATCATTTAAACATTGACTGGAAAATTAATTCTGATAATGCCATTATTTCTAAAAAGGACAGTAACTGGCATTCGTTTCATAATATGAAAAACCCATTTTAAAATGAAAATTTTGGTAACAGGTTCAAGTGGTCAATTAGGACAAGAAATAAATAAAATTTCAGCTAATTATAATTATGATTGGTATTTCACAAGCTCAAATAATTTTGATATTTCAAAATTGAATAAAATAAACTCTAATTTAAGTGAAATAAATCCAGATATCATAATCAACTGTAGTGCATACACATCAGTTGAAAAAGCTGAAAAAGATTATCGATTAGCAAACATATTAAATAATAAGTCTGTTGATATAATATCGAAGTGGACCTATAACAATAATTGTAAATTAATTCATATCTCAACAAACTTTGTATTTAACGGTAAATCCAAGATTCCATTAAAAGAAGACTGTGAAACAGGTCCTATTAATATATATGGTAAAACAAAATTAGACGGCGACTTAGTATGTGTTGCTAATAATCCAAATTCTATTATTTTGAGAACTTCATGGTTATATTCAAGTTATGGAAATAATTTTGTGAAAAATATTATATCAAAAATTAGAAATAATAAAGAAATTAATGTTGTAAATGACGAATATGGTTCTCCAACATATGCTGCTAATTTAGCCAATGTAATAATGCAAATAATAAGTTATAAATTTTGGCATCCAGGAATTTATAATTTTACAGATGATGGTGATTTGTCATGGTATGATTTTGCATGTGAAATAAGGGATTTGATAGGCATTAATTATTTAATTAATTCAATTTCAACAAAAGATTATCCATCGAATGTCAAAAGACCATCATATTCTGTTTTAGACAAAAGTAAAATCATAAAAACTTTCCATATTCATCCTCAACCATTTAAGGATGCTTTAAAGGCATGTATAAAAATTTTAACTAATGAAGAATAATATATTGATATCAGGAGGGGCAGGATTTATAGGTTCTCATTTGGTAAAATTTTTCGTAAATAAATATCCAAACTATAATATATATAATCTGGATAATTTAACCTATGCGGGAAATTTAAATAATCTAGATGATATAGTCGATAAACCAAATTACCATTTTATTAAAGCTGATATAACAGATTATAATTTGTTAAGAAATATAATTGAAGAAAATGATATTAATAAAGTTATTCATTTGGCTGCTGAATCTCATGTTGATAACTCAATTGATAATCCATTTATTTTTGCCCAAACTAATGTTATCGGCACATTGTGTTTATTAACAGCCGTTAAAGAAATATGGGCAAATAACTTTTCAGGAAAATTATTTTACCATATTTCAACAGATGAGGTTTATGGTTCTTTAAAGAACGATAAGACATTATTTCAGGAATCAACAAAATATGACCCTAAATCACCATATGCAGCTTCAAAAGCTTCATCAGATCATTTTGTAAGAGCCTTTTCTAATACATATTCATTACCTGTCATAATATCTAATTCTTCAAACAACTATGGACCTTATCAATATCAAGAAAAACTTATTCCACTATGTATTAATAATATAATAAATAATAAATCACTTCCTGTTTTTGGTAATGGAGAAAATATTAGGGATTGGATATTTGTTAAGGATCACATAAAGGCTATCGATATTATTTTTCATAAAGGTTCTTTAAATGAATCCTATAACATTGGTGGTCTTAATGAATGGAGAAATATCGATTTGATTAAATTTTTAATTAAAAAAGTTGATAAAATTTTGGGGAGGAATATTGGTTCTTCCAACAAATTAATAACATTTGTAAAAGATAGACCTGGTCATGATTTTAGATATGCAATTGATCCCAGTAAATTAAAAAATGAATTAGGGTGGGCCCCAATATCAGATTTTGAAACTTCGATTGAAGAAACTATTAAATGGTATTTAAATAATCAAAGGTAATTTTTAATAAATGAAAACAGATTTTACGTTCATTATCTATTATTTATGCCTTTTTGTTATTATTTTCAATGTATCAAGATTTATTTTAATAAAATATATTGAATTTGCCTCTAAGTTTAACCTGGTAAAATCTGAAAATTCAAGAGTACTTTATAAAGGAATGATTTTCAGTGGGGCTGGTGTTGTTTACGCTGCCGTAATAATGTTATCAGCTTTAAGCCTGGACAATTTAGATTTTGTTCAATTTTCTAATTTTAGTCCACTAATTGCTACATCCATTTTAGTCGCAATTCTTGGATTCTATAATGATTTTATTAATATTTCTCAGTTCAGTAAATTTATTATACTCACCTTTTTAATTTTAATGCTTATATACTCAAATGCTACTATACCCCTAATTAGAAATTTAAATGGATTCTTTGGAATTTATGATATAGGTTTTATTCCTGGATTAATATTTACGTCTATTTTTTATCTATCAATAATGAATGGTATAAACTTAACAGAAGGTATCGATGGCTATTTACCAATTTTTTCAATTTTCTTTTTTATATCTCTACTATATAATTTTGACATAAATCAATTCTATACACTTAATTCAGTTTCAGTAATTATAATTGCTTGCAGCGCTATGTTTTTAAGTTATAGCTATTCAAATAATAAAAAACTTTTTGTTGGTAATGCAGGATCATTATTTATTGGATTTTGGATTGCCTCTTATTTAATTACCTACATTACAAGTGCCCCAAATTCAAGATTGGTTGATGTATTTTCAATTAATATTGAAAATATTCCGATAATTGCAATATCAATGATTTCTATTCCAGTATTAGATACACTTAGAGTAATGCTAGTAAGAGTTACTAATAAGAAATCTCCTTTTACAACGGACAGAAATCATTTACACCACATTTTATTAGATAGTGGTATGTCGCATTTTAGAACATCATTATTTTTAACAATAATTAATTGGTTTAATTGTATTGCTATTTTTCTGATTGAACAAAATTTTAATTCAAAACAACTTACAATAGTTTACATTATGATAAGTTTATTTTGGTATATTTTCTTTGAGTATATGAATAAAAAAAAATTAAGTCTTTAGAAGGCTAAGTGTCTGAATCCTCTTGTCCTGTGAACTTTTACTTATATTTATGAATGGCTCCGAAGAGGAGGTTATAAACTCAAACTTTTCGTTTAATGATTCAATAATTTTATTTTTGACTTTTGATGCATAGTCATATGAAAGTCCATTATCAACAAGTTTTGCAACAACATCATTGCTTGTAATTCGATCATTTTCTGAAAGCATTTTGATTATTTCAATGGTGTTGTTATCGATATTAATTTTAGTATCTAAAAAGAAAAGTTCATCATTTTCAAAATTATATAATTTGTTGTTATTTAATGTTTTATCATTCTTTAATCCTCTGTAAAGCAGATTTACAATAAGAATTGATAAAATAATCAGCAACGGAATAAAGAATTGATTTCTTGATTGTTCAACTGAGAATAGTGGGACCTCCTTAAGCGAACCTACATCTATAATTTCATCAAGTCTGTATTTATTTAATATCGAAGTATTAACTTTTCCATTGTGTGCTTTAAACGTGTGTATAAATTTATTATCATAGTCGTTTATTCTAATTACTCCGAATTCCTCGCCTTTTTTATTGATACTAGTAAAGCTTTTGTTGCCTCTGTTATAGGGTTGACTTTTCCCCAATGATTGTAAATTAAATTCACGTCTATATTCAAATTTTAACATCTTCTCCTTATCCAGCTGAATTTGATAGAAAAAGTCCTTATCAAAGACATAAAAGCAGGTTTCTGCAGGAATTACTAAGGGATTTTCTGAGAGATCTAAGTTAATTTCACCTAAGTTTTCCCATTTATAATTTTCAAAATCAAATTTTAATACAGACTTATTAAAATATCTTTCATTGTTAGTTGAACTATTTCCGCCAAATAGAAAATACTGAGATCCGACTTGGAGTGGAAAAAAAGAGGCTATTCCATCACTTAATTCATCAGGAAGGTTGCCCTCATAGCTTACTTCATCCCATTGATTTGAATTTCCTTCATCAAATAATAGCATCGTATTATTAGTTCTAAAAAGTCCATAACCACCAAAATGGTATATTTTGTCATCGTATATTATAAAATCTCCAAAAAATTTATTCATAAAAGGAAAACTATTATCAACTCTACTTAGCTCATCGTTTTTTAATGATAAAATCAGACCACCACCATCATGAAAGAGAAAAAATTCACCCTCTAAATTTTTTTTCAAAATTAGATTATTCATTAAACCGTCCATAACCTGAGGACTTAAATCAATCTCTCCTGAGTATAATCCGCTCCATGTTCTGTTATTTAATTCATCT
>MDTD01071205.1_pt1 | contig 44668 bp, 27 predicted proteins | sample 811221 | NCBI WGS metagenome assembly MDTD01 (sample SAMN05326646, study PRJNA326480) | marine metagenome | isolation source: seawater | place: Pacific Ocean: South West | collected 2011 | reverse complement strand
TCGTATAACCAACCGTGCCTCTTCCGAGCAATCGTATGAAGAACAAGGAAATCTGAATCTACGTGGTTACTTAGAAGCTCTGGCGGTAGAGCGTACTGGCTTGACCAACAATTCTGTCAGCGTCGAACAAGTGGCTGTGAAACGGAATCTCAATCCTGTCTACCTACAAAAGCTTTGGCAACTACATCAAACGGCTGATCAACAAACGAACCTACTGCGGTACATTGGGAAACGATTGCAAACTGTAACGCCCGACAATCTGGAGCAATTCGCTCAGGAACTCGATGCCTGGCGAAACTCGCTATGGTCATTCAATGTTGTCGGACATATCGGCCGCAAGGGTGTCCCCAGCCATTGGCAAGCTAAAGTCGCCCCGCTGACTACCGTTATAGAATTAGAAAGAACGATTCCTGATGAACTAGAGCAGGATGTTGTCATTCACCTTGCAGCTCACACGGCCGGCGACGGAAATGATTCCGACTATGTCCTCTGGAGAAACGCTCGCTTGGATAAAGAAGGTGAACCTCCTATTTATCTGGCTAATATTCAAGGAGTTGCAGCAAGGTACGAGAAGCTCCAAAAAGATTTGCTTGGCAAAACCTCTCTGTATTTAGCAGCAGTTTCCGAAGCTTCCACGCTACCTTTGCCCATCGATATCCCAGAGTTAGCAATTAAGCACAAACTCGATCCCACAGCACTTTCCCGGTGGTTGGATTTAATGGACGTTCGCACCTCGACGGGAGTCGAAATCCAAGGACACGCGTTGGGACAAACCAAGAATGTGGCCGGCTACAATTTCGTCAACGGCTGGGGTGCTGGCCTTCCAAATCTTAGTTCCAATGCTTCTGACAATGAAGTCAAAATCCCTGGTGATCTACGTGGACATGGCATTGCCGTTCACCCAACTCCCACGATGTATATGGCGATCCTTTGGCAAGCACCTGCTGACATGCGAGTTTCTCTGACCGCTCTTGTTGGTGATGCCCATAGCAATTGTGGAGACGGTACTGAGTTTTGGCTTCGACATCTGTCCGGAGACAAAAAGGATGAACTTTGGCATGGAGTCGCAGGGCTGAGAGTCACACAGGAATTCCCAGCCAAAGAAATCACCATTCGAAAAGGAGAAGCTATCGGTTTATATATCGGCCCCAGATCATCTCACGTATGTGACCTCACTAAAGTGGAACTGACATTAAAGGAGCTCGACGGAGACAAACGCGAGTGGGATCTTGCCAAAGACTGTGCAGATAACATTCTGGATGGCAATCCACATGCCGACAGCTTAGGTAACCCTGGAATCTGGCACTTCACCAAAGGGCTTGTTACCGACCTCAACAAACCGACCGAGACCATTAAGTCCATTCCTTTTGGGACACTACTGGAAACCTGGTCCAAAGAGCAGGATAAGGCGGCACAGGCTCAGTTAGCTGGGGAAATCCAGAAAATCGCGACTGGCCCTGCCCCTGCAGATCCAGAGTCAGCAGAAGGACGACTCTATAAACATTTACAAGAATTCGTCACCGACATTCCACCCGGAAATCTACAGGAGGGAGTGACGGCTGATGAGCGATTCGGTGTTCACCCTGTATCTGGTAATGTTGCACCTTTTGATTTGGTGACACAGGCTCCAAGTGCTACCGCCTTTCGCATACCTGCTATCCTCGCGAAAGGAAGAACACTTCGCGTCAGTGGGCTTGTCGACCCTCATCACGGCAAAGAGGCCTCGGTTCAACTCACCATTGGAAATGACAAGAATATCTACGACCGTCTGCTGGTAACATTGCCGATACTCTCTGAACCTGGCAATGAAAACCATGAAAAGCTTCTCGCCACGCTGGATGAATTCAGAGAGCTCTTTCCACGGGCTTTAGCCTACGTACGTCTAGTGCCAGTCGACGAAGTTGTCACGCTGGTTCTGTGGTTCCGGGAAGACCAATACCTGTCAAAACTCATGCTGACCCCAAAGCAGCAAAAGGAGTTGGATGCTTTATGGGATGAGTTCTTATTTGTGGCACAAGAGCCGCTTCAGTTTGAAGTCGCCTACGAACAAATTTACCAATTTGCCACCCAGGATCGACCTGACATCGTCGAAGCATTGAAACCGATTGCAGGCGACGTCAAAACTTATGCGGACACTTTCCGTCAGCGTTTATTAGATACCGAAGGGACTCATATAAATGCAATCGTTGACTTTGCGCATCAAGCCTGGCGACGAGATCTAACCGCTGACCAGCAAGCTCAGATTCATCAGTTATATGCCGCTTTACGTGAAGCAGGTCTCCATCATGAACCAGCGTGTCGATTGACCATTGCACGGATTCTGACGTCCCCCAATTTCCTTTTCAAACAGGAAGATGCCCGCGAGGGTACAGAAGCAACTGCCGTATCAACCGACGAAATCGCGTCTCGATTGAGTTACTTCCTCTGGTCATCCATGCCTGATGAAAAGCTTCGGGAAGCCGCTAGAACCGGCCAGCTTGAAACAACGGAACAAGTCGTTACGATGACAAAGGGCATGTTAAAAGACTCTAGAACCAACCGGTTGGCCACCGAGTTTGCGGCCCAGTGGTTACACATTAGAAATTTTGACGCCAATGATGACAAGAACGAGGCTCTCTATCCCGAATTTGCTGACATTCGCGATGACATGTATCAGGAATCGCTACTCTTCTTTGAAGACCTCTTTCGAAATAATGGCTCAGTGCTCGGAATCCTCGATGCCGATCATACGTTCCTCAACGAAACACTTGCGAAGCACTATGGTATCGAAGGTGTGACTGGAAGCCACTGGCGACGAGTCGAGAATGTGAGAGCTGCTGGGCGAGGTGGTATCCTGGCAATGGCAACGACATTGGCAACAAATTCAGGCGCCAGTCGAACCAGCCCGATCCTCCGAGGTAACTGGGTTTATGAGACTCTACTTGGGGAACGACTACCGAAGCCACCCGCCAACGTTCCACAATTGCCCGATTTAGTTCCCGATGGAAAAACCGCTCGTGAGCTCATCGAATTACACAGTAGCGTAGCTGAATGTGCTAAATGCCATGCCTTAATCGATCCTTACGGATTTGCCCTCGAGCAGTACGATGTTTTGGGACGCCTACGACCTGAATTAGTCGATACCAAGACGCGACTGATAGACGACACCGAACTAGAAGGGGTCGAGGGCCTCAGAAATTACCTAACACAACAGCGAAAAGACGATTTCCTACGCCAATTTTGCAAGAAACTCTTGGGTTATGCTCTGGGACGCGAAGTACAGTTATCCGATAAACCTCTTATAGACGAAATGATTCAAGGACTGAAAGAGAATCAATACCAAGTCAATGATGCAATCATTCGGATCGTCACAAGTAAGCAATTCCGTTACATCCGAGGGCGTGATTTAATCGTGCAGGATTAAGAATCACTGCTGTATAATTAGTTTACTCACCTCCAAAGACAACCATCTCAAAAGGCCAATCTTATGAATAAACATGTGCTTTCACGACGGACCATGCTACGTGGTTTGGGTTGCTCCGTAGCACTCCCATGGATGGAGTCGGCTGCCGTATGGGGAGATGAAGTCACTGGCAAGCAAGCATCCAGTGAAGCACCGGTTCGCATGGCAGTCTTATTCAGCGGTTGTGGATATCATTCCAATGAATGGTGGGCCAAAGGCCAAGGCTCTGAGATGGAGCTAGGAAAGGTTTTGACTCCTTTAGAACCCCATCGAGGTAAACTCAACTTTATTAAAGGGCTCTATAACGCCGAAGCCTTAAAAGGAAATATCCATAGCTCTCAGACGGGGAATGTTCTCTCCGGTGCACCACTGGCTTCTGGCGGAAAAATTCGATCAGGAATAAGTGTCGATCAAATGGTCGCTCAAAAGCTGGGGCATCGCACCAAAGTATCGAGTCTCGTGCTGGGGTGTGAAAAAGCCAATCCATCCGTCCACAAAGATTATTCGATGCTGTATAGCTCCCATATTTCCTGGAGCAGCCCTACAACTCCAACCCCGTTAGAAGTCTATCCCGCCCTTGCATTTGATCAGTTATTTAAGGACTCTTCCCAACAGGGCGATCAAAGTGTCTTAGATGCAATCCTCTCAGATGCCAAAGATTTCCGACGGAAGATCAGTCGTCGAGATCAACTGAAATTGGATGAGTATTTGAATAGTGTGAGGGAGGTGGAAACCCGTATTGAACAAGCGGGGAAACGAGGGGAACTGCAAGGATTTAAACCTACGCTTCTCGAACCTGATATGCCACGTCCCGAGGACGGATATCCACAGGATATTGTGGAACACATGCGACTGATGAGTGACCTTCTGGTATTAGCCTTCCAAACTGATACCACTCGAATATGCACACTCAAGCTGAATAACGATCATGGAACTCTCCGATTCCCTCACCTCGGCGTGGATTACATGATCCATCATCTGCTCTCGCATACAGACAGTGCCGACTGGCTCAAGGTTAATCAGTTCTTCTTAGAACAAGTCGCTTACATTGCTGAGAAGATGGATAGTATTCAGGAAGGTGAACGAACCTTATTGGATAACTCTATGGTTATGTTGTGTTCTAGCATGCTAAACGGTCACCATAATGCCAATGAGCTCCCTGTTGTTATGCTGGGAAGTGCTGGTGGCCAAATCAAGACAGGGCAGAACCTTAATTACATAGAAGATGAAAATCGTCAAATGTGTCGACTGTTCATGTCCATGATGAACAAAATGGACGTCAAACTGGATGCTTTTGGTGATGCCACTGAAGCACTCGCTGAAATATAATTGAAAGCATCACTGCTGTTTCCAGCAGTTGCCTATTTCGACATGAAAATCCATTTTCATGACAACATAATTCAGGTACGTCCATCCTATGCTACGTCGTAACTTCCTGAGCACCGCGGGTGTTTCCATTGCTCTTCCTTTTCTCCCTTCACTGGGATGGGCAAATCCGTCTTCCAGTCGAGAGCAAGAGAATTCAATCTCTCCGAAAAGGATGGTTTGTATTGGCAATATGTTGGGGTTTTATCCGCCAGCCTTTTGGCCAAAACTTACTCCGGCGAATAGCACTGACGGCTTAACCATTCACCGCGACTTTACGATGGGTGAATCATCAGCTTCACTTGCGGGCATCCGTGAAGACCTGACAATGATCCAGGGTTTGGAGCACAACACAAAAGGGGGACACTTCTCCATTCATACGTTTCTGTCTGGCGTTCGACAGATTGATGCCAAATCGATGCCAATGGGCAATGTAACGGTGGATCAATTTGCTGCCGAAGCGACTTCCGGAAGAACACGATTTCCCACTCTGACGATTGGTAGCGAAACTGGAATACATGGTGGGTGTCAGATTTCCTGGACAAAAACGGGCACACGCGTCCCCCCTATCCCAGGTCCCGAACAGCTCTTCAAAAAACTGTTCGTACAAACCGATGCCAGTCAAAAGGCAGCCAAAACAGATCAGTTCAAATTACAGGCATCCATTCTGGATGTCGTACGAGACGAGGCCAATCGAGTTGAACGCAAACTCAATTCACAAGATCGCCAAAAGCTGGATGAATACCTCACGTCCATTCGCGATGTTGAGAAACGAATCGGCATGCGGAAAAACTGGATCGATGTGCCTAAACCAGAAGCTCCCTTCCCAGCTCCTAAAAACAAAAACATGGTAGAGGATCTGCCATTGCTGTATGAGTTAATTTCATTGGCGCTACAAACCAACTCCACTCATATTGCCACGCTCGAAATCGGTGGAGACTTCAATCCACTGGACCTGGGAATCAAAGGGGGCTACCACGGATTCTCTCATCATGGCAAAAAGCAAAGCAGCATCGAGGCCTTAATCAAACTCGAAACCTATCAGATCGAACAATTTACAAAATTCGTCGAACGATTAAGTGCGATGGAAGACGAAACTGGCACAATGCTTGATAACACGATGGTGCTATTTGGGAGTGGGATGGGCGATGCGAATTCGCACACCAACACCAACCTTCCAGTCGTTCTGGCAGGAGGTGGATTTGAACATGGACGGTTGCTTGAATTCGATTCTAAGTCCTCCCATCGCCCTCCGCTGACAAATCTATTCGTTACGATGCTCCAGCAATTCGGCCTGGAGACGGAACAATTCGCAACAAGTACAGGGACGCTTCGAGGTTTCGCGTAATGCGTACTTCTCTAATTCAGCACCTCATCGCAGGACTTGTTTTACTAAACACCTGTGTTTATTACTTCTCCAGTTCTGTTCACGGTATGGATGCAACAGATCCGTTCCTCACTAAATATTGCATCGACTGTCATTCGGATTCAGAAGCAAGTGGTGACCGTGAGTTTTCCACATTGAACCTCAAGCAAAACTCGCTGGAAATGCAAATCAGGCTCCAGGAAGTCATCGATCAATTGACACTTGCAACCATGCCGCCGGAAGACGCGAACCAACCTTCTGAGCAGGCACGACTTGAGGCGATTAATCGCTTGACCAAAACTCTGGCAGGCATGCGTGCGAAAACCCGAAGTACAGGTGGGCAAACCGTCTTTCGAAGACTTACTCGTCGTGAATACCAAAATACCATCAGTGACCTGCTGGGCATCAACATGCTCATGTTTGACCCGACCATAGAATTCCCTGCCGATAACCTCAACGGAAGTTTCGATAATGTGGGACACACTCTGGTCACTTCAGGTTTTTTGCTGGAAAAATATCTCGAAGCAGCAGATGCCAGTATTGAAAAGGCTTTCGAGCAACTCAAAGAATCAGTTCCGCAATCCTGGGTCTTTAAAGACTATTTTTACCAACAGGCAGAATTGAGAATCGCTCACGACCTGGCATTTAAACATCGTTATCTGGTTCTCTATGACCATCGGCACAACGACAAGCCTGAAGGTGCCTATGGGCATCTGGACGACTTATCTAAGGGTGTGCCAAGCGATGGGGTATATGAAGTCCGAGTTCATGCTCAGGCCTTACACCGGGATACACCCTACAGTCAGGCCGCCATACAACTGGATACTTCAGAACCGTTTCGCATGGGCGTGCGTCCGGGTAATACCGCAATTGGAGATATGGTCCATACACAACCCATCGAACCACTGATGGGGGAGACTGTTATCGAAGATAACACGTTAAAGTGGTACACCTTTCAGATTCCTCTCGACAAAGGCCATGGTCCCAGATTCACTTTCGAAAACGGGGCACACAGTACACGAGGGGCGTCAGGACGAGTCTTTCGAATTCATAGAGATCTTATTCCTGAAGAACACCGAGACAAAAAGACTATCGTCTTACAACGCAACTGGCTTCTCAAGGAGGGACTCATTCCTCAAATTCGAATTCACGAAGTGAGATTACATGGTCCACTGCCGGACCCCAACAAAACCAAACGCAGACTCAATTTATTGGGAGGCGATGAGTTTCAATCGGAACAAGTATCGGAGTTAGTCGCAAGTTTTGCTAGACGGGCATTTCGCCGACCGGTGGCAGATGAAGAAGTTGAAAATCTGATGCGTATCTTTGAGTCCCGAGTCGCAGACGGGCACTCAGAATTGCAGGCATACAAAGATACATTAAAAGCAGTCCTCTGTTCCCCTTCATTCCTCTATTTTTCCACGAGTCCATCCGCAGCGGAAACAAACGACGAGTCTGGCCAACATGCACTAGCGGAACGTCTGGCCTACTTCCTGACCTCTTCCATGCCAGATGAACGATTGAGTTCGTTGGCAGATCGAGACCTGCTTCAAGCTGACAAATTGAAGGAGGAAGCCGTTCGATTATTGACAGGCAAAAACTCGCAGCGATTCGTAGCAGACTTCATGGATAGCTGGCTGGGCCTGAGAATGCTCGGCACTATGCCCCCTGACCCTGAAGACTACAACGTTTATTACGCTGCTTCACTCGAAGAAGAAATGAAAAAAGAATCGCATCTTTTCATGATGGATCTAATCAACCGCAATGGATCAGCGATGGAATTCTTACAAGCCAGTCATAGTTTTGCAAATCGAGATCTTGCCAAGCTTTATGGCGTGGCAGAGCAAATTCCAGTGGAAGAAGCAGGGGAATTTCACCGTATTGAATTCACCGATCCCAAACGAGGAGGACTGCTGGGGCAAGCAAGTGTACTGACAGTGTCCGCCAACGGAGTTGAAACATCACCGGTAGTCCGAGGTGTCTGGGTCTCAGAGAAAATCATGGGAATCTCCCCTCCTCTCCCTCCGGATGATGTGCCAGATATTGATCCGGACGTCCGAGGCGCAACAACCATTCGCGAACAACTGGCCAAACATCGCAAATTGGCAACCTGTAATCAATGCCACCGAAAAATCGACCCCTATGGATTCGCTCTCGAAGGATTTGACCCGATTGGCAGACTACGTACTTTTTATGACGCTCAGCGCAAACAACCTATTGATACTTCAGGCGAGTTACCTGGCGATAAATCCTTCAGTGGTGTTAGTGAATTAAAGGCTCATTTAATAGATCAAAAGGAATTCTTCCTGAGAACGCTAACCAGTAGCCTTCTGATTCATGCACTGGGAAGGGAGATGGAGTCAGCTGACCGAGCAGAAATTGATGCCATTCTAGCATCCGTCTCAGAGCAGGAATTTGGAATGCAGGATTTAATCATTGCGGTGATACTCAGCGACCTATTCCAACATTAACGATTGCCTCAGGTCAGCTCGATAAGCCAATCATCTTGAAACGTCCACTTGAAGCAAGCCGGTTCGTAATCCAGTAGGATAAAAGAGTGATATTTAGAACCTCTTTGAGGAAACTGGCTTATGTATCTCAAACTTCTAGCAACCTGTGTCATAACAGTAATACTATCTTCCTGTAGTTCAGCATCGGAGCCAAAGCAGCTTCAAGCTGGTGCAGCTGCTGCTAACATTACACCATCTTTGGGCAGTCTCACTATCGGCGGATTTCGTCCCATTCCCGCAACTCACATCCACGACGAGCTGTTTGCTCGTTGTATTGTGCTTGACGATGGTGACACCCAGATTGCAATCGTCGTCGCTGACATTCTTGGTTTACCCAAAGAGGTTTGCGATTTGGCAAAAGAGCAAGTGGCTCAACATACTAATATCCCAGCCAGCCACGTCTTAATTGCAGCTACGCATACCCATTCTGCTGCAACGCCACGGGGCCCGAAAGGAGTCTTCTGGAAAGACGAGATTTCTGACTACGGACAATTCCTCGCTAAGAAGTTTTCTGATGGCATTCGTCGCGCCGTCAACAATTTAGAACCCGCTCAAATCGGTTGGGGAGTCGCGTTGGAGCCTCGTGAAGTATTTAATCGACGCTGGTTTTCCACAGATGCCAATGTCCTGGCGAATCCATTTGGAGGAGTCGACAGAGTACGTATGAATCCTCCCAGAAATCATCCATCCCTACAGCGTCCGGCGGGAATTACCGACCCGGAAATCCGTTTTTTGTCCGTTCAGTCTACAGCTGGTCGTCCTATTGCGTTGTTGGCCAATTATTCACTGCACTATGTTGGAGGGGTCAACACCGGAGACATCTCAGCAGATTACTTTGGTTACTTCTCGAGATACATCGAAGACAAGATTGGGGCAGAACACGTAGAACCTCCTTTTGTAGGGGCATTGTCAAACGGTACAAGCGGGGACATCAACAACATCAATTTCCAACCGAAACCCGGTGGAAAGCGTTACGACCGCTACGAAAAGATGAAAGAAGTGGCAGACAATGTCGCTAGCAAAGTTTGGGAGGCGTACGAAAAGGTCGAATATGTAAATTGGGTGCCCTTAGATGCCAGGCAAAAAGACATTGAATTGCGGCTGCGTCAACCAACGCCAGCCATGCAAAAGCACTTTGAAGAAGCTCTGAAATTACCTGAAGGAGAATTCATCTCTCACCGCATGGAGAAGATCTACGCACAGAGGATCGCCAAGCTCAAAGACGGACCTAGCGCCATCCACGCTTCACTGCAGGCCATTCGAATTGGCAACAGTTGCATTTCAGCTATTCCATTTGAGACATTTGTTGAAATCGGATTACAACTAAAAGAAGAATCTCCATTTGATAATTCGTTTACCATCGAATTAGCCAATGGATGGTATGGCTATCTACCGACTCCCGCACAACATCGTCTGGGAGGCTACGAAACTTGGTTGGGAACGAACTGGGTTGAAGAAAACGCCTCCGACCAAATCACCACTGAAATCCAGTCCATGATCAAAGAACTTAAATTAGCTAAATAACATTTGAATTGAATGCTCCTATGAAAAAACCACTACTATGCCTGCTACTGCTGTCCAGCGTCGTCACCGCAGAGGACTTGAATGTGTTGACTTCTTCTCAAAGAGAAGCAAGCAATTATTACAAACACCTGCAAGCAGAGGCCTATACATTACTGAATACTCGACAGAACAATTTAAATACACTCACGACCGCAAAGGCTGTTAAAGAGTATCAGGACAACTTGCGCGGTAAGTTTTTGAAAGCCTTAGGAGGATTTCCTAAACGCACCGACCTCAATGCCAAGATCGTAAAACGCACTGAACTGAAAGAGTATACGATCGAAAATATTATTTTTGAAAGTCAGCCCAATCATCATGTCACCGGGAATATGTATCTCCCTCATGGAGACGGTCCCTTCCCTGTTGTTGTCGTATCAAGCGGCCACAGTCGTACTGCTAAACTGGCAGATTACAACCAGCGATTTGGTATTCGAATGGCGACTCTTGGAATCGCCTCATTCGTATGTGATCCGATTGGACAGGGAGAACGGTCGCAGGTCGTCAACGAGGAAGTAAAGCCGTTATACAGTGCAACCACCACAGAACATTTCCTGATGGGGGTAAGCTCGATTTTAGTGGGACGCAACACGGCGACTTATATGATCTGGGATGCCATGCGAGCAATCGACTATGTTTGTACTCGTGGCGATATCGACTCGACAAAGGTAGGTTACACCGGGTGTAGTGGTGGAGGCACACTTACCAGTTATGTGATGTCACTGGATCCCCGTGTTACCAGCGCGGCTCCTGCCTGTTATCTAACGACCTTTCAAAAACTGATTGAAACGCGAGGGCCTCAGGATTCGGAACAAAACATCTTTGGACAACTGGCCTTTGGAATGGATCACCCAGACTATGTGATTATGCGAGCTCCTCGCCCCACCCTTATCACTTCTACAACCGGTGATTACTTCGATATCAAAGGAGCCTGGGAGAATTATCGTCAGGCAAAAAGAATTTACGGTGTACTGGGCTATCCTCACAAAGTGGACATGGTCGAAGTGGAAGGCACTCACGGTGTAAAGCCGCAAAGTCTGGCAACCATTGGCTACTGGATGCAACGCTGGCTCTTAGATAAAGATGCGAATGTACCCATTCGAAACTTCGAGCAGAATCTTCAGGAACTTTCGGTACTAAACTGCACAGAGAAGGGGCAGGTTCTTACACTAGAAAATGAAAAGTCTGTTTTTGATCTTAACGCTGATATTGCCCGTCAACTGTCAAAAACCCGACAGGAAAAAAGAAAAGACCAAAGCGATCCTGATTTGCGAACAGAGATTAGGAATCTAGCCGGAATTCGCTCCCCCGCAAAAATTCCAGTACCTCGGATGGAAGATATAGGCCGAGTACATCGAGATGAATACCACATCGATAAGCTCGTTCTTCATACCGATAGCGAAATCCCCCTTCCGGGATTGACATTTCATCCTAAAGTCCCTCAGGATTCAGCCTACCTCTATTTAACCGACGAAGGTAAGACCGGAGATGGCCAACCTCAGGGGCCCATTGAAGACCTTGTCAATGATGGATATGCCGTGGTCACACTGGATATGCGAGGGCAAGGTGAAACAAGAACGGAGGTTCGCGACGAGCTTCTGGGTGACTGGAAACTTTTCTATCTGGCATATCTCCAAGGGAAGACTCTTGTCGGTCCGCGGACAGAGGATGCAATCTCGGGCGCGAAGTTTATTGCCAACTATGCCCTTCAAACCGATGAGAAACGAAAGGTCCATCTGGTTGGCGTTGGCCAAGCAGGAATTGTCGCGTTACACGCTGCCGCGATTCATCCTGATCTCTTTGCTACAGTAACCATCAAAAACGCACCCCAAAGCTGGACGAACATCGTTGGGGACCAGAATGCACAGGGGCAGTTAGACTCGATTGTAAACGGAGCCCTACAGGTTTATGACCTGCCCGATCTCGTCCGACTGGCTGGAGGCGCGGATAAGGTCAAATTTGAAACTACGAAAGACTAAAATTCTGTTCCGTGTTTTCACTAACGCAGATACTTTCTTTTGATGTTGTAAAACGTCATGGCATTACGGAACATAACATTATCCACGACCTTTTGTCCTTTCGGCTTTAGGTATGCCATGACGACATCCTTCACATTATCGACGCTTCCAAAATGAGCACTGACTCCCCAATTGGTAGCGAATATAAGCCTGTTTGCTCCAAATGCATCGTAAACAGAGTCAAGAACGGGTAGATAGTAATTAAGATCTGTTGGGGCCGGATCGGTAAATGGAGCCACTTCCGAAAAGTTGTTGATACTCGACATCTTACAAAAGACGTTCTTTTGCGCAGCGCACTTTTTGATGGCCCGTTTAAGCTCATCACTGATATCTCCATCAATAATCTTGGCTCGAAAACAATGATTAATCACTATCTTCAGCCGTGGAAAGTCCCGGGATAATGAAACAACATCATCCGCATGAGACGCCTCGATCAACAAGTCAATGACCAGCCCCTGACGTTCCAAAATAGCTAAATGCTGTCGAGCCAATGGGTCATTCAAATAATCATTTAGTTCATCAAATCGAAAACGATAGCCATTAAGAAAACCGGTCCTTTGATAGCGACGGTGGTGAATCAAAAATTCTGTGCCCTTCAGATCTGCCCGCGCAATATATCCGCACAACAAATCAGACTCTTTCACCTGACGTAAAACCCAATCGTTGTACTCAGGTTTATCCTGATCGCATGCTTCCACGACCAAGGTGGATCGCAATTCCAGACGATCAGCTACTGCGCGATAATCCTCAGGCTTGACAACTTTACCGAGGGAGTTATCCGGATGCCATTCTTTTGTCGTTGCCTCATAGGCAATCTGTTCTTCACCTTTGAAATGAGTATGCGGATCGATAATCCATGGTTTTTTGGCCAACACAACCTCCGAGGCCAAAAGGAAGAGCATTGTGCAAAGGATAAATTTATTCGACATTTTGATCACTTCCCGTCTTACTTATTATCTGTATTAAATTCAGTCTCGGAACTGGTCACTAATTTTCTCTGACTCAGGTAATTTACATCACTTTGCCGATCGACTTACAATTGATTGTAACAGGAATGTGAATCGCTGACTTAACTGTTGTAAACCACTCGGGTGCCGAGCAATCAATTGGAATTCAATCCCTACGAATCACCGGACGCGAACCTCGTTGCAGAAGCTATTTGGTCAAAAGAAGAACAACAACTCTGGCAAGTTGCTCTCAGGCAAAAGTATCTAATGTGGTTCCTGCTCATCTTTATTGCCAGCAATGTCATTTTAGGATTTGGATCTTCTGTTTATGAACCACTCAGTGGCGTAGAGTATGAGTTAGATGAGACGATCTCAGCAATCGCTTTAACTGCATTTGCCATCAGTTGGTGTGTCATCACGTTTAATCTTGTAAAGATGGAACTGATCCGGCGCAGTAAAATAACGGCCGCGTTGGTTATCACAGGGATGCTGATTCCAGGACTCAATCTGTTTGTCCTGTTGGGAATCAACGGAAGTGCTACAAGCTTTCTTCGCAGACATCAGGTTCGTGTCGGACTATTTGGAGCAGAAATGGGAGACATTCGTCGTAATCTGAAGAAAAAGGTTGGTGAGACGGATCCAGATAAAATAAAAACGGCCTCCACTTCCCAAACTCCTGTGATGGCTCAAATGGCTCTTCCCATTAAACCTGCCCCATCGCCTATGACGGCAAAGATTGTGCCTGATATAAAATCTAAAGAGTCCAAGTAGCTAGCCCTAAGTTCAGGTTCGTATCGAAATTCAACTGCCCTCGCTCCCGGCTCCTTTGAAAAGATTTGGGGGAGTAGAAATTGACGGTGCCCGGGTATTGGCTACGTCTTCTACTCCCCCTCCTCCGGAATGTAGGCTAGAAGACTTTCTGGACATATCAGTCTTCTACTAATAACAGGTACAATCAACGTCCTAACAGGGCGCATAAAATAGATTTTTTTAAAAAAAGAAAACAGCCCCTGAACAATCAAGGGCTGTTTCGAGATTCTTAAAGTGCTTCCAGGCTAGCCTTTGAACTAGCTGTAATGGATTTCCACACCTTCCAATCGCTCTTTCAAAGCTTCCACGGCTGCTCGCTTAATACGGGGCGTATGCAATAGCCATACTTCCTTTAGGCTAGGAAGATTCCGGATTTGATCTAAATCATCGTCTCGGTGACGATCATAGAACAGAATCCTACTCACTCGGCCAAACTGATTCAAAATAAGGCGGGCGCCAATATCTTCGAGGGCACCGATCGCATCAGGGTGGTCTGGCCCCAAATCAACTTCAGGCTCTTCTTCTGGTTCTTCTGGCTCTGATTCTTCTGAAGCTTCCTCATTTGAAGATTCTTCGCTTCCATCATCATCAGAATCATCACCTTCGGCATCTTCTTCTACTTCGATGTATTCATATTCAACATCACCATCGAGTTCTTCATCTTCGTCGACCTCGATGTATTCGTATTCATATTCAACGTCATCATCGTCTTCATCAACATCATCGACTTCGACGTACTCGTATTCTACATCGTCTTCATCGTCAGACTCGTCTTCATATTCATCTTCGAAGTCTTCATCTTCATCGGATTCCTCATCTTCCGATGATTCATCGTCATCATCGTAGTCATCATTGAGTCCAGCAGCGAATTCATCTTCGTCGCCTTCATTCAATGCATCTTCAAGCTCGTCGTCGACATCCGTATCGGAGTCTTCCTCGAGTTCATCGTCATCTTCTACTTCTTCCCATTCATCATCGACAAATAGGTCATCGTCTTCGGGATGGTCAACCATCAATTACTCCAGATCGGACTAATGGTAGGTAACAGAAACCAGACTGCAAGCTACAGTCTCCACAGAGAAATATGTGTTCATTTAAGCTAACACATCACGTGGAATTCGTCACCACCTTTAAGCATCTATCAAACGGTATTTTAATCACAAAGTTAAGGCTTAACTAGATTCCTAATTGTTCGCTGGTGAAGCGATAGTCCAACGGAGCCTGATCCCAAACCGTATCACCAACAAACAGACAACCGGAATTCGGGTGTTCCTGATACATTGCTGAATCCATGTCTTCAGTGGCAGTTGTTAATACTAGTTTCACCCCGTCAGCAGTATTCAACAACAAAGGACAAGTCACTCTCGGCGCCTGGGCACACCGCCATTCCGCTTCGACTTCACCTGTGGCCAGATTAAACTGCCTGGCTACTCCATATTCAGAAGCCTGTGGATTATAAAATGCAATGATCACACTACGTCCATCTGGAGTTGCTACCATCCCATCCGGAAAAATCTCGAGATGTGTCAGATCCAAAATAACGTCCGGTTCGCTAAGTGTGCCTTCCTTCGTATTCAGTCGATAACGTATCACCTGTTGGGTCGGCGTATCGATATCCAGTAAAGACCATCCTTCGATGTCGGCTGTAATCACTTTACCATTGGAACAAATCTGATCATCACGTAAGCGAATCAACTCCCAATCCTCGGCACGCCAAAAATACAACCCAGCCTTTTTCGTGGCAAACTCAAGGTCTTTGGCACCAAAGACGATTCCCTCTTCAAACGGGATACCGTCGTTTATGATAGTGTTTTCCACTGACGAATCGATGGACTCGCTAACCGCTCGGTATTCACCTGTCGCCGTATCGACGAACATCACCTGCCGCTCAATGCCGGCAACATACACATCTTTCGCTTCCGTGGGAAATGCAAACCCCGGTCGTCCCGGCAATTCGTAATTTGTGTTGGTTCGCCCATTCCAGTCAAAGACATTTAATGACCCACATTCAATATCCTGAGCATGTTGGATGGCAACCCAACTGAACATTTCTAGACCACAGGCAATAGGCCCTTCCGGCAGAAATCGCAATTGAGAGCTATCTGGTGCAAACAAAACTTCGGCATCACGGACTTGCATTCGATAAACTTCTCACTTTCATGTGTTATATATTCGGGTTCCCTACGGAACCATAACTCGGCCACCAGAAGCTACTATCGTCTGTCCGGTCATGAAACTGGACTCTTCACTCAGTAAAAACCGGGCAACAGCTGCTAATTCTTCCGGTTCTCCGATCCGTCCCAATGGAGTCGCTCCGATCACCATTGTGTGATATTCAGGAGTCAGGGTATGGGCCATTTCAGTCTCTGTCAGCCCCGGGCAAACGCAATTGACTCGCACACCATCTCCCGCCCAGGCTTCCGCCATGCACTGCGTCATCGCTATCACTCCGGCTTTAGAAGCAGAGTACGCAATTTGATTCATTCGCGGACGTAGACCCGCGATCGAAGAGAAGGTGACTATTCTTCCAAACTGACGTTGCTGCATTTCTTCGATGACCGAATATACCATGTTAAAGGTACCATCCAGATTGATATTCATCGTTGTCTTCCAACGTTCCCACGTCATATCATCTGCAGCGCCAGGAATACTAATTCCGGCAGCACAAACCAGCATGTCGATCGGCCCAAACGCTTCTCGTGCAGCAGCTGCAACGGCATTCGCTGAATCCGGTAAGGAGTTATCGCCTTTGACGGCGACGGCTTTACCACCGCCAGCCTGAATTTCCTCGACCGTAGCCACGGCATCTTCATCTCGTGACAAATAATTCAAGGATACCGATGCACCTTCACTTGCCAACCGAATCCCTAACGCCTTACCAATTCCCCGTGTACCCCCGGTAATCAGGACGTGTTTTCCTTCAAATGACATCGCAATTCCTTACCTATGTGATTTGAGCTACGAATGGTTAGGCTCAACAAACTAACCCATCAACTGTCTCTATTTTAACAGTCCTGCAGATCTGATTGGTTTAGGCCAACATCTTTTTCACCAGATGACCGTGTACATCTGTCAGGCGATGATGACGCCCCTGGTACTTAAACGTCAAGCGAGTATGTTCCAGCCCCAGGCAATGTAACAACGTTGCATTTAGATCATGTATGTGAATTGGATCTTCTTCAATGTTGTAGCTAAAATCATCTGTCTTACCGATTACCTGCCCTGCCCTGACACCACCTCCAGCAGCCCAAATGGTAAAACAGCGCGGGTGGTGATCACGACCGTAGTCAGTCTCGGTTAACGTCCCCTGACAATAAACCGTACGTCCAAATTCACCTGCCCAGATTACCAAAGTATCTTTAAGCATGTCACGCTGTTTTAAGTCCTGAATCAAAGCAGCCGAAGCTTGATCGGTTGCCGCTGCCTGTTTGCGAATCCCTTTTGGCAAAAAGGTGTGTTGATCCCATCCTCGATGATAGAGTTGAATAAACCTTACACCACGCTCGGCCAACCGGCGTGCCAGCAGGCAATTCGCGGTGTAACTACCCGGCGTGTTGACGTCATTCCCGTACTGCTCAAGAATGTGTGCAGGTTCATTTGAAAAGTCTGTCAATTCCGGTACAGATGCCTGCATGCGAAAGGCCATCTCATACTGTGAAATCCGAGTTTCGATTTCAGGATCTCCCACCTCTTCTCTCCGCCGTTGATTGAGCAAAGCGAGATCATCCAGTAAAGCTCGACGATCCTTACGAGTAACACCAGGTGGATTCGACAGAAATAGCACTGGATCCCCAGTTCGTCGCAATTTGACTCCCTGATGATGCGAAGGCAAAAAGCCTGCTCCCCATAGTCGGTCATATAACGGCTGACCTCCCTCTCCGGAAGTCATTGCAATGAATGTCGGCAGATCATCATTAAGGCTTCCGAGCCCGTACGACAACCAGGCACCAAAACTAGGGCGTCCTGCAATTTGAGTTCCGGTTTGCATCAAAGTGATGGCCGGATCATGGTTAATCGCTTCGGTGTACAACGTACGTATAAATGTCACGTCATCGACAATGCCTGAAGTATGCGGTAGCAATTCACTAACCCACGCTCCACTCTGACCGTATTGCTTGAAGTCGAATATAGATGGAGCAATTGGAAAACTAGCCTGACCAGCGGTCATCCCTGTCAAACGTTGACCATTTCGTACGCTGTCTGGTAAATCATCACCAACCCATTGTTCTAGCTTTGGCTTGTGGTCATAGAGGTCGATTTGCGAAGGAGCACCACTTTGGCACAAGTATATAACTCGTTTCGCTTTCGCTGGAAAGTGAGGTGCCTTTTGCGTCGGGGCATTATCTGCAGCAAATAAGCTATTCATTGCTGCGGCAGCAATCGAAACACCTCCCCCCAGGAGAAAATGACGCCTATTATGTAGCCACCCAGCCTTTGTGATGACACTCTGTTCATTAGGATTGTTCGATTCCATCGTATCCTATTCCCTGTTAATCACTTCATCGAGATTCATCAACATACTGGCAACAGTTGTGTACGCTGCCAACTCACTTACATCTAAATCAGCCGCCGGTATACTTTCACCAAAACTAACCAATTCCTTTGCTGCATCGGAATCAGCAGCATATCGTTTTAAGTTCCGTTGTAGAGAGTTGGCTAGGACGCTTACTTCATAGTCAGACGGTTCACGACTGGTAACCTGACGCCAACCCCAACGTAATCTCGCCGCTGGCGATTTTTCTGTAAGCATCATCTGCTGAGCCAGATTTCTGGCAGCCTCGACATAAGAAACTTCATTCAGTAATGCCAAAGCCTGAAGAGGAGTATTTGTCCGAGACCTTGAAAGCACGCAAATCTCGCGGCTAGATGCATCGAACGTCACCATAGTTGGAGGAGGAACCGTACGTTTCCAGAAAGTGTACATCCCTCTACGATACAAATCCTCTCCAGTTCCCTGATCATAAGCCTGACTTGCAATTTCCTTCCACAACCCTTCAGGTTGATAAGGTTTGACACTGGGGCCACCAATTTTCCCATTGAGTAATCCACTAACGGCTAATGCCTGATCACGGAGAGTCTCTGCCGGGAGACGTAATCGCGATGCTCTTCCTAACCAAATATTCTCCGGGTCCTGTCGGAGATGCGTTTCACTAACATACGAATCCTGCATGTAGGTGCTGCTAGTAACTAGTAACTCCACCAATGCCTTAACATCCCAATCATTACTACGGAACTCGACAGCCAACCAATCTAATAAACGCGGATGAGTAGGTGGAGCTCCCTGAGAACCGAAATCCTCCAGAGTTTTCACAACCCCCCGCCCAAAAAACTGGTGCCAAAACCGATTAACAATCACACGTGCTGTGAGAGGATTTTGGTCACTGACAATCCAGCGAGCCAAATCCAAACGAGATTCGAATGTCTGTCCGTCTGAACCTTTTAGTAGAGACTTGGGTATATTCATCGTGACTTCTGCGCCAGGGTTATCGTATTGCCCACGAATGAGCATATGTGTTTTGCCCCGGTCGGCATTCTCCTGCATGACCATCGACGTCGGAATCGTCTCTACAAACCTGCGTGTCGTTGATTCTAATGCGCGAAGTTTTCGATAATCGTCGCCTTGTGCAGATGAATCCACCTGATCCAAATAGTAGTGCAATAGCTTTTCGCTCTGTGCGACGGTCGGTTGCTTCATACCAGCAATTTCCGCAGGCGTCTGAGGAACAGCCAGACTGCGAATTTCCTGAGGACTCAAGTCACGAAGGTAGAAGCGAGTTTCATCTAGTAGGCCATTCAAATGATGCTGATCACCTTCGGCTCCAATGACCATTGTAGAATTCGTTTTATAGGTTCCCGTGAAGATATCCAGCAGTACATCCAATTCCTGGCGTTCCCCGTTCACGTAGATTGCCATTCCGCGAGCCATCTGCGTACCATCGGAAGTAAACGCAATATGATTCCACTGACCAGATTCAATCGGCTGCTTCGTTTTCAAGCGAACGGAATCGTCAAGCCAACGAGGACCAAAGTTAACTTGGACGTGATTATCAACCAATCTCCAGCTAAATCCTTGGGGCCGACGATCCTCAGGATTGAGCATACTCATGATCGTGCCTGTCGATGGCTGTTCCACCTTGATCCAGGTACTCAGCGTTAGCTTTTGGTGACCGGCAAATTGCACGATCGCCCCTCCGCCAATTCTGTAGCTCTGATCTAACTTGATAGCCTGCCCTTGAACGCCCTCAACAAATTGAGCTTCGTCGCGGTCGATCACAGTCGCTTCATATAATTCCTTGTCGACCTCACCAGTATTGATGACATCGTAATCCTTCGCCTTCCCCTCCACTTCGTATGTCTTTTGCTTATGGGTTCCGTCCCAATTAAATTGAATCATTAAATCCTGGTGGATGACCGGCTTGACCATATCGACCGTCTCTCCCAGATCCGTCATGCGAGATTGAATGGCTTTACTATTTTGATCCAATCGTTCTCGCAGTCGTGCCGCCTCTGACTGGTAGTCTTTCAATTGCATAGCCATCTGGCGAGTCGGAGCTTTGATGACTGGGAACGAATTCCCATATTTAATCACTCTCCCTCGCTCGGGAATATTATTAAAGAATGCCATCACTTCATAGAATTCTCGTTGAGAAATCGGATCATACTTATGATCATGGCAGCGGGCACATCCCATTGTCAGTCCCAGCCAGACGGTGGCTGTAGTATCCACTCGGTCCACAGCATACTCAACCAGATATTCTTCAAAGACAATACCACCTTCGGAATTTGACCGATGATTCCGATTGAATCCCGTCGCAAGCACCTGCTCGGTAGTGGCATCAGGAAGTAGATCTCCTGCGAGCTGCTCGATAGTAAAATCCCGGAAGGACTTATTACTGTTGAACGCATCGATCACCCATTCTCTCCAACGCCACATATGACGTTCACCATCAGTTTGATAGCCATTCGTATCTGCATAGCGTGCCACATCCAGCCACTGCATCGCCATCCGTTCACCATAGCGATCACTATCCAACAAACGACCAACCACTCGTTGGTACGCTTCAGTTGAATCGTCTTCCAGAAACGCGGTAACTTCCTGTTGCGTTGGAGGAAGGCCGGTTAAATCAAGCGTTACACGTCGAATCAGTTTCTCTTTCGAAGCAACTTTGGAGGGAGTGATACCGCGTTCTTTCATTTTAGCCAGTACAAAAGCATCTATTTCATTCGACACCCACGGATCACTGGCTACCTTAGGCAAGGATACCTGTACGGGAGCTTCAAATGCCCAATGATCCTTCCAGACCGCTCCTTCTTCAATCCAATTTTTGATAAGCTCCTTTTGTTCCGAACTTAGCCGAACCTGAGCTTCCTCTGGGGGCATGGCGACTGCCGGATCAGTGGCCGTAATTCGTTGGTACAACAAACTTTTTTTTGCATCGCCCGGCAAAACTAATACCTGACCATCATGTTTTTGATAGAGGCTCTGCTTGAGATCCAGGCGTAAATCAGCCTGCTGATTTTCCTGATCCGGACCGTGACAGTGATAACAAGTATCGGACAGGATCGGTCGAATATCTCTGGCGAAATCTACCGTCCCAGGAGGGGCGGCAAGAACCGACAGGGAGCCTAAGAATAACAGAGGCTGCAGCAATAGTGGAATGACATTTCGAGACATTGTATTCGCTGGTAGTGACGCGTATTTCAGGAACTATGTATCTTCTAAGATACCAAATCCCCAGCTTCAATTCCGGCGTATCGTGCAATCAACCCTGGCACCTAGCGACATTATCCGTCTCAACTCAATTGCTGTTTTTGAGCAATTTCGCGTCGAACGGTGAGAGCAACCAGGGGCCTTCGTTATAATCTTCAGGAATGGGATCCGGAAAAGACTCACCGGTCAATTCAGTGAGTGCCCAAGAGGCTCCTGTATGAAGAGAATTGAAACCTGGCTCTCCACTTCGCATTGTTTGTTCACGATATTTATGCAAGGCAGCAATGGTCTCAGGGGTATTCGATCCCATACGAGCAAGACCAATTGCACACATTCTTTTCACCAGCACATCCTCCGGAGGAATTGGAGCTTCGTCGGTGAGTCGAGTAAACAATAGTTTGGCGATCTCTGGATCTCCAGTGAGGTCTCCTTCCCAAATTTTCCCCAGAGCCCAAGCTGCAGAAGCTCGTACTCGAAATCGCAATGCCTGTTCTTTGCGTGTAAACTGTTGGAGTAATTTAGAAGCCGGTTTGTACTTCATTTGCCCGAACATCTGATAGAGATGAGCAAATTGTTCGTTAATCGAAAACTCCAAATCCCGAGGGAGTTTCTCCCCGAGAAATTCAAGCTTTCTACCATCGCAATACGCTAGAGCAGGAGCCAGAGTAGCTGTCACCTGTAATCGTCTTAATGCCCAAGCCGCTGTGACTAACACTTCTGGACGTTCAGACGTTAGCAAACCCAATGCGTCTGGTGCCACCTGCGTCTGTTCTAATTCAACGGCCATATGCAATCCCTGTTCCTGCACTCTCCAAGAATCCGAAGAAACAGAACGCTGAGTTACCTGGATAATGCCAGGACGCAACTCGGGCTGTTCGGCGAGCTGAATCAACCAATTCCGCACTTGTGTCCGCAGTTCTGGATCTGCATCGTCCAAATATTGTGCAAGTGTTACCAAAGTATCCGCCGCGACAGTCTCATATAACGCCGTGACGTAAGCCAAGCGAGAACGCTTATTGCGATGAGATTCTAATACCTCGGATAGTTCCAGAATACTTTGGGGATTCCAAGCAATCAGCGACTGCGCTGCAAGTCCTGAAGCGACATAACTAAGGGAAGCACAAAGCCGCTGATTAATCTCAACCGCCTGATTTTGCTCTTGTTCACCGGGGGTCGGTGACGCCAGAGCAGCAGCGATAACCAAATCGCTGGAGGTCCCGATGGATAATGCAGCGGCTTCAGTCAGATAAGGACGTTTGGAATAAGCAGCTATGGCCTGCGCAGCTTCGAGTCTCAGTGAATTCCTGTTCGCTCGATTTACAGCATAATCGACAAGTTGCTGATGATCATCGTCTGAACCATTACTCGCAAGTCCATTGAATGCCAAACGCATCAGCGAAATGGACGTAGGTCGCTCAATACGTTTTCGCCAAATATCCAATAAGGCTTCCGATTGCCAACGACGCAGCGCATCTTCCACGATTAGAGACATCTCGAATTCACCAGCCGTCACTGCTTCCACAAAAACACTTTCAGCCTGTTTTGCATCCTGCAAAACTAATGCGGAAGCTGCTGTATGGCGTAGCACTTTTGAATTTTCTTTGTCGGCACAGATGGCAATCAGTGGATCAATCGTCACTTCCAATCCTGGTAGCTTTTTAACTGACGCCATCCTGATTGTCTCCACCGCGTCGACCCGTATTTCGTTGGCCTCTGATGCCAAGGCAGCCAACCAAGTTGGAATTAACCGATCTGCTACAACCAAAATCTTTTGTTCATGTAACATGACCGGATCAGCGAACATCGGCCAATCATTCTTAATGATGTTGTCCTGAGCATTCACTGGTACTGCCAATATGGAATTACCAACTATCAACAGCACAAGTAAAGCGAATTGTCTTAAGCTAAAAAACATCTAATTCAATCTCAATTCTATGTGTCTGGATCCTGAATCTATTTCCTACTGAGGCTTGGTCAACAACTTGATTCTGATGTAGAGCAATACAAAGCATACGAGTGAAATTCCTGCATTGATCACCCAATTCCAGGACATCCAGATGGAAACGCGTTGAACACCCATCCCTTCTAATGGAACCTGTACGGCAGCCCAGAGATCAGTCGTAGGAGCATTCCAGATTTCCTGAGGCGCCAACAAAGTAAATTCGGCTGCATCAAATCCAGGTGTCCCCATAATCGTCAGTGCGGTGGCGAGAGGATTGACAACCAACGCCTTTTCAACCGTCTCTACATTAAAGGGTGCCCCTTTTCCAAGCCAAAACAGGAAGGTCCCAGCAAAAATCATAATCACTATTGAAAACGAAACTGCCGTTGCCGTCGCTGTCGCTTTGAACAAGCTACTCACTAAAGCACTAATCGCCAGCACCATGATGCAAGTCATGAGAAGGCAAATGCACACCTGCCATATTTGGGTGACCAACGTAAAATCAATCACCATCAGGACGATATAACCGGGCAAAGTTGCCAGGACGATGAGAAAGATTGTCACAGCAACGCTAAGGAGTTTCCCAATTAGAATGCGTCGAGAGTTGATTGGTGTCAATAAAAGGAGCCGCCAACTTCCAGATTCAAGCTCGGAACTAATTAATCCGGAAGCCAGACTGGGTGTAATGATCACGACAAGTCCAACCTGTAGCACGACCATTATGCCACCGATCACATCAACACCCCACTGTTCGGTATAGACCGTGGACTGAATTGCTAAGAAGAGTGAGATAACGACGCAGACCACCATCGTTCGTATAATCCAGTGAACTCGACCAAATCGTCGACTGCGAAATTCCTTGATGAGAATAGGATTCACGTACCCTGGAATTAAAGGGGCTCGTTTCTTGGGATCCATCCCCATATACAGAATCATACGAAAGCGTTGAGCAAAACGACTCATCTGATGCGTCATGACACCTGCACTTCTGGCACGATCCAGAATTCTACGATTCAGTTGCACCAAGGCGATGACAATAAAGACAACCGATAGAACGGAAGCCTGAATGACATAATTGAGGACCGAATCAACATTGGTATCCAATCCCTGAGCCCCCACGTCTCCATGACCAATAATATCCATCACGGGAGGCAAGGGAGAAATGCATCGAAAGAAACTCGCTACCTCAGCCAAAAAGCCGGGCTGCCCTTGTAGGTACAGGTGAGGTCCCAAAACCACGACGGACATAAACAGCACTAGGCCATATGTAATTTTTAATGCGCTATCGATGGACCCAGCCAGACAGCTCACCATCAACCCCATGGTTGAGTACTGCAACGCAGCCAACATAAGAATTCCGTACAGTGGCAGCACCTGCTGATTCATTGAGATTCCTCCCATGACAAAACAGGCTGCCAGAGAAGGAACACTCAATATGAGCAATTGGAGAACGAAAATCATGACGCCAGCTAGTTTGCCGAAATAGATGTCCGTTGGCTTCATTGGAGAATTCAGCAGCAAGGCCAGAGTACCACTATTGCGTTCCCGGATCACCGAAGTGGCAGGAAATACTGGCACTAGAAAAATGAGAGCGGTCAGGATACCGTAGGAAAACAGCTTGAACACCTGCATTGACTTCACGCCAGTGATGTCTGCAATAGGGTCAACCGGCCAGCGTAATAACAATAGCAAGGCGAAGAGTACCACCAAGGCTGCTTGAATAATCAGGGCCTTGCGAGTTCTCATCATACCGATAAGTTCGCGTTGTACGATTGGATTTTGTAACATCTTGTTGTGCTCTGGACTACCTTTGCTAAACCATCTTGGCTCGATCTTCTTTGGTCACCGTCAGGAAAGCATCTTCCAGGTCCGTTTGTACTTCATGAAATTGGGCTATCGGGATATTCGCCGTGACAAGCGAATTAAGCAATTGAGCCATTCCCTGATCCGTCAAATTTGCCCGAAATCGAATGAGTTCTTCTGTCTTACTGCCAGCAATTTCTGCGATATCCGAATGGCCTCGGACGATATCCTGCGCTTCATCAATCCGTTCGGCACCATGGAGGTGAATTTCGACCATTCTCATCTGGCCCAGTTGCTCGTTGATTTCGGCCATCGTTCCGGACGCTCGTAATTTGCCGCCACTGATGATAGCAATCTCGTCACAAATTCTGGAGAGTTCCGGCAGGATGTGACTTGTCACAATCAGCGTCTTACCGAGTTCTGCGAGCCGTAATAGTAAGTCACGCATTTCGATACGGGCTTCGGGATCGAGACCGTTGGCAGGCTCGTCGAAAATTAATACCTCTGGGTCATGCAACAACGTTCGTGCAATACCCACTCTTTGTTGCATTCCATGACTTAGTGCTTCGACATAGCGATCCTGCATATACGTCGCACGAGTGATTTCAAGCACTTCCTGAATTCGTACTTTCCGTTCCCTTTTTGGGATCTTAAAGGCGGCACCGAAGAAGTCTAAGTACTCACGCACACGCATGTTAGGATATGGCCCGAATTTATCGGGCATGTAGCCAACCAGCTTTTTAATTTTGTGAGATTCTGTGACACAATCAGCGCCGGCAATTAAGGCGCGACCAGCTGTCGGACGCGCCAATCCCACTAGGATTTTAATCGTAGTCGTCTTGCCAGCACCATTAGGACCAATAAACCCAAGAATCCGGCCCCGTTCGACCGTCATCGACAATTGATCGACGGCAGTGAATTCACCGAACTTCTTAGTCATATTCTCTATGACAACAACCTTCTCACTCATGGATTCTCATTACTCCAGTCTTTACGACTTAGTCTTTTCTGTTTCTCTGTTAGGGAGATAACTTGACTTCACCTTCCAAGGCAACGTCTACATCATTGATTTGCCAGGTATAACGGCTTTCACGATCTCTATTGGCTTCAAAGGACTCACCCGGAATTGGTTCTAAACCAACGTTGATGCCTAAAAAGATCTGACCATCTTCATCAACTTTTAAATGCGTAGGATTGTCAAACACAAACACTTCCTGACCATTCGGACTTTTACGAGTGTCGATAATCTCGGCATCATATAATCCTTCTTCGTTGAGAACACGTCCAACCGAATTGACGATTCGTTCACCAGCCTGCAGATCCACAGTCACGGTTGCTTTGGTAATGGTGGCTGGCATGACTTCCGGTGGCACATTGACTTTAAGCCACATCTGATGAGACGAATTCATTTTCTCGTCACTCCATTGCTCTTTCTTAAAGTCGTAGGTGGTCGATCCGCCCGTCCCTGTAATTTGATTACTTGGATAGAACGAGGTCAGGATGGAGGGAATCATGAATTTCGCACCCGGTGCAGTCTTGGTTATCTTCAAAGGAATTACGGTCAATGCCGAGCCGATAACTTTCTGTTCTCCGGGGAAATCAATTCCCAAATCCAACGGGTCACTCCAGACGAAAATCGAGGGGACATTAGGAAACTTCAACACGTTAGCATTTTCGCGTTTCAAAAGTGCATTGATGAAATTGATTCGACTTCCTGTTTCTTCATCAACAATCGACGTCGTTGTATCGAATTGAGAATCCGCCAATTCCTCTGTACCAATAATCAGTTTGCCATCGACAAATTGCACAGGCACACGTTCCCCAGCAGGATTGACAAGGAGCCCGTTCTTAAGATTAGCCAGAGGTCCAAATTGATACTGTCCTTGCAAGCCCGTTTCACTGAACTCTGCCGCAGTAAATATGACTTCTTCGGACGCGACGAGCTTTTCAAACGGGAATGGACGAACAGTACCACCAGGAATCTTTAGTTTTTCCCAGTGCCAGGATTCCAGGTCATCCCAAACCATTTGAATATTTTGGCCTGTCAATTCCTGAACATCCGGCCAGAAGATCGTGCCATCGGAGACCTGAATATCACCTTCCAAGGTCTCTTCACTATAAACCGCTCCAAACCCCCGAACTGCGAGCTCACGCGAATCGTTGTCTACATTAACAAATTGGACGGACGCAACGAGGTTCTCAAGTGTGTTTCGTTTTGAGGATCCAACAAAATACAAATAAACGCATGTAACTAAAACCAGTATAGGGCCGGCAATCAGCATGCGTTCCAGTCGCCCCTTTTGATGCATGCTGTAACCAAAACCGCACAACAGTAAAAAAAAGACTCCAAAGACGATGGCGATGTGTTCCCGAGCCACGATTTCAAATCCGACCTTTGAAAAAAGATAGTCGCTCATCTCTTCCACGCGGCTGGTCCCCAGATGCGTCTGCATGGCTAATCGTTTATCCTGCGCATCAGCCGATTCATCATCTGTCTCAGCGGTCATCTCAGATAAAGCCAGATCTGTTACCGCGACATCCGTCATCGCCTTTTCTGTCTGAGAAAAAAAGCGAAGGCCCAATTCTTGGAGAGGCACTAGGGGCAACAATTCATAGGACGTAGAAAAGGGTTTGGGATGTGATAATCCACGAGATTCCAGAGTTGTAAACAGAATCTCACCATTACCATATTTCTTCCAAAAGGCGGCTGGAGACCCGTTTAACTCATAATAGACTTCGACATTTTCAGCATAGACAATGGCATTCGTAACCGGTTCGTCATATTCAAACGCCACAAGTGGCTCCGAAGTGTGAACAGATTGCAAGTTAACTGAGGTGAGTTGTTCCGTCCCCAGATCGATTAGCTCAATAGAATCTCCCAAAAGCCGTTGCGCAAATTCGACACCTGTCGCGTCCAACATCACCCACAACCGGCCTCCATTGGCAACCCAATTTCTGATCGTCCCCAACATAGCAACGTGATGCTTCACCTGTGGATCAGCAATCACTAATTGATCCAGACTATCCAACGCGATTGGAGTCGCAAGCGTACCAACGCCCTGAGGGATAAAAACGGAAGCCCCGGTCTTCTGATCCTTCTTAATCGCTCTCAACATTCGCAACGTGATACTGTCGATACTTTCAACATCTATCCCCTCGTTGGTGAGACGTTTTTGCAAATCCAATAATTCCGTTGCATCCGGGCCCATATAACCTAGTGCTGGTTGATTAAAGTCTGTGCTGATCTGAGCTTTATCCAGTGGCGTCTTGAGTGGGCTTAGAACAGGGATCTCCTGCCCGTTTTCAAGTCGCCAGATTCGTGAATTGAGAAATAGAACACTGTACTTGAAACGTTTTTGACTTGGCGTGTGATCTGGAATTCGGATCGGATAAGAAACAACCCTGACCGTATTCGGAGGAATGCTAAACTTACGTGTAAATTGAATCGCATTCTTCGCCAGATCTTCCGTTTCCCAATTAGCACGGATAATCATCTCATGCGACTTGGCTGTAGGATTCCAGACTTCACAAGAGATAATTCCCCAACGTCGAGGTACGTAGGCTGAGAACCCTGATTGCACGGCAATACGTTGTACTACTGGTTCAGTCAGAGTTTCCATCTGAGGCCCAGGATCCACCAAACCTGCAGGCCCATTAGACGGCGGGGCCGTTTCTGACGGCAAAGGGGGCTGGGCCACTAGGGGGGAGACGAGAATCACCACGCAGACTAACATGCTGACATGGCACACTAGTCGTTGCATTTTGGAAGTCGGTAATTTACCTACCATTTTTACACGCCTTCGAATTTAAGCTAATCTCTTAATGATGAAACTTAGTAAAGAGTTGATATGATGGTGATTATTCTGTGATGACAACGCTGGACAGGTTATCACGGATCGCTTGTTTCCCAGAATCTCCCAAACTACTACAAAACTCAACATTGAGATCTTCAAGATCTTTAAGAGTAAACAAATGACTAACTCCGTCATCTGTGATTTGAGTGGAGCGAAGGACTAAAACTTTTAAGGCCGTTAGTTTTCCGACATGTTTCAAGCCGTCATCTGAAACACCCGTTTGATCGAGATTTAATTTAGTGAGTCCTGTCAATTGGGACAGATTTTCCAATCCAGCATCAGTAACCTGAGTGGCCCAGAGATTTAAGTCCGTCAGGGAAGTCAATTCCTTAAGGCTGGCAAGTCCTTCGTCGCCCACTTGAGACTCACTTAAATCCAGACGGGAAAGAGATTTCATTCCTGCCAATGCCGGCATTCCATCCGAACCAACCAGCGTGCCTCGAACTTTGAGATACTTCATCTTCTCAAGTCCTGCTAAATGTTGCATTCCAGCACTGGTGATAGCCGTCTGATACATCTCCAGATTTTGTAAGCTCTTGAGTTGACCAATACTCTTCAACCCTTCATCGCCGACCCGAGTGTCATCAAGTCCTAGGTGAACCAGACTGGAAAGCCCGGTAATGTGAGCCATCCCTGCATCCGTGATTTGTGACCCCCAAACACGAAGGAACTTTAGCGACTTAATACCAGCCACGTGCTTTAATCCTTCGTCTGAGATATTAATGCACTCCTTAAGATCCAATAAGACAATGTCTGTACGATCCTTTAGTAAAGCCAGACCATCGTTCGAAATCTTACAACGCACCATCTTAAAGCGTTTGAGATTTTCAAGCTGCAATAAAGTACCAAGCCCTGCGTCAGTCACATCCGTTCGTTGCAGGTTTATCTCCTCCAGGCTTGGGACTTCCAACAACAATTCCATTCCAGCATCCGAGACCCTGGTTTCTCCCAGATCCAAAGACTTGAGAGACTTGAGTTCTTTTAAATGAACCAAATCTTCGTCACTTACATCGGCTCCGTTGAGGACAAGCTTTTCAGTGTTGGGGACACCTTTGAGAACACTGAGGTCTACTTTCTCTCCGAATGCGCCGCCGAAATCGACAGTGGTCACAAAGCCGTCATCATCTTTATAGGCTTCACCGTACATATCCTCGATTTTTGTAATTGCTTCGGGATCATCGTCTTGCTTAGGTTCGACGACAGGTTCTTCTACTTCAGATGTAACCTCGGGAGTTTCGACCTGTCCGACTGGATCGGCTCCTTGTTCTTGTTCCGACTCACCCGAGGAACATCCAAACATTGTAGCCGACATCAAAACAAAACAGGTTAATCCTGCAAAACGAGTAAGACTCATTTAAAATTATTCCTTAAGCACAAAAATCAAGATCATGAGCAGCTACATCGAAACCTAATTTTTACCCGGTAAAATCCAGCAATAAATAAAAGGTTAGACGTCGCAACAAAGTCCTATTCCAGTCACTTACCAAGAGATAGGTACTATTATTGAGGAGATATTAATAGTTCAGGTTAATCCAGAACCCTATGTTTCACAATGACAAGATCTGGTGTCCTAGGTATATATAAAGAAGCAAAATTACTGTCCTTTTGATACCAATGGGCTCTCAATCACTGTGGATTTAGGCATTATTCTGGCATGCTGCGCATCGGGCCTGCTTTTGGGGGCATTGAAGCGTATTCGTTCGACAACTCTTCTGGCTCCATGGTGTTGGTTAATCACAACGATTTGGAGTATTGCACTAGCCCATACACTCGAGCCAAGCTCAGATTCACCTCGGGATCAGCATTGGATTGAGGCATTGCAATTCAGTGCGCATGCGTTCGTTTTTTGCCCTTTCATGTCATTGCTAGGTGCTCGGCGACCCCAGAATAAGATGTGGGAATTCATTGTCTTTTCCTTATGGCTCGTCTTAATTCTTCCTGCATTGGAAACCGTCCTTCTCAGCCCAGGCCGTCAGGCAGACACGCAGGGTATTCGGGCTTGGTTCATGCTGATCCTGATTTTTGTCTCCGCACTGAACGTCATACTCAGTCGCTTTTGGATCAGTGGCATCTTGGTGGGACTAGCACAGTACCTGCTAGTCAATCCTAATCTCCCGGACTGGGCGCATTTGAATGAGCGTTTTACCGGACAGGCCATGGAAGCGGGATTGACGATGGCCATCCTCGCATTCCTAGTAGCTTTTCTAATACCAAAGCCAAATCGCAAATCGCTTCGAGATGAAGATCGAGTCTGGCTTGATTATCGGGATATGTTTGGCGGCATGTGGGCACTACGAATTAAGGAACGTATTAATACTTCAGCAACCATGTACGACTGGGATCTACGACTTACCTGGAGAGGATTTGTAACTGCGGACGGCTCACAATTACCCGACCAACTACCAGCTAAAATCGAGAAGATATTACATAACCACTTCTACAGCCTCATGCGGAAATTCGTGCCGCGGGAATGGATCACGACACGACTTCAACGCCCTGATTCCGAAAGACTTGCGTCTCAAACAGAACATGACCAGGCGTGATTATCATCGAATCATCGACCACCTCCTTACTTAGCCAGCCCAAAAACTCACTCCTGCCTTCCTTGCAACTGAAGCAATCGCTGTTTTTGATCGGGAAGCAGACAATTATGAATATAAGTGTCTCGCTCTGCTTCTAGTTTCTCTATGCGCTTAAGATACTTTTGAATTTCGACGAAGTATCGTTTTTGAATCCAGTAAATACGCTCGCGTTGCTGCGGCGTTACCAACTGCGAGTAATAGGCCGGTAACCTTGCTTTGAACCCTTCCAAATTATCACCGGTTGCCGCAGGTATGCGGCTGTCACCTTGCAATTTTTTCGCCGGACTCGAATGGGCTGAACTATTGGATGATCCTGATAAGCCTAATGACTTAGGTTGACCGCTTGGCCGCGTTAAAACTTTAGCATTTGAATCCAAAGATCCGTGTCTCGCGTATCCTGGGAGTTCAGCTTGGCCTGGCACAGGATCTCTACGCTCCGTCCTGACCTCACTAGGAATGTTGGTTTTCCGAATTAGGACCTGAGGAGTCACACTGCCACTCCATGCCAGGTTGATAGAACCAACGATAGCTAGCAACATGAGAAACACTCCGGTTGCCACCGTACTGCTCCATTGGCGTTCTGGCATCACACTTTTCATTCTTCCCCCCTTGGCTCTTTGTTTCTACTTTTCGTTTTGCTCTCTATGTAGTTAAGAGTTCAAAACGGGTAAACGTCCGGATGAAAATAAAAAAACCTGTGACTTTTCAGTCACAGGTTTTTGTGTTGTCACCAAAGTTGAATTTCAATTAAGCAAATGCCTGCTGAATTGGAGTACCATCACGGACGATCATGACCGGACGACCTGTCGCAGTATGATACTCTTTGTGATGATCAATCCCCATGGCCTGATAGAATGTCGCAGCCACATCATCCGGAGTAATCGCTTCATTCGCCGGACCAGTCGCTTTGTCGTCACTCTTACCAATCACCTGACCACCACGAATTCCACCGCCAGCCATTAGCATGAACATACAACGTGGATAGTGATCTCGACCACCTTCTGTGGTACGTGTATTAATCTTCGGTGTACGACCAAACTCGCCAGTCACATAAACAACCGTCGAATCTAGTAATCCCTTTTCTTCCAATCCAACAAACAAACCTGACAGACCTCGGTCAAAGTTTGGAAGCTGACGGTCTTTCAGGGCCGTAAAATTATCACGGTGAGTATCCCATCCGCCATAGGTCAATGTTACAAATTTCACTCCGGATTCCACCAAGCGTGTTGCCAACAAACAGCTCGCACCGAAAGAAGAATCGCCGAACTTCGTTGCAAAGGTATCAGACTCTTTACTAATGTCAAAGGCCTGGCGAGAACGCGGTGAAGTGATCATCGCGTGCGCTTGTTTACTGAATTGATCCAAGCCTTCCAGCAATTGACTATTCTGCTCGGCACCAGCAAAGGTATTATCCAAATCGTTCAGCAATGACTTACGCTTCTTGACTTCGGTCACTGTCAATCCTGCACCCAGCGAAACACCCCGCACTGAAAACGGCGAGCCAATCGTCGGAGTACGTCCTGTATTTAACGGAGCGTATCGCACTCCCAAAAATCCCGCTCGCTGATTACTACGCGGAATCGCGACAAACTGAGGGATATCAGTCGGTTGCGATAGTTCTTTCGTTACCACTGCGCCATAGCCTGGGTACTCAAGCGAAGCCAATGGACGGTTCCCCGTATTGACGTATTCCGTTCCCAGTCGGTGAGCTCCTAACGTATGCGAAACTCCACGAAAAATAGCAAACTTATCAGCACACTGGGCTAGATTCGGCAGGTGCTCAGAGATTTCCACACCCTTAACGTTTGTCTTGATCGGATTGAATGTCCCTCGATACTCGCTCGGTGCATCTGGTTTCAAGTCGAAAGTATCTATGTGAGACGGCCCACCGTTCAGATTGACAAAAATCGCGTTTTTAGCCTGAGCCTGAGCCAACTCTCCTGCCTGAGCCATGCTTAGATAGCTAGCAAGATTCACTCCGGCCAATCCAGCCGTACCGACGCGTAAAAAATCGCGGCGTTTCACTCCGTCACAAGTCTTGTGAACTGTCATCTCTTGATCCTCTTATATACTCTCTGTTTTCACAGCGGGTTTCATGGAATTTCTCAATTAGTGATTCAGGACAAATTCCTTGGTATTGACCAAGGCCCATAACAGACCTCGAATTCCATTAATCGTGTCGTCTGAATTATCAATGAACTCAATACTACGAGCTAATTCTGTTTCGTTCGGATAGCGAGTCAGCGTACGCAAATAGGCACGCTCTACAATTTCCTGTTTTTGCGCCTGACTCAATCTCGGATTTTCCGATTGTTCTTTTTTCATATAGTCCGGCATGCCAAACGTTTTGATTTGTCTGCGACGAGAAGCGACTGCTTTGTCGAGAAACTCTTTCTTCGCCGGGTCCGCTTTCAAATTTTCTATTCTGGCGTCCAACTTTTTCATGAGCTCGTTGTAATTAGCAGGCCGACGCGGCTGCTGAGCCGTCTGAACATCAAACGGTAAGTCATAGCTTTGGGCAACCTGAGACAACCATCCACTATTTCGACGATTCATCAGGTCATATACAACACTGTCATTTTGCAGGAATACCGTTTGCAACAACGTTGCATCTGAAGAACGATCACATTCGCAGTTACTCTCACGTGTCGACCGCCCAAAGACCATCAAAGGAAAAGCATCTCCTCCGCCGCCTTGTAAGAACCGTTCGCTCGAAGTTGGAACCGCAATACTTCGCCCCTGCATTTCGTGGTGCATTCGCATCGCTTCAGTATCCGAAGCGGTTGCTAACCGCAAGGCATCCACAGTCACTTCCGCTGGCAATCGACGAGGATGCTGGTGACTAAAGTTCGTCTTATCCTGAGCATTGAAATCGTTAGCCACCCAGGTTTGCTGATAAGTTCGGCTCATCACAATTTCACGATGAACCCACTTCATATCAAAACCACTTTCAATGAATCCCTGCGTCAGATAATCCAACAATGCCTTGTTACTTGGAGCATTGGCCAAACTCAAGTCATCCGGTGGATCCACGATACCGCGACCGAAGTAATTCGCCCAAGCTCGATTCACAAATGCTTTAGCAAAGTAAGGATTGTCTTCTCCACGCAACCACTCCATCAACGGCTTCCGCATATCCTGTCCGGCTTCAAAGGAAATCGTGGTGTCACCGAGAATCGTCGCTTCAGTAACAGGACTGCCGTTCGGTCGACCATTTTCATCGACCTGACGTCCGGCGAAAGAATAGACGACAGGAAACGGTACAACAGAGCCCTTTCTCATTTCCGAAGTAATCTGACGTCGCAAATCACCGCCTCTCAATCCCTTCAGTCCGAGATCTGCAATCATTTGGTTGTATTGTGCGCGATCTTCTTTCGCTGGCGGTGTTACCGAAAGGCGTACCCCTGTAAAGAAGTTGGAGAATTCGGCAAAGTCCTGTTTGGACCAAACATCGAAGGGATGCTTGTGGCATTGAGCACATTGAATCCGGATTCCCATAAAGGCATAGGCAAAACTGATGGCTCGTTCCGGAGGCAATCGAAATTCTCGACGAGCCCAGTAATAAGGCATGGTCTTCATACCGGAAACATCGAGCTCATCCTTTTTGTGCAGCTCAGTCATTTCCCGACAGAACTCATCATAGGATTGTCCCTGATCCATCGACGTCCCCAGAATAATCCCTTCAGCCAATTCGTCATAAGGGACGTTCTGAGCGATTCGTTGCTCAATCCACTTGAACCAAATATCTCCAGGGCCTGTACGAATCGGCGAAGTATTTACAAGTTGCTGATCGTTGTTACCTGTGAAGTCGCTCAGTTTGGTAGCCCACCAGGAAGCGTACCCAGGACTATTGAGTAATTGTTCGATCTTCTGCGCCCGCTTATTTGGCGACTTGTCGTTGAGAAATTCAGCCGTCTCCGTGGCTGTAGGAAGTGTGCCGGCAATATCCAGTGAAACTCGTCTTAGAAACTCAGCGTCCGATCCTAATTCCGATGGAACGATTCCGAGCTTGCGTAACTTTTCCACCACTAATTCATCCACTCGGGTTGGTGTCTCCACCCGGGGATACTTTTTTCCAACGAGATTTGTCAGAGGTCGTAACACTGGCACGGGCACCACGGCCTTGTCATAGGAAATAACCACATGGGTATCTCCTTTCGATTCACCGGAAGTCACCAAACCGTTTTCATCGATATCTGCTATGAGATTATCATTGGTGTAATAGCGAACCAGAGGTGTCACATCTTCCCGCGTCCCATCATCCCAAACCGCGATCACCTTCATCTGTACTGTTTGGTTTGGCTTCGAGAATTGAATTTCAGTAGGTGTGATTTCAACCTCGATGAGTTTTGAAATGTTGGTCTCATCAAATTCCGCACCACCGGCAACCCATTTTCGAAGCACGTTGTATTCCCAACTACCTTTGTCGTATCGCTTACCACCTTCATGAGCAAAGTCATCAGTTGGCTTCGAAATGATCAAACTTTCATTGGGCGACTCCAGATTAACTCGTGGACTTTCTTCATCAAAAAGAGCCTGATGATCGACGGCAAAATCGTATCCAAAGAGTGAAAGCTGAAAGCCTCCCCGACCTTGAAACGATCCATGGCAAGCGCGGCCGTTACACCCTAGTCGACTCATTAATGGAACCACATGGCGTTGAAAATCAGGGACTTCTTCGTGGGAAGCCGCGCTAAACCGCTGGTTCACTGGCTTTAGAGGTTGGGCTGAATGTAAATCCGAAAATGAACCAAACAGGAATACAATCAGTACTACTAGATACAAGTTTTTCATTGTTGAGAAAACTCCAAGCCAACCGTGTGATACAAAACGGCCGATCTATCGAATCTGCCAACACAACCTAACTCATAAAACCCTAGAAAAAATATCGACACATAGGTGTTAAAGACTATTTCACTAGTTTAATAGCCGGCATAGTTTCTCTCAACGGCATCCTAAACATTCCTCTTAACTCAATTCCCTTTATTTATTTATCAATTCCCTAGCAATTGCCCGTATTAGAACGGGCCAAGCCATGCCGAATTGACCGAAAAATATAGTGTGTCTGTAATGACCACCCAAAATCAAATCGCAAAAAATAACAGGAGTTTCCAGCTTGTTCGGTCCAGTATTTAATCGGGAAGCGTTAGCGTTACCTCGTCGTCCTCGGCACTACATATTCCGAGCTGTCTACGTGTTGTCACTGCTGATTCTGATGAGTACATCCTGGATGATCCTTGCAGGGACTCAGGTAGTGGAAAACCTTGGAGATCTGGCACGCTTCGGCTCGACGTTTTTCCAGATTCTGGCACCACTCCAACTCGCTCTGTTGATCTTTCTCTCAGCCTTTGGAGCGGCCAGCGCAGTCAGTCAGGAAAAAGACAAACGGACAATCATCCTGCTGTTGTTAACTCGCCTAACAAACAAAGAGCTCGTTTTGGGCAAATTACTTGCCTCATTACTTTCTCCGCTCCTACTCGTTTTTGCCTCCATACCAGTACTAATGTCCGTTCAATTATTTGGCGGCGTATCTGGGCATCAGGTATTACGAGTTGTCATTATTACTTACGCTGCCACACTGGTCGCCGGGTCACTCGGCAGCACCTTTGCTCTATGGCGTGAAAAGACATTCCAAACTTTGTCGATTACAACCTTGACGATTGTACTTTGGCTGGGGCTCTGGGAAGGTCTTTACGCGTTAGGCTCCTCGACGCCAATCCTGCAATCCTTGGCTAACTGGGCGAGTCCCGTTCGGGGCATCTCTGCCGCAGTCATACCGACGATCGCCAATCATGGAGCCTGGACATTATCCGACCCAGCGATTTGCTTTACTCTGTTTGCGTTATTGATGACGTGCCTACTCAACGCCATTGCTATTGCCAAAGTTAGAATCTGGAACCCTTCCCGTGAAGTGCGTCAGCAACAGCAACAGGAAGACGACGTGGACTCGATTTTGGATAAGCAACTATCCGAGGATGAAATTCAGCAAATTGCCGAACAAGCGCGAGCGACCCATGTCGATGCGATGCGACGAGCTGGGACCCACTCGGAAGTGGCCGTTGAATCGCGACGTGTTTGGGACAACCCTGTGCTATGGAGAGAAATCTGCACGTGGGCATACGGTCGTAAAATTGTCATTGTACGACTGGCCTACCTGTTAATGGTTTTCCTAGCCTTCCTAGCACTCAATCAGGCACTAACCGATGCAGACAATGGAATTGCGCGAACGGGGATCAATTCCATCTTCCCGGCAGCTGCCTCCTCACTCGCTACACTTTTTCTGGTCAGTCTAGTGATCATCAATGCTCTGGCAGTGAATTCCATTACCAATGAACGAGATGGCCAGGCACTCGATTTACTACTGGTCACAGATATCTCACCTGCCGAATTCATTTTTGGGAAACTTTGGGGTGTCTTTTATGTCACTAAGGAAATGATTGTCCTGCCTCTGGCGATGGCAATTTACTTACTTGTGCGCGGAGGTATTGAATTTGAAGGGTTACTATTCCTCATCACCGGGTTGATCGTGCTCACGTTTTTTGTCACGATGCTGGGAATTCACTGCGGGTTAAATTATGCCAGCAGTAAGTCGGCGATCAGTGTCAGCATGGGAAGCGTCTTCTTTCTTTTCCTAGGCGTTATCACCTGTATCATGGTGATGATTTCCTTTAGCGGTTCATTTGAACAGCAGCTTGCTCCATTCCTAGCATTCATTCTGGGCGGAAGTGTTGGGTTATATGTCGCATTAGGATTCCGCAATCCTTCGTCGGCAATCTTCTGGTCTACCCTACTGTTACCTTTCGCGACGTTTCATGCCATCACAAGCTTTTTCATTGAGCATCACCTCACCAGCGTCATGGTGATCTCGGTGATTTACGGATTTACAACGCTGGCGATGATGATGCCAGCCATTGGAGAATTCGATGTCGCGATGGGCCGAACCAAAAGTGCAGACGATTAAGCAAGCTTTAGAATTCGCCGCTTAGGTCATAATGGCTTGTATCAGATCGTCATGATACACCACACCGATCACCTGATTACGAGCGTTCGTTACTCCAGCCAGAGGCAGGCGATTTTCTCTCATTTCCACAAGCGCTTCAGTCAATTGACAGGTCACTGGAAATGTAGGTAGAGCACAATACTGTGCAATAGTCTGTTGATCACGCAACCTCATTTCAATCATCGAGATGTACCCCACCGGATTCTTCCGGTGTGATTTATAAACAACCAGTGTTGCCATTTGTGTCAGTTTCGCAGCTCGCTCCAACTCCTCTATCGTACTTTCAACATCCACCATATTGACCTGTGGCAGAGGTCGAAACAGTTCATTCAACGTGGCATTACCAGAAGCAAACAGACGTCTGGTCAGATCCCTTTGCCCGTGTGTCAGCAAACCTGCAATTTCACCGTCTTGAAGAACTCGCTGAAGGGATTGCCGAGCCATTGTCAACTGGACTCTAAGCGGTGTTTCGCCGACCATTAGTTCGAGCACTTTAGCAAACCACCAGAGGACTAAAGCGATCGGAGCAAACAAAAGAACGAAGACTAAAAACAATGGCCCGATCGAGCGAATCAGTCGATTCGGCGAGTCATTAAAGGTACTCTTCGGTAGGAGTTCGGCAAAGACAAATACAACTGGAGTAAAGAGAATGGAAACCAAGACTTCCGCATTTTGTGCCGGATACCACAATTGGCTGGCAAGCACGATTGCAAAAGACGTGAGATAATTGGCCAGATTATTTCCCACCAACGTCGTCGCCACGAATACCGACGGGTTATTCGTCAACCACAATAAACGACGGGAAACAAAGTCCCCATCGCGACCATCTAACACCAGCCTAACGCGAGTAACTCGGTAAAACCCCGTTTCACTGCCACTGAAAAAGGCACTCAGTAACAACCCAAGTAACAGCAGTACTATGATCGCCCAAATCATGAAGTCGGCCCCCGTGCGCCATCATGTCCGGAGTCTGGAGTTTGCTGATCACGAAGCCTGACTTCCACTCGACAACGCCCTCGCTCGGCAGCCTCAATGACCTCCATTTCCAACGGACCCCATTGGCAATGATCACCTGTTTTAGGAAGAGCCTGCAAAACCTCCTGTAACACTCCCTGAATAGTGACGCTGCGCGTTTCCGGCAATACGACCTGAAGCTGTTTCTCGAGACGTTTCAATGTCGCTAATCCCATCACATGCCAAACCCCATCCTCGAGTAACTGAATCGGAGGTTCATCCGTGATGCGTCTGGTACGACTCGGAGCATCCACAAAGACAGCATCAGCGATGTCGTCGATTGTAATAATTCCGATTGTCTCACCATGCTCATTGACGACATTGGCAACTTGCCGTTGTGTGGCACGAAGCTTCTCATAGACATCAGCAACACTGGCACACCAGGGAATCGTAACAAGCCTCTTACCCATTTGTGAATACCCCGGCTTGAATTCGATCAAGTCATCAGCGTCAATCGAATATTGGATTTCCTCCGAACCCCTGTGGGTCACCAACACAAATCCACTGGGTGGGAATTTCTCTTTCAGGTCTTCGATCGTGACTGGCGCCTGGAAAGTCACAAATTGACGACGCGGGCGCATCCACTCATCTGCTCTTAATTGAGACAGGCTCACGATGTTTCTCAACATTCGATATTCGTGAGGATCCAATTGCGCATCCTGTGTTGAAAGTTCCACAGCTCGTTCTATGTCGGACATTTCCAAATCAGGTTCAGGAGTGATTCTAGGGAAGAGCAAACGTTTCAAAAACAGATTAATAAATCGTAAGATAGGTAACAGAGGGTCAACACAGCGTACTGCCATAGCAAGGGGGAATGCCACTAACCCCGCATAACTACGACTACGCAAAACAGCAAAACTCTTGGGAAACATCTCACTGAAGAAGATCACTAGAAACAAGCTGACAAAAGCAAACAGGACTCCCCAGCCACCATCCTGTTCTTCCAATTGCATTCCAACTCTTGCGGAAATCGTGAAATAGATCATGTTGATCACGAGATTCCAAAAGAGAATAGCTGAGAGTAAGCGATCGGGCTGCTCCATCAGTCGAGCAGCCATACGTTGGGATGCATTTCCGGAGGCTAGGAAACGTAGGTCCTGCCGCTGCAAATAGAAATAGGCAGCTTCACTAGCCGAAAATAACCCGGACAGCACAATTAGAATTGCCATGGAAGTCAGCCATGGCATAACCTCAGCCCACACTGTCGATTAACGCCCCTTTAGTAATGATCAGACATCCAGTTCAACAGAATTCCAATATACCAAATGGGTACAATACACTCACTAATCTAAGTTCGGCGTTGGTGAGTTAGCCTGTAGCTGTTGAAGCAATTGCTGAGCAGCGGCATGGTCCGGAGCGTGTTTCAAGGCTTGCCGTAAAGCCAGTGAGGCTCCCGAAAGGTTATCTTTAGACAAATGTAACTCCGCTAGTCGATAATAAGTATCCTCGTGACTCCCGTCGTGCTTGAGCGCCAACTCCAGTCGTTCTCGAGCATCTTCCAATCGACCCAACTGCTGTAATGCCCGAGCGTGAGTTTGGAGAACTCTAACTACCAGACCATCCTCAAGTTTTACCACAGGTATCGTTGTTACAATACTCAATGCATTTTGAAAGCGACGTTGTTGTATATAGATATTGGCGACCTCGAGCTGTAGTGGAACATATTGGTCATAATCCTCTTCATTAAATTTGCCCAATACAAAGTGAAGGTCGTCTAATGCCTTCGAAGGTAAATTCAGTTGTTTATAAATCCTGGCACGCAGAATTCTGGATTCGATCGCTTGTGCATCCTGATCCAAGACACGCATAATCGCTTGCAGCGCTCGATTGAGATCACCAAATTCATAATTCATTTGAGCCAATTTGCTGAGTTTCGAGGGATCATGCCCAGACGAATTAGCCGCCATTGCCATCTGGTTGATAGCTCTAGTACGATTACCCAGTTCCCAATTCGACTCCGAAAGACGCTCGAGAATTACCGGATCATTGGGAGTCAATTGACTCGCCTTTTTATACTGTTCCAACGCCAACGTGTGATGGCCTTCCTTGGTAGCTTCATCACCAGCATGCAAAAACGTCCTAGACTCGCTCCAATCCTGAATAGGATTCGCTAGATTCAATGCCTTACAGCCAACCAATAGCAGGAGCACCAGACAGCTCCAGCTAAGTGGTGAATAAGTCTTGTACGATATTGAATTCATTGGAATGTGAAATTGGCCAATTGCCAGATCAGCAAATTGAGTGAAAATGATGGAAAGCCTATCCACCGTTGCGATGGGGAAAGTATCAAATTTCATTGATACGAACAATATAGATAGCCGCCGCTCCGTCTGAATCCTGAGAACAAACCTATGCCTAACGTGTTTGACCAAGCTGGAATTCGATTTATCTACCCAGACAACTGGACCGTCAACGAAAGCCAATTGGACGCCCAGCGATGTCAAACCATCTCGTTGGAGAACGAAAGCTCGATCCAATGGAGCGTCTATATCTTTCCCGGCACTGAAAACCTCAACGAATTAGTCGAAGAAACGATTCGCGCCATGCATATGGAGTACGAAGATCACGAAGAATCGGAGCCATACCGTCAAATGGCGGGAGAATTCGAACTGATTGGCAGCCGCATGTACTTTAACTTTATGGACTTCATCTTATGTATCACTGCGGTGGCCATTGAACATCAGGGGAAAAGCTACTTATTTGTATCTGAAGCAGAAGACCGTGAATTTGATGAAAATGAAGCTGTATTCAGCGCAATGGCCTTTAGCCTGCTGTCCCCCCAGACAACCATTCACTCGAATTAGTGCAGTCGTTTCTTTGTAACTTTTACATTCATCTGCTTGAATTAGCGTTGTAAAAATTACATTTCGAATTCTTAATCGATTCAGCAAAAACTTTTTATGGTCGTAATCCTCGGAGAAAAGACTTATTTCCGATACTTCTATGACGTGTTCTATGTTTTGGCACACCACTTGCTTATTACTAAGACCGTAAAACAAAAGATCTATCAGCGAGACATGCCGAGCTTCCCTGATAGCATCACCACCGGAAAATCTGGTGCGAAATTGTTGGCGAAGTGCCGTGGATCTAAGGAATTGCTATCGGAGTATGATAGCTGAAAGAAGAGTCCCGAGTGGGGACGGTTGATCCAGTTTTCTACGGTTACAAATTGAGAAGGCCCGATTGGATTCCCGCATCCAACCGGGCCTTTTTCTATTGGCAGAGTGAGCCTCTTACCCTAGGCTCCTATCGCACTCCATGATACAAACGACGATTAATTGTCTTGGCTGTCCTGATCTACTTGGTTGTCTTGGCTCTCGTCGTTGTCATAAAGGGGTAAGTGTCGGTAGTGAACTTCCAAGCTCAGTAGATTCATGGTCGTTACGTAGAGACGACCTGCGTGTGGTCCCCAACGATCCGGCACAGGCCGACGAGGATCCCAACTTCCCACTAGATCGCCTTCGGGTTCCTGAGCGTTAATCAGCAAAGGATGCAAGCGGTCATTCCACCGCTTCCAATGCTCACCTCCCATGTGATACATGAATTGGGTCGCATAATACCAATAGTAAGTATCACGCAATGACGCATCTTTCGTTCGACGAATCGACGGAAGATTTTCACCGAGATACTGTGCGCCAGCGACTGCATATTCACTTTGCTTGTCCATGCCAGTGTATAGACGCATGAGCAATCCGACGCTGGTCATTGTCTTAGAAGGAACTCGCCCCTGGCCCTGCCTTGCATTGGCGGGTGCATAAGGGTTGTAAGAAAACATAAATGGTTTCTTCGCATTTTGAGCAGCGTCCACAAAATTCTTAATTCCATTATATGTCTCTTGAGGAATTTTCAATCCTGCGCGTTTACCACTCTCCACTGCCATCAACATCCAGCCAGTCACCGACAAATCGGATTCTCTTCCAGGAGTATATCTCCACCCCCCACGTTCAACATGCTGAGATTCGACAATGAAATTCAGTGCTTGTTGTACAGAATCCTTGATTCGCGGATCCTGAGTCATCCCATAGGCTTCGCACATGGCAAGCGTCGCAATGGCATGACCATACAATCTAGCCACCTGATTACTCGGAGTCCCCTGAGCAATATAGTAATCTCCGGTGGACTGTTGATGCGTTAGCATAAAATCTACAGAGCGTTGCAACAGATCTTTGTATTGATATTGCTGGTGATTGTATCCAGCCCCCTGAAATGCTAAGAGACATAATCCCGTCGCAGCAGTATCACTATCGATCACACTAATTCCGTCGAACGCAGCAAACTGTTGTAACGACCAACTGCCATCACGCCGTTGAAATCGAGCGAGGAAAGCTAGCCCTTTCTCAATCGCCTCTTCCGTTTCAGGGCCAGCGGCACCATTACCACCTGCTCGTTCCTTCCGCCCTTCGAATGCTTCCTTTGCAATTGTCGCATGTGTATTTAACGCTGGCAGTGCCGCCATCCCTTCTCGTTGAAATCTTGAAGGACGTAACTGAATGGTTGCACTATCAACATTGGCCCGGCGATCAGTAATACCTGCATCTGCCGCCAGTCTCTCACCCAATCCTCCTAGTCCTTCCTCTGCGGCAGCATTCACCGGAACTGGCTCCGCAAATGGCTGAGCTACCGGGCCTTCCGTATACGCTCCAGCTAACTCTGAAGTTTCCAGCTCACCTGGTGAAGGAGTTCCTGTATCAGCAACATCGGCAGCGACGGGGCCAAAATCGCCAAGAGTCGGGCCACCTCGTTC
>MDTD01185986.1_pt1 | contig 44698 bp, 26 predicted proteins | sample 811221 | NCBI WGS metagenome assembly MDTD01 (sample SAMN05326646, study PRJNA326480) | marine metagenome | isolation source: seawater | place: Pacific Ocean: South West | collected 2011 | reverse complement strand
TTCTTCCCTCACACCGCCTATGGAGAAATCGCCATGTATGGCGTCGTTGATCACCTTCACGTCAGGGCGTGCGACGTTTGACACTTCAATCCAGTCATCAAACGGTCAGCATATTGTTTTACATTTGTATTACAATTGTGATACATTCATATACCGGCCGTGGTTCTGACGGAATACGACTGGCATGCCTGCTCCGACCGCTCTCATCTCAATCAGACTCTCTGAAGAGCAGATTATGAGTCTCGATCAGAGAGTCGGAACAGATGGTTTCAGAAACAGATCGGATGTTGTTCGTGAGTCAGTTCGCCGGTTTCTCACTACGACAGATATCTCCTCGCATACGGTTGAGTTGAAGATAGGAGCAGATTTGTCCAGAACTCTAAATCGATTCTGTGCACTTAGAGGCGAGGATCTTGCGAGTGTCCTCCAGTCGGGAGCCAGAATGTACATGCAAAAGGAGATTGCAGCGTCTAATGATCTCGACAGAGCCATAGAAGCACGTGTCGAAGACGTTGCAAATCGTCAGGATGATGATTCACTAACGCCATGAGGTGGAGACAATGAGTGGGGATGGGATGCACTCGGATGTCGTGGGGGGGCGAGTAAATCGCCCCTCCACACCCTCAAAATGCATGGAGAATCTTGCTCGACGTTCTTTGAGCGACTCTGAACAGCAGAAGTCCAATTCAGGGCCATGGCGCTCCGTCGATATGAGCAAATATTGTTGATTGGATGTTCGCCAAGAAAGCCAATCTTCTTGGTCGGCCGAATAAGCACGTCGTAATGTGAAGGGGACTTCCTCTGCTCCTTGGATGAATTATTTTGCCCATAAAGAGTCTCGTGATCAACAAGGAGAGTTCATGGAGGCATCTGCAAGAGCTCTTCTCGAAGGGCGTACAATAATTGCGGAGGCACCCACGGGACTTGGAAAAACAGCTGCTGTTATTGCTGCTTCTGTCTATGCCTCCAGGTGCTCGGAAAGCGTTTCAAAGATCCTTTTCCTCACAGGTAGACAAAGTCAGCACAGAATTGTGGTTGATACGATCTTAAGTCTGAATGACCGGCTCCCGCCTGAAGTGCCTAAAGTCTCAGTTGTGGATCTAATAGGTCGGGAATCCATGTGTGGTAAATTGGATATGCAGAGGCAATGCTATTGCGAGGAAGATACGCCTCATGAAGCCCTGGGCTCCAGAAGGTCGAGGCTCAGAAAATGGATTGGGGAGCGACCAAGACATGTTGAAGATACGATACGCAGAGGGCGCGCAGAGGGTACTTGCCCATATCACTGCTCGATTGAAGCTGCCAGGGAATCGGAAATCATAGTGCTGGACTATAATCACGTCTTTGTGGATTCTGTGAGTCGATCTTCGCTGTCGTCGATGTCCATAGATCTTGATTCATCTATACTGATTGTAGATGAGGCACATAATCTTCCAGACCGGATAAGAATGGGGTTGGAACTCAGACTAACAAAGAATATGGTCAATGCTGCCAGGTACGAAATGGAAGAATATCAAGAGGTGTCAGAACGTGACGGCGTATCTGATAGTGAGCTCTCTAGGATAGGATCCTCGATAGCGTCAATGAGGAGATTAGGAGATGGGATTGAACGATGGATGTCAACTGAGAAGAAGAGGCTCGAAGAGACTGAAGCCGATGACATGCTCGTAAATTCATCAGAACTGATCCAAGTTCTCCGTTCTTCGCTTTCATCCTCCCTAGAAGGTGGCGAATGGGAAAAGGGGATGTCGCAGCTCATGAGGGTCTTGACAGAGGTACGTGTCGAAGAAAGCGGTGATGATGAGGATTCTGAGACTTCTTGCAGCAGGCTTTTCTCATTTCTCGATAACTTATCCAGATTTGAGTCTTCAGAAGCTATGGCCCTAGTTTTCGATTTGCTAGTAGACGAGGGGCGGGTTACGAGTTGTCTTCTAGACCCATCAGTAGTATCTTCTGAGTTGATATCTAGCTGCTCGGGTTCGATATTGATGTCAGGGACATTGCATCCCACGTCTATGTACGCTGATACGCTTGGAATAGATCGTGATTCTTCTATTGAGGTGATTTACTCATCCCCCTTTTCTCCCGACAGGCGGCCAGCAATTATCGCCTCTGATGTGACCACCCGCTACGCAGAACGTGGAAATTTGAACACGAAGAAAATTCGAGAGCATATTGGAGCAGTTCTCGGTTCCGCGCCCAGCAATGTTGCAGTATTCACAACTAGCTATGGCATCTTGAACGAAATCCTAGAAGATAGGGGTTGGATAAACAGATCATTCAGGATAAAGGAAGAGAGTCCAGAAATGGGGAAGAGCGATGTTTCAAAAGTCCTCAAGAGTCTAGAAGAAGGTGGCGGCAAGAATGTTCTTTTCGGCGTTATGGGTGGTCGTTTTTCAGAGGGGGTTGACTATTCAGGAGGAATACTTTCAGCAGCAATATGTGTTGGTTTGCCATTGCCGCCTCCCTCATCACGACAAAGTGCCACTCTGGAATATATGTCTCAAAGATTTGGTCGTGAGAAGGGGTGGAGATATGCAGCAGGTCAGCCGGCTGTAAATTCAGTACTACAGGCAATGGGGAGGCCGATAAGGAAGGAGGAAGATCGCGCTATTCTTGTTATGCTCGAGAAGCGTTTCGGCGAAAGGGCGTACTCCAGACTTCTCCCCGACAGTCTTGTCACCATTCCATGTGCTGATTCGGATATGACTGAACGATTATCGAAGAGGTTCTTTACAAGATATCCCTAACATTAGGTTCATGTCGCCCCCTTCTTTGCCCACCTCATGGAGTGGTTGGCCATCGATGCAGAAGTGGCTTACGAATCAGGCCTAGAAAATGACCTTGATGAGAAGGGTTTGGAAGTTACAGCAGAGGAATGTCACAGATCTTTCATGGCGCAGTCTGCACTTCGAGAGGCCAGATGGTACCACGAAAATTCAATTCCCCTTGCCATTGGTTCCATGCCCGAGGAAGAGGATGGTGCTCGTTTAGTAGGAGGAAAGGGTTTGTCCCTAGATCTAGACGGAATCAGGGGCATAGAAGTGCTGCATAGGAAATCAGACAGAGGAATAGAGATTCTCGTCAAAGGCGAGGGTGAACACCTTGCCTTGATGCGCCATCCCGAGGCATCCGCCTTAGCAGCTGCCATATTGAGCAGGGGGAAACTAGGCATTTCATTCAAATGACTGGTCAGACTTCCTCTTCAAGGATTTCTTCGCTTCTTCCAGGGATGTCTCTCAACTCGTCTATTGCTCTTAGAACATCAGCCAACGCCGCCTTGGCACGACTACGTTCGGAATCACCGAGTTCGTGAGAGGAGTATCTTGCTTCCTCGAATACGCGATCTAGCGAAACCAAGGCTTCTTCGCGTATGGGGAGCGCGCGACGAACAGCAGCCTCGAATTCCCTAACTGTCTCGAAATCCCTCCTGAGGAATCCTCTCTTCTGAAGAACTGATACCAGGCTCTGATAGCAATTGAAGATGGCTTCCCTAATCTCATCACCAGCTGCAAGGAGTTCTGCGGCATACCCGAAAATATTGGAGAATTCTTTGAGCCTCTGGGATCTTCTTCTCCGGACCAAAACCATCCCGACCAGCAGTAGCAATGCAGATGCCGCTGCGATGACCATGGTCTGTTCTGTGAACAAAGGCGTGTCCTCGACGAAGTAAGTGACATTAAGTCCGCCATGGGCGATTGTGAGCCAAATCCTGTCTTGCGGGTCTATGATTTCGGAGTCCGTCGAGAACTCGATACTCAAATCGCCCCAGATGTCCTCTTCTGAGAATGCCGGAACCGGGTCTTCTGTTGTGAATGAGTAATCAGCAACTCCGTCGATATCCGTTGATTTGGTGACAGAAAATAGCGTATTATTGCTGTTCGCCAGCATGGCAGTTATTGCAACCCCTTCTACCGGAGCGCCTGTATCCTGCGCCCTGACTATTGTTCGTCCTTCGATTAACCTGTTGCCGTCGATTATTACGAATGAGGATGGGTCGAACTGGAATGAAACTTGGACACGCATGAGTATGGTGTGATTCGAACTCCCCTCGTTGAGATATGAAGAGACTGGAGGAGTGACCTCGATTGTCATCTCAAGGTAGCCTGCGCGATAATAATCAAGAGCGGGTGCTTCAATCACAAAATGTCCTGTGGATTCATCCCACGAAATTGTGGAGGGTTGAGGTTGGCCCTCCCATCCGAGGGTGACGTCGACATTACTCACTATTTCCGAGGAACCGCCGACCTCGAGCACCCTTCCCTCGATCTTTATCGGATTATTAGGGTCGCTTCTGATCACGCTTGCGTCCGACCATATAATTTGCACATCAACATCAGCACGGGCTAATACGGTCGTATTGGATGTGGTGGGCAGGTACAACTCCTCGCCTTCGAAGGATACCGATAGATCGTGTTCGCCCCTAGATAGGGAGGATTCGACGGGAATAGCGAATGAGAACATACCGCTTATACCTACCGTGGTAGACATGATTTGTTCCCCGTCAAGAGAGACGTGGACCATTCGACCTTCGAGTCCTGGGGCTCCAAGGGTATCGTCGTCGTACAGCCTTCCAACAAGTTCCCATGTTCCGCCTCGAGTCACCGAAGGCTGTTCAATCTGAAGCGATATTGCAGTGTGGTACGCGATTGAGAGTGTTTGTTCGGCATTGGAGGCTCGATAGTATCCCTGCTGTGGAGCCAAGGCGACTACAGAATGATTCCCGACGGTCAGTGTTTCAGGGACGATCCAGAGAATCTCCCATGAGCCGTTTTCATTCGACAGAGTCACTCCGATGAATACATCATCCACCATTATTTCGATGGTATGATTCTCCAAAAATCCACCAGGCAGATTGTCCTTAACGGTGCCTCTTATCGATACCTGGTCCCCTACGGCGGCAGCGGGGAGGGTTTCCATCGAGATTATTGTGGGGGCGTATACGGTGAAAACCGTGCTACCATCTGAGGGGAGCACAAACACCTCTCCGAGGAAAGCTGCACGGACGACCCTTGGGCCAAGGGGCATATCAGGAGGGATTGGGAGATAAACCGAGAAGTTGCCTTCCTGATCAGCGACCGCATCTGTCACAAAATTACCCTCGATAGAAATGGAGACTGCTCTACCAGGGAGTACCCTGCCTATGCCGTCGGTAATGCGCCCTTCGATTAAGAGCAGGTCATTTCTATCTACGGACGATGGAGGGGTGACGATGATGACCTGCGATGTCTGTGTAGCATTATACTCCGATGTATCCGTGGATGGGAGGTAAAATTCAGGATTGAGCGAGTCTCCCTGGCCCATGGGATCGACCCAAGTGAATCCGCCGAGGAAGTTTACTGTGGCGTTATGGGACCCGAAATCAACATCTAGAGGCATTGGGACCGTGATTGACCATGCGCCAGTAGTTGCATTGGTCAAGACTGTGAATTCAGGGCCCATGTCTATTCCATCAATTGAGAGGCGTACTAGCCCAGAAGAAGGCACGGCCGATTCCATAAGCGGCATTCCGTGCTCATCAAGGAGGGTGCCCTCGAGAGTAATGGTTTCTCCAGCTATTCCTGTCCCGGATACAGATGTTATGGCGAGGACTGTTGGAGCGAGTATTACGACGCGGGTTGCATCAGCACTACTTGCCAGACCGGTTGTGCCGGCAAGTCCGCCGAAGGAGGCAGAGATGTCCATGAATCCTACAACTCGACTTTCGTCAACAGTGAATGAGTAGCTAGCTATGCCATTTTCGTTGGTTGATGATGTTCCATTGAAGACTCCATCTACAAAGAAGGAAATCGTCGATTGGGGAACAGGCGTCCCCGTATTGTCGATCAGGGACACATTCACTGTGATGTCGTCTCCTCGAATAGTCCTCTCACCGGGATCTAGATCCGAGGGTACGATAATGGATGTTGCAGTGAATCCCCTGCTGTCGAAAGTTGCAGAGCCACTACTCTCAGTGAAATATGAGACTGCCGGGAGGTACGTTGCTTCTACCAGATGAGTTCCACGGGGTATGTCGGCATCCAGCGCCATCCTAACTGTCCACGACCCGTTGGAGTCCACTGCAAATGAGTTCAACGTAAATCCATCATCAGAGCCATCGAGTTGGAAGTTCAGACTGAATGAAAGTAGGTTGCCTGAACGGTCTGTGATGGTTGAGCCATTGCCGCTTAGTAGTGATCCTGTTATTTCGAAGGAGCCGCCTGCAGTTGGATTGGAGCTTATTGGGTCGACTATCAACTGCGTATCCGACCTCACAGTCACCTTGAATGTGGAAGCGGATGTCGCAAGCAGGGTGGTTGTGCCGTTGAAAAGAAACTCTATCTCAACCAAGCCCAGGGGATGATCTGCCGGCACCGTGAATTCGAAATTGACTGATCCATTTGCCAGAGTTGACTGTGAATTCATCCAGGTGTGGTGGAATCTAGCCACGACATCGGCCTCTTCGATGGGAAGATCATCATTGGATTCCTCGACGAGCATGGCGGAGAAGAATATGGTGCTGCCACGATCAACGATAGTGGCTATGCCGGGTTGTATCTGTGTGAACTCTGTGACGCCTACCACCAGTATGTCATCCGTACCTGTCGACGTGAGGTAGAACGGAGTGGATCCATTGATGACGCTCACTGCAATTGTTTTGTTGCCACTCTCGATGCCATCCGATTGCGGATCTGTCGGGACGATTATTGTGAAAGAACCATTTGCAGAAGTTAGGATAGAGGGCACCAGTGTCTCGCTGTCGTCGTTCAAGAACCATACTTGGAGTGCCATCGGACCGCTTACCGAGCGGTTATCATCGACAGCGTCTATGACTCTCCCTGATATCGAGAAGCTTTGCCCTGCTACAACTGATGGAGGAGCTGAATCAATCACTATACCACTTGCAACTATGACGACCGCTTCAGTAGTGGTTTGATTTCCTGTTCTTCTTGTGGCTCCCTGTAGTTCTATGGGATCACTCAAGTCGTCATCTACGATAAACGTCAGATTCATCATTCCCGGAGGGATGTTCGAAGGCATCGTGGAATTCAGCAACACAGATCCATCGGAAGAAGTTGCTTGTGTAATCAGAAGGGTCTCATTAGCGCCGCCTAGATCAAGCCACAGAGTGACATTGACGTCGCTTAGAAGACTCGAATCTGCTACATCAGACACTGTTGCCGTAACTTCGAATGTGGTACCGGCTATCACCTCAACCTGCTCAGGACTGGCGGAAACCACATATTCCGTCTCTATACCTATTGAACCGAACAGGCTGCCGTCGAATGAAAGCACGTAATATGGGCCTTTGTCCTCTGGGCCCTGGGCGAATAAAAATTCAATTTGAACCTCATAAACAGATGAAGGCAGATTAACGGGGGTCGAGAATGGGACGGAGAAATTTCCGCTGAGAGGGTCTATCCAACCTTTGGAGAGGAGGCTCCATGTCGTGTCGGAGCCATCGGGCAGAGTGTCTTCCAATGGAACAGATATGTCGAAGGAAATCGAAGTGTTGTTGCCGAGTACGGGTGTGGCGAGGAGTGAGTCGGAAAGGGATCCATTGACCCAGCCTCCCGTATTTCTGTGGTACCAGTCCCGATCTAATGCCCATGTTGCCTGTACCTCCGCCTGTAAGCGATGATAGTTTAACTCAACAAGAGGCTTGAGGTACTGGGACCCTGTGTAGTTTAACTGCCAGGAATAATCTCCAGCACTGACGTTGACGTTATCTCCGGGAGTCCATACAACTTGTATCTGGGATTCGATTGCTCCTTCTTGGGACCATTCGTTCGCCCCATCGTAATCCATGGTGAAATTTCCAGGGTACTCCTGCAGAGGTGTGTTGGTGTGGTCAGTGAGCTGAACTGAAACTGTGGCCTCAATGCCTCTCAGAGATGGTTCGAGGGTATACTCCAATTTTAGATACCCCAATATCCCAAATTCATCCTCGAATATTTCGAAGTCCGAAGCGAACAGACCATCCGCCTGATATCTGAATCTTACATCTATAAGTCCGGACGGGATGGGAATCTCGTTTTCAGAGAAGTTCCATGTAATCTGAAACGATCCTGCCTGTCCCGACCACGAGGAGTTGTTGAGATACCATGTAGTGATGGGTGTAAAGTCCCCGGAAGAGGAAGCTGATCGTATATCCATGAATAGAGTCCCATTCATGGGCTCTGGCGTGGATCCCCTGCTCAATGCAGTACCGTTTATCGAAACGTCCTCGTTGATGCCGAGAAGGCTGGAATTAGAACCCTGTCCCTCTAGTGAAATCAGGAGATCAGGGGCCAACGTCACATTCATCTGGAAATCTATGCCAAGGGGCCTGACATGTGGCACAGAAGAAGACAGGTCTAATCCGTCCTCCCTCCACCCTGCAAACCATAATCTGGCGTCAATTGGACCCAATGGCTCATTCTCGTCAACAGCAACAGGGAATTGGAAGAAGCCTCTGCTGGACACATTAGTGGAGATGTTCACTACCCCATTTATTGAGGTAGTATACTCGAGGAAGACGATGAACGCGGAGGAGCCGCTCATCTGATCGTCGAACTCGCTAGGATCGGTCAAAACTTGATTCTCCCAAGCAAATATGCCATCCAAATCTGTTGTGACTCCCGCTCCGACCGGAGGCAATTCAGCAGGTTCTGGACTCGAAATCTGCATTGTGGGGTCGTCTGTCAGGTTGAACTCCCATGTTGAAGAGGCGTCTCCAGCTAAACCGTCCGAGGTCGTCATAATGAGATATGGGACACTGCCAGCTCCGAGTACCTCTATGGCAAACGAAGTCAGACCTGGACGAGGATAATCAATCATAGAAGATGTTGAGTTTAATCTGAACCATCCCGTTTCATTGGTAGTGGTGAATGAAAATGCATTCAAAGCAGAGTCCAACGGCGGCTCCAGGATTATGCTCTGCGGGATAATATGGGCTCTGACTGGGACATTTGAAGCTGAAGATCCATTCTCCGTGAATATGATTCTGCCTTCAAAGAATAACTCCTGTTGACCATTCCTGTCATGATTTCCGACGGTCCTAGAAACATCGACTATCGAAATCGGCGGCGGTGGCGGGCATGCCTTGAATGGCTGCCACCCAAGGTCGATACCTCCTAGATTCTCATTCGTCTGAAGATGTGCCTCCACCCATGATGTAAGATGTCTGCCGTAAAACGAAAATGAAGTATTATCGGCATCCTGTGAGCCGTCACTTAGCCCCATTACTTTCCTCGAGGGGATTCCAGCAGTACGTAGCATGAGTGCGAAAGTACTGGAATATTCGTCACATGTTCCGATTCTTGCGTCGTCCAATATCCATCTCGATATGTCAGTTGGACCGTCTATCTGTGATGAGGCATTCTTGAATCCGGATCCTGAAGAGCTCCAATTGAACTGTATTGTTTCGTTCCCATTGATGATGAAGTCGGCTATCGCTTCGATCTTCTCCCATGCCGAGAAAGCGCCTGATGACGAGATGATCTGATTGGTAATCTGAGCAGTCCTGTTGGTATCGTCATTCACAGGATAGTTGAGTCCGAAGGAGCTTGATGCGAACGCGATGGATTCCTGCTTGTGTATATCCGTGACATTGTAGTCTGGGCTGCTTATCGAGAGTGTCGTTACAGACGCATCCTCTACTATGATGTCTCGAGTCGTATTGGTGACATTCAAAGTGGCTTCTGGCTCCATTATGGTGCTGATGGTCTGCACGTTGTATGGCAAGACCAGATGGCCCCCGGGGGCGCCTAATCCCTGAAATTGGTATGCCAAATCCCATGACGGGGACGTACCGCCCGATAGAGAGACATCAGCCAGGCCTTGGGATATTTCTTGTTCTAACGAGATTTGCGTAAGGCCGTAGAGCGTCTGGTTTAGGCCCCACGAGCCATTCAGATACTCGTCGAAAGTATACCACCGATAGAACGGCGTGATTGACATGTTAGCTGAAGCATCGGTGTTTGTGGCTACGAGCAACAGTGTATCAGGGGATATAGAGGAAGACGCGTTAAGAGGGTCCAAGCCAAGGGCGACCTCCTCTCCATCTGGTATCCCGTCGCCGTCAGTATCGGGGTCTAAAGGATCAGTGCCATCCTGCTCTTCGTTGAGGTCGGGGATGCCATCTCCATCGGTATCTAGGGGATTCATATCGTCGGAAGGATTGTTTTGGGGATTCGTGCCGTCGAAATATTCCTGTAAATCGCTGACGCCTCCTTCATCGGTATCAGAGGCATTCCAAAGCGTGACCCAACCATCGGTTGATCCGTTAGTCAAATCTACACTTGCGTATGTCAGATCGCATCCGGTTGTGTTCTCGAAGTAATCATTGAGACCATCCGAGTCGGAGTCAAGTCTGTTTGAGCATGGTTCTCCGGGGATTGTAGCATCTATCCAGACTTCCGTCCAGTCGTCTACCCCATCGCCGTCAGTGTCAATCAGATTCGGGTCTGAAATGTGGCCGTAAGTAGAGAGTAGTTCTTCCCAATCTGCAAGCCCATCGCCATCTGTATCTGCATAGTCATCGTCGCACCAAGGGTCATTAACTGCTCCCGCGGTATTATTCCAGCACCAAGACCCGTTATGGACATTAATCCAAACAGTATTTTCCGGCGGCATCGGATCAACTTGATCTAAATCATTGCCGATACTTCTCCCCCATGCGAATGGGACTCGTGTTCCATCATCGAGGATGTAGTCGGCTAGCATGCCATTCGGACTCCTCCAATTGGGCCCATCAGGAACGCCTTCGGTCGAATTCAGCGATATCTGAGCGGCCACAGGATCCCAACTTATGACTGTTCGATTGACCACTGTGGTGCTCATGCATGGATTCGTGCCATGCATTTCTCCTTCGATGCCGTCATCGACACCTCCAAAATCAGTATCTGCCAAATCCCACTGGGTACACGTGATATTCTCCATATAGTTTGGAATACCATCTTCGTCCTCATCCCCATCATCCTCAATCCTTGTAGGGTCAGTCTCACCCGGATCCACATCCCCATCGAAATTCAAATCTTCGAAGCCGTCATCAAATGGATCGCCGTCCGTATTGTTGTTGCGTGGGTCTGAGCCCAATGGGGGGTCCCCATAACTTCCATTCACCTCAATACCGTCCAATATGCCGTCACCATCCGTGTCCACGGCAGTCGGATCGGTAAGCAGAGTCAGTGCCTCCCTGGAATCGTTTAGACCATCGCCATCAGTATCATTGGAAAAGGGGTCTGTGAATGTTATCGAGTCAACCTCAGCTGTAAGGAACTCGCAGCCACCCGGCCCCAACATCAGCACGGGATCGCATGGACTCTCAGTCTGAGTGCCATTGGCCGGGCCGGGCCGGAAATACTGAGTCGGGGGGAAAGTGGAGCCGTTTCGAGTGGTCCACCCCGGGTTGACATATTCCCACAAATTAAGCAGCCCATCATCATCAGGATCGCCATAAGCGCCATCATCCCCAGTTCCATCGGTCGGATCAAGGCCAAATGCTATCTCCCAGCCATCATCCATTCCGTCGCCATCGGTATCCCAGCCATCGACATCCTCGTCCACAAGCCCGTCTCCATCGTCATCATTTGTTGCGCAGTCAGCATCGCCGTCAAAATCTGGGTCTGCTGAATCGACTAATCCGTCATGGTCATCGTCGAAGCCATTTGTGCAAAGATTGCCTGCGGGATCTTCATCATAACCGTCGGTCCCGTTTCCTTGGATGATTTGCATTGCTGATTCTTCATCCCAGTCGCTGACGGGAACAGTACCGTTCCACCAAACGCCATTATCCAGAACCGCAGGGGTAGATACATCGTCCCAGCCAGGGGGTATGGACCACAGATACTCATTGAGATTGGAGAGTAAGTCTCCGTCCGGATCGCCTGTTGAGCCATTCAGGTCGTTCGGGGACAAGGGGTCTAACCCGTATTTCCACTCCCACCCGTCAGGAAGGCCGTCATCATCGCTGTCCCAATCCTGGGGAAGAGTGTTGATGTAGAATTCAAGGCCATATGGAAGGCCATCGCCATCAGCATCAAGCGAGGCTGCGGCCCTCATGGATCCGATGTGAATCATGGACACCATAGACGTAAGCATCAAAGCGACAATTACGATGGCTGAACGCCGCTCTCCGCCCCTATGGAGTGCATGCATGTCAACAAGGCCCATTCAGCAGGCACTTAAGAGGAATGGAGCATCGTTCGGACCGGTCATACTAATTCGATGTCATCGTCGAACGCGTCTTCATCAGGAATTTCGATGGTTGGCGTCGATTCTACCTCGACCGATGGTTCTGCCTGCATCTCGTTTGATAATGCGTCGAGGAGCGCCATTTGGGCAGCGACTCTTTGCCGGCTGAGGCGGGATTGGAATCCTGCGAACACAAGTAGAACGGCGACACCAAGTACTATCCATGTAGAGCCACGTGGATGTGTTATTTCATTCACCAGCAAGTCGATGATTGATGAGATATCAACCACCATCGTGAGGGAGAGTTCCGCGGTGAACTCCTCGGGCCATGCCTGATCGGTGGCAAAGGGGCTAGCTTTGACTACGACGGGGACTCTGTCGCCATTGTTGGCATCGGAGGGTGCCGATACGCGGATTCTGAATGTTACTTCTTCGAAAGGTCCAATCTCCACTAGAGGGGACCCGGAGGGGCCTTCTACGTCCACTGACCAACCCTGCTCGTCGACTTCCGCGGAAAGAAGTACTGTCTGCGGGCTGTTTCCTTTGTTCTTCACCTTAATCTGATAGGCATACTCGTCACCAGGGGATAGTCCTCGATTCGAGGTGACTTGAACCAACTCGAGGAGGGGGTCGTCGGCCTTGACATTGAGTGTAATGGCTAGATCGAAATACCTGGCCTCCTCATCATCTGTGGAAACGTCCTCTTTGACACGGAGGTATATTGTGTGGTTTCCCTCGATGACCTGGGATGTCATCTCTATCGTCATGTAGAGTTCCACAAAATCGCCCGGGCCCAAGGTAACTTTGGGAGCATTCGCCCCGGCTGAATCGATTATATTGTACGACCATATGCCGTATGCTTGATTCCGATCGGTGTTCTCAGATAGGGATGCAGGGTTAATGATCAGCCAAGAGCTTGCAACTCCCGAGTTGTCTGATAGGCTGTTGGTTATACGCACCCTCATTGAAGTCGAAGTACAATCATCGGTTTCTATGAATCCAAGAGGGACTCCGTCACAGTCTTGGGAGATTTCTGCCCTTATGCCGAATGTACGCTGTATAGTGAATTCGACGATTGTTTTGAGGGAGCTGTTATTCATACTTGCAACTTCTAATCGTATTGTGCCTGTATCAGGGTCCGAGCGATCGCCAGATGGTTTGATTGCCAACCTGAAGGTTTGTGTGTTGTGCCTGTCCAATGCATCCGTATGGAATGTCCCGTCATCGTCATCCTCGAGAATCCTCTGGCCAGTGTCATTGTCATAGACTTGGATAATTGCCTTTGATCTCTCTAGTACGTCAATTCTGAAGGAGTCAGAAGTGAATCCTGTGTTGAAGACTTCCATCATAAATGGATTGAATTCGCCGTCTTCGACATACCTTGGTATTGTAGAGTCGATCTGTGATATCGACGAGTTGGCAATCAATGTCTCCATTTCCTCGTCCCAGACAGAAACCACGGGTGGCTGGTAAACCTGCAATTTCTCAATGTCTAGTTCCAAAGTATCCGAGACGCTTTCAAAAATACCGCCGACCTCTGCTTCCCCGATTGCCCTAATCCTGATTTCAGAAGGGGCGTCACTGAGATCTAACGGAGCAGTTATCGTCATGATGGGGCTGAGAATTGTCCCGCCAGAGTTCATACTGTATCCCCCTGGGCTATCAAATTCGACCAGCCAGTCGGAACCTAAAGTTGTGAGCAATTGTAGATCTACATTCATCGAGAGTGTGGCATCGCCCCTGTGGATGAGTTGCAATGGAACTGGCGTTATAGCGCCAGGTGCTATGTATTCCACGGATCGTTCATCTGAATGCTTCAGAGAAACGCCGAATTCATGCATAGACAGTGTATCATGAGTTATCACAAAAACATTTGACTGCACGTCTGTGACTCTCAATTCGGCTTCATAATCCCCGGATTCGAGTCCGCTTTGATAGGTCCATTTGTGTCTACCAAAGAGCCCTTCAGTGGTCCATTCGATTTTCTGCGAGACTGGTTCCAGATCTTTCTGGAGGATGATTTCATTGGTTTCGGCGTATCTTAGTCTGAGTTCTACGGACTCTATGTCTTTACGTCCAAAAGCACTTTTCACATCGAAGGAGAATTGCATCTCCCTGTCGTCAATTATGTCATTCGGGTACCAGTCGGTTACTGACCCGTCAATGAACTCGTCGCCAGGACGCTGGACGTAGAATACTGTGTCTGAAACAGCGTTTGTTGATATGTCCAGGAGGGATGATCGACTATCGCCGCTTATCTGGTTGAACGCGACCTTTGCCTCACAGTCATCGAAGAAGCCGTCTCCGCACCCACTCATCTCTGCCCTGATACGGAGTATCAATTCGCCAGATTCGGGGGCCGTGAAGGAATCGCTCCCCCCATTTAGGAATATATCCACTGCTTCGTGATCGAAATCACACTGTGTGCCGAAACCTCCTGAACAGGCTTCATTCTCAATCTCTCCACTTGCCACTGTGCTCCCGCTGGAAATGATCGAGAAGGTCCATGTGGCGACTGAATTCTGTGGGCCCTCTGCTTTCAGAAATACATTGAGTTGCACATAATACTGGCTACCTCCGTCGCTACTCTGACGCTTACTCCCGACAACATGCAGGGGCTGGAGCAAGTCATTAGTGGAGAATTCCACATTCGTGTCAAGTGCTGAAGCCTCTAGTTGGCCTCCGGATGTGGGAAGTACAGTTGACAAATTATTCCCTTGGGCCAAATACAGGGAGTAGGTCTCAACCTGATTTGAGGAGGGGGAATCCATTCGAGGATCATTGGCCTCATCGAGAGATATGATAGGTGCGGCCCCAAGTTGAAGAAGCAGCACGACCACTATGGTTAGAGTTGGCGTCTTACTCCATCCGTGGTCTTTCAATCTGCTTAGCATGTGGTATGCTCTCTAGTCACCGGTTAAAGTATTCTCACGGTCCGTACAAGTACTGCGCGTGTTCTGAGCCCCCGCGGGTTGATTCAAGTCTGTGACTCGCGTCGGTAGGCACGCAGGGGTACCCGAGCGGTCAAAGGGGCCGGACTTAAGCTCCGGTGGCAAGGCCTTCGTGGGTTCAAATCCCACCCCCTGCACCAACTTTCCATGGCTCTGCATTTCACTTCTCAGGCATCATGACCAATGTGAAGCCTAAACGGCTGTCGAAACCCATGGGGTCGAGCTTTGTCAGGGATACAGTCGCTGCAAGAGCCGCTTGGGGGACCATTACAGAATTCAGTATCCTTCTCGCCAATGTCTCCTGGAGCTCGGCCCTGGATTCAGAGAGAGCATTATCCACCGATTGCTCGAGGTATTCGTAGTCCAGCACATTATCGATTGAGTCATCGCCCTCCGGGGATTGAACGAGTACTTCGATATCAAATTGTACAGGCTGAGTCACGCCTCTTTCATGATCGTGGATTCCCATATCTACCTGTCTTATGAGTTTCTCCAAGCGTATTGTGCCCCACTCTCTCAATCCGAGATGCAAAGCTGCATCAGTCATGGAAGATTGTCGTCCCATCAAATCACCTCGAAAGCTGGGTCCCTGTCTCTCTGACGGAGCCTCTCCCCTCCATCTACATAGATGGTTTGCCCAGTCACTGCTTTCGCGGATGCGAGGTATGCCACTGCATCGGCAATATCGACAGGGGTCGGACCGATACCAAGAGGTGCGGATATTTGCGCTTTAGATAGACCCTCATCATCCAAGTGATCGCTGCCCAGGGTGTGACCGGGGGCTACAGCGTTGATTCTGACTTCAGGGGCGAGATCCTTTGCGAGTGTCATCGTGGCTCCTTCAAGAGCGAATTTCGAAATTGTGTAAGACAAGAAATCCGCATTCGGAGATGCGATTTTGTAGTCGAGAATATTCACAATCCAGCCACCGCCATTGCTTGAAAGAGAATTTGTAAGAACCAGTGGAGCGAATACATTGACCTGCATGTGGTCGTCCCAGACCTTCAAATTCATAGAATCCAGTCGATCGTGGAAGTAGAGGGAAGCATTGTTGATGATTCCCGTAATGGGGCTGCCAATTGCCTTACTTGCAGAATCAAGTAAATTCTCCACTTCAGAGACATTTCCAAGATCTGCTCTAACGCATGCTGCCGAGCCGCCCTGTTTCTCTATCATACGCACTGTTTCCATAGCCTCTTCACTTGAGGAACGATAGTGAACGACGACTGGAAAGCCTTCATCGGCTAATCTGAGCGATATAGCACGGCCTATTCGTTTGGCGCCTCCAGTCACCAGTACTGCGCCCTGCATATGCCTCCTGCCGCGCTACACCAATTTCAACCATCGTAATGACGGTGAGCACTTCTCGGAACCATTAATCCACTCCTGCGGCCGGGTCGTTTCATGTCGCGTCGGCTGCCTGTAGCCAATGGCAACTCAGCCGTTGCTCGTCGAAGAGCGGCCAGGAAGCGTCTACCCTCTTGGTTTAGGACCTCTCTTCCAACGGGGCAGGCACAGGAAGAGTTCATCAAAATGCGAGAGAATGTCTCGAAAAATAACCTGAATACCGTATGCGAAGAGGCCCGATGCCCCAACATACACGATTGCTGGGGGAGGGGGACGGCCACTTTCATGATAGCAGGCCAGTCCTGTACAAGAGGTTGTAAATTCTGTGCAGTTGGAACTCTGAAGAATCCGCTGCCCTTGAATCCTGATGAGCCCGAAAAACTTGCAGAAGCGGTGGATGTAATGGGCATTAGCCATGCAGTGATAACCGTGGTTAACAGGGATGACCTTGCTGATGGAGGTGCCTCGCACTATCGTGATTGTATATTGTCAGTGCACGAGAGGTCTCCCGATGTCGGACTTGAGCTGCTGTGCTCAGATCTAGACGGTAATCTGGAGGCTCTTGGCATGCTGCTAAAGGATCTGCCGCTGAGGGTTTTCGCACACAATGTTGAATGCGTTCCTCGTCTAGACAGCCGTGTCCGAGATTCGCGAGCATCATTTCAACAATCACTTGATGTCTTATCTGAGGCTGCGCGACTGAGGCCTGATTTGAAAATAAAATCGAGCCTCATGGTTGGACTTGGGGAAAGTGATGAAGAAGTGGTTGAGGCGATGAGTATGCTGAGGAATTCTGGAGTTCATCTGCTCACCATCGGGCAATACCTCCAACCATCAGACAGGCATCTCCAGATCGACAGGTTCCCAGAACCTTCATCATTCGAAATGTGGGATTCTGAGGCCAGAGCGATGGGTTTCGAGGGAGTTGCATGTGGCCCGCTGGTAAGGTCGAGTTATCGTGCAGGGCTACTTTGGGAAGAGGCCATGGGCGCAGAACCTGTTGTCACTCGTGATGCTACAGGCTCAGCAATCAGCAGCCTTCAGAAGTCCGCACATATAGCTAAAGAGGGCGTGGTTTCATGACTGATGACAAATCGATACATGTTCCAGACGCGCCTTTCAGACCTGGTGAAAAGGCATCCTTCGGGAAGTGGGATTATGCGCCAGGAGATTTAGAAAAGCCAGATCCTGAGGCTTGTTCTTCTGACGATACTCGGGCTCATGCCGAGGGCTTGATTCGCGTACTTGGGGATGACGATTCCAGATCCGGCGCTTGGGATCCTGATATTGATGATGGAATTCTCTTGGAAGGTCTTGAGCACATGGTGAGATTGAGGATCTTTGACGAACGCATGATGAAAATGCAGAGGACCGGGAAGCTTTCTTTCTACATGAGATCCTTGGGCGAGGAGGCGATAGCAATCGCACAGACCATGGCTCTGCAGAATCAGGATTGGGTGTTCCCAACATATCGCCAACCAGGGGCGCAATTTGTCAGAGGCAGGGATATGGTCAGCATGATATGTCACTGCATAGGTAACGTTGAGGACAACGTGAAGGGGAGGCAGATGCCCGTCCACTACACCTACAGGGATGGCAGGTACATCTCAGTCTCCAGCCCCGTTGGCACTCAGTTCAGTCAGGCTGTTGGGGTGGCTATGGCTTCAGCCTACAAGCAGCTGGATGAAGTGACCATCACATGGATTGGGGATGGGGCCAGTGCAGAAGGAGACTACCACTACGCGCTAAATTTCGCAAGCGTGTATAGGGCCCCTGTTATCCTAAACGTAGTGAACAATCAATGGGCCATATCAACCCATGCGAATTTGGCTAGCGGCAGCAGCACCTTCGCGGATCGTGGACTTGCGTATGATGTTCCGTCCTTGAGAGTTGACGGTAATGACTTCCTAGCATTGTATTCAACGACTCAATGGGCACGCCAAAGGGCCTCTACAGGCAAAGGGGCGACTCATATCGAGGTGCTAACATATCGTGCTGGAGCCCACAGTAGCAGCGATGATCCATCCAGGTACAGGCCTTCTGACGAATCTTCAGCGTGGCCCGGGGGCGATCCCATTGATCGTCTGAAGCGTCACCTCATCTCTGTTGGTTCGTGGTCAGATGAAAAACAAGAGGCGCTTGAGGCGCGAATCGATGGAGAAGTCATGCAAGCGTACAAGGAGGCGGTCAAGTACGGAGATCTGGCAGAAGGGCCGTATCCATCCTCTGACACCATATTTACAGAGGTTTATTCTGAAGTGCCATGGCATCTTCGTGAGCAGTGGGACGAAATGAATCGTCTGAGGGGTGATTGAATGTCTGAGATGAACATGGTTCAAGCGATTAATTCGGCTCTTGACGTCATGCTTGACAGGGATGAGAATGTCCTGGTATTCGGAGAGGATGTTGGTTACTTTGGAGGTGTTTTCCGCACATCGGATGGGCTTCAAGAGAAGCATGGCGCGCACAGAGTATTTGACACCCCACTTTCAGAAGGAGGGATTGCGGCCATAGCATTCGGCATGGGGCTAAATGGATTGAGGCCCGTATGTGAAATTCAGTTTGCCGACTACATTTTCCCGGCATATGACCAGATAGTCAATGAGATTGCGAAACTGAGGCATCGTTCTGGCGGGGAATTCTGGACGCCGGTTACGATAAGGACTCCTGCCGGAGGAGGTATTCGAGGAGGTCACCACCACTCTCAGTCGCCCGAATCCCAGTTCACACATACGCCCGGTCTGAAAGTAGTTTATGCATCGACTCCTTACAATGCGAAGGGGCTTCTTATCTCGGCTATCGAATCGGAAGATCCAGTTGTCGTATTCGAGCCCAAAAGATGCTACAGAGGACCGTTCTATGGCGATCCTCACAATGTTCCAACATGGGCAGACCATCCGGATGCTGATGTCCCGGAGGGGCACTACACAATTCCAATAGGGCAAGCAAGACTCGCGAAAGAAGGCGATGAGTGTACAATTGTTTCATGGGGGACGATGGTGCATGTGTGTGAAAAGGCAATAGAAATGTCCGGGGCAATATGCGATTTGATTGATTTGCAAAGCCTAGTCCCATGGGATAGGGACGCAATTGTTGAATCGGTAAGCAAAACTGGACGCTGCATAATAGTTCACGAGGCGCCCAAGACGAGCGGTTTTGGGGCAGAGATGGCTGCGAGCATTCAGGAAAGATGCTTTTGGGGCCTTGAGGCGCCGATAAGGAGGGTTACTGGGTGGGACACTCCGTTCCCGCACACTACCGAGTGGGATTACATGCCGAGCCCGTCTAGAATCGCAGAAGCCATACGTGAGACAGTGGAGGCCTGACCATGGCGAGGAGAGCGTTCAAACTGCCTGACATTGGCGAAGGTGTCGTTGAGGGTGAGGTAGTTACCTGGCATGTCGAGGTAGGTGCGAGCGTTTCTGAGGACGATTCTATCGTCGACATAATGACTGACAAGTCTACCGTTACGATTCCATCGCCCTACTCGGGAGTCGTGGTAGCCCTACACGGAGAAATTGGCGATATGGTAGCTGTCGGCGCTGTATTAGTAGAATTCGACTCCGACGAAGAGACGAGCGATTCGTCACCGCCCACTGAAGAGAAGGAGATGGATGTCGAAGAATCCCCGGATGTCCCCGAAAAGGTAGATCCTCCTGCAAAAATGCCTGAAGCAGCCACCAAAGTTGCGCCGCCACCTGCGGCAAAGGCCTCGATCGCCCCCAGTGGACCGGTACTTGCTAGTCCCGCGGTCAGAAGGCGGGCAAGAGAGTCCGGAGTTGATCTTGGTGCATTGAAGGGCAGTGGGCCAGGAGGACGTGTGCAACAATCAGATCTCGATGCGTATCTAGCTACAGGCGGAAGTTCGCCAAGTGCACCGAAACAAGTCTCCAGGAATGGGACAACGGAAATCAAGGTTGTAGGCCTAAGGAGGAAGATTGCAGAGCAGATGGTTCGCTCCAAGAGCGCCATACCCCACTTCTCTTACTTCGAGGAAATCGACATAACTGAGCTTGAGGCACTCAGGCAGCTGTTAAACTCGAGCAGGGGAGAGGACCAGCCCAAATTGACATATCTACCGTTCATCATGATGGCACTGTCCAAGGCTTTCGTCCGTCATGAGAAATGCAATGCGATTTATGACGAGGAGCGTGGAGTGGTCATCCAGCATGAGGGTGTGAATCTAGGGATAGCGACCCAGACAGACAAGGGGCTCTTTGTTCCAGTCGTGAAGCATGTTGAATCCATGGACGTTTGGCAGTCGGCATCGGAGATGCAAAGAGTCACTGGTTCTGCTCGTGATGGGAGCGCTACTGTCGAAGACCTCACAGGCTCAACTTTCACCATAACGAGCCTTGGCAGAGAGGGGGGGCTCGGGGCGACCCCGATCATCAACCACCCAGAGGTCGGCATACTCGGCGTCCACAAAGCACGAGATAAGCCCGTCGCCAGAGGAGGCTCAATAGTGATCCGCCGCATAATGAACGTCTCGAGTTCGTGGGATCATCGAGTTGTGGATGGGGCCGATGGCGCTGCACTAGTTCAGGATCTGAAGAGGATGATTGAGCATCCTGCGCTTATTTTCATGTGAGGCTTCGACATGGTTGAGATTCGCCGATGTGAAGTGCTAGTTGTGGGAGGCGGTCCCGGGGGGTACGTCGCCGGAATTCGATCTGCGCAATTAGGCCTTGACACAGTCATAGTGGAGGGTTCCAAATATGGCGGGACCTGTCTGATTAGAGGCTGTATTCCCTCAAAGGCAATCATACACGCCGCCGAGCGTTTCGAATCCCTTTCCCAGCACGCGAAAGATGGCGGGCACATGGGGATCAGCGTTCGTGAAGCTCCCTCTCTGAACATGAAGCACCTGGTTGATTGGAAAGACGCGATAGTTGATCGGCTCAACAAGGGCGTTGAGTCGCTCCTCAAGACTGCGGGTGCAGAGGTAATTCACGGATGGGCTACATTCACAGGCCCGAAAACATGCAGGGTCGAATTGGATGGCGAACAGCTAGATATTGAAGCCAATAATGTGATTCTAGCAACTGGCTCGTCCCATATCGATCTCCCATTCATGCCATGTGATGAAGAGTTGATCCTGTCCAGCACAGGCGCTCTTGATCTTCAGGAGCTTCCCAAAACTGCTGCTATCGTAGGTGGCGGATATATCGGACTTGAGCTTGGTTGCGCACTCGCTAAACTAGGAACGGAAGTCACGGTGATTGAAGGCATGGGAGATGTCCTTGCAATGATGGATAAGGAGATTAGAAGGCCGCTTGAGATATGGCTCAAGAAGCATGGTGTGAAAATATACAGAAACGCACTGGCGAGGGGTGCTGAGCGAATCGAGAGTGGCGAAGAAGGGGAAATCCGCCTCAAGTACGAAATGGATGGGGAAAATCATTCAATCGATGTCGACCGAATCCTAGTTACAGTTGGAAGAAGAGCGAATCTATCTGGATGGGGGCTTGAAGAGACGGGTGTTCGACTGGGGCCTGATGGTCGTTTCATACGCACAGACAGGAAATGCAGAACCAATATTCCAGGGGTTTATGCAATTGGCGACGTCGCAGGCGAGCCAATGCTCGCTCACAAGGCAAGCGCTGAAGGGGAGATGGTGGCAGAGATCATCTCAGGGCTCGAGAGAGAATTCGACAACGTCGCCATACCTGCCATCGTGTTCACGGAACCTGAAATTGTGTCTGTCGGACTTGATCCGAATTCGGCGAGGGAAAGAGGCGAGGACATCATAACTGGGAAGTTTCCTCTTGCCGCTAATGGCCGGGCTTTGACTCTCGAAGCAGAGAAGACTGCTGGTTTCATCAGAGTGACAGCAAGGAAGAGTGATCACGTTATACTGGGCATACAAGCAGTAGGGAGCCATGTAGCTGAGTTGCATGGTGAGTTTGTTTTGGCCCTGGAAATGGGTGCTTTGCTTGAAGACATAGAAGGCACCATTCATGCGCACCCGACGATGACTGAGGCATTTCATGAGAGTGTTCTGAAGACTCTCGGACATGCAATTCATTCAGCGTGAATCCTTCTGTTGAAATGCTGTGGCCCTTGTGCGGCATCATGCGAATTGCCAGGATGGTGCGTGGTGACGTCGTCGAATACGCCGAAGCTGTCCGAACCATGAGCAGGCTCCGTGATGAACGGATTGACGACTTGATACCTGATACCATCCTATTTCTCGAGCATCCTGAAGTTGTTACTATGGGCCCGAGGGCTCGAAGAGAAGGCGTCACTGCCGAGGGATACTCGACTGTTGACGTGGACAGGGGCGGGGGGCTCACTTGGCATGGGCCGGGTCAAATCGTGGTATATCCCATCATAAAGTGGGATGAGTCTGAACGAGGTGTGCCCCAGATTGTCTCTAAGATCGAAGATTGGGTGATATCTGCACTTCATGACTGTGGGATCGATGGTGAACGAAATGATGCGATGATGGGGGTTTGGGTCAATGGCCACAAGATTTGTTCCGTCGGACTGTCATTCAGGCATTGGGTTTCAAAGCATGGATTGTCAATAAATATACAGACGCCTGGCGACAGAGTCGAGGGTTTGGAGTGTTGTGGACTGGACGCTGGCATCACGACTTCACTTCACAAACTCGGTCACACGCATGATCTGGAAGGCAGGATCATAGATAGAAAGAGAATCTCTGAGGCGCTGGTTCACACTGCTCCTGAGGCCATAGGAAGAGTACTATCACCATCTGAGAAGTGGAGTGTAATAGTATGATTTCTGACTTATACGATACAAGCAATCGGCCTCTTTGGGGTTTGAAATCCGAAATCGATTTTCTTAATCATGGATCATTCGGAGCATCTCCAAAGGCCGTGCTCGAGCGGCAAAATGCCCTCAGAGAGATAATGGAAATGGATCCTGTGGAATTCATTGAAAATTTAGGAGTGGAATTGTGGGAAGAGGCTCTCAATCGGCTATCCGATTTCGTCAACGCGGATCCTGCTGGAATGGCATTTGTGCCGAATGCCACTACGGGGGTAAATACTGTTCTGGCATCCTTGAAACTTGATGCTGGCGACAAGATCTTGGTTACTGATACCACATATCAGGCCTGTAGAAATGCAGTGGACGCTGTCGCCAAAAGAAGTGGATGCGAGGTTAATGTCGCTTGCATACCAGTCCCACTCGATGATGAGGAACTTGCTGTTGAAGCGGTCTTGGATGCGGTCGATGATAGAACTCGTCTAGCCTTGATCGATACAATATCCAGCCCTACAGGGATAAGAATGCCCTTTGAGAGGCTCGTAAAGGATCTTCAGAACCAGGGCATCGACGTACTTCTCGATGCGGCTCACGGACCGGGGCTGTTGCCTCTGGATATTGATGCCCTAAATGCAGCATATGTGACGGGGAATTGTCACAAATGGCTATGCACACCCAAGGGCTCTGCATTCTTACATGTTCGAGAGGACAAGCGATCCATGAGGCCCTTGGTCATCAGTCATGGCGCAACTCTTCCGAAATCGATGGGTAGTCGATTCAGACTCGAATTCGATTGGACGGGGACTCTTGATCCCACGCCATGGATGTGCATACCTCTTGCAATAGAGTACCTTGCTTCCGTCATTCCAGGGGGTTGGGATGGAATTATGGAGAGGAATCGAAATTTGGCGTTGGAGGCTAGATCGCACATAATCTCAGAAGTTGGACTTCAACCAGTTTGTTCAGAGGATTTTGTGACGTCTATGGCTGCGTTCATCGTTCCTGGGCCGCCTTTTTCTCCGGACCCGGACCCTCTGCACACACGTCTCCTTGAGAGGTATGGAGTACAAGTGCCTGTTCTAGGATGGCCTCCCCATAATCGAAGATATCTGAGGATCAGTGCTCATCTTTACAATAGCATCGATCAGTATGAGAGACTTGCTCAGGCATTGAAATCTGAGCTCCGCTCTTGAGCAACCATTGAAGACAGAGCACGAAATCCAGAGCACATGCCTTCAGCTGTTATTGCCATAACAGGAGCTTCGGGATCGCGATACGCGGTTAGGTTAATTCAGATTCTCGCAGACTCTGGCTGGGACATCTTTCTTACAGTCACAAGAGAGGGCGCAATCAACCTGGATCTCGAATGTGGAATCACGCCAAAACAACTAGCCGAAGAGTATGGCGTTAATCTTGAGGAGAATCAAAATCTGGCGGCTAGATCTGCTTCTGGTTCTGCCAAATTCGATGCTTATGTCATCTGCCCGGCGAGCGGTACTACCATTGGGAAAATCGCTGCGGGAATCTCAGATAACCTAGCCACAAGATCTGCCCTTGTAGCTCTTAAAGAAAGAAGGAAGCTGATTTTAGTCCCAAGGGAGACGCCTGTTGCAACACCTCATCTGGAAGCGATGGCCAAGCTCTCCTCATGGGGCGTGGTGATTCTTCCTGCATCCCCCGGATTCTACAAGAATCCGGAGACTATTGACGATTTGATCGATTTTGTTGTTGCAAGGATATTGGATCAGCTCGATGTTGAACATGAAGTTGGAAGTCGGTGGACTGGAAAGGAAGTCAGTTGAACAGAAGTCAGCAAGTATTGAACTGTTGACTTCCGGCGCTAGAGGCATGAGAGGGGCATCGGCGGTGTTAATGACGGCCCTTCTGGTCGTCACCCTGCCAGCAATTGCTGTCCAAGAAGAAATGTCAGAAATGGAGAAAATGAACGGCTTCTCGACTGGCACATCGATGTGCAGCATCTGTATTAACGAAATAATGGCGAATCCCTCCGGATCAGAGCAAGGAGAATACCCTGATGGGGAATGGGTCGAGATAGTCAATGTCGGAGGAGGTCCGGTCTCACTTGAGGGATGGTATCTGGAAGATCAAGGAGGGTGGATACACTACATCAATGAGTCTACATGGGTCGGTTTCTCAGTACTTCAAGAGTCGTGGGTAATCAACTCTGGTGAGCACATTGTTGTTGCTGAAAATAATGTGGGGACTCTTAGGCTCAATAATGGCGGAGAGGTACTTTTTTTGAAGGACTCTGGAGGTACAACAGTACACAGAGTCACAACTGAGAATTCTGAATCCGGGGTTTCCAAGGTCAATAATGGCGAGCACACCGGTGACGATCTCTTTGTTGATTCTGAAATCTCTACCCCTGGAGAAGACAACGCTGCTGATCCAGTCAACTATTCAGGAGGGTCTGAACTTCTATTCACACGAATAATGCCTGTGGGCGTCAGTGGTCATGAGGCTGACTGGATAGAAATTCAGAATGTGGGCGATAGTGCAATCGACATGTCCGGTTGGAGTATTTCCCGTAATCGTTCGTTCACTCCGCCATGGACGTCCCCCTGGGTGTCGACATTCCGGGACATATCGATATCATCTGGGGAACGGATCATACTAACGTCTGAACCATCTAGTCTCCCAAACTGGTTAAGCGACAGAATAGTCGACGGCGAGGTGGCAATGGATACTATGCCAAGACTCATAGATTCTGGAACCGCACTTCAACTGATTAGCCCGAATGGAACGATCATTGACACGTTGGTATACGATGGGGGTAATGCTGAGATTTCGGAATGGAACGGTCCATCAGTGTCCGTCAGAGGGGAAGGAAGTGCGGGGCTGGTGCTGATGAGAGGGGATGGTTGCACGGATCTCCCAGACACTGACTCGGCTGCTGATTGGGAGATCAGAACTTTCAGAGTCGGAGCATCTTTGTTTTGCGCAGAAGGTCCCATTACCGCAGAAACGGCAGATGGGGTATGGGCTTCCATTGGCCCGGAGGGGGCCCTTGGTGATTTGATAGGGTGGATAGATGGTGCAGAAACCTCGTTGCACATACACATATACGAATTTCTGAGCCCAGATGTTACACATGCAATACTACGGGCAATCCAGAGGGGGGTCGATGTTACCATTCTACTCGAGGAAGGGATCTTGGATTCTAACTCAGTTGGTGAGTCTCAGAAAGGACACGCGAATGTTCTACATGATGCTGGGGCAGATGTACTATGGATGGTTGATCCCAATGGGATGTCCTCGCCATATACCTATATTCACAGCAAGATTGCGATAAGGGATAATTCAGGGGCATGGATTTCATCTGGCAACATGAAGGATTCAAGCCTCCCGCCTGCAGGCGATTCAGGGAATAGGGAATGGTCCCTGTTCATTGAATCCCCCACCATTGCTGCTAAGCTCTCGGAATGGATGTCTTGGGACGAGAATACGGATCAAAGGTATACGAAGCCACATGGTTCATGGGCGTTGCCGCCGGATGGTTGGATTCTTCCAAGCCCAACTGGTACGGCCTCAGGCGACCCGAGTCTGACGGACTCGGATGCCTCGCTTGGATTCAGAGCTCTTCCGATAGTCTGTCCGGATAATTGTCTAGCAGAAATAATAGGTGCAATCAACGAATCTGAAGAAACCCTCTACATCTCAGCTCAGTATCTTGATGTAGACTGGTACTGGGGTTTTAGCGATACGAATCCTTTGCTGGACTCAATAAAGTCGGCTGCAGAGAGGGGAGTCTCGGTTAGACTTCTCCTGAATGCGTTCTACGCCGATGAGGAAACCTGGGATCTAGTGGAGCTAGTAAATGCAGAGTGGAATGAGTCTGGTGGGCTAGATGCGACTGCACGGCTTATGTCGACCTCAGACTCCATAACAAAACTGCACAATAAGGGCATGATCATAGATGATGAGACTGTGCTCGTTGGGAGTATCAATTGGGGTTCGAGTGCGATGTTGAGGAATCGCGAACATGGAATTATGATTACGGATTCTGATTTCGCATCCATTTATGCCTCTTCATTCGAGAATGACTGGAACAGAGTTGATGAGAGGACTGACACCGACGGGGATACTCTTCCCGACCTATGGGAATCCATCAATGGGCTGAATCGCCATCGCGCGAGTGTGGCTGGAACTGCTCTTTCAGAACAGTCTCTCGATCCAGATGAAGATGGCCTCGATAATCGAAAGGAGTTCCTATTGGGAGGCGATCCAATGGATGAGGACACCGATGGGGACTGCATCAAGGACGGTGACGAGTGGGAGTTTGCTGCAAGCGTGTTGAGGCCTGAGTCGGCTGCCATAATCTCGGAAGACGTCGATCAGGACGGGATTCCAGATGGCGAGGAGTTTGGTTGTACTGTGGAGGTGATTATTCAGGATGATGAAGAAGATGAAGATGATACAGTGGATCCAACACCTGTAGAAGATGATGATGATGGATTTGTTAATCTGCGGGAAGATCCCCTTTCAGCTCCGGGGGCCAAGATTCTGCTCGGTCTTACGATTATCGCTGGAGTTTTCCTCGCACTAGCAGGAGCCAGTATGCTTAGGAAGCCGAAAACTAAGGCTAAGACGATGCTGATAGATGATGAAGGGTACAGGTTCGGGGATGATCCTGAAGGTGCCATCCTCGCAGGTACTCGATTCGATGAATCCGTTGAAGACGCTCGTGAAAGAACGACTGGACGAAACGATGGCAAACATGGGGAGATTGTTCTAGATGGATTCGGATTCGAGAAAATGGGTCGCGATGAAGTTCAATGGAGGCTCGATGCTGGCGCGACTATCGAGGAACTCAGAAATGAGGCCGAGGAGGGCGGTCCCTGATGGGGCGCATACGCCATATCGATTGGATGAAGGGCATAGCCATACTTTTCATGGTTCAAGTTCACACTGCTGCGGTAGTACCCCCAACGGGAGTAGATGTCGGTAATCACCCTCTAGCATTCCTAGCTGCGGCACTTGGGGGCATGGCTGCTCCTTTGTTTGTCACGATGTCGGGATGGGGCGTTCATTCGAGTGCGAGGAGAAAGGGGCGAGAAGGGAAAGATTGGATCGCTTGGATGGTGCCGAGGGTCTCGATACTATTCTTGTGTCAGATATTGGTTAATTCACTATTTCACGAGAATCATGGAGGTAGATTCGATATATTGACGCCAGGCATACTCACGCTATTTGCAGTATCTGCGATATTGATGCCCGTGTTATCGAGAATAGGGACCTTCCCAAGAGCAATTCTGATGTTGCTCCTTATTCTAACACCCTCCGTCCTAGGAGGGCATGCTGGTTCAGACTGGTCTTGGAGTGTCCGAATACACTCGGACGGGGTCTCAGAGTGGTTTGAACGGCTTCTTATCAATGGCACATATCCTGCCATACCGTGGTTGTCGTATACGATACTAGGTAGCCTGATTGCTGATTTGAAGGAGGATGGGTTAACCACGAGGCGTGCCTTCTTCGTAGGTTTGGCTTTTACATTCTACACAGTACTGGCGTCCATCTTTCAGAATGAGGCCTGGGCCCTCACTGAAGGTGAGGCAGTTCTCACATTCTTCCCAGCCAACTCTGAATTCGTTATCGTCAGCGCGACATTCGTAATTCTTCTACATATGATCTTGGAGAAGATAGAAAACGATGCACTAGGGTCGAATGTAGAAAGGATTCTGAGGAGGCTAGAATCAGCGGGAAGGCTGAGTTTGACCATCTATGTGGGACACTTCGCATTGCTTGGCGCCTTTGTCGCGATATACGGGGGAGTTTCATTTACGCTTGAAGTATCATTCGTGCTTACAGTAATCCACATGATTGCATGGGTCCCAATATCAATCATCCATGAACGAATCGCACCCAACTACAGCCTTGAACAAGTGATACGTGTCATGGGTCAGAAGTTGTCCAGGTGATTGGTCCGAACCATATTTGGCCATTGGAGTTTGATGCCTTTATTCTTGCATGGTATGTGGTAGAAGGAGATAGGTCTTCCAAAAGTGTGCTTGAAGAGCCAACCTGGGCCGTACCCTGATACTCGGAGAAAGGCCATGATGATTCGGATTCCCCGTGGTCGGAATCGCCGTAATAGACTGTGATTTGGGTATCGGTCCCGTTATCGTAAACATCCCAGAACAAATTTGCAGATGTGCTCATGACGTAATGTGCGGACATATTGCGTATGATGGGGTCGAATACGGCATAGTTGCCCCTCACAGGGTCATCGACCCACACAGGGAGATGGAATAGGGACTCATGGGTTTCATTCGTGAGCGGGAATCCCCATGCCTCGTGATACGGGGCCAGATTGTAGCCAGATGCGCTGGATAGGTGCACCACCCATGCATTGAATTCTTCCAGATCCGTGTGGGGCACCTCCGAATTGGGGAGGTCGTAGTAAACGGTAAGCGCATCTGTAATTGGAGTCCATCCCCATTCTTCTTTGATGATCAGGTATGTGTCTAATGCAACCCAAACAGACCAGTCGTCAATATCTGCGCCGCTTCCGAAATAATTTGTCATCCTCTGGTGCCTTTGTTCGGAAGTAGTAGCGCTATGGCCACTGATACCAACGAGTTCCTCCATCAGATAGACACTGGCAAAGTTACATCCCGTTTCAGTCGTTCCGGGAAGTGTTGAAGGCATCCACTGGTGATTGTGGCCTAACTCATGAAACATGCCCCAGTCACCTTCAGACTCCATATGCGAAAGATCGACGGCCCCGCTTGCAGAAGCCAGATGGGCCATGAATGGGTATCCGGAGTGCATCCATCCTGCTGAAATTTGAACATCGAAGACGGCTCGCTCGATTCTTGGCCAGGGGGTGAATCCGTACAGATCGTGTTCCATCTCCAGAGCCTGATCCCAGAAGTCCATCAGATCCTCCGGATTGTCAAGAGTGCGAATCTCCGACGATGGCACGGACATGATGAACTGGTCGCTGGACACCTCAGCCCAAGGAGCTGGATAGTCCCTAATTAATTGCCAATCTGAAGATGAGGTCTCGCCGTGCTCATATTTCGGTGCCTTGACCGCCCCATCGAAGTTTATCCATGCGGAGCCCAGGGGGTCTTCAGGGGGGACTGCCAGATATATTGGGCCGCCAAAGGCATTTGCAATTGAGATATTGGCACTTTCTATTGCGAATGAACGAACTATCGAGGGGAATCGGTAAATTGTGGATTTATGCCACAGGGTATCGCTGTGCACGCCTACTTGCAATAATGCTCCTGAGTCTATCAAATCAGAGGACATCGTGGCATAGACTTGCTCCCCAGGGGGCGCGTAGAGCCCAGTGGAAAGGAGTATCATTGAACGGGCGTTTGAGTATCCGAACTGAGAGGGCAAACCTGTCTGGTTAGAGTAGAATGTGATATTTTCCTGTATTCGAGGTGAAGATGCTTGTAGAACGCCGGGGAATTCAACATGACTCGGATGAGAGGGGGTGAGGCTTGGGGGCATGACGGATATGATCCCCGATTCTATCGATAGTAATGTGTCCTCCAAGGGATCCTGTCCGAACTCATGGCCGTATTGTGCATCGATTATCGTCCACCCCGAGGAGTTGACCACGTGGTGGAGTCTTGACCAGAAATCCGGATAGTCGTATGGTACAAAGGAGATCAGGGGGCTGAGGCATGTCCCGATTGTTGTTGCTTGCTCGTCACTCAGAGTAATCGTTCCGGATGTGTGTTCTATGATCGATTGAGCGGCAATCCAAGGCGTCATCAGGGGGTCATTACCCCAGTCAAATCTCACATTTTCACCCCCCTGTCCGTGACTGGAGGATACGAGCAGGCCAGTATGGTGGGCGATTCTATTTCCCGGGTATTTATGCGCCACATCATCGTTGAAGTAGGACCAGTACCATGAATGGCCGCCCATGATTAATCCGCCTCCTTCCGATACAAACTGAACTATAGCTGCGTTATCGCCTGAATCGTATCCATTCCAGAATTCTGCCATCAGGCAGTCAACTCCGGAGAGGTCGTCTGGATGCACGCTGCTTGTTGAATGGCCCTCAGCCTCTAGCTCATCTGAGAATGAGTCGAATCCGGCACCTGTCGCTAGGCCCACTTCTGCGTTCTGTCCGCATGCCCATTCGACGGCTCTAAGTGCGAAATCGAGTGCATCTTCGTTGGAAGTGAAATCGACCCATGACTCGTGCCCGTAACCTATCATCTTACCACGTCCCACATGTGATCCCGATATCACTGGAAAATCGTCTGGCCCGGCAACCGCTATCGGGAATGAATAGGGGCCCACGGGAAGTATCGATGAAGCATATCCGGGGTAGTCGATGGAACCTATGCCATAGGAAAGATCTGACTGATCTTGTTGAGTGTCAATGACTGACAGCCATACTCGTTGCTGCAAAGAGCCTCCTGAATTATTCGCCCAGAGGGAGTGGAATGTCCAAGGGTGGCGTTCTGTGGGTATGCCTTCTATCGTTCCATTAGGGAGGAATTGCAAACCATCCGGGAGAGGTGGATCTGATTCCCATGATTCGATGGTCGGACCTGCATTGGAAGGGGTTATGGAAATCTGAGTATTGACTCGAAGGGGCATCTCGAACGAGGGCCACTGGATGCCAGATGGAGGCGGTATCTTCACCTCGATGTAAATCATAGCACTCGTTGAACCACCTGAATTAGACGCAGTTACTGTGTACTCTCTCAAGTCAGATACACTTGCAGGGATTCCCGATATCTCCCCTGTAAGTGAATTGATGCTGATTCCCGGAGGGAGATCCGGCTCAATGGACCAATGATCGACCACACTCAGAGTCGTTGGGGACATGCCCGTCATAGGAACTCCCACCCTCAAGAGAAGATTGGATTCAGGGTAACCTATTGATGTGGGTGCTACGTCTGTGACCCTGATCAGAATTATGCCTTGGGACGATCCCTGTGAGTTAGAAGCCGTGATTGTGTACTGCGACCAATCAAAAGTCGTAGTGGCATTCCCCCTAACAACTCCCTCATTATCGAGATGGATTCCATCGGGTAACATCGGAGTAACGGTCCACTCTATGCTTTCCCCGGGGAATGGGTGAGGTACAATCTCGATTAAATCGCCAACAGCATATTCGATTGGTGAATCGGGATATGCGAAATTCACAGGGACAGTGGGAACGATGGTTATGCTGACGGTGGTAGATGTGTTTCCCGCCTCATTTGACGCCCTGATCACATGGCTAGTGGAGGCTTGCAGTGTTGATGAACCGGTTATAGAACCGGAAGCGTCGAAAAAGAATCCCTCGGGAAGAGGGGGGTGTGATGTCCATTGCATGGGTTGGGCACCGGTCACGATTGGGGGTGGAAGATGACATTGCTGACCTGACGTACAGATTAACTCGGGCGAGTCGTATTGGAGATTGTCCGGAGGTTGAACCGTTATCTCAAGGGATATGTCAATCGATGAAGAGCCGGCTGGGTTTGAAGCTACTATTGTGTGCACTGAGTTTCCAGATTCAAGAGGTGTTCCGGACAGTACTCCTGTTTCTGAATCAAGGAGCAACCCCTCGGGTAAACTGGGAGAAACTAGCCATACATCTGGTCCATCTCCTATGAATGAAGGGGAGTACGGATCGATTTCGATGCCGACGTAGAATTTTGTCGAGGATATACCGTAATCCAATTCCCCGGGTGCATTCAGGTTCCTGCATATTCCTCCATCGAATATCTCCATGACTGAGCAGTCTTGGGGTCTTGGTTCGAGTTTCAAACAATCTTCAGAGTTCGGTGTAGTATCACAAGGATCGTCTTGACTGGAAGGGTCGGGGCCGGATTCCAAGAATCCTAAACATCCGGAAATAGGCACAGAGAATAACATGATTGTGACCAATATGGCCATCGAGGCGTGTCGGCTCACAAGGCGTCCCTGCATTGGCGACGCATCAACATGTCCTTCTTCTCATGGATATGCTTGGCCGGGCTCGAAACAATATTGGACGATTGAGAAATCGTTTTTGAACGACTCGACGTCCGACTTCACTGAATTTAGATCATGGCCGTCGATGAGTGCTCGCTGGAAGAAATGCGCGACTTGGTCCATTTGATCGACGCCCATCCCGACACGTGTTAGTTCAGGGACTCCGAGTCGGAGCCCGGACGGAGATAGGGCCTTTGTATCGCCGGGTAGCATATTCATGTTGGTGATTATGCCTGCTTTTTCCAGCATCTGAGCAGCATCCCTGCCTGCACCGGAGTCTGTGTCTCCGTGCCTGGTCAGAACTTGATGGCTTGCTGTGTAACCCCTCTCCTCTGCGAGCACGTCGAAGCCCCGCTGTGCTAGCGATTCGGCTAATGCCTTGGCATTTCTTACGATATCTCTTGCGTAGTCCTTTCCGAATGCCTCGAACTCGGCGAGAGCTACAGCTTTCCCAGCCACATGGTGGAGGTGATACGATGAGCATGTTCCGGGGAATACAGCATTATTCAGCCTCCTGTGCATCTTCGGATCATCGCTATCTGATATCAGAAAACCGCCCTGGGGGCCGGGGAATGTCTTGTGACTTGAACCCGTCACGACATCTGCTCCTTCCCGGAGGGGATCCTGAAAGACGCCCCCTGCAACGAGTCCGAGAACGTGTGCTGCATCATACATCACCGAGGCGCCTACCTCATGTGCGGCATCGGATAGTTCCTCGAGAGGGGTCGGAAAAAGGAAGACAGATTGGCCGAATAACGCAACACTCGGCTTGATCTCCCTGATGAGTTTTGCAGCAGCGTCAATATCCGGTTCCATCCTCTCCACATCCCACGGATATGTGTGGAGATCGAGCCCCCTGACTCCAACTGCGCCCATATTTGCATGGGAGATGTGCCCCCCATCCGCTGTCGAGACTGCGGTTATTGACTGGCCTGGTTTGGATAGGGCTTTCAGAGCGGCAATGTTTGACACGGTTCCTGAGATGGACTGTATATTCACGAATTTTGAATTGAATACCCTCTTGGCAGAATCTATCCCTAGCGATTCAATCGTGTCGAAGTCATCACATCCCTGGTAGTATCTCTTGCCAGGGAGTCCCTCAGCATATCTCCCGTGCAAGTCCGAGGAAACAGCCCTGGCCACTAATGGACTGAGGATGTTCTCGCTGGCGATCATGGGCAATGATGTCGCGTAATGTCTTCCCGAAGCTTTGACAGCGTCCAGGACGTCGTATGCTCTCTGCTTACTCTCCATGCACCTATCGGGTGGAAAGGGTCCTAAATCCTGTGCCAAGAGCATAGGTCAATTTGATGTGCTCTCGGCCTCCCATGAATGACATGGGCCGGCACATCCCAGCAATCACAGCTACTCTCTTGATCGTCCTATCCATGTCTCCGATGGCGCAGGCAACGGACACCGACGGCGATGGTTACGATGATTCGGTGGATGCATTTCCGAATGATCCGTGTGCTAATTTGGATACGGATAACGATGGCCTTCCTGATGATGTATCGCCGGGCTGCACGAGTAGCGGAATCGTAGCGCATACCTCTTTTGAGGATCCTCTCAACGGGAGCATCTACATCGACACGGGAGACTCGAGTGTCGATCGTTATCTATGGAATAACGCAGGTGAATCGCACGTTTCGCACAATGTCACAACTGGTTCAGAAATGGGTTTTCAACTCTACTATCAGTCCACGGGAAGTAATGGATTGACCGATGGGGATTTCTTTGGAGCGGTAGAGTATACAGGGACCGTCGGCAGTTTTACCGATGGTAATCAGGGCTATGAGATGTCTGATGTAGATGGCATAGCCACTCTAGAGCTCGACATCGTGGATGGCGATTCCGTAGAATTCGACCTATATGTTCAGCAAAAACTTCAGAGTGGCCAGAATGCAAACTGGGAAACGGCTGATAAAATTGTGATTTGGTTCGACGGTGCTAACTCGGATATCGAAATACTGAACACGACCGGTGACGATATCGATACGGCGCACACCTCTCTTCTTGGCGTCTGGACCACGTATGTGGTTGATCTAACGGGCGCGGGTGCTGGGAGCCTGAAATTCATGCTCCAGTCTAATGCCGCGACTGAAGCAATCTATCTTGACAATATCACGTTCACCGGAGGTACCGCCCTGGTTGAAGATGATGACGACGACAATGACGGCTGGACTGACTCAGACGAGGCGAGCTGTGGGACGGACCCCCTTGATGTGGCATCAGTCCCGTATGACGGCGATGGAAACGGAATATGCGATGTAGAGGAAGGAGGTGATACCGATGGAGACGGGGTTCCGGATCTCTCCGACTCAGATGATGACAATGATGGAGTTTCAGACGAGGACGAGATACTCTGTGGTAGCGACCCCAAGATGAGTAGCGATACCCCTGCCGATATGGACTCAGACGGCGTATGCGATGCACTGGATGATGACAAAGACGGAGACGGATGGTCGAATTCGGATGAGGAAGATTGTGGCACGAATGCCGAGAGCAACTCTTCTATCCCGGACGACATGGACAGCGACGGCATATGCGACTACATCGATACGGACACTGACGGGGACGGAGTGAGCGATCTGAATGATGCCTTCCCAGGCAACCCACTGGAGTGGGAGGACTCGGATGGCGACGGCACAGGAGACAACAGCGATCCGGACGATGATGGGGACGGTGTTCCAGATCTGGATGATGCATATCCCAACGATCCAAACGAAAGTTACGATTCGGATGGCGACGGATTGGGGGATAATGCGGATTTAGATGACGATACATGCGAAGACGCCTCCAATTGCGGTGAGGGCTTCTATCCCGGAGATGGAATTAGTGATGCAGAGGAGATAGCATGCAACTCCGATCCATTCGACCCAACAAGCGTACCCCTAGACGAAGACTCAGATGGAGTCTGCGACTACATGGACCAAGACATCGACAACGATGGAGTAAATGATGCAGAGGATGGTTTCCCTAACGATCCATGCGCATTCCTTGACACGGATCAAGATGGACTTCCCGATTTCATCCTCGAATCATGCACGACTGACCTGACAACTGATTTGGATGATGATGGGGACGGGTGGTCTGATGAAGATGAAATCAGATGTGAATCAGAAGCCGACATTGAGACCAGCGTCCCTTCTGATTCCGACTCTGACGGCCTCTGCGACGGGGAAGACGATGACGATGACGGCGATGGATACGCCGACTCAGAAGATGCGTTTCCCCTGGATTCTGCTGAGAATGCAGACTGGGATCAGGACGGCATAGGGGATAACAGCGACCTAGACGACGATAATGATAGCTGGCCCGATACGGACGAGATTGCTTGTGATTCAGACTCAAAATCGCCAGACAGCCTACCAGCAGACTTGGATTTAGACTTCATTTGCAATAACATGGATTCCGATATGGATGGAGATGGTTTCATCAATGAAATGGATGACTTCCCGCTTGATTCCTCTGATTGGAGAGATACGGACGGGGATGGAATTGGGGATATCGCTGATAATGACGATGACGGTGACGGATGGAGTGATTCAGAGGAAGAGAATTGTGAGTACGACCCCAATGATTCGGATTCAACGCCACCCGATTCAGATAACGACGGGGTTTGCGATCTTCTTGATCCGACTCCAATAGACAACGAAGGAGGCAGCGGTCTTCCAGGGTTTGGACTCGTGTCTGTGCTCGCAGCGATGATTGGAGCAAGCGCATTGGCTAGCAGAAGGACAGGGGCTTAGATTTCGATTGGTCTCGAAAACCCGCGCGCCCCTGCGCAACGATGTTAGATGAGCAGTTTCCCCTAGGGCTCATGGCAGCCCATCCCGACAATGAGCCGATTCTCTCCTATGCAAAGGGAAGTCCTGAGCGAAGTATGTTGAAAGCAGAGTTAGAGCGCCAGCTCAGTGAAGTTGTAGAGATACCATGTATCATCGGGGGCAAGGAGGTAAAGACTGGGAATATCGTCAAACAAGTCGTCCCTCACAATCACGGGCACGTATTGGCCGAGGTTCACATGGCTGGCGAGAAGGAGATCGAAGATGCCTGCAAGGCGGCCGTATCTGCCCAGAGTGAATGGATAGAGATGGGTCTTGAAGCTCGATGCGAGATATTCGAGCGCTGTGCCGATCTCCTTGCAGGCCCTTGGAGGATGAAATCCAATGCATCGACAATGCTCAATCAGTCAAAAACCGCATTTCAAGCCGAAATTGACGCTGCATGCGAACTTATTGATTTCTGGCGGTTCAATTGCCACTACGCGAGGGGTTTTCACGATCAGCTCCAACCACTTGTGTCGCCTGATGGAGTGGTCAATTCAACCGAGATTAGGCCATTAGAAGGATTCGTCCTCGCCATCACCCCATTCAACTTCTCTAGCATAGCTGCGAATCTCCCAAGTGCTCCAGCGATTGTTGGGTGTACGTCTGTGTGGAAGCCTAGTAGGAATTCATACCACTCCAACTATGTTCTGATGAGGTTGATGATGGAAGCTGGCCTCCCTCCTGGAGTGATTAATTTCGTTCCCTCTTCCGGCCCTACAATTTCTAGTATGGCGCTCTCAAACCCTGACTTCGCTGGGCTGCACTTTACAGGTTCAACCTCAACATTCCAAGGGCTCTGGAAAAGAATCGGAGAATCGCTGGATGGCCTTCGGTCTTATCCGAGAATCGTCGGGGAGACGGGTGGAAAGGACTTCATCGTAGCCCACCCGGATTGTGACGAGCAGGGCCTAATCGTGGCACTCCTTAGAGGGGCGTTCGAATATCAGGGTCAGAAATGCTCCGCAGCGAGCCGGGCATACATCCCGGAATCGGTTTGGACGAGGATATCCGGCCCACTTGCGAAAGAGATATCGAAAATCAAGATGGGCGATGCTAGTGATTTTACAAATTTCATGACCGCGGTTATCGATCAACGGGCCTTCGACAAAATTACCGGATACATCGATAGGGCTCGAGAAAGGGAGACTTGCGATGTGTTCGTCGGAGGTGGATCGGATGATAGCACTGGATGGTTTATCGAACCGACGATCATTGTAACGGAGGACTCGCGGTCTGAAACTATGGTCGAGGAGATATTTGGCCCGGTTCTTACTGTGAATGTGTATGCTGATGATCGATTCTTGGAAATTCTCGAAACATGCGATACAGGCTCACCTTATGCATTAACGGGATCGATTTTTGCTTCGAATGAGGAGCACATAGATATCGCATTCAACAAGCTCAGGTTCTCTGCGGGTAACTTCTACATCAACGATAAGCCAACTGGTGCAGTTGTGGCTCAACAGCCATTCGGAGGCGCTAGGGCCAGCGGGACAAATGACAAAGCAGGTGGGCCGTTGAATCTGCTAAGATGGATATCGCCTCGATCCATAAAGAGGACTCTGAAAACGCCGCATGATTGGACGTATCCATTCATGGAAGATTGATTTTTTAGAGCGTTATACATCAATGAATCTCAACATATGCAAGTTCGCCTGATCTCAAAAATGAATTCGATGTATCTGAATTCGATGTTCTTAGAATCGTATTATCGTTATCGAAGCGGAATTCAGAATCGCTGAAATTCATTAGCACGCGGACCTGTTTATTCTCAGCCATCTTGACGAATGAGAGTATGCCGGATGATGAATCGACTTCACTAATTGAATCGGATTTCATCCAATTTTCCGTTCTTCTACGTTGAATCATGCTACGGTAGTAATTCAGCATGGAATTAGGATCATCGTGCTGAATCGATGCCGAATAGTCTTCCCATCCGTCAGGCATCGGGAGCCATGGCTCTGAGTTGGTGAAGCCAGCATTTGGCAAACCTGCTTCCCAAGGCATGGGGACTCTACATCCGTCTCTACCCTTGTAGTCCGATTCGGGTGTTTGACGGAAAAATGCAGGGTCTTGTCTATGCTCATCGGGAACATCAGCCTGAGGAAGAGCGAGTTCTTCTCCGTTGTAGAGGAATATTCGCCCGGGTAAAGCCATGACCAGAGCGAGGAGCGATTTGTAGCGGACATTCGCTACTTGGTCATCTGGGGATCCATTCTCAAGTAGAGGTGCGTAACGCGACCAATGTCTGATTTCATCGTGATTTGACAGGGTCCAGACAGGAAGGGAGCCGGTATCTCTCCATAAATCCAAATTGGCCCTTATCTTATCTCTGAATCCATCGCTGGACCAATCTTGATGGAGGAAAGAGAAGTCAAAAGCAGCATGCAGTTGATCTGCTCGGATATATTCCAGAAGTCGATCCCGTGTCGCCGTGTGTATCTCGCCGATTAGGAATCTGCTGGGCTCATACCCATCTGCAATTTTCCTCCATTTCCGATAAATATCGTGAACTTCTGGCTGGTCCCAGCAAGCTGACCAATTGTCTCCGAATCCTTCTCTATTGGGCAATCCGGGTGCCTTGAAGAGTCCGTGTGCTACGTCGATTCTGAATCCGTCTACACCCCTGTCAAGCCAAAACCTGAGTATATTCTCGAATCTATCACGTACGTCTGTGTGATGCCAATTCAAGTCGGGTTGACACGGATCGAACATATGGAGGTACCATCTTTGGAGGGCATCCTCCGAGGAGGGGAATGGGGACCAGGAAGGTCCTCCGAAAATGCTGATCCAGTCGTTAGGAGGATTGGCTCCCCCTGGGCCAGTCCCTTCCCTGATGATGAATCGCCCCTCGTCAGTATTTCCGATGCCCCCGGATAATGCCGACTGAAACCATTCGTGATGAGAAGAAACGTGGTTCGGAACTATATCCATGAGGACCATGATGCCTCGCTCATGAAAATCTTCGATCATTTTATCGAATTCTCCTAACGAGCCGAACATCGGTTCGACATCGAAATAATCTGAGACATCGTAGCCGTGGTCTCCTTGGGGCGAGGGGTATGTTGGATTTAGCCAGATAGCGTCGATGCCGAGTTGTTGTATATGGTCGATACGTGATCTCAGACCTTCGATATCTCCAATTCCATCTTGATTGGCGTCCATGAAAGAGCGCCAGTATATCTGGTAAACAACCGCAGAATCCCAGCGATCATGGCTCATGGGTCTCCCTCATGCCCCATTGACAGCATTGCCTTCAGAGTCAAATAGCCTGATGTCAGATTCGTTGATCTGTACCCCGACATTGGACGTTCTATCCATTATCTGTCGATTTGCCTCAGGCCCGGGTCTGTGCCATACCGCAGAAATCCTAGTGTCTCCATTATCCAGATGGACAATTGTCTCGGAACCCAGTGACTCGAATCCAGCGATCTTGAATTTTCCATCTTCGTCCCCGATCTTCAATGCAGTATTCTCAGGACGGAAGCCGAGGGTGCATCTGCCCTCATACGAGGAGTGATGCGAAGGCATTTTCATCGTGAATGGTTCTTCCCCGCCATTGGCATCTGTGGCGATGAAGACTCCATCGGACATACTTCCCTCGACCAGATTCATCGGAGGGGTACCTAGGAATGACGCGACAAAGGTGTTTGATGGGTGGTGATATGCCTCAAGGGGGGTCGAGAACTGCTGCATCCTTCCTTCGTTCATTATGACTATTCGATCTGCAAGGGTCATCGCCTCGACTTGATCGTGTGTTACGTAGATCGTGGTTGTTCCCAGCTCCTCGTGGAGGCGACGTAGTTCTATTCGCATCTGATTCCTTAGCTTTGCATCGAGATTTGACAAGGGCTCGTCCATCAGGAGCACCTCGGGCTGTCTCACCAGTGCCCTCCCCAATGCTACACGTTGCCTCTGTCCGCCGGAGAGGTTCTTCGGAAGGCGATCAAGATACTCTGTTAATCCCAGTAGTTCGGCTGCATCTGAAACTCTGCTGTCTATCTCCTTCTTCTCGAGGCGTTCGGCTCCCTTCTGCATTCTCAGTCCGAATGAGAGGTTTCGCTCCACATTCATGTGAGGATACAGGGCATATGACTGGAATACCATCCCAATTCCTCTGGCCTTGGGCGGGAGATTATTCACAACAACCCCATCAATCGATATGGTTCCTTCAGTGATTTCTTCAAGACCGGCGAGCATTCTCAAGGATGTTGTCTTGCCGCATCCAGACGGGCCGACTAGAACTACGAATTCCCCCGTTTCAACGTGGATCGTCAAATCCTTGACTGCCACGCTATCACTGTCATATTCCTTCCATACGCCGTCGAATCCCACTTCTGCCATACACGATCACCCCTTCACAGCTCCCGCGACCATGCCGTCGACGAGATATCTCTGGAATGTGATGAATAAGAGCACTACGGGGACGCTTATCAGAATCGACGCTGCAGCGAAATCGCCCCAATACGAGTCGCCGGCCTGGGCTGAAGATACCATGGAGGCAAGACCCACGGGCAGTGTGTATCTGTCTGTGTCTGACAAGAAGGTCAGTGCAAGGAGATACTCGTTCCAAGCAGCGAGGAATGAGAAGAGACAGGTAACGGCTACTGCCGGGAGAGACAGAGGGAGTATTATTCGAGAGAATATCTGAATCTGTGAGCAACCATCTACTCTGGCTGCTTCTTCAAGCTCCCTTGGTATGGTATCGAAGAATCCCTTCATAAGCCAGACGCAGAGCGGAAGGGCGGTTACGGAGTAGGCAACGACGAGTCCTGCATACGTGTTGAGGAGTCCGAGCCCCTTCATGACGATGAAATACGGGACGAGGATAAGGGCGCCGGGGAACATCTGAACTATCAAAAACATGAACAGGCCTATTTTCCGACCATGGAACCGATATCTCGAGAAGCCATATGCCGCGGGGAATGCGATTGTTAAGCCGAAGATTGTAGTTGCAACCGAGACGATGATGGAGTTCCAGAACCACCCCCAGAATCTCTCTGAACCCCACATCTTCTCGTAATGCTCCAAAGTGGCGTTCGAGAAGCTGAAGTCCATACTAAGGGAATTTCCAGGAGATAAGGACAGCATGATCGTCCACAGCGGCGGGAGGATTGCGAATATTCCCAAGTGTATGAGCACGATCTGCTTGGCAGTCTGAATGACTGCGCCTGAGTGCTTCCTCGATCTTGCAAGCCCCCTGAGGGCCTCATCGGTCGATGCTTTGCCCATGAACCATCTTGATGAGCGGGATGCAGCGATGACTGCAGCTGCACCGACCAGCATAGAGGGTGCAGCAGTCCAATAGTCGACCATAGTAAGGCCAACGGAGGAGTCGGCCCTGTGGATGATGTATGAGAGTGAAAGAATCGTCATAGAAGCCCCTGAAACAAGGAAGAGCGCGAATTTCTCTGGCACGGGACGAGCAGGGACGTCCTCGGGGAGAATTAAGACAATGACTGAATTTGCGATTACCACCATGAATGCGGTTGTGAGTCCGGAGTCGTCCCCCCTCATCCAAGAGACTGCACACATGAATAGTGCAATCATGAGGCTTATCCAACCAAATGATGCTACTGCACGGAGGCTGACGGGAGTCCACCAACGAACAGCGAGATTGTCTTTCATCCGTCCACCTCTCCTGCCTTTGTCACTACGAGATATGCTGTACTAAAGACGATTAGCATCAGGAAAATTATGACCGACCATGCTGCTCCTAAGCCGTACTCGCCGTCTATGAATGCGACATCGTAAACGAAAGTGACGAGTATGTCGGTGACGCCTGGCTCCCCGTAGAATCTGTCGGGACCGCCGCCGGTCATCAGGAAGATGACATGGAAGAGATTGAAGGTCCAGATCATGCCAAGTAGAGAAAGGGGGACCAGTGCGGGCATCAGTTGAGGTAGCGTGAGATGCCTGAAACGATGATACCTGCCCACGCCATCTATGTTGGCCGCCTCGTACATGTCCCTGGGTATGCCTGCCAATGCTCCGGACGTAGTCATGGTCATGAATGAGAAACCCATCCAGATATTGACGAAGATGACGGAGAATTTAGCCCAGTTATCAAGCCCCAGATAATCGATATCGGAAGTGAGAATTCCATTGACCCAACCAAATCTGTTGAGCATTCCCCTCCACATTATCACCGAGATGTACCCCGGTACGGCCCACGGTATCAGGAGTATCGTACGCCAAGCAACCTTCCCGATTATGCCGCTTTCGAGAAGCATAGCGAAAAGAACGCCCAGCAGCATATGCATAATCACACAGCCGAAGGTCCAGATGAGGGTGAATGTGAAAGTGCGCCAGAAACCGGGGTCTCCATCACCGTCGTAATCCCTCTCATCCGAGAACAGAAGCTCATAGTTGTCCAGACCGACGAATTCCCCCTCGCCATAATTTTCAGCGGATTCATCTGTGAAGGAGAGGTATATGCCGTAGCCCACGGGATAGAAGGTGAGTGTGGCCAATAGGAGGATTGCGGGCAAAACGAAGAGGTAGCCGCTCCTCTCTCGTCGACTCGGGGACAGGAAATAGAGCACTATTGCCGTAAGGCAAAGGCCTCCTACGATGACCCCGATGGCGATGTAGACTGGAGTCATGTCGGGATCAGGTGGTCTTTCGGACTCAGCGGTGGTTATTGCTGACAATACCTCGAGGCCCTCGTCGACCGAAGAGCCGTCCTCGCCGATTGCAACTGTCGCCACATATACCTCTTGACCCCGGACTATGCCTGGGAGATCGCAGATCACTGTTACCGCATCGGGAGGAATCACGGGCATACCGACTGAGAAGGTTGGTTCAAGCCATCCCTCCTCGGCCTGGAAATCAGCAGCGAGGCTGTCTGGAATTGGATTCAGAGACCACCAACATCGAAAGAACTTGAGCGTCTCTTGGATCGAGGGGTCGTCTGCTGGCTCTTGAGAGACGGTTATCCACGCATCGGGGAAACCGGTTACTGAGGAAGTAGTCGGGACTATTTCCGTCAAATTGGAGAATGTCTCGGTGCTGTAATAGATGTCGTACTTAACGGCCTCAGGCACCGTCTGGAAGGCGTATCTGACTCTATTGTTGAGATCGACATCGCCGTCTATGGATGTCTCCGAGACTGGAGGGGGGGCGGCTTGCGCCGTGGGAATGGAAAGGAGGAGGAGAGCGAGGAGGGCAGTGGCGGATATTCCCGCCGTCTGACCCTTCACCGCCCTCACTCCTTGTTGCGTTTTACCTCAGTTATTCCTGATTAGTCAACAGGCCAATTACATGGCCATGACATGGAGCTTGGTCTGCCCAGTTACCGTGCCATCAGCTGCCACGGTGAACTCGCAGTTGCTTCCATCATCAGAGACGTTTCCATCTACATCCTCGCAGCTGGTGCCGAGCCAGTTAGCTCCCTGATCTTCTGCACCCCATTCGTATGTGCCTGGGTTGGTGGTTATCTCCACGGTCCACATCATGCCGTCCTGGGTACCTGACTCTAGAGCCCAGCCGCCGTATGCTCCCTTGAAATTCACAGCGGTGATCGAACTGTCATCCGTGTGAACCATCAGAGTCACAGTGACCGAGACGTCGACACCGTCGATGCCGTCGCAGTTCTGATCGATTCCATCACCCTCCGGATCATCGGCGCCGGGGTAGACGGTGGCGTCATTGTCGTTGCAGTCTGCATCGGCGCCGTCGATGGAGTATCCGTCGTCGTCAGCGTCGTCATCGACTGTCAGCGGT
>MDTD01158539.1_pt1 | contig 44718 bp, 50 predicted proteins | sample 811221 | NCBI WGS metagenome assembly MDTD01 (sample SAMN05326646, study PRJNA326480) | marine metagenome | isolation source: seawater | place: Pacific Ocean: South West | collected 2011 | reverse complement strand
GAATGGGGTATTGGTGGCGCTGGATAGTGCCCGCTTTGCCTCCACTCTCAGTATCCTGATGGCATCGGGTGTGCCTTTGATCCATGCGCTGCGTATCGCAGGTTCAGTGATGAATAATTTGGTGCTGCGCGAGGCGAGCGGAGCCGTATCCGTGGCGGTTCAAGAAGGCGCTAGCCTCAGCAGGGCACTTTCGCAGGAATCGTTCTTCCCTCCCATGATGGTTCACATGGTTGCCTCGGGCGAGGTCAGCGGCGATTTAGAGACCATGTTGGAGCGCTCGTCGACGAATCAGGAGCGCGAGCTTGAAATGACTTTGGGCACCGTTATGGGGCTTTTTGAACCTGCGATGGTGGTGATAATGGGGGGACTGGTGCTGACCATAGTCCTGGCGATTCTGCTGCCGATCTTTGATCTCAATACGATGGTGAGGTGATAAACCATGAGTAACCGTGCGCAAAAACAATTGAGAGGTTTTTCGTTAATCGAGATCCTCGTGGTGCTTGTCATCATGGGTCTTTTGATCAGCGTGGTGGCGCCCACCGTGCTCAACAGCGCTGACGATGCGCGAATTCAAAAGGTTCAGGCAGACTTCAAATCGATCGAGACTGCGCTGAAGATTTACCGCCTCGACAACTACGTTTACCCGACCACAGAGCAGGGCCTCGAGGCACTCATCACACCGAGCACCCTTGAGCCAGAACCCAGGAATTTCAAACAAGGCGGTTATCTAGCCGAGATGCCGATGGATCCGTGGGGGCGCCCGTACCTCTACCTGGCGCCCGGTGAGTACCGAGATGTTGATCTCTATTCGCTCGGCGCAGATGGGCTGCCGGGTGGCGAAGGTCAAAACGAGGATATCGGTAACTGGAACGAGGCCGACGCCTAGGATCTCGGCGCGCGCGGGCACTTTTTTCACGTTATAGGTCGTTGATGCGGGGCTTTAGCTTAATCGAGCTGCTCGTGGCGGTTTTTGTGATTGTTCTGCTTACGGGTGTCGTGAGCCTGAACGTGGGACGCGGGGGTGCCGATATCTCCCTCGATGCAGAGGCCCGGCATCTGTCGGAGCTTTTGTCCTTTGCCAGTTCAGAGGCGGGGATGTCGGCATCGGATCATGGTCTGCTACTCAATTCCTCGCCATCTGCTAATCCGCGCCGCTATGAGGGCCATTGGCTGAGACGGGTTGATCAAGGTTGGGTGACGCCGCGCACCAGCACCGACGTATTTGCCGATCTTCGCCTAGCAGAGGGTTACGAACTGCGGCTTAGCCTTGAGGGTCAGCCCGACATCGAACTCGCCCCCTATGACCCTGATCTTAAGCAGCCACCTCAAGTGGTCGCATGGGCCGGCGGCGAGATGACCCCGGGGACGCTGGAATGGTTAGACAATCAAACTGGGGAGGTGCTCTATCGCCTGGAATGGGACCTACTCGGGCGAATGGTGCTGATGTCCAAGGGCAGTGAGCTGGATGATCGGAATGGTGGGTAGTGTCAGGGGAGCCACCGGGATGTCGCGCGGCCGAGTCGGGCGTCGCCGTCGTGAAGGCTTCACACTGGTAGAGGTCATGGTGGCGCTTGTGGTGGTCGCCATTGTGTTGCCGGCGCTGCTACTGACGTTATCCCAGCAGTTGGATGGCCTGCGGTATCTTGATGATCGTGCTCAGGCACAATGGGTGGCGGCAAATCGTCTTGCAGAATTACGTCTGGTGCTGGAAGCGAAGGGCACACTCCAGAGCGGCACAACGTCAGGAAGCGAGCAGATGGCCGGGCGGGAATGGTACTGGTGGAGCGAGGGTACCGAGACCCCCGTCCCCGGTTTCTTTCGCTATGAAATAGCCGTTTCCGATCGGCGGGATGGAGAGGATTCGCCACTCCATACACTCGACGGTTACCTGGCCCAGGGAGGAGCGCCACGTGCGCAGTGAAGGCGCCACTCGAGGCTTTACGCTGGTCGAGGTGCTTATTGCCATGGCCATCACAGCACTGGTCGCTGTCATGGCGTATAGCGGCCTCTCAGCGGCCGTGTCGGGTGCCGAGAGTCTTCGCGGCGCGGCATCGCGCTCGCACAATGTCCAGCTGACTTTGGGTTTACTTTCGCGGGATTTACGTCAGGTTGTGAATCGGCCGGTTGTCGATGAATTCGGCCAGCTTTCGCCCGCGCTGTCTGGCGGTGAGTTGGCGAGAACCATGCTGACAGTGACGCGTGCAGGCTGGCACAACTCAACGGGTGCGCCGCGCAGTGCATTGCAACGCGTGCAGTGGTGGCTGGAGGAAGGCACTTTATGGCGCGGCTACTTTCCCGTTCTCGATCGCGCACCCGGCACTGAGGCGATAGAGACGCCAGTCCTCGAAGAGGTGACGCGCTTTGAAGTGCGCTTTCTTTCCTCGCTCGACGTTGTCGACAGTGATCCTAACGATGTGATCGACCGTCGCGACTGGCAGGACAATTGGATCGCTGACCTGTCACAACCCGATTTACTTCCCGCTCCACCCGTCGCAGTCGAGGTCGTACTGGATATCGCGAGGCTGGGTGAGATCAGGAGAACGTATGTCTTACCCTCGGGTTAAAGCGCCGACTCCGCAAGCAGGCGCAGCATTGGTGGTGGCGATGCTGGTTTTCGCACTCGTGGCCGCGTTGATGGTGGGTTTGCAACGCGACTTCACGCTCATTCTGCAGCGGGGCACTCATCAAGTGTTCAGCGAGCAAACCTGGGCTTATCTGATCGGCGCAGAGGGTCTGGCGAGACTCGCATTGCAAGCCGATAGCCGCGCCGATGCGCGCGCCGAGCAGCCCTCTGATCATTTGGGTGAATTGTGGGCGCAACCTCCGAACCCCTATCCTCTGGAGGGGGGCGGCTGGATGCAGGGCGGTATTGAGGATCTGCAGGGCCGATTTAACCTGAACTTGTTGATTGACGCCGCGGCGAGTGACACCGGCGAGAGCGATAGCGCGCCCGGCACTTCTGAGGCGGGCTCGGCGTCTGACGACATCGAATCGGTACCCACAAGCGTAACGGCTGAAACGCGCTGGAGCCCCGCCCAAAAAATCCTCATTCGGCTACTACAGACCCTTGGCGATGCGTCATTGCCACTCGAGGAGGCGATGGCGTTGACCGATGCCATCACTGACTTTATGGACGCTGATGGACAGCGCCGCGAGCTTGGTGCAGAGGAATCGGAGTACCGGTATGCGGATTTCCCCTACTTGCCCGCCAACCGTGCGCTTACCAGCGTAAGCGAATTGCGTGCGGTTCAGGGTATGACAGCAGTGGTGTATCAAGCACTGGCGCCTCTGGTGACGGTCTGGCCGGAGAGCGGTGCAACCGTGAATATCCTGACCTGCCCCTTGCCTGTCCTCCGCGCCTTGAATGCTGACGATCAACTGGTTCCCATGGCGCCGTTGGAAGCCGAGCGCATCGAAGCGCTGCGTCGGGAGGCGGTATTTGCCAGTGTTGAGGATTTTTTGGCTGATCCTGCCCTGGAGGGTCAGCCGTTGCGTGACTTGGAGCCGCTGCTGGACATCAGAAGCGACTGGTTCGTGTTAGATGCCGCGGTGGAACTCGCTGAGCGCGAGCGACGCCTCTCCACGGTGCTGCGCCGCAGTCCGGAGCAGGTGTTCGCTGTTTTTCGTTCAGAGGGCGAGCTATGATGATGAGCCTCCGTTTATTGATGACCCAGCCGATTTAGCATGCCCGCCAGATGAGCACGGAAAACGTGAACATAGTGAGATTCGAGGAGGGGGCAGCTGTTCTGCTGCGGCCTGGGCATGCCCCTGCTGCTCTCGACCTTGACGAGCGGCCCTTGCCGGAAAATGCCGTTGTGGCGCTGCCTGCAGACCGGGTGCGGAGTTTGACGGTGCAGGTTTCCCCTGATGAGGTCAAACATCTCAGGCAGGCGCTACCCTTCATGTTGGAAGAGTCGCTACTTGACGATGTGGATGCCCTACATTTCGCCCATAAAAAACTGGACGATGCGCACCACGCGGTGGCGGTGATTGACCGGGAAACGCTGACTCACTGGGTCGCGGAAATGCCCGAGTCCCTGCAGGAAAAACCGTGGGTATCCGAGGCATTGTGTTTGCCGTGGTCTGACGAGCAATGCACGGTGGTTTTCGAAGATCAGCGTGTTCTGGTCCGCTGGGGGCTTGCTGAAGGCGCGCGGGTGGAGCCCGAACTCCTTAGTGCCCTCTTGGAAAGTCTGCAGGGGACCTTTTCTGTCTGCGTGGCTTATGGTCGGGATGAGCAAGCCGCCAGAGGCCTGATCCCCGATTCGATCAATGCGGTTTTGCAATGGCGGCAGGGGAGCCTGTCCGAGGCACTGTTGTTGGCGGACCTCACGATGCCGGGCCCCGATCTGCGGCAGGGTAGCTTTGCACCGAAATTGCCACTGATGCGTTGGTGGAATTTATGGCAGCGCGTGGCAGTCGCAGTGGGCGTTGCCTTGATTCTGAAAACGGGCGTTTCAGTCGCGGACTACCAGACCCTGAAAAGCGAAGATCTGCAATTGCGGCAGGCGATCCAAGAGAGCTATCGGCGGATTAATCCGCGCGGAGCGGTTGTCGACGTTGAGAAACAACTTAATCGTCAGCTGGCTGAGTTTGGCGCGGGGGCGCAACAAACCGCCTTTACCCCTTCGCTTGTTACGTTGCTGGATGCGATGTCGGCTGTCCCCGGTATCGCGCTGACGTCTGTGAACTACAGCGGTGGGCAGGACATGCGTGTCAATCTATCGGCGCCTGATTTTCAGTCGGTAGAGCGTGTTCGTGAGCAGTTGTCGAAACGTCTTCCTGCCGCTGAATTGGAGAACTCTAATGCGCGGGGTGATGGTGTTGTGGCGCGCATTCGGGTGGTGCTTCGCTAATGCGCACGTGGTTCGAATCATTGCCCAAGCGTGATCAGTTCGCGCTTTGTGCGCTGGGCGCAGCTCTGGGGCTATGGCTATTTGTGCAAATTGTTTTTGTGGAACTCGATGGCCGCAGGGCGCGCTTGTCCGATGGCAATGCGGCGCTGGCGCAGCAATTGAGCCGAGTAGATCTTAAGGTGGAACAATTGACTGCTTTGCGCGCTGGCGGTGGCGGCAGGCAGGTTAACTTAACGCGCACCCTGAATCAGGCGAGTGAAGCGAATGGTTTGGCGGTGAAGCGATTGCAGCCCAACAGTCGTGGTGAGGTCCAGATCCGTTTCGAGGGCGTTGATTTTGATGGCGTATTGCGGTTTCTGGAGCAGGTCGAAGGTGCCGCCAATCTGACGGTGCTGGATGCCTCGATCAGCAGTGCCGGTCGCAGTGGCGGTGTGAATGCGACTTTGCGTATCGCGGGTAGCTGATCGATGGATTGGTTAATGCAGCGTCGCCGCGGCGTCGTGATGGCTTTGCTAGCCACTCTGTTGGTCATCAATGTACCCGCCCGGGTGGTGACGTGGTTGTTGCCCGGCGGAGTGAACTTATCAGGACTTTCCGGCACGATCTGGTCCGGAGAGGCCGTCCGATCGTGGGTCATGGTTGACGGTCAGGCTGTGATGCTGGGTAAAGTCCGATGGCGCATTAGTCCCTGGCGGTTGCTGTGGAGTACACCCCTTGAGGTGAACGCCGAATGGGGTGACCAGCTCCTGCGCACGCGTCTGGGTGTCGGTATCACAGGGCGATGGGTATTCCGCGACACAGGCATCGCGTTCCACCTCGATTCACTACGTGCCCTCATGCCGCTCTATCTGGGTGGCAGAGTGACGGGAGAATTTGATGCCATTGGGCTGTCTCATGACAGCTTGGAGGAGGTCCGCGGCCGCGTGAACCTTCACAACACGGCATGGACAGCCAGAAGTGGCAATATCCCCTTGGGTAGCTATCGAGTGGACGTCGGCCCCGGGGCAGAGCGGACCGAGGTGGACGACCCAGACGGGAGAGAGGCCAGCTCCGGCGGCGTGAGGGATATAAAGGGTGCGGTAAGCACTGAAGAGGGCTCACTCGTGCTTAACGGCACCGTCACCTTGTCTGGGGCTCGCTATAGCATCGATCTGAATGCGACCGGCCCGGTGGCCAGAGATGAGAGTTTTCGGCGAGCGGTATCGGTACTCGCGACCCCGAGTGCAACGGGGTTTGAGGTGCTGATCAGCGGTCAGCTCTAGGGTTGCCAACGCTGACAACGCACCGTAGCGTGTGATGGTCCGCCAAAAATTGATAACGAAAGACCCCGCTGGGTAAGCATTCGCTGAGGGGTCAAACGACGCAGGAGCCTCATTCATGGTCTCTACAGGAAATGCGGTGTGGTCTAGCCGCTTCGCTTTTATTATGGCTTCGGTCGGCTTTGCGGTTGGGTTGGGCAACATTTGGCGCTTCCCCTACGTCACGGGCGAAAACGGCGGGAGTGCCTTTGTGGTGATTTACCTGCTCTGTGCGGTCGCCATCGGGATTCCCTGTCTGATGGCAGAACTGCTCGTTGGACGGCGCGGTGCGGGCAGTCCGCCCACCTCGATGGCAGCGGTAGCAAGAGAATCGGGAAGAAGTGATCGCTGGAAGGTGGTCGGCGGTCTGGGCGTGGTCACGGCGTATACCATCGCCATCACCTACGCTGTGGTGGTGGGTTGGGTCCTCTGGTATTTGGCTAAAGCGCTCTCCGCTGGATTTTCCGGTTTTGATGCGGCCACAGCGGAGCTGACATTTTCGGATCTGCTCGCGAACAACCAAGCCATGGTTGTGTGGACTGTGATCGGTAATTTGATCGTGGGCAGCATTATTTATGCGGGCGTTACGGCCGGCATAGAGCGCGCAGTGACCATCATGATGCCGCTGATGTTTTCACTCCTCGTGGGTTTAAGCATCTACAACTACTTCGCGGGCGGTTTTATAGAGACGCTCGAGTGGTTGTTCACACCAGATTTCAGCAAGGTGAGCGGCGCCACCTTTCTTGCGGCAGTTGGACAGGCCTTCTTCTCGATCGGTGTCGGGATGGGAGGGATGATGACCTATGGCGCCTATTTGCCAAGAGATTTTTCCATTGCAAGGGGCGCCGGTACGATTGTGTTAGCGGATACGCTCATCGCGCTGTTGGCGGGCTTCGTGGTGTTCCCGGCGGTATTCCATTTCGGCCTCGATATGGCGAGCGGTCCGGGTTTGATTTTTCAAACGCTTCCGGTCGCTTTTTCCCAGATGCCAGGCGGCGCGGTTTTCTCAGTGCTGTTTTTCACCATGCTGGCGGTGGCGGGTGTGACGTCGATGGTGGGGCTACTCGAGAGTGTGACCAGTTGGACGAAAGAACGCCTCAATACCTCGCGTGAGCGCAGCACCATCTTGGTTGTTGGTTCCGTCACCCTGCTGAGCGTGATATCGGTCCTCAGCTATAACGTCTGGGAGGAGTACCGTTTACTGGGTATGAACTTCAACGAGTTTACAGAAGCGCTGTATGACAAACTGTTCCTCCCGATGGCGGGCCTTCTGGTCGCACTGTTTACCGGCTGGTACATGCATCGTGATTTCAGTGCGGAGGAACTCCGTGACGATGCGCGTTGGTTCGGCCTGTGGCGGATGCTGACGAGATTTGTTGTCGTGCCAGCGGTGGCGGTGATTCTGATCACCGGTTTGGTGTAAGCACATGTTGATGACCGTTACGGACTGGCTGTGGTCCTACGTCCTGATCGGCGCCTTGTTGATCGTCGGTGTGCGTTTCACTTTGGGTTCTCGTGGCGTGCAGCTTCGATTATTTCGCCGCACCTTTGCCGTACTGAGCAATATTGACTGGCGAGGTTCCGAGCGAGGTATTTCGAGTTTTCAGGCCCTCGCTGTCAGTGTTGCTGGACGGGTAGGTGGCGGCAACATCGCTGGTGTCGCCGTGGCGATCACGCTGGGTGGACCCGGGGCGTTGTTCTGGATGTGGCTGATCGCACTATTGGGTATGGCCACCAGCTTGTTCGAGTGCGCGCTGGCTCAGTTGTACAAACAACGCAACGGTAACGAGACTTTCCGCGGCGGGCCCGCCTATGTGATGCATCATGGGCTTGGATGGCGAGTGCTACCCGTGATTTACAGCCTGTTGTTGCTAGTGACGATTGGATTTGGTTTCAACGCCGTACAGAGTTTTGTTTTGACGGCGTCAATCCAGTCGGCATTTGATATTCCGCCCGCCATCAGCGGTGCGGTGATCACGGTCGTGATGGCGGTGATCTTGTTCGGAGGTATCCGTCGGCTCGCGCTGGTCAGCGAGATCGTCGTGCCGGCGATGGTAGTAGGATATCTGGCCTTGGCGGTGCTGGTGCTGGCGCTGAACGTGACGGAGATTCCGCAGGCGCTCTGGCTCATATTGTCTTCCGCTTTTGGCCTAGAGCAGGCCGTTGGGGGAGGCGTGGCCGCGGCGATCGCTCAGGGAGCGAGACGCGGTCTGTTCTCAAACGAGGCCGGGCTTGGGACCGTACCCAACGTAGCCGCGGCCGCCGACGTTCCGCATCCCATGACGCAGGGCTTGGTGCAATCGTTGAGCGTTTTCATAGATACGATTGTGCTGTGCACGGCGACTGCGCTGATTATTTTGATGTCCTCGGTCTACGACGGCGGCGGACAAGGTGTGCAGGGCGTGGTGTTGACGCAAATGGCGGTGGCAGAGCATCTGGGGACCATTGGTGAGCCTCTGGTAAGCATTGCGCTGGTGCTGTTTGCAACGACCACCATCGCTTACAACTGCTTTCTCGGCGAAAACAGTATTGCCTATTTTGATCGTCTGGGCCGAGGCGCGGTGCTGTGTTTCAGAGCGAGCGTTCTCGTCATGATTGCGTGGGCATCCATTCAGGACCTGGGTACGGTCTTTGGGTTTGCTGATTTGACGATGGCGCTGCTGGCCTTGACCAATCTACTCGCGTTGTGGGCGCTGTACCCGGTAGCCATGTCGTTACTCACGCACTTCGAAGGGCAGCTTGATGCGGGGATCAGTCCCCGGTTCAGTCGGGATCAGCTTCCAGAGGAGGCACTGGATGCAGAGAGCTGGCCAGAGCGGTTAACTGACTGAAAAGAGCGCTCTGATCGGCGTTACTGGACCTCCGAGAGCTCAACGCTGAAGCGCTTTTCTAAACCTTCCCTCGTGGTCACGATGTCGATGGTGTCACCAACGCGATGTTTTTCCATGGCGCTGAGGAACTCGTCGTTGTTAGCGACGCGTTCGCCCTCAATTTCGGTAATCACGTCACCTAAAATAATCTCACCCCGCGAGCCGCGCCGTGCGCCGACCATGCCGGCATTTTCAGCCGGGAAGCCTCGGTAAGTTCTGACAATCGGCACACCCTCTACGCGATAGCGGCGCAACCATCGGTCTGAAGCGAGCTCCACACCCAGCACCGGGCGCATGATTTTTCCGAAGGCAATGAGTTGCGGTACCACCTCCGACACGGTGTTCACGGGAATAGCAAAGCCAATACCGGCGCTGCCGCCGCTGGGAGAGTAAATTGCGGTGTTGACGCCTACCAGCTGGCCCATGGAATTCAGCAGAGGCCCGCCAGAATTGCCGGGATTAATCGCGGCGTCGGTTTGAATCACCCCGCGGATGGCACGGTTACTGGGCGATTGAATTTCTCGATCCAGTGCGCTGACAACCCCCACCGTCAGGGTGGTGTCGAGGCCGAAGGGATTGCCAATCGCCATGACCTTGCGGCCGACGGAGAGCTCTGAAGAATCACCAATGGGCAGCTCCGCCAGTCCAGCTGGCGGGTCAATCATGCGCAATACGGCGAGGTCACGTTCGGGCGCGAGACCCACCACCTCGGCCTGAAAAGATGTCTCATCTGCCAGTGTGATGGCCAGCCTATCAGCGCCTGCAACCACGTGATAGTTAGTGACGACCAGACCCGCTTTCGCGTCCCAAATAAATCCGGAGCCCGCTCCTCGGGGAATTTCAGTGATGTTCCGCGTAAAGCGCTGCCGCCGCAATTCACTCGAGGTGACAAACACCACGGCGGGACTCGCGCGCTGGAACACTTCCGTTGTGTTGGCCTCGTCATTCGTCGAAAAGCTCAGGTAATCCGGTTGCGAGTCGGCTGCGAGGGCGAAGCTGGCCCCCCAGGCTAGCAACAGGCCAGCAAGGCACTGCGCTGGTCTCAGTCGCCACATCATGCGCGTTGCAGCGCCAATATACGGTCGTCCAGCGGTGGGTGGGACCGAAGCAACGCGGCTAGATTGCCGGCTTTGCCCGGGCGAATACCAAAAGCAGTCAGCTCTCCGGGCAGATCCTCCGGCAAGCCTTGTTCCGCTTTCAGGCGTTGCAGCGCGGCGATCATGTCTGCGCTACCTGCCAACTGCGCGCCGGCGGCATCCGCGCGATATTCGCGGTAACGCGAGAACCACATCACAATCATGCTGGCGAGGATCCCCAGCACGATTTCCGCGACGATCGTGACGATGTAGTACCCGATACCGTATCCGCGCTCCGTTTTGAACACGACTCTGTCCACCGTGTGGCCGATGATTCGGGCGAAAAACATGACAAAGGTATTCACCACGCCTTGAATGAGGGACAAGGTAATCATGTCGCCGTTCGCGACGTGTCCAATTTCGTGCGCCAAAACCGCCCGCACCTCGCGCTCATCGAAGCGTCTAAGCAATCCGGTGCTGACTGCCACGAGGGCATTGTTGCGATTCCATCCTGTTGCGAAGGCATTGGCTGAATCCGAGGGGAAAACGCCCACCTCAGGCATGCCAATTCCAGCATCGTTCGCCAAGGATGCGACGGTGGTCAGCAACCATTCTTCATCCTTGTTCTGGGGGGACTCAATGATCCGCGTGCCCGTCCCGCGCTTGGCCATGAATTTCGAAAGCAGCAGCGATATCAGAGAGCCGCTCATGCCGAAAAGACCGCAAAAAACCAGCAAACTGCTTAGGTTCAGATCGACGCCATTATTGGTGAGGATCCCTTCCAGACCCAGCAGGTTGAAGATGATACTGACCAACACCAGTACGGCGAGGTTCGTCGCCAGAAATAGAAGGATTCTCATGTTTGCTGCTCCGCGCGTATGTCGCTGTGTCAGATTTAATGGGGGTCGGTAGAGGGCGTTTCAAGGGAACTGTCGGGTTCCCCGGAGTCCTCTTCGGGTACAACGGGAACCGGATGCTCACTGACGATCAGGTTCTTGGGTTGTCCGGATTCGGCTTCGGCCTCAAGTACTTCCCCCCGGAGATCGGTATCCTTGGAGCCCAGCTCAAATAGTGTATTGACTGCCTCGTCACGATACTCCCAACAGGCAACCAGGCTGGCTCGGCTACCCGATACCCAGGCACCGGATTTGCCCCAGTAGTGTCCGAGCTGGTTAAGAATGACGAAGGTGCCGCTCATTGCCTGTGGTGCTCCCTGTTGAATGCCTGCCGATTAGCTAGAAATAACGGCTTGTCGCGAGTTATTGAGACCACTTAGTCGAGTAAAAAATCCTTGGCCTCGTTAATTTTTGCTGCCAAGTAGTCACTGCCGCCTCGATCCGGATGCACTTTTTGAATTAGCGCTCGGTGGGCCGCCACGATGTCGTCCTGCGTCGCGCCCTCTTGAAGTCCCAGTAGCGACAGGGCCTCCGCGCGGGTCAGCCCCGTCGGGCTCTGCCCAGTGTGGGCATCGCCCTGTTCATGAGTACCCGCATCGTCGGGGAAGCGTTGCTCGAGGTAACTGACCAGTAGTTGTGCTGAGTCCGCGTCCTCTCGCTGGCAAAAGGCCAGTAGCTCGTCGAGTTGCTGGCGATCCAGCTCTTCCAGCAGCCAATCTTCGAAAGGGCCTTCTAGCACCACGCCGCTCAGATCGCCGCTGTCATGGTCGAGCGTCATCTTCAGTAGGCGCGACGACACTTCAGATTGTTTGCTGCCGTTCTGGGCTTGACCGCGCAGGCTGCCGAGCATGGGCAGGAGACGGATGAGCAGCGGTAGCATTTGTCTGGCAACGACCAATAGACCGGTGATGGCGGCACCGAGCCAATGCATTTTCCCCATTAATGTCAGAATGATCACACCGACTACGGCAGCGCCCAGAATAATCTGTAAATAAGCGGCGCGACGTTTGTGTGGTGGTTGGCGCTGCGCTCGCCTGATCAGCACGATCAGTGTCACCGCAATGGCAAGCAAAAGGATGATTCTCGGCACTAGGGGATTGCCTCCCGGCGAACGTGGCGGTTGCCGCCATGATATCGCTTTTGAATGTGGATCACGGCGATCTTTTTAGCTGCTCCAACAGCAGCGTGTCCTCTGGCGTACGGCTTTTTTGCAATGCCGTGATGCCTCCTCGCGCAAATCGTGCGACCGCTGCCAGTAACCCGCGCAGGCGTCTTGCGCTATCGATGTCAAACGGAATGGTGGCGCCACCGCTTAGTTTCGCCATGTTCTTAAAAGTGACATGCGCCCGCTCGTCACGACCCTCCTGAAAGATGAATAGAGGTAGTTTGCGCAGCCCACATTGACCTGCCAGCGACAGCAGCTCATCCTCGGGCTCCTCACACGCATCGCCCACAAACACCAGGGCTCTGACCGGTTGGTTGATAGAGCCTGCGCCCAATGCGTGAGTCAGGAGTCGGCCGATCTGTGTGATACCTGCAGTGCAGGTGACGCCGCTCATCTGATCGAGTAGCGCGGCGGGAGCGCTGACCCAATCGGAGGCGCGAAACTCGCCCACACCCCGGTAATAGCAGAGTTGCACTAAGAGGGCCGTTTCCGATGCCGCCGCATCAAAGAGTGCGCCGTGCAGTGCACGTGCCTGCTGCCAGGTAGGCCCGCGACTCGCGGTCGCATCGAGTGCAAAGATGAGTCTGGCCTGCCGCCGCGTAACCGTTTGTATGGCTCGCGTTTTCTGCAGGAATGCAGCAACGTCCCCTGCGCGGGGATGATCAAGATCCTTGGTGATTGTCGGGCCTAGGAGGCGCGCGGTGCGAGCAGGCCACGATCACGCAACTCGCGTAAGTAGTGTCGTCTGCTGGCGAGTTCCAATACGACGGCGTTCAGGGCATCCTGGTCCAGTGTGGAGCGGCCGTTGTCGCGATCGCTCACGACCAGTTCCATGAGTTTGCGGCTTGAAAAGTCGCCTGCGTTAAAATTTTCACGTTTTTTCTGGGTCATTTTCTTCTCCCCCCGCCACCTGCACCTGCAGGTTTTCCTCTCGGGCGATTGGCCTATGGCAACCTCATATCCCGGGCGGTGTTTACTGTCGGTTATCAAAATAGCCGGTTATTATTACAAAAAGGTGAACCAAACGCCACAGGTGGCGTTAAGAGGTCAGAATGAGTTGGATGGATTTGCTAAAAGCACCAGCGATGCCCGATGCAGCGAGCGCGCTGCCCGGTCGTGATGATGCGATGCCCGTGCCGGCTGTGCATGTTGTGTTGGGCACGCCGATGCAGCCTCCTTTTCCCGAGCACTGCGAGCAGGCGTTATTTGGGATGGGGTGCTTCTGGGGCATCGAACGCTTGTTTTGGCAGCTAAACGGGATTTTTACCACCGCTGTGGGTTATGCTTCTGGCCTGACTCCGAATCCTACCTATCAGGAGGTCTGCACGGGTCAGACCGGTCACAACGAAGTCGTCCAAGTGATCTATGACCCTGCTGTGACGGGTTATGAGTCGCTGCTTACTGCTTTTTGGGAAAATCACGATCCCACTCAAGGTATGCGGCAGGGCAATGATCGCGGCACGCAATATCGCTCAGGAATTTATTATTTCACCGAGGCGCAGAAAGCTGTGGCTGAAAACAGTCTGAGGGTGTTTCAAGAGCGTTTGTTGGCCGCTGGGTTCGGCGAGATCACCACCGAAATTCTACCAGCGCCCACTTTTTACTTTGCCGAGGAGTATCACCAGCAGTATCTGCACAAAAACCCGGCGGGTTACTGTGGCATGGGTGGCACCGGAGTGGCCTGCGCGATCGGGACGGGGGCCTAGCCTGCTCGCACCATGGTTTGGCTGAGGGCCGCTGTGACGGCGGTATCGACACTCAGGATTCGCGCGCCAATGTGCACGGGCAGGGCGCCCTGCGCCTGCGCGAGTTCAAACTCAAACGGCACAAAGCCGCCCTCTGGGCCCAGCATTACGATGCCACCGTTGGCTTGATCTGCAAGACTGTGAGCCGCCCCTGGGTGTGCGATCCAGCAACCGCGGTTGCGCATCAGGTCGGGTAGCTGATCTTCAACGAAGGGGCGGAACAGTGGATGCAGGTGAACGCTCGGTAGCCTGGTGTCAGCGGATCGCTCGAGTCCTGCTCGGAGCGCCGCATCGATTCGCTCGGGTTCCAGTAATGGACTCTGCCAATAGCTTTTCTCCACGCGGGCACTGTTGACCAAGTGCAGCGTGCTGACCCCCATTTCCGCTACCGTACGCAGCACCCGGCGTAACATCTTGGGCCGGGGGAGTGACAGTACAATATCGTTGGGATGGCGGGGTGGCGGAGCCTGATCCAGCGTGACGCGCAGGCGCGCACCATGATTATCAATGCTCGTGACCTCGCCTGCGCCCACATCGCCATTGAGCATCCCCACCTTCACCGTTGCACCGATATCAGTCTTCAGAATGTCCCGTAGATGGATATAGCGGCGATCGTTTAGCGCGACCTGATCGTGGCTCAGCCAGTCGGCTTGTTCCAGCAGGATAATATTCATGCTTCTTGGAGTGTCACGACACCCAGAGGTCGTAATCGTCGGCGCCCGTGATCTCAGCTTCTACCCAATCTCCGGGCTGAAACTCCGTCACCCCCGGCAGGTGAACGACGCCGTCGATTTCCGGTGCATCAGCGGACGTGCGCCCGATGGATCCAGTGTCCGAGACGGAGTCGATCAGCAGTGTCTGAGTGGTTCCCACTTTTTGTTGCAGCTTTTTGGCGCTAATTGACTGTTGTAGAGCCATGAACGCTTCCCATCGGCTCTGCTTGACGTCCTCGGGCACCGGGTCAGGTAATTGATTGGCGGCCGCTCCCTTCACCGGGGAGTATTGGAAACACCCGACGCGATCCAGTTGAGCTGCCTCTATGAAGCGCAGCAGTTCATCAAACTCGGCGTCTGTCTCGCCAGGAAAGCCCACGATAAAAGTAGAGCGAATCGAAAGGTCGGGGCAGAGATCTCGCCAGCGCGCAATGCGGTCCAATGTTTTTTCCGAGGCCGCTGGACGTTTCATGCGCTGCAGTACCGTTGGCGCGCCGTGCTGTAAGGGCATGTCAATGTAGGGCAGGATTTTTCCGGCAGCCATCATCGGAATAATGCTGTCGACGTGCGGATAGGGGTAAACATAGTGAAAGCGGATCCAGATCCCGAGTTCCGGTAAGGCCGAAGCGAGGGTTTCCAAGTTCGTTTTGAGGGGCCGCCCCTTCCAGAAGTCAGTTTGATATTTCAAGTCGACGCCATAAGCGCTGGTATCCTGTGACACGATCAGTAGTTCGCGGACGCCAGCACGGGCCAAGCCTTCAGCCTCGTCCATGACTGATCCAATCGGTCGGCTGATCAGATCGCCGCGGATACTCGGAATGATGCAGAACCGGCAGCGATGATTGCAGCCTTCACTGATTTTCAAATAGGCATAGTGTCTTGGTGTGAGTTTCACACCTTGTGCCGGGATCAGGTCGATCAATGGATCGGGCTGATGCCGCTGGGGTAGTACCTCGCGAACCGTACCAAGCACCTCTTCGTAAGCCGCCGGACCGCTAATACCCAGTACTTTGGGATGTCTGGCGCGGATGGACTCCGCGTCGTCCCCGCGCCCCATGCAGCCCGTCACCAACACCTTGCCGTTTTCCCTGATGGCCTCTCCGATGGCCTCCAGGCTTTCTTCTTTGGCGGCGTCAATAAAGCCGCAGGTGTTGACGATCACCACCCCCGCATCTTCGTAGTGGGGGGTAATGTCGTATCCCTCGATGCGAAGCTGGGTGAGTATGCGTTCCGAATCCACCAGCGCCTTGGGGCATCCCAGGGAGATAAATCCTACTTTTTCTCCGCCGCCGGCCTTCACTGGGTCTGTTGTTGTCATGGTGTCAGGCCTTGAGTGCGCTATCGCGACTATGAGTGCGGATACGTAACTCGTCTCGCAGGTAACCCAGAAGCTCCAACGTTTCCTCGCGATTCAAAAACTCACCGACGCGGGTCTCTGACATTCTGTCATGCACGGACAGTGCGGGGCCTTGCCAGTGATGAGGCTCAGGCACCACCCTCAGCGCGGACTGATCCCGCGTGAAGTGCCAGGTTCGCTTCGGTACGAAATATCCCTTGTCTACGGTGATCACATCGTCACCCACCCGAATGACGTGACGATATTCCAGCTTCCAATTCACCCAATACAGGGCACCGCCCAGTGCCGCCAGCTCAATGCCTGCGAGGGGGAGGATGGGCCAGGCGCCAGCGAGGGCAAAGCCCACACCCGCGCCCAGTGAGGGTATAGCGAGGGCGGCCAATAGCCAGAGATTGTGGCGCCATGTCGAGGAGTGATTCGGCTTGGCGACGATCACTTTTTCGCCGTTTAAATGATCCAGCGATACCAAACTGCTCTCCAAAAGCGGGCCAGGGCATATCACTCAGCGCAGGTGTGTCTTAATAGACGTAGCCAGTGACGCGGACCGCCATAGTAATGCATCTCGATGCTCCCTCGAAATGCGTTGCTACTCGCGGCTGAACGCCTCGGGGATAGCTGAGTATCCCCGTAACCACTCTTCAGATCGTGGATGTTGGAAACGGATACGTGTGGCATGGAGCAATAATCTGGGCGCAGCCTGCAGTGCGGCCTCTGGCGCGTAAAAGTCGCAGCCCAGGATGGGGTGACCGATCTCGCGCATGTGGATGCGCAGTTGATGTGATCGACCGGTGATGGGCGTGAGCTCCATCAAAGTGCTGTCGGACTCGCGGCTCAGCACGCGCCAGCGGGTCAGCGCGGTTTTGCCGTTTTCGTGACAGACCTTTTGCAGCGGTCTATTGGGCCAGTCTGCGATCAAGGGCAAATCCACCTCACCCCGATCTCGCTCGACGATACCCGCCACTCTGGCTATGTAGGTTTTATCGATGCGTCTTTCCTGAAACTGGCGCGCCAATGTGGAGAGTGCTTCCCTGTGGCGGGGTACCACCATGATGCCCGATGTGTCGAGATCCAGGCGGTGAACCGCACCCACGCCGGGGTAACGATGACTCAGGCGCGATAACAGGCAGTCATGGTTCAGCGGATGTCGTCCGGGGACGCTGAGCAACAAGGTGGGTTTGTCTATGACCAGGAGATCCGGATCGCGGTAGAGCAGACGAATGGGTTCCCGAGTATGGGGAACCATATAGGGCGGCTGTTCGTCGATCGAGGCGGTCAAGTTCAGTTGAGAGAGGCGTCAGGGCGTGCGCCCAATGCATTCACATAGCGCTGGATTGTCGCGGGTATACCCATCCGCAGTGCGTCAATGGTAAAGGCGTGCCCAATCGATACTTCCAACAGTTCTGGGATGTCGAAATCCAGCAGATTTTTCAGGTTGAGATCATGCCCGGCATTGATACCAAGTTGTTGCTCGGTGGCGACTCTGGCGGCGCTCTGAAAAGTAGCCAGCACCGCGGCATGCTCACCTCGGGCGTGAGCCTCTGCATAGGTTTCGGTGTAGAGCTCGATTCGGTCAGCACCCAACGAGGGGATGAGTGCGATCTGTTCGGGCACCGGATCCATGAAAAGGCTCACCCTGCAGCCCCAGTCCTTGAGCTGCTGCACGATGGGCAGCAGTCGCTCGCCTTCCTTTTCGATGTCAAAGCCATGGTCTGAGGTCAGTTGATCATCGCTGTCTGGCACCAGTGTGACCTGTGCCGGCCGGACTCGCTCCACCAGTGCCATAAAGCCCGGGTAGTCGCTCACGCCTGATCGAGCAGAGGGTTGCGGTTCTGCGAAGGGATTGCCCTCGAGATTCAACTCAACTGCAGAGCCATTAGCTAATGTGGGCCATGACATCTCACCCAGCCGCACGCAATCATCGGCGCGAATGTGTCGCTGGTCCGGGCGCGGATGGACGGTGATACCGTGCGCGCCAGCTTCGATGACGGCGGTCGCAAATTCGCAGGGGTCTGGATGTCGTGTGTCGCGAGAATTTCGGATCAGCGCAATCTTATTTAGATTAATGCTCAGCTTTGTCACGGAGATAGCCGGCTCACCGATAAAATCACCACGGGTTTAACGGGCACATCCTGAAACACAGATGGCCCACGAGGAGTCATAGCCTGCGCTGGTCCCGTATCGGAGAGCGCGATGATATCGACCACTTGCATGCCCTCTGTCACCTCGCCGAAAACAGTGTAGCCGTCTTTCCCGGGTGACCAGTCGAGGCGCAGATTGCTACGTTGGTTGATGAAAAATTGTGCGGCTGCCGAATCGGGGTCACTGGTACGGGCCATTGCCAACGTGCCTCGCGTATTGTGCAACTTGTTACGTGACTCATTCACGATGGGTTCGTGGGTCGGCTTCTCGTCGAGCTCTGCAGTGAATCCGCCGCCCTGAATCATAAAGTTCGGAATGACGCGGTGGAAGACGGTACCGTCGAAGTGGCCTTCATCGACGTAGCGCAGGAAATTCTCGACCGTTAAAGGCGATTTGTCGGCGAATAGTTCGATCGTAATGTCGCCATCAGTGGTTTTCATCAGCACGACGGGGTTGGCTTCGTCGGCCTTTGCCAGATTGCCCATTACTGCCATGCAGATTAGCAGCATTCCCGCAAAGGTCTCGCGGCAACTTTTTTGCACTGCACTAGCGTCGTTTTCTATGATCATGACCATCCATCCTGTCGGTTTTTCCTGGGCCATAGTCTAGGAGTGACTACAGCTAATATGACGCCGAGGAGCACTGCTAGCGCCCCGTCCAGCATCTGATTATTTGCGATACGCTCTCGAAGCCTCACATTCTCCAAGCGAAGCAGGTCCGCATCTGACCTCTCTGTCTCCAGTTCTGCCACCAGCTGCTGATTTAGCGAGTCAAGATCCAGCGCGGCGGCGGATACGCGTTTGATCTCCGTCAATTCGGTCCGAGTGGCTTCTAGTGTTGCCTCAAGCTGCGTGATTGTCTCGTCTGCCTCAGTGGCTTCCGAGGAGCTGAGATTGAGCTGGCTAACGACGCGATCGCGTTCGCTTCGCACCCGCTCAAGCTCCCGATTCAAGTCGTTGATCAGCAAGCCGGCGGGAGGATCTGTTTGCAGGTGCTGCGAGAGTACCCAGCCGCGAGTGCCGCCCCGCGTCTCGACTTCCGTCCATTCGCCATCCTCACTGACGGTAAATGCCAGTAGCGAAGTACCCGATGGCAAGCCTGGGTTGACGATGCGGTACTCCGATCCCGCACCGCTCCGCACAGGAACCAGCACCCTGTCGCTGATGTATTGGGTTTCCTGTGCAATGGTAGCGACGGAAAACAATACCGCTGCCAGCAGTAGGGCCAATCGTTGCGGCAGTCGGCATGGCCGTGCGCGATCCGCGCTGGGACCCTTTGCGTCCTCTCTTTGGTCTAACATCATGGAGAGTCCTCCGCGGGCTCATTGCTGACGGCGTCCTGATCTTTGAGGTGCGGCGCGACGATGGCGATGGTGAATAACATCAATAGCAACGTAAAGCCGATACTGGAATAGAGTTTATACGTTACCCAGAAAGATTCCTCATACTGATAGGCCACTACCAGGTTGAGTGCTCCGACCAGCGTAAAGTTGCCTATCCAGAGCGCACTTAAACGCGTCCAGATTCTCGACGGCAGGGAAAGTTGTCCTCCAAATAGCCTCTGCAGCACCGTGCGTTGCCCAATGAAGTGAGATCCCAGAAACACGAGTGCCAGCACCCAGTTAAAAACGGTCGGTTTCCATTGGATAAAACGCTGGTCGCGCAGAATCAGGGTTGCCGCACCAAAGATCAGGATTGCGGCGGCCATCCACATGAGGCGTCGCTCGTTTTTCTTTTCCCACAGCGACGCAAGCACCCAGGTCACCACACTGCTGATCATCAGAACCGCCGTCGCGCTGAAGATGCCGTCGAAAGTATGCGACCAGCTGCCAAGCGATATCACCTCACCGTCCATCTGGTAGGCGGTGAAAAACAACACCAGCGGCAAAAATTCGAGTAGTTGTTTCATCTGCGGTTCCGATTACCGATTGCAGTGCTCGCCATCTCATCGACTATGGTAGACAATCCCACGTGATCCCCCAGCAAGAGCATCACGGTACTGGCCCCGGGCGCAGTGTAGAGACCCTCGTGATTGACTTCCACACACATAGTTCCGCTTCTGACGGCGCGATCAGTCCGGAAGACTTGATAGCCCGTGTAGCGCGTGAGGGTATTCAACACTTTGCGCTCACCGACCATGACACGATCAACGGCTACCTTGCCGTCAGGGACCAGGTGCCGCCGGGATTGACTTTGGTCAGTGGTGTGGAGCTGTCTTGTCAGTGGGCCCGCATGGGCATTCACATCGTGGGTTTGGGATTTGACCCAGAAGCTGAAAATTTTGTGCGGCATCTCGGAGAGCTGGACGCGGCGCGCCTGGACAGAGCAGAACAGATCGCTGAACGCCTTGCCAAATCGGGTATGCCCGGGGCGCTGGCCGGCGCGCAATCAGTTGCCCGCGGCGCGCAAATTGGCCGACCACATTTTGCCCGTTGGATGGTATTGGCGGGATATGTGGACAGCGAGGAGATGGCTTTTAAGCGATTCCTTGGCCGCGGTAAGCCAGGCGATATCTCGGTGCTATGGCCCTCGCTTGAGGTGACTGTGCGCGCCATTAAAGACGCGGGGGGAGTGGCTGTATTGGCACATCCTCTGGACTACAAAATGACTGCGACCAAGCTGCGCGCGCTGGTGGCCGCTTTTGCTGAGGCGGGTGGCGACGCGGTGGAACTCATTAACGGCAAACCGAAACCCGGGGACATAGCCATTCTGTGGCGGCTTGCCGACGCGCACCACCTGGGTGTATCGGTGGGGTCCGACTTTCACCGGGATACACCGTATGGAGCGGCGCTCGGTGTGAACACCGCGGAGATCCCTCCGGGCCGGGGCGTCTGGGAGCGTTTGTGAGCCAGTTTTTCGCGATTCATCCAGAGACGCCACAGGCGCGATTGATTCAGCAAGCTGTGAGCATCATTCAAGGTGGTGGCGTGATTGTTTATCCCACCGATTCTGCCTATGCGTTGGGTTGCCAGTTGGGCGATAAAAAAGCGATGGAACGCATCCGGCGGATCCGCTCCTTGCAGGAAAACCACAATTTTACGCTGGTGTGCCGGGATCTCTCGGAGCTGGGCACATACGCCCATGTAGACAACACAACTTATCGACTCCTCAGGCATGCCACGCCCGGACCTTACACCTTTGTGCTGGGGGCGACGCGTGAAGTGCCTCGTCGATTGATTCAACCGAAGCGAAAGACCATTGGCTTACGCGTGCCGGATCACCCTATCCCTCAGGCATTGCTTCACGCACTCAATGAGCCCCTTATAAGCGCGACGCTAATCATGCCGGGGGATGATTACCCGATGACCGATCCCTATGATATTCGCGACTCCCTGGAGCACGAGGTGGACCTTGTCATTGACGGCGGTTTTTGTGGTTTGAAGGCGACCAGCGTCGTCGATTTGACCGGAGCGACGCCTGTTGTTCTGAGGGCGGGCGTCGGTGATGTCAGCGACTTTGAGATAGCCTGAGGGTATACTCCACCAGTGATTGAAAACGAAGTAAAAGTCCCCCAGCCAGACGTCCCCGACGACACCCCTCCGGCAGATTCTCCGCCGCCGCTCAGGCCAGACCAGGGAGAAATGCCGTTCGCGATGGTGCGAGGCGAAGCGGTCACTGAGCTTCCCAAGGATCTGTACATACCACCGCAGGCGCTCGAGGTTTTTCTCGATGCCTTCGAGGGTCCCTTGGATTTGTTGCTGTATCTGATTCGTCGGCAGAACCTCGACATCCTCGACATTGATGTCGCGCAAATCACGGAGCAGTACATGCGCTACGTGGAGCTGATGGATGCCATGCAGTTTGAGCTTGCTGCAGAGTATCTGCTGATGGCTGCGATGCTCGCCGAGATCAAGTCGCGCATGCTCCTGCCGCGAGCGGGCGAAAATGAAGAGGATGAGGAAGATCCGCGCGCGAACCTGGTGCGTCGATTGCAAGAGTATGAGCGATTCAAAAAGGCCGCCGAGGATCTAGAAGCCATGCCTCGGTTGGAACGCGAACTGTGGCAGGCATCCGCGGCACCACCCGATCTGCACTTGGAAAGACCGCTGCCCGATGTCGATATGCGCGAAGTGCTGTTGGCGCTGGGAGAAGTGCTGCGCCGATCTGAGATGTACGCAAGCCATCAGATTCAGATGGAGTCACTGTCCACCCGTGAGCGGATGTCTCAGGTACTGGAGACGCTGAGAAACGGCAGCTTTGTACCGTTTGTCACCCTGTTCACCCCCGAAGAGGGGCGATTGGGTGTGGTGGTGACCTTCTTGGCGCTGATGGAGCTCTTGAAGGAATCGCTTATTGAGATCGTACAAACTGAGGGCTTTGGCCCGATCCACGTCAAAGCAAAATCGGAGTGACCATGGAAACCGAACTAGTACAGATCTTGGAGGGCGCGCTGCTGGCAGCAGGGGAGCCTCTGTCTGTGCAACGCATGACGCTGCTATTTGAGGAAAACGAACGGCCCTCGAAAGACGAGATCAAAGCGGCAATCATATCGGTCGAAGAGCGCTGCGAAGGCAGGGGCTATGAGTTGGTGCACGTGGCGTCTGGCTATCGCTTTCAGGTGCGACAGGACCTCGCGCAGTGGGTGGGTCGGCTTTGGCAAGAGCGCCCTGCGCGCTACTCGCGTGCGCTCATGGAAACCCTGTCATTGATTGCCTACCGGCAACCTATCACCAGGGGTGAGATCGAGGAGATTCGTGGCGTTGCAGTCAGCACCAACATTATTAAAACCCTGTTGGAGCGGGAATGGGTGAGAGTGGTTGGTCACCGTGATGTCCCCGGGCGCCCTGCGATGTACGCCACCACCAGGCAGTTTCTAGATTACTTCAATCTGAAGTCGCTCGACCAATTACCGCCACTCGCCGAGATCAAGGAGCTCGACAATTTATCCGGTGAGTTGGGTTTAGAAACCCCGCAACCAGGTGGCGACGCGCCGGACGACACCGCCACCGATGGCGGTGATACAGAGCGCGGCGCGGATAGCGTCGATGACGAGGGCTCAGCGTCTGTCGCTGAGTCCGGAGATGAAGACTCCATAGAACAGCGAGCCGACGATGGTGAAGAAAGCAACACGGTCGGCTGACAGTGACGTCGAGGTCGAAGACAAAGGCCAAAAACTGCAAAAGGTGCTGGCCAACTTAGGCTGGGGATCCCGCCGCAAGATGGAAGGCTGGATTGACGAGGGACGGGTAACGCTGGACGGCATTGTGGCCCGCCTCGGAGATCGCGTGCGGTCAGGGCAATCCATTAAGCTTGATGGCAAGCCGATTGAGTGGGAAGAGGCCGAGCAAGTTCGTGTTCTGCTTTACCACAAGCCCGTCCGCGAGGTGTGCTCAAGGAGCGATCCCGAGAACCGCAAGACGGTGTTTGAGAGCCTTCCGAAGCTGAAACAGGGCCGCTGGATTTCTGTCGGGCGGCTTGATTTCAATACCTCGGGTGTCCTGTTGTTCACCACCGATGGTGCTCTTGCTAACGCATTGATGCATCCCTCCAACTCAGTCGAACGTGAGTATCTGGTGCGGGTAATGGGGCGCGTTGACGACGCCATGCTCGAGCGCTTGCAGTTGGGGGTGGAATTGGACGACGGGCCCGCCCGGTTCTCCGATATCCAAGAGGGCGGGGGCGACGGCATCAACCGATTTTTTTACGTGGTGTTGATGGAAGGGCGTAACCGTGAGGTACGCAGGCTCTGGGAGTCACAGGGATGCACAGTGTCGCGCCTCAAGCGGGTGCGCTACGGTGAAGTTTTCTTGCCGTCAAAGTTGAAGAAAGGCCAGTGGCTGGAGTTGCCCCAACGCGACGTGGACGTGGTCTACCAAATGGCGGGGCTACCCGGTCGTGACACCGCGCCGCTGTCGAAAAAAGATCAGGAACGGCGCGAGCGTTTTGCGAGGAAGGGGCAGCGCGCAGCGGGTCGACGCAACCGGCGGTCCGGCTGACTAACCTTGGGCGCTGAGCGCCTGGCCATGCAGATGCCGGCTGGCATCGCTCATGAGATAAACCCAATGATGGCTCAGCGCTTCAGGCTTCGGGTTGCTGTATGGCGCCTCTCCCGGATACGCCGCGCGCCGCATCTTGGTATTGACGGCTCCCGGGTTCAAACTGTTAACGCGAATGCGGCTGGTCGCTCCCAGTTCATCTGCCAAGACTTGCATGAACCCCTCGGTTGCAAATTTGGATACGGCATAGGCTCCCCAGTACGCTTTTCCTTTGCGACCGACACCGGAACTGGTCAACACAACTGACGCACTGGGCGCCGCCTCTAGCCGCGGCATGAGCGAGCGCGTCAACAGGAACTGGGCGTTCAGATTGACCTGAATGACTTCGTTCCAGCTGTGTGGGGAGGTTTGCGCCAATGCCCGGCGCTCGCCGAGCACGCTGGCATTGTGGATAAGCCCATCCAGCTGGGTGTCAGCCGCTTCGAGCTCGTCGCGCAAGGTGTCATATATCGTCGGTTCCTGAACGTTCAGATCCAGTGGCACGATGCCCGGCGTGTTGCCCGACAGAGTCGCAATCTCATCGTACAGTGCTTCCAACGCCGCATCGTCCCGACCTTGGAGTAGCACTTCCGCGCCGGCGGCCGCGCAGGCCAATGAGACGGCACGACCGATCCCCCCAGTGGCTCCTGTCACCAGGATCGTCTTCCCAGCAAGCTCATCGGAGGCGGGCATCCAATTGTCAGGTGCGATTGTCATTGAATGCGCTCCTCGATCAGTGCCGCGAGTGCCTCACTGCTATCAACTGTGTCGTCAGCTTGCCAATCTGCGGCAGATTCACCCTGAGCCAAATAGCCGTAGGCCGCCGCCACCGTGTGGCATCCCGCGGCGTTTCCCGCTTCGACATCCCGCACATGGTCGCCGATGAAAATGGTGTTGTTCGGGTCACAGGCGAGCCGTTGGCACGCCAGCAGTACCGCCTCCGGGTCCGGCTTGGGGGTGACGACATGATCAGGGGTAATGAGTACGTCCGCGGGAGGTGAGAAGGCCATGCGCTCCATCAACGGCGCGGCGAAGCGCTCTAACTTATTGGTCACGACCCCCCAGGCAATCCCTTGCTCAGCCAGTACATGGACAAGCCTCACTAAACCCGGGTATGGCGCGCTGTGTTGACCCAGCCCTCCCTCATAAAGAGTCAGGAATTTGTCACGCCAGTGCTCGATGCGGGCGTCGTCTTGAGTGAGCTCTAGAGCGGCTTGCACCATGCCCAGTGCCCCGTTTGAGACGCTGTGCCGGATGACGCTGTCGGGAATAGGCGGAAGTTGCGCTTCTTCTCTCAGGGCGTGGGCAATGGCAATAAATTCGGGCGCGGTGTCGATCAAAGTGCCGTCCAGATCAAACAGCACGGCCTGCGGACGACTCAGTGTCACGGTTTACGGGCCCTGATGAGATAGTTGACCGAGACGTCCTTTGGGGTCAGCCGGTAGCGTTTGGTCAGCGGGTTGTAGGTCATGCCAATCATTTCCTGCATGTCGAGGCCTGCCTCTCTAATCCAGCGCGCTAGCTCCGAGGGCTTAATAAGTTTGTCATATTCGTGTGTGCCGCGAGGCAGCATGTTCAGGACGTATTCGGCGCCCACAATGGCAAACAAAAAGGCCTTGGGGTTGCGGTTGATGGTGGAAAAAAAAAGGTCGCCACCCGGTTGGCATAAATCTGCACAAGCCTGAATGACGGTAGAGGGGTCCGGCACATGCTCGAGCATCTCAAGGCAGGTCACCACCGAAAATTCTCCGGCGCGCTCCTCTGCCAGCGCCTCGGCGGTACTCTGAACGTAGTCCACCGACACACCACTCTCCAACTGATGCAGGCGCGCGACGGACAGAGGCGCTTCACCCATGTCGATGCCGGTGACTGACGCGCCGCGGTGTGCCAGTGCCTCGCACAGCAAGCCGCCGCCGCAGCCAACGTCGACCACGTTTTTACCCGCTACGTCCGCGTGCTCATCAATCCAGCCTGCTCTTAGCGGATTGATGTCATGGAGCGGTTTGAACTCACTATTCGGATCCCACCAACGTGACGCCAGCTTTTCAAATTTTGCAATTTCGTCAAAGTCGACGTTTTCTTGCCCAGACATGTATCAATGCTCCAGTGTGGCTCTAAAGGCGCTCAGTTGTTCGGACCAACGCATGGCCCGGTTTTGCAGGTCAAGGTAGTCGAGGGTCTGTAACTGCCCGTTTGCCACAACCGGCTTGCCTGCGATCCAGCTCCACGCGACCTCGTTACCCTGGGTGGCGTACACCAAACTTGAGGGGATATCGTGGCGCGGCCAATGATGTACGCCGGATAGGTCTACTGCGATCAAGTCAGCGGTTTTGCCCACTTCGATGGTGCCGATCTTCTCCAGTTGGCCCAGGGCAATGGCGCCATTCACCGTAGCCATCTCCAATGCGGTCCATGCATCCACAGCCTTGGGATTGCCATGCTGTGTTTTGCCGATGAGCGAAGCAATCTGCAGTTCACCCAGCATACTCAAGCGATTGTTGCTTGCTGCGCCGTCCGTGCCGAGTGCCACGTTTATATCGTGGTCCATCAGTTTTTGCACGGGGCAAATCCCAGAACCTAATTTCAGATTGGAGCGAGGGCAGTGCACGACCTGTGCGCCATGCTTTGCCACTGTGGCAATGTCCTGATCCCCGAGGGCCGTCATGTGTACGCATTGCGTGCGCGGTCCCAGGAGCCCTACTTGTTCCAGAAAGTCGATGGGCCGCATGCCTAGCCGCTCGACTGAGTTCAGTACCTCCTCTCGCGTTTCGTGGAGGTGTATCTGAATCGGCGCATCGAGTTCCTCAGCCAGCATGGCCACCCGCGATAAAGTGTGTTCGCTCACCATGTAGGTCGAGTGCGGTCCGAAGCCGACTTCGATGCGGTCGTGGTCGCGGTACCGGTCTCGTAATTCCAGACCGCGGTTGATACATGATTCGGCATCTCGCGCCCACGCCGTTTCCACGTCAATAACGGGAAAGGTCAGTAGTGCCCTTAGCCCGACCCGATCAGCCACTTCAGCCGTGATTTCCGGAAAAAAATACTGGTCTACCATCGTGGTGGTGCCGCCTAGCAGCAGGTCAGCGATGGCAAGTTCGGATCCATCCCGCACGAACTCTTGACTGACGAAATGGCTCTCGGTCGGCCAGATGAACTGTTGTAGCCATGTCATCAGCGGCAGGTCATCGGCATAACCTCTGAGCAATGCCATGGCGGCATGGCAGTGGAGGTTCACGAGTCCCGGCATGAGCGCGGTGCTGGGAAGCGCGACATGTTCATCCGCGTCGAATTCTTGCGCTTGATCCCGTGGCGCAATCGCGGCGATCTGGCCGTCCTTCAACGCAACGCTGAAATCAGTGAATACCTCGCGTTTGGGGGCGATGGGCACGACCCAATCGGGGTGTAGAACCGTGTCGAAATCGGACATGGAACCTCCATCTCAGGGGAGCGCAGTATAGCCTGCTCGGGGCGCTTAAACCGCCTGAATGAGCGCGCTAAAAAGTCGCCTCGAGGGTCGGTATTTGGTACAATTTCGCTTAACGATTCGAGGCCGCCAGCGGCCCGTCCATCACCCCAAAATAAGTGGCCCGAATGGCAGAAAATCCGCAGGAAATGGCACGGGAAATTCTCCCGGTCAATATCGAAGACGAGCTCAAACAGTCCTACATGGACTACGCCATGAGCGTCATTGTGGGGCGGGCACTGCCCGATGTCCGCGATGGGCTCAAGCCGGTACACCGAAGGGTGTTATTCGCTATGAACGAGCTGAATAACGACTGGAACAAGGCATATAAAAAATCAGCGCGTGTCGTCGGTGATGTTATTGGTAAGTACCACCCGCACGGCGACTCGGCCGTCTACGACACAATCGTTCGCATGGCGCAGGACTTCTCATTGCGGTATACGCTGGTAGACGGCCAGGGCAATTTTGGCTCCATTGACGGAGACTCCGCTGCGGCGATGCGATACACCGAGATTCGCATGGCCAAGATTGCACATTCCTTGTTGGCAGACTTGGACAAGGAAACAGTCGATTTCGTGGATAACTACGATGGCACTGAGCGAATCCCCGCAGTGCTGCCAACGCGGGTGCCCAACCTGCTTGTCAACGGCTCTTCTGGTATTGCCGTTGGCATGGCGACCAATATCCCTCCTCACAATCTCCGTGAGGTGGTGGCGGGGTGTTTGGCGACACTGCAAAACCCCGATATCGAAATCGATGAGCTTATGCAGTACATCCCGGGCCCAGACTTCCCGACTGGGGCGCAGATTAACGGGCGTGCAGGGATCGTGCAGGCTTACCGTACGGGCCGTGGTCGCATCTACGTGCGGGCCAAAGCAGAAGTGATTACCGACGAGTCGAAGGGCAAGGACACGATCGTTATTCACGAGATTCCCTATCAGCTGAATAAGTCACGCCTGATTGAGCGAATCGCGGAGTTGGTCAAAGAGAAGAAGCTAGAGGGTATTACCGAGCTGCGAGACGAGTCGGACAAAGACGGCCTGCGCGTTGTGATCGAGTTGCGTCGAGGTGAGGTAGGGGACGTGGTACTCAACAACCTTTACGCACAGACGCAGCTTCAGTCCGTGGTGGGTATCAACATGGTGGCGCTGGTAGACGGCGAACCAAAAGTGTTGAACCTCAAACAAATGATCGAAGCATTTGTGCGCCACCGGCGCGAGATCGTCACTCGCCGAACCGTTTACTTGCTTCGCAAAGCCCGCGAGCGCGGTCACGTGCTGGAGGGGCTGGCCATTGCGCTGGCAAACATTGATGAAGTCATTGAGTTGATCAAGTCTTCACCCACCGCAGCAGACGCACGGGAGGGCTTGATGGCTCGCCCTTGGGCGCCCGGCGACGTCATGGCCATGTTGGAGCGTGCAGGTGCGGACGCCTGTCGGCCCGATGACCTACCTGAGCAGTTCGGCGTTCGCGAGGAGCAGTATCACCTGTCGCCTGCTCAGGCCCAAGCCATTCTGGATCTGCGCCTGCACCGGCTCACCGGCTTGGAGCATGAGAAGTTGCTGCAGGAGTACGCCGACAAAATTGCTGAGATCGCCGACTACCTCGACATCCTCGGGGACCCCGATCGCTTGAAGCAGGTCATTCGCGAGGAGCTCGAAGAGCTGGTGGAAGAGTTTGGGGACGAGCGCAGAACGCAGATTTCCGATTCTGCACACGATCTAACGGTTGAGGATCTGATTACCGAGGAAGATCGCGTAGTGACGATTTCTCACGGCGGCTACGCGAAAACGCAGTCGCTCACTGATTACCAAGCGCAACGCCGTGGCGGGACCGGAAGGAGTGCAACGGCAGTCAAAGACGAGGATTTTGTCGAGCACCTGCTGATCGCGAGTACCCATGCAACGATTCTCTGCTTCTCAAACCTTGGAAAGGTCTATTGGCTGAAGGTGTTCCATATCCCGCTTGCCAGCCGCACTGCGCGTGGTAGGCCCATGGTGAATCTGTTGCCGCTCGATGAGGGTGAGAGGATCACGTCGATACTGCCGATTGAAGGTTACGAGACCGATCACTTTATCTTTATGGCCACCGCCAATGGGACAGTGAAGAAAACTGATATGAGTCTTTTCTCGCGCCAGCGAAGCGTAGGCTTGCGCGCCATCGAATTGGATGAGGACGACGTGTTGGTTGGTACAGCTGTTACCGACGGCAGTCAGGACATCATGCTGTTTTCCAGCGAGGGCAAGGTGGTCCGTTTTGCTGAATCGACTGTTCGCGCGATGGGACGAACGGCTCGCGGTGTGAGAGGTATTAAATTAGGCGACGGGTATCGGCTCATCTCGCTGGTTGTTCCTCAGGAAGGCAGCAAAATATTGACGGTGAGTGAGAACGGCTACGGTAAGCGCTCTGAGACGAGCGAGTTCCCAGTGAAAGGCCGCGGCACCAAGGGTGTGATCGGTATGACCATGTCAGACCGGAACGGTGCGTTGGTGGGGGCCGAGCAGGTTTGGGACGGCGATGAAATGATGCTGATCTCTAACCAGGGCACGGCAGTTAGGACCCGTGTTGAGGAAGTCGGTGTTCAAGGTCGCAATACGCAGGGCGTCAGAGTGATTCGGACCCGCGATGGCGAGGCCTTGGTGAGTGTCAGTCGTATTGCCGAGGACGATGTCGATACGGCGGCCCAACATGCTTCGACCGAAGCTGCCGACGCCGAGCCGTCCCAGAATAGCGATCAATCGCTTGCGCCCAACATCGATTCCTCAGACGAGAATGTGTCGCCTGCTCAGGATGACGCCGCTGAAGGGGATGAGGATGCGGGAGAGTGAGCCGGGCGCACAACTTTTGCGCAGGGCCTGCTGCCCTGCCGCTCGCGGTTCTTGAGCGCGCTCAGCGAGAACTTCTGGATTGGTCATACAGCGGCGCTTCAGTGATGGAGGTCAGCCACCGCAGCAGCGAATTCGTGTCGGTCGCTGACCGCGCAGAGTCCAGCTTGCGGCGGCTGCTCGAGATATCTGATGACTACGCCGTATTGTTTCTGCAAGGCGGTGCGTCCCTGCAGTTTGCATCAGTGCCACTCAATCTTGCCGCCAAGGACCAGGTCATGGATCAGGTGGTTACGGGACAGTGGTCGAAAAAGGCGTTTGCCGAACAGCAGCGGTTCGGAGACGTCAATTTGGTGGCCAGTTCGGCTGATCAGAACTTTGCTTCGATTCCGCAGCAGGACTCGTGGCAACGCGATCCAACTGCTGCGTACCTACACTATTGCCCCAACGAGACCATTGGCGGGCTGGAGTTTGGGTTTGTGCCCGATTCCGATGTGCCACTAGTGGCCGATATGTCATCGACCATACTGTCGCGCCCCGTCGATGTGGATCGGTTCGGCGTCATTTATGCGGGCGCGCAAAAAAACATCGGGCCAGCAGGCCTGTGCCTGGTCATTGTTCGACGTGAGTTGTTGGGACGAGCTCGCCCAGAGACGCCGGCGATGCTCAATTGGCAGATCGCTGCGGAAAACGATTCCATGTACAACACGCCGCCCACCTTCGCCATTTATCTAGCAGGACTGGTATTTGAGTGGCTCGAGGAACTGGGCGGCTTGGAAAAAATGGAAGCGATCAATCGTCGTAAAGCCGAGAAGCTGTACGCTTTAATCGACGAGAGTGGGTTTTACGCCAATCCCGTCGAGCAGATTAGTCGCTCGTTGATGAACGTCCCGTTTACGCTGGCAGATGACGCACTCGATACCGTCTTCCTCAAAGAGGCAGAGGCGAGACAACTTCTCAATCTCAAAGGTCATCGTTCGGTCGGCGGAATGCGCGCGAGCCTATACAATGCGGTAGAAGAATCATCTGTGGACGCGCTGTGCTCCTTCATGCGAGATTTTGAGCAACGCCACGGTTGATCGGCAGAGTACTCATGTGGCGAGAGGGAATCCTATGGAACCCGACAAGCAGCTAGACGCAATCCGTGAGCGCATCGATGCGATTGATAGTCGCTTGTTGGAACTGATCAGCGAGCGGGCTCGCTGTGCGCAGGAGGTGGCCGAAGTGAAGCTCGCAGCATCTCAGTCGTCGGATGCGCCGCCTACGTTTTACCGTCCGGAGCGTGAGGCGCAGGTGTTGCGCTCCATACAGGAACGCAACCCCGGACCCTTGGCCTCGGATTATGTCGCCTCGATTTTCAGAGAGATCATGTCGAGTTGTCTGGCTTTGGAAAAGCCGTTGTCGGTTGCCTACCTCGGACCAGAGGGAACCTACTCACAGGCGGCCGCACTGAAGCACTTTGGGCAGTCAGCAATCCCCGTCGGGCAGTCGAGCATTCACAAGGTTTTCCGGCAGGTGGAATCGCGTGAGTGCGATTATGGCGTTGTGCCTGTGGAGAATTCGACCGAGGGTATGGTCGGGCAAACGCTGGATAGTTTTCTCGAAACGCCCTTGCAGATCACGGGGGAGATTGAGTTACCCGTGGTGCATCACTTGCTTGGCGCGGCTAACACGCAGGTTGACTCAGTGAAGCTGGTGCTCGGTCACGAGCAGGCCCTCGCTCAATGCCGTCAGTGGCTGGATAGCCACTTGCCTGATGTGCCGCGCGAAACCTTAGCCAGCAATGGCGCGGCGGCATTGCGAGCAGCGGGAGAAACAGGCGTGGCGGCGATCGCCGGAGACTTAGCGGCCCAGCTCCATCAGCTGACGCCGCTCGCTAACGCGATTCAAGATAGCTCTAGCAATACCACGCGATTCCTGGTGTTGGGCAGAGAGAGAGTTCCCCCCAGTGGGCACGACAAGACATCACTGTTGGTTTCAGCGCGAAATCGGCCCGGTGCTTTGCTCGGGTTGCTTCGACCCTTTGAGGAAAATGGCATCAGCCTGACGCGCATCGACTCACGGCCGTCCAAGACAGAAAAGTGGACCTATGTCTTCTACATAGAGTGTGAAGGGCACCTCGCAGACGACATCATGATCGATGTGATGAGTCAGATCGAGGAGCACTCGATCATGCTGAAGCGACTGGGCTCATACCCCCGAGCACCGATCTAGCTATGCGCCCCATACAAGATATGACGGTGGCCTTTCTTGGCCTCGGGTTGATTTCAGGATCCCTTGCGGGCGCACTCAGAGCTGCTGAGTGGCTTGGCCCAATCATTGCCTGGGGTCCGAGGGAGAGATCTCTCGAGCTGGGGCAGGCGCTGGGTTTGATTGACCGCTTTAGTCTGGATCTTGAGTCTGTTATGGCGGATGCGAATATCGTTGTGATCGGTGCGCCGCCCATTGCGACGCTGGAGCTCTTGCCCGATATTTTGGAGATGGCTCGCGCACACGGCGAACCCATTGTGACTGACATGGCGAGCATCAAGGCGTCCGTGGTCGAGGCGGCTATGCCGCACTACGCAAAGTTTGTTCCCGGCCATCCGATTGCTGGGAGCGAGCACAGTGGTGTCGAGGCTGCCATCCCTGATCTGTTTCAGGGGAGAGAGGTGATTCTGACGCCCTCGCCCGAAACGGATGCAACCGCCTTAAGTGCTGTGCAGGCGATGTGGGAGTTGGCGGGCGCGCGGGTGACCCAGCTCTCGGTGTCGGACCATGATGCCGCGTTGGCGGCGAGTAGCCACGTTCCCCACATGCTGGCCTACGCGCTCACCGCGATGCTCTCTGATCACCCGCTCGGGCCAATGAAACACGGCGGTGGCGCGTTGCGCGACATGACGCGCATCGCGGCATCTGATCCAGGTATGTGGCGTGATATTGCGCTGACCAATCGAGATGCCATTTTAACGGCAATGGATGCCGTCGCCGCACAGCATGCCCAACTCCGTACCTTTATTGCAGAGGCCGATGGGCCGGCGATGGAGGCTTTGTTCGCGCATTGCCGGGAAGTGCGCCGCGAGCATGATGTGATCCTCAACCCGCTTCTCCGGCCAGATGAGGGTGGGAGTTAATGCACTTTTATTTAGAGCCGGGTGGCAGCCTGACAGGCTCGATCCGTGTGCCTGGCGACAAGTCCATGTCGCATCGCTCGATCATGCTCGGGTCAATTGCTGAGGGTCGGACTTCAGTGAGCGGTTTCCTTGAAGGGGATGACGCCTTGGCAACCCTGTCCGCCTTTCGGGCGATGGGTGTGCGGATCACGGATCCCGAAGCCGGTCGCCTGACGATCGAGGGTGTTGGTCTAAGAGGGCTGCGAGCGCCAGAGCAAGTCATGGATGTCGGTAACTCCGGTACCAGTATTCGACTGATGGTCGGATTACTGTCTGGCCAGCCGTTCGACAGCATGATCACGGGCGATCAATCTTTGCTTCGCCGTCCAATGGGCCGTGTGATCACGCCGCTTTCTCAAATGGGCGCACTGATTGGATCCCGGGAGGGCTGCCCGCCGCTGGAGGTAAAAGGGGGTCGCGCGTTAGAGGGCATCCACTATGACCTCCCGGTCGCCAGTGCGCAGGTCAAATCGAGCGTGCTGTTGGCGGGGCTCTATGCTCGAGGTCGGACCAGCGTGACAGAGCCGGCACCCACGCGGGATCACACAGAACGGATGTTGAACGGATTTGGTTATCCCGTAGACACACAGGGCGGGGTGATCAGCCTCGAAGCGGGTGGAGCGCTTACCGCAACCGATATCGATATCCCCGCAGATATCTCCTCTGCTGCTTTCTTTCTGGTCGGTGCCTCGATCGCGCCGGGTTCTGACTTAACGCTGGAGCACGTGGGCGTTAATCCGACCCGTGACGGTGTGATTCGCATTCTTCGCGCCATGGGCGCCGATATTGAAATCATGAACCAACGTCTCGTGGGGGGAGAACCCGTCGCGGATTTGCGGGTGCGTCATGCCCCTTTGCATGGCATAGAGATTCCGGTGGAAGAGGTGCCGTTGGCCATTGACGAATTGCCTGCAGTGCTCATCGCTGCGGCCTGTGCTGAGGGCATGACAGTGCTCAGTGGTGCAGAGGAATTGCGGGTGAAAGAGAGTGATCGCATCGCCAGCATGGCGGAGGGCTTGACGCAGCTTGGCATCGAGAACACGACGCGCCCCGATGGCATTGAGGTGGTGGGTGGCGAAATGACTGGCGGCGTTATTGCCACTCACCTCGACCATCGTATTGCCATGAGTTTTTCTATGGCTGCTCTGCGTGCGAGGGATCGCATCAAGGTGAGAGACTGCGCTCACGTCGCGACTTCTTTTCCCGGGTTCTCGGAGTTAGCAGTCCGTTGCGGCCTTCAGTTGGAAGTGGCCGACGAATAATGCTTCCCTCGCCTGTTATCTGCGTTGACGGACCCAGTGGTGCGGGGAAAGGCACGCTGTCTAAACAGCTGGCACAGGAACTTAACTGGCATTTACTGGATAGTGGCGCGCTCTACCGTGCAGTTGGCGTTGCCTGTCAGCGCGCGGGTATCGAATTGGACGTTGCCAGCGAAGTCGCCGCAATTGCGAGCGTTCTGGAGGTGGATTTCAGAGCGACTGACGAGGGTATCGCGATCTGGCTGGCTGAGGAGGACGTGACAAACGACATTCGCTCTGAGATCGGGGGATTGGGCGCGTCTCAAGTGGCCCTGCATCCGGAGGTTCGAGAGGTTTTACTGGCGAAGCAGCGGGCTTGGGCGCGTGCGCCCGGCTTGGTGGCAGACGGTCGTGATATTGGCACAGTCGTTTTCCCTGATGCGCCACTGAAAATCTTCCTCACGGCTAGCGCAGAAGCACGCGCTGAGCGGCGTTTTCATCAGTTGCAGGGTATGGGGCAGGATGTTAGTCTCCCGCGCCTTCTCGCTGACATACAGGAGAGAGACGCACGGGATACCTCCCGGGAAGTGTCTCCACTCATGCCAGCAGACGACGCCATACTCATAGACAGCACCTTGCTGACTGCTGACGAGGTCGTCATGAAGGTCCGCAGGCTCGCAAGTAGCCGCGGAATTGTGAGCGATATCAGGGACTAACGGCTAGACCCCACCCTCGTATCTTATTGAATAACCCGGTTGGGTCTTGAAACCGGTCGGAGCGTTTACGCTCCCTACGCAGGAATAACATCATGAGCGAATCCTTCGCTGAACTCTTTGAAGAAAGCCTTCAAACCGTCGATATGGAACCCGGTTCAATTGTTACCGGTGTTGTCATTGATATCGACAATGAGTGGGTCACTGTCCACGCAGGTTTGAAGTCTGAAGGGGTCATTCCCCTCGATCAATTTACGAACGCCAACGGTGAGTGCAGTCTCAACGTGGGTGATGAGGTGCAGGTCGCGCTGGAAACTGTTGAAGATGGTTTCGGCGAGACTAAGTTGTCTCGCGAAAAAGCCAAACGCGCGGAGGCCTGGAAAGATCTTGAGGCGGCTCAAGTTGCTGACGAAGTAGTGATGGGCGTGATCAACGGAAAGGTGAAAGGCGGCTTCACGGTGGATATCGAATCCATTCGCGCATTCTTGCCGGGTTCGCTGATCGATGTCCGGCCAATTCGCGAAACCACTCACCTTGAGGGTAAAGAGCTTGAATTTAAAGTGATCAAGCTCGATCAAAAGCGCAACAATGTCGTGGTCTCGCGTCGAGCCGTGATGGAGTCAGCGAACAGCGCAGAGCGCGAAGAGTTACTGCAGAACTTGCAGGAAGGCCAGTCTGTTAAGGGCGTGGTCAAGAACCTCACCGATTACGGTGCCTTCGTTGACCTGGGTGGTGTTGACGGACTGCTCCACATCACAGACATGGCGTGGAAGCGCATCAAGCACCCGAGCGAGATCGTCGAAGTCGGACAAGAGATGGATGTCAAAATCCTTAAGTTCGATCGTGAGCGAAACCGCGTATCTCTCGGCCTCAAGCAGCTTGGTGAAGACCCATGGATGGCCATTACTGGCCGATACCCAGAGGGTAGCCGCGTGGTCGCGAAGGTGACCAACCTGACCGATTACGGTTGCTTTGCCGAAATCGAGGAAGGCGTAGAAGGTTTGGTTCACGTCTCTGAAATGGACTGGACTAATAAGAACGTTCATCCTTCCAAGATCGTCCAGTTGGGTGACGAAGTCGAAGTCATGGTGCTCGATATCGACGAAGAGCGCCGCCGTATTTCACTTGGCATCAAGCAATGCACCCAGAACCCTTGGGATGCCTTTGCTGGCGATCACGCCAAGGGCGACAAGATTTCGGGCAGCATCAAGTCCATTACCGACTTCGGTATCTTCATCGGCCTTGAGGGCAACATCGATGGTCTGGTGCATCTGAGCGATATCAGCTGGAACGAGACTGGCGAAGAAGCTGTCAGGAACTACAAGAAGGGTGACGAGATTGAGACGGTCATCCTGTCTATCGATCCTGAGCGAGAGCGTATCTCACTGGGCATCAAGCAGCTCGAGGAAGATGCATTCTCTTTGTATGTGAGCGATAACGATCGTGGCAGCCTGGTTACCGGTACGGTCACCGAGGTGGACGCGAAAGGCGCAACCATCAAGTTATCTGATGAGGTCGACGGCTATCTAAAGGCGGCTGATATTAGCGTAGACCGTATCGATGATGCGCGTTCCGCGCTGAGCGTCGGTGATTCCGTTGAAGCAAAAATCATCAACGTTGATCGCAAGAGCCGTGGTCTGGGGCTATCGATCAAAGCCAAGGATATGGATGATGAGAAGGAAGCGGTGGCTGCTCTCAAGGAGCAGGATTCCGCTTCTTCACCCGGCACAATTGGTGATCTCATCAAGGCGAAGATGGAAGATAAGTAAGATCTCCGACAGAAAAAGGGGCCGGCTTTGCCGGCCTTTTTTTTTGCGCCAGAGATCCATCAGGTTCGCAAATAAACCTGATGAAAATGAACAAGTTGCCATCCTGCTGGGTGTCAGCGACAATGTTGTGAGTGAGGCGAGGGGGCGAACATGACGCGAAGCGAATTAATCGATTTGATGGCAGACAGCCAGCATCAGCTCAGCACGAAAGACGTGGAGCTGGCGGTGAAACTGTTAATCGATCACATGTCTGAGACCCTCTCTACTGGCCAACGTATTGAAATCCGCGGGTTTGGCAGTTTCTCCCTTCACTATCGTGAGCCGCGTCAGGGACGAAACCCGCGCACCGGTGACGCCGTAGAGCTGCGCGGCAAGCACGTTCCCCACTTCAAACCGGGCAAAGAATTGCGAGAGCGCGTTAATCGATCGGTTAAGACCGGATTCTAAGCATGCAGTGGCTCCGAAAAGGACTGGCAGTGATCCTTGTGATCGCTGGCGTAGCCATTGGCGCTTTGTTTTCACTGGAGAACACGCAGTCTGTTCCCCTTGACCTCATTGTTTTACAACTTCCCCCACAGCCCATCGCCATTTGGATATTGCTGGCGCTGGCTGCAGGCGTACTGATCGGGCTAAGTACAGGGGCATGGTTGGCGCTGCGCAGGGCAGCGACTATCCGCCAACTCCGCAAGCAGCGCGATCGTTTGCTGTCGGCAACCGAGAAGGGCGGTCAGAATGCTACTCAATAACGCGCTACTGCTGGTGCTGCTGGTGTTGGCAGTCGCCGGAGGATGGACGCTGGGCCGCAGCGGTCTGCGCATGGATATGGCGGGGCGTGCGCAGTTACCGTCCCAGTACTACCGGGGGTTTAACTTTCTGCTGGACGGCGAGGAAGAGGACGCGGTGGATGCGTTCACAGAAGCGCTCGCCGTCAACGAGGAGACGCTGGATACCCACATTGCGTTGGGTAGCGTGCTGCGAAAGCGTGGCGAAGTGGACCGGGCCATCAGGATGCATCAGAACCTGCTAAAAAGGCCGCAACTCTCTGTGGTGCAATTGCATCAGTCCCATTTGGAATTGGCCAGGGATTTTATCGCCGCAGGTCTTTACGACCGTGCAGAGCAGTTGCTTGTTGACTTGGCGGCACAGTCCTCCGAATTTAGCGCAACCGCGCAACGACATTTGCTCGATGTCTATGAGGCGCAGCGAGACTGGAGCGCAGCCGTTACCATCGCCGAGGAATTGATTGCTCGCGCTGAGAGCGAAGGTCAGTCAGCGGCGGGGCATGGGCAACCGGCACAACAGCTCCGCGGACATTACTTGTGTGAGCTGGCAGAACACGCCATCGAGTCTGGTGGCTACGACGCAGCGAAGTCTTTTTATGAGCAGGCCCTGCGCGGTCAACCGCAGGAACTGCGCGCTTTAATGGGCCTTGTTCGGTGCGCGCTCAAAGACGGCGACGGGACACTGGCGATGACCTACTTCTCCCGAATGATGGGAAGCGGCCGCCGCTGCACCCCGGAGATGCTCGGCTTGTTGAGGGATGTATGCAGTGCTGAGTCAGATTCCGATGTGTATCTGTCGTCACTACAGCAGTATTACGATCAGCAACACTCTCCTTTGTTGGCACTCGCGCTCGCAGAGGAATTGGCTCAGCAGCAGGGTGTTGAGGCAGCCAGGTTGTTTTTACGCTCTACGCTGGATCAGTACCCCTCCGCTTCGGTCGCCGCTTCGCTCGCGCTGGGCGGGCTCGAGTCGGAGCAAGCACGGCCAGAGCGTGATGTTTTGGATCAATTGATTCGCAATGATCATGGTTATCAGTGTGACCATTGCGGTTTTTCGGGGAAGACGCGCCACTGGCGATGCCCGGGATGTCGTCATTGGGATTCGTTGCACTATCGAGGTGGCGCCTTGGAGCAGTTAAATGGCAGATGAAGGCGGCAACCTGATAGTCGCGCTGGACTTCCCGGGTGCCGCGGATGCCATGGCCTTAGCGCAGCAGCTTGACCCCGCCACAGTGCGGTTAAAGGTAGGAAAGCAACTGTTCACAGCGGCAGGCCCTGATCTAGTGAGATCCCTGCAAGATCTCGGTTTCGAGATTTTCCTCGATCTGAAGTTTCACGATATCCCCAACACGGTCGCGCAGGCCGTCCGTTCGGCAGCGGAGCTGGGGGTGTGGATGGTTAACGTTCACGCATCGGGCGGCGCGAGAATGATGCAAGCGGCACGAGAGGCGTTGTCCGATTGCACGCACCAACCACTGCTCATTGCGGTCACCGTTCTCACCAGTATGACGCGAGAAGATCTCGCGGAGCTTAACTGGGAGGCGGAACCCCTCGACCGGGTTTGCGAGCTGGCCACGTTGGCTCAGCAATCAGGTATGGATGGAGTCGTGTGTTCCGCAGCTGAGGCGAGCGTGCTGAAGCGTCACCATGGCGGCGAATTCCTGATGGTAACGCCCGGGATTAGACAGGCAAGCGATGCGGTCGGTGACCAGCGGAGGGTTGCCACACCAAGCGATGCGATCGCAGCTGGCGCAACCCACATTGTGGTCGGACGTTCCATTACTGCGTCCCCCAACCCCGCCGAAACGGTGTTGGATATCCTCGCTTCGATGTCGCCGCCTGCCGTGACTTAGTCCCTTGATTCTGATCAGCAGTGCGTCATAAGGCGTTAAATGAGGTGTAAAGAGGTCTCTGATCGCCTGTCCGTCTCTGAACGCGACATAGTGAGCTCACGCTCAAATTCCGAGCGCATAAGAGCTGATGGAGACGAAATATGAACACACGACAAGCGACACGAGGCGCTGAACAGGCAAACGCTACCAAGAGCATAATGGCCCTTATCAGGCGCGCACTAGCATCACAGGTTGCCGCCATTTGCGCGGCCCTCGTGGTTTTGAACCCACTATCTGCTTGGGCTGATGAGCCCGTAAATGTCAACCTTGCCAGCGCCGAGGTATTGGCAGACACATTGGAAGGAGTGGGTTTGGCAAAGGCCTACCGGATTATTGAGTATCGTGAAGCTCACGGACCGTTTGAGCATATTGACGAGCTGGCCGCGGTACGGGGTATCGGGCAGGCGACCGTTGAGAAAAATCGTGACGTTATTCGATTGCAATAATCTTGAACTGAGCCGCGTCGCATGCTGTTAGTGACGGGCGCGAGCGGCTATATAGGCCGTGCTGTGTTGTTAGAGCTAGCGCAGCACGGCCACGCTATTCGCACGACAACGCGCGCTACATCAGCCCTGTCTGACGAGTCTGCCGTTTTTTACGATATGAGCAGTGACAAACCGCTGCCAGCCGCGTTGTTTGAAGGCGTATCGGGCATTGTTCATTGCGCGGGCATCGCGCATCGCCACGCGGCAACGCACGATTACAAACAACTCAACGTCACAGCGACGGTCAGACTCGCACAAGCCGCTGCTATGGCAGGCGTATCGCAGTTTGTTTTTGTGAGTTCGATGAATATTGTGCCGGCCGACTGCAGCGCGCCCGACGCCGACGCTGCCGAGTGGCCTGCACCTAGTGATCCCTACTCAGCCTCCAAGTGGTTGGCGGAACAAGAGCTGAAGCGAGTGCTGAGTGGGACTGCTTGCGACCTTACCATCGTGCGGCCGGGCTTGGTTTACGATCAAGAATTGACCGCTAATTTGGCACGCCTGCAGGGGCTGCTCAGTCGATATCCTGTGGGCCTTCCTGCAGTGGGCTGCAGAACGATGGTGGGTCGGCCTGATCTCGCGCGACTTTTGGCGCTGATCGCGTCCGGACGCTGTGGGGCCCGCGCGGGCCAGCCCGTCTTAATTGCAAGTGACGGTGAGTGTTACGACGCGGCACGAATCAGTCGGTCGCTCTCATCTACCAGTCTACGGCTGCCGTTGCCTGGCCCGATATGGCGGCTAGCGAGTTGTGTCATCGGCTGGTGGAGTGGGCGACCCGCTGGTGCCACGTGGGGGAATCTTTCGCATCGGTTCTGGTGTGGTGCTGTACCTCAGGCTGAGGCTTGGAAGCCTAGCGTGACACTGGAGTCGCGCTCGGGGCCGGGGGGGGATGTGCCATGTTGAATTGGTTGCTCTTGCTGGTGATGAGCACCTTGGGTCTGCTGGTGTATCTCCGGCTGGCGCCTAAACTCAAGCTGGTGGATGAACCTAATCACCGTAGCCTGCACCATGCGCCGACGGTGGTGGGTGCTGGCGCGGTGCCCATGCTGTTGTTGGCTTGGGTCTTCAGTCTGTCCAGCGCAATGCCGCACACGAACGTTATCGCATTTCTTTTGCTGGGTTTGGTGGGTATTGGCTTGTGGGACGATTGGCGCGGAGTTGCCTCATCTCTTCGACTGGGTTGTTACGTCGCAGCGGGGCTCGTTTTGTCAGCTCTGCTGCATGCTGGCGCGGATGCTCAGTGGTGGTCGATCGTGATCACTGGGCTGGCTGTGGCATGGTGCATCAACCTCGTGAACTTTATGGACGGTGTCGATGGCTTAGTCACGGTTCACGTTCTTTGCACGGCTGCAGGCTTGGGTTTGGTCGCGGCCTTTCACCCTTCCGTGGTGGTTTCCCGAGACCTGTTGATGCTATGTGCGGCGCTGGTAGCGTGCTTTGCCCCATTGCTGTGGCTTAACTGGCCGCCAGCAAAAGTGTTTATGGGCGATGCGGGCGCGGTACCGTTGGGATTTTTTCTTGCGGTGCTGGGTATGCTGGCAGTCGATGCACACCGGTCTCTTGGCTACGCGTGGCTGATATTGATGATGCCTTTGCTGGTTGATACGGGCATCACATTATTGATCAGGCTATTGACAGGCCATGCTCCTCACGTCGCGCACCGTGACCATGCCTATCAGCGCTTGGCCTTGCGCGCGGGCAGTCCGATGCCGGTTACTCTGGGTCTGCTCGCTATGCACGTTGTATGGCTGTTTCCGCTCGCGGTGACGGCCGTAACGACAGCGCTATTCCCTCTACTTCTGGTACTTTTGTCAGCCATTCCAAGCGTATTTCTTGTGGTTTACGCCCGAGGCAGAGATTAGACTCGGATTCCGGTCTAGACCCAATAGGCCCGCTCATCGTGAGCCGGTCAGGCAGAGGTAGATATGGTTCGAAAAATGGCGTCGAAAGCCCACTTCAAGACGCTACGTTCGCTGTCCGCCTCGGTGTGGATGCTGGCGAGACGCTTGATGCCCCACTCGTTCAGGGTATCCGGCTGGCTGGCACTGGATTTAACCGTCGTTCTGGGCGCGCTGTACGGCGCGGCTTCGATTGGTTCTGAAACCAGTGTGCCTTCGCTCGATACACTGGCACTGCTCACGGTTGGGACGCTTCTGATCGGCACGGCGGTGATTTTTACCTCGCAAGGCCTGTACCGATCTGTGATCCGATATATGGGTCAACAGGCGGTTTGGGATTTGGTCAAAGCGGTCAGTTTTTCAACGCTTACGCTCGCCGCTGCGATATTTTTTACTGATGCTGACCTGCCCGCCACGGCGGCGTTGGTTTACTGGTTGTTGCTGTTTGTGGGAGTGGGCGGGTCGCGCCTGATTTCACGGGCATGGCATCAGTCCTCTGCTTACGCAGATGCACGCAGAGTCATTATTTATGGTGCAGGTGAGTCCGGCCGACAGCTCTTGAATGCTCTGAACCACGGCACGGATTATCGCGTCGTGGGATTCATTGACGATAATCCGAGCCTGCACGAGACAGTGATCAACGGTCGACCTGTCTTGGGTGCGGATGACCTGCCTAATTTGGTTGAAGAGCATGCGGTACGCCAGGTGCTGCTTGCGATCCCCTCGGCGTCCCAGGAGCGCCGTCGTGCCATCATCAATTCGCTGGTTGGTTTGCCCGTTCGGGTGAGAACCATCCCTAAAATCAGCGAGCTGATTTCGGGTAATGCCATCGTCAATCAGATTCAGGACGTTGATCTGGATGATTTGCTGGGCCGCGAGCCGGTGCCGCCGCATCCTGAATTGATCGATCGCTGCATCACCGACAAGGTGGTGATGGTCACGGGCGCGGGGGGAAGTATTGGTTCTGAGCTGTGCCGACAAATTCTCTCTTCCTCACCAAAGGAATTGATATTGCTCGATATCTCGGAATTCGCGCTGTACAGCGTCGATCGAGAGATCAAGAGCATTTGCCAACGCCAGAGTTTGCGTTTCCCAGTGGTAACGCTACTCGGTAGCGTTCGAGACGAGCAGCGCCTTGAATCCATTTTCCGTACTTTCTCCGTGGACACGGTGTATCACGCAGCGGCGTACAAGCATGTGCCGATGGTTGAGTACAACGTAGCAGAAGGTGTCGCCAATAATGTTCATGGCACCTGGAGCGCAGCTTGGGCCGCGCACTGCGCGGGCGTCGACACCTTTGTGTTGGTGTCCACTGATAAGGCAGTACGGCCCACCAATGTGATGGGCGCATCCAAGCGCTTCGCCGAATTGATCCTTCAGGGCCTTTCTCAGATCGAGACGCAAACGCGGTTCTGTATCGTCCGGTTTGGCAATGTGCTCGGATCCTCAGGTTCCGTAGTACCTCTGTTCCGAGAGCAGATAAGCAGTGGCGGACCCGTCACGGTTACGCATCCCGAGGTGTCGCGCTACTTCATGAGCATCCGGGAGGCAGCGCAGTTAGTGTTGCAAGCTGGCGCATTGGGTACCGGCGGTGATGTGTTCGTGCTGGACATGGGCGAGCCGGTGCGGATTGTCGAACTTGCCGAGCGCATGATTCGTCTTAGCGGCTATGACATCGAGCGCGACAACATGTTCGGGGAGCATATAGACCTCGAATACATCGGGCTGCGACCTGGCGAGAAACTCCATGAAGAATTGCTGTTGGGTACCTCGGTCACGGGTACGGGACATCCTATGATCATGCGCGCGGAAGAGGAGTCTTTTGACTTTGACTTCATTGAGGATTCCGCGCACCGCCTGCTGCGAGCGTGCACCGAGATGGATTTGAACGACGTCACGGCGATCTTGACCGAGCACGTGATGGGCTTTTCAGGACATGAACCGCGCCATGACTACGTCTGGGTGAAGCAAGGTCGCGTGGGTAAGCGCGTCCGCAAGGCGCTGGACGCCGAGAATGTGACGCCCATCCGTCCGGAGTTGGTAGGGCCGCGGCAGAGCACAGGTCGCTCAACCGACTGACGGTACCGGAACTCGCCGCCATCCTACGGCGAGAATAAATCTCATATCAGTATCGGTTATCGCGCTTAGATACCGTTTGTTGCTTCAGGTGAAGTTGGGCAATATCCGCTTCGCGAATGCACTGTATTGATAGGTGTCGTTGCTCGAGCTAGAGCGCTCTTGTACGGTCTCCTCTCACCTTGATGTAACGCTGCGATGGGGCACCCTATGTCTATGATCGTCAACCGACGAGATGTCGATTTTTATCTCGATGAAATGTTTGATTTGGGGTCGCTGCTCGCCAGTGACCGCTATAGCGAGCACGACCGCGAGAGCATCACGGCGATACTCGAT
>MDTD01136289.1_pt1 | contig 44720 bp, 43 predicted proteins | sample 811221 | NCBI WGS metagenome assembly MDTD01 (sample SAMN05326646, study PRJNA326480) | marine metagenome | isolation source: seawater | place: Pacific Ocean: South West | collected 2011 | reverse complement strand
GGGTGATGGGAATCGAACCCACACCATCAGCTTGGAAGGCTGAGGTTCTACCATTGAACTACACCCGCCCGTATCCCTCAAAATATCATTGGAGGGGGTAGGATTCGAACCTACGAAGGCTGAGCCGTCAGATTTACAGTCTGATCCCTTTGACCGCTCGGGAACCCCTCCTCTTGAGGCTCTGATTTTGCGACACACTGAGCCAATTGTCAACTCATTCGAAAAAAATATGACATTTATACTCATGTGTTTTTAAAAAATCAGATGGGAACTGCTTAAAAAGCAAAGCAAATAATGCTCACTCAAACCTTCTTACAAGACGCTATCTGATATTGATCTCAAGTAGATCACCTATTCAATCGATGACTTTATTTAGCAAAGGTTAAATACATCCATTCTTTTATAAGCATCATCAATATTCTCAGTGATCAAAAATGAGGCCCGTCTGATACTTAAAATTGAATTCATTCTGATTTAATTTGATTGCTCTAATTGTGCCATCATCTCTAAGTGTTTTGCCTGATCTTCATCTGAAATTTGAACACGATGAATATAACAATCGTGTTGACTTGATTGATAAGTCGACTGCGCTGTTTGAAAATAAAGTTCTTCTTGCCCACTGGTCATCGCTAGATAGACTTGAGCCAACAGTTGTGCATCCAGTAAAGCCCCATGTAAAGTTCGATGGCTTGAATCAATGCCAAACCGTTTACACAAAGCATCTAAACTATTTTTTTGCCCTGGATATAAAACGCGGGCCATTGCAAGAGTATCTTTAACCTGTGCAATGGATTCGACTCGAGTTTTTAATCCTAAACGGGCCCATTCTCGGTCTAAAAAAGCAACATCAAAAGCTGCATTATGAATATATAAATCAGTGCCCTGAATGCGATTGATTAAATCACTTTCAATTGACTCGAATCGAGGCTGATTCGATAAAAAATCATCACTCAACCCATGAACAGCATAAGCCCTTTCATCAACCGCACGATCTGGGTTTAAATATACTTGAAAATTAAGAGATTCAATGATGGTTCGATCAATCACTTGCACTAATCCGATTTCAACAATTCGATGCAATGGGCCAATTCCAGTCGTTTCTGTATCCAGAAAGCTAATGGGTTGATCCTGAATCATCTATACGCCTCCTTTAACAATGGCTTCACGTGCTAATTGATCGGCAATTTCGTTCCCCGGACAACCTGAATGCCCTTTCACCCAACACCATTTGATTGAATGCATTTGAGAAACAGCATCCAACCTCTCCCATAAATCCCTGTTCTTAACTGCTTTTTTTGCTTTTGTCTTCCAGCCCATTCGCTTCCACTCACGAATCCATTCTTCCATTCCTTGCTTGACATATTTTGAATCTGTGTAAAGGATGACTTCACTTGTTCTCTTCAATGCTTCTAATCCCTGAATGGCAGCCATGAGTTCCATACGATTATTGGTCGTATCCGATTCAAATCCTGATAATCTTTTTTCGATATCTCGAGCTTTCATCAGCACACCCCATCCACCGGGTCCTGGATTACCTGTACAGGCCCCATCTGTATATATCTCAATATTAATGTTTGACATCACTTCCTTCCGTTACAGAGAGTGCATCCATCAGCAAACACGATTCATCTTTACGCCAAATACTGAGTGTCATATTTGATAACATAGGCATTAAAAGTGGTCCTAAAATTTCTAAACGATTCAAAAGATTAAATAACTTATCTTTACAATAAGGTCGATATAATAAATCAATTTTCCTCACCAAATACATATTAGAATGTCCCATGATTGAATCGATATAGGCATGATACAGTAAGTGGTTTAAAGCCAATGGTAACTTTAAACACCACCCCTGAAAAGCCAACAGACTCAAAGATTTAAAAGAAAAGAGCATCAAGTGTCCCTGGGATTTTAGTATACGCGCCGATTCAGTAAACACGGTGGCTCCACGAGGCTCAACCTCATGCGCATGAATCACAACCACTAAGTCAAAATAATCATTCGGGAAAGGCATTTGATTCGGGGCAGCTCGAATGCTCACAACTTTATTCATTGAATGGGTGACAGGAACATCTTCTTCTGTCACCCAAAAAACTTCTTGATGGGAATTGAATTCAATTGAAGGACTTTCACCAATCAGGCAAATACGGTTCACTGAATTGAATGCTAACCAAGTCTCAATCCAATGCCGATGCAGATGCTGAATGTAATGTAAAAATGCACGGTTCAATTGAAAAGCCATCTTTGAATGAACTGAATCTATATAAACATATTTAAAACTTGAATCACAGCTTGTTTTAATAGAACCCCGCATTTAAGATAAATGATCATTCAAATTGAAGTCTTAATGATGATTCAAACAGTTGCTTTAAAAGCATTAAGGGACAACTATATCTGGATGGTTGTGAATCCTCATGATTCAACATGCATTGCAGTAGACCCAGGAGCATCTGCTCCAGTGATCACTTTTCTTCAACGGCATCAACTTAGATTATCGACCATTCTAGTGACCCATCACCATCCTGACCACACTCAAGGCATTCCTGACCTACTGGATCAAGACCCCCTGATCATTGGAAGCGCTCATTCCACCTGCCCTTATATTAATCGAAAGATTCAAGAAGGACAACAACTCCATCTCCCTCAAATGAATCTAACATTGAGGGCTTTTGAAACACCCGGACACACCTTATGCCACATCTCTTTTCTCATTGAAAATCAACTTTTTACAGGTGACACTTTATTTAGCGCTGGTTGTGGACGCATTTTTGAAGGCACCCCCTCTATGATGTATCATAGCCTACAGAAACTTATACAATTACCTGACGATACCAAAATCTACTGCGGACATGAATATACTCAGCAAAACCTAGTATTCGCATCTCATGTGGAGCCTCATAATTTAATCATTAAAAATCGTTTAGCATGGGCAAAAACACAACAAAATACCCTGCCCTCAACGTTAGCCTATGAACGACATATTAATCCTTTTTTGAGATCTGATCACCCTGATGTCATTCAGGCTGCACAGACTTATAACCCTGAAACCACTCGAGATCCAATCGATGTATTGAGCACACTGCGCACCTGGAAGAATGAATTCAAACCTGACTTGCTCCTCTGAATACTCGAGCCCCCACCCACAACCTAAGGATTGAGCAATGCTTGAATTTTAAAGATTTTTTATGTTATAAAAAGATGATTAAACGATTCGAATACGATTCCATCAACCCTCAATGATGTTATGGATTACAATGATGTCGCATCCTAAAATGATATTATTTATGCTCTTGTTTCAATGCCTGATCTATTCGGGTTGTTCTCAATATGCAGCGTTATCACCACAAAACAACGCGAAAAAAAACCTTTGGCCCGCCATTCAAGCCAGCTTTACCTTAACTGATGAGACTTATCACCCTCGAGTGATTGAAAAAATTAAATGGTATCAAAGCCACCAATCGACTTTAGAACGTGCCTTGATTCGAGCTAAACCTTACTTATATTTCATTCACCACGCTATTCAAACCAATCATTTACCTGGAGAGCTGATTCTTGTCCCCATCATTGAAAGCGAATATTCGCCTTTTGCCTACTCATGGGCTGGAGCAACCGGTTTATGGCAACTGATGCCTGGAACAGGTTCAGGCATGCATTTAAAAATTAATTGGTGGTTAGATGAACGCCGAGATATCATTCAATCTACGCATGCCGCCTTAAATTATACCAGCTATTTAAAAGATTTTTTTGACGGTGATTTCTTATTGGCCCTAGCTGCTTATGATTCAGGTGCCGGTCGTATTCAATCAGCTCTAAAAACACAACATCAAACTGATTTTTGGTCACTGAAACTACCGCGAGAAACAGCAGACTATATTCCAAAATTACTCGCTTTAAAAGCAATGATTCAACACCCCGAAACCTATAAGATTCAGTTACCATTTGTTTCGAACCAACCCTATTTTAAAGCGATCACGATGCATAAACCTATAGACCTTCATCAAGCCGCACAATTGGCTCATATCTCAACGAATGAAATGCGTCAGTTAAACCCTGCATTCAGACGCTGGAGTACACTGCCTAAAGGTGAATATACTCTGTTATTACCTATTAATCGATATGATACTTTTGTACACAATTTACACTTAATGCATTTTGGAACCCCCGCGAAACAAATCACTCGACATCAAGTGAAACCACATGAAAATTTATCTAGCATTGCAGCTCAACATGGTTTATCAGTTCGACGGTTATCTGAAATCAATCAACTTCACTCTGCACAACTCAAACCGGGACAGTACATTCTAATCCCAAGACAGACTCCACATAAATTACCTGGATTTAGCACTGATCAAACATTAAAAATTGCAGCAGATCATGCCCCCGGGCCGCAACGTTATGTTCATTTAATTCATCCAAATGAATCACTTCAATCAATTGCAAAGTCATTTGGCGTTAACCCGAAAGAGCTCATGTTTTGGAATCAATTAAAAAAACCTGAGAAAATTAAACCTGGCAATCATTTAGTGATTTGGAAAAAATCTAAAAATACCACTCAAACAAAATTTTATGTTGTTCGAAAAGGTGACAATTTATCTAAAATTTGTGCTCGATTAGATTGCTCAATACAAGCGGTCAGACGTCATAATAACCTCTCTAACATTGATCACTTGAAAATCAACCAAGTATTGAAAGTAAGGTGAACCATGGGATCTGTTCTAACCGCTGAAAACATCACGTATCAAGCCAAAAAGAAGTTCATTCTAGAGTCTGTTTCTATCGAACTCAAACAAGGCGAAGTCGTGGGTGTATTAGGCCCTAATGGAGCCGGAAAGACTTCTCTGTTTCACATACTTTCTGGACTCATCTTAAATCATCAAGGACAGATCATTTTGGATGATCAAAATCTTACAAGAACTCCTATTCATCAACGTGCTCAAAATGGCATTGTGTATTTGCCCCAAGATCCTTCTATTTTTAGAGGATTATCCGTTCAAGATAACATTTGGGCTGCACTTGAATTAAACAAAGATCTCTCTGACGAAAACAAATCAGATCATTTGAATCATTTACTTAAAGCATTTAACTTAACTTCACTTCGATCCAAACACGGGGCTTTACTGTCGGGTGGCGAACGTCGCAGAGTTGAAATTGCGCGATGCTTAGCTTTAAATCCAAGTTTTATTTTATTTGACGAACCCTTTACTGGACTTGACCCTATGGCCATTCAGATCACTAATCAACAGATCAATGATCTAAAAAATCGTAATATTGGCGTGTTAATTACAGATCATAATGTTCAAGACACCTTGAAAATCTGTGACCGTATTTATATTTTAAATCAAGGAAGTGTACTGACTTCAGGCTCTACTGAATCAGTTATAGAACACCCTGAGGTAAAATCAATTTATTTGGGAAACACTTTAGATTGAAATATCTTCACCAAAGCCTTGATCAAACAAAGCAACAATCGCTTCAAACGCTTGATCTTCATCCGGCCCTTGAACAGTTAGAGTCAATGAAGCGCCCAATCCTGCTCCCAATGACATTAAATCAATGATACGCTTCATATCAACTGAATGTCCATGATAAGATAAATGTATCTGACTCTGGTAACGATGCGCGCAGTCCACTAATTGCGAACACACACGTGTATGCAAGCCTAGTGTGTTTTTAACCATTAAAACCTGTGTACGCATATGACAATTTTCACTACACTATGTACTAACATCATAACAGCACTGATTGTTCAAATGAATTTTTTTTCCTTAAAATATACTATTCAAATTTTTAGACTGTTAAGCATCATGTTCATACTCCTTCCAATGTATGCCTATGCTTGGGGATTTAAAGCACATCAAGCCATTGCGGCGATGACAGCCGTACAACTGACCCCAAAAACACGACAATCTGTTCAAATCATTCAAAATCATCAAACATTAAAGTTCTTAAGCATTTTACCTGATACACTGAGATATCGATACCCACAAACTCGATCATGGCATTATATCACTTGGCCAACTGGATCGAACACCCCTCAAATGTCACCTGGACAGTTGTATCAAGCACTTTGTTTAAATATACAAAAACTCTCAAATCCTCATCTTAAGTTAATGAATAAAACAGAAGCTTTCAGCTGGCTGATTCATTTGATTGCAGATGCACATCAACCACTACACATTAATCAATATGATGATGCAGGTGGAAATCGTTGTTGGTTTTATTGGATGTCTAACTCAAAGCCTGTAAGCTTACATCATATTTGGGATACACTGTTGCCTCAAATGGTTTTAACAAGGCATACACTGGAAGAAATGATGCCCTCCTTTTCAACCGAAGCCTCTAATACAACACCCTTACAATGGCTGAAGGAAAGTCGAATACTCCATTCAAAAATATATGGAAATCGAATCGGTTATCCATGCCGACGCTCTAAATACAATACATTACAAACTTTAGATGCCTTATATGTTAATCAAGTACAATCTATTGTCATTTCACGCATGGCGTTAGCAGCACAACGCACTGCCTATTTGCTTAATATGCTTTTTGATCCGGACTTTAGATCACAACATCCCCAGATCATATCATGGCCTCATTGCTTTTGGCACCCTTCCACTCAGTTGAGTCATCTTAACACCTTATGATTGATGTTCTAATATTTGAATCTGCCCCGTTGCTAAATCAACATACCACCCATGTAAATTCAGTTGATTTGACTCAACCCTTGAACGTAACCAATCGTGGGTCATACAATTATTTAATGAATACTGGATTGCATGTTGAGCACACTGGTCATGCGGACTCATATCGGATACTGAACTTGACTCAGAGTGCCATCTTTTTTTAGCCGGAATGATTAATTGAATCCACTGTTGAATTTCATTGGTCGCAGGTGTTGAGTCATCTGTATCCATCACTGCAGCAATACCACCGCATTGAGTATGTCCCAATACCACTAAATCACTGACCTCTAAATGCAGCACTGCATATTGAATAGCCGCCATTGTGCTATCATAGGCAATACCATCAGTCGTTTCAGCGGATGGGATAAAATTAGCCACATTACGCACAATGAATAAATCACCTACAGATGCTCCTGTTAATTCACAAGGATCAATTCTAGAATCACAACAAGTAATCATTAATACGCGCGGTGATTGCCCTTGTGTCCCTAGCGTATGATACTGTTGTGCACGCTCAGGTAAACTTGATGTGATAAATGATTGATGGCCTTTTAACAAAGCCTCATAGGTCATTGCCATGATTCCTCCTCATGTGCTGATTCTTTTCAAGAGTCTGATCGTACACATCTCTTAAAATATGATCTATACTATAATATAAATAAAGATCAAATGGGAGTTAGAACTATGCAAATTCAGATTACAGGACAAGGCGTTGAAATTACACCCGCATTAAAAGAACTGACTCATGATAAACTATCAAAATTAAAACGTCATAATATGAGCATTATGCGTATTCATATAGTTTTTTCTGTTGAAAAATTAATTCATCATGCCACTGCGGAACTTCATTTACCTGGTCATTTTTTACATGGGAAAAGTCATTCTGAAAACATGTACAAGACCGTCGATTTATTGGTTGAAAAATTAGATCGACAGGTTCGAGAATCGAAAAAAAGCACTTCTTAAGGTTGAATTCACTCAGTAGGCATGCCAGCAATTGTCATTGAATCAATGAGCATTGCACCCGTTTGAATCACTCCGCGATGATCTACTGTATCTTGAGCAATACCCAAACAACCTTGAAACATTGCTGCTAAATTACCTGCAATTGTGATTTCATGAATTGGGTATTGAATTTCGCCTGCTTCGACCCAAAATCCGAATACACCTCTTGAAAAATCACCTGTCACTAAATGATCTCCTGAGCCCATCATTTCAGTGACATACAAACCACGCCCCATCTGCAACAACAATTCTTTGAATGTTGGATGCCTTCGATCTATCACTGTCCATGTTTGAATGCCTCCTGCATTTGCATTCGTGGATTGATTTAATCGTCGTGCTGTGTATCCGTCTAAGCTATAACAGGCTAAAACACCTTGATCAATAATCGAATGAGATCGAGTTTGAACGCCCTCATCATCAAAAGGACGAGCACCTATCTGGCCTAAAAGATGAGGCTGCTGTATCACATCGATATACTCTGGAAAAATCTTACGACCCATCCCATCACATAAAAAAGAAGCCCCCCGATAAATTGCATGCCCATCTATAGCTGATGCTAATTGAGCCATCACTTGTCGGCTCATTTCCGGAGAAAATAAAACTGGAACTGTTTGTTCAGATAATGAACGAGCATATCGTTTCTTAAGCGTTTGATGCGCTGCTGATTCAGCCAGAACCTTTAAAGGCATTAAACCATTTGGTTTCACTGAACGGGTATACGTGTAACCACTGACTAGAGCATCATGAGCTTTTGCAAGACAACTGACTGACATTGAATGTAAAGTTTTTGAAAAATTTGATAATAAACCGTTTGTATTCGCCAACCATATCATTTGACGATAACGATTAATGTCAACACCATCGCATGCCTGAACGCCTTTGACACTCATGACAGTATCTTCGATATACTGAGCATGACTTAAAGCTTCTTCATGCGTTAAATCCCATGGATGATCCACATCACAATTGATGGGTATTTTAACAAGCTCATCTGCATCAACTAACCTTGCATTAGGATCTTGAGCCGTTATATGAGCGATTTCAATGGCCTTTTTACAGGTTAAATCTAAAGCAGTTTTTGAGAAATCAGTGGTTGAGGCAACCCCAATTGAACCATACTGATATACTTTTACAACTAGAATTTTTGAGGCATACTGACCCAGACGTTCAATCGCTGAATGACGATATGCAAGCGCTCCAGTCCAATGTGATTCAATTGAAACTTCAGCCTGGTCAACTTGAGGTTGAATCTGAGCGATGATCGATTCAATGAGTGCTGAATATCCAGAAGACTCAGAAAGTTCAATCATTCACAACCTTTGAAGAGGATTCAGGCACCAAAGCCACTTCTAACACTTCATCAATATGGTCTACGGTTAAAATTTTAATTCTATTTTTTAAAATATCCATTAACTCAACCAAATCAGGCTCGTTAGCCTTAGGAATGATCGCAACCGTTGCACCTGATTGAATAGCTGCCAATAACTTTTCTTTTAGCCCGCCGATTTTCAAGACAGCCCCACGTAAAGTCACTTCTCCAGTCATCACGATACCTTGCTTTACAGCTCGTCCAGTCATGACAGAAGTCAATGCTGTACAGATCGCAATACCCGCACTAGGGCCATCTTTAGGCGTTGCACCTTCTGGCACATGTACATGCATATCGAATGTTTTGAAATGTTTAGCAGCAATCCCTAAATGTTCTGCCCGTGTGCGAATCAACGATAATGCGGTTTTCATGGATTCTTTCATTACATTGCCCAAATGCCCTGTACACTCAAACAGCCCCTTACCGGGAAATAACGTTGCCTCAATGGTTAACAATGCGCCGCCCACCGAAGTCCACGCCATACCATGCACTAACCCAATATGATCCATCTCTAACGCTTGATCTCGCTCATAACGGGGCGGCCCTAGATAATGCTGCAGTTGTCGAGCACTCACTGCATAACTTGATTTTGATTGAGGACTCAAGGTTTTTTGTGTAACTTTTCGACAAATCGTACTGATTAAACGCTCAATATCACGAACACCTGCTTCTCGAGTATAAGATCGAATGATTGCCTGCAATGCAGGTTTTGATACCTTGATTTCATGATCCGCTAATCCAGCTTGTTTGATGCATTTAGGCAGTAAAAAGTGTTCTGCAATATTCAATTTTTCAGCTTCGGTGTAACTTGAAAGACAAATCATTTCCATTCGATCTTTTAACGCAGCTGGAATCTCAGTTGTATTCGCTGTCGTAATAAAGATCGCTTCTGATAAATTATAATCAACTTCTAAGTAATGATCATTAAATTGAGTATTTTGCTCTGGGTCTAATACTTCGAGTAGGGCTGAAGCAGGGTCTCCTCTAAAATCCATTCCAATCTTATCGATCTCATCTAATAAAATGACTGGATTAATGACACCGACTCGCTTCATTGCTTTAATAATGCGCCCAGGCATTGCACCAATGTAGGTTTTGCGATGCCCTCTAATTTCTGCTTCATCACGCACCCCTCCTAAAGCAATACGAATAAATTCACGGCCCATAGCCTGTGCAATGGATTGCCCTAATGAGGTTTTACCTACACCTGGGGGGCCAACTAGGCATAGAATAGGCCCTTTCACGTTCCCCTGACATTTAACTTGTACGGCAATATGTTCCAAAATTCTATCTTTAACTTTTTGAAGACCATAATGATCTTGATCCAGTGCTTGCTGAGCGTTTTCAAGATCTAAATTAACAGCCGAACGTTCTGTCCATGGCACCTCAACCACCCAATCTAAGTGTGCACGAATCACGCTGGCTTCTGATGAAGCGGCTGGCATTTGTTTCAGCTTATCGCATTCTGAAAGTAGCTTATCTCGAGTCACGCTGTCTAAAGGTAAGCCTTCAATTGAAGCCCTCAGCTGTTTTAGATCATTCTGAGCCGTGTTATCATCTTGATTTAATAATTTTTGTATCGCTTTAAGTCTTTTTTCTTTCACATAAGCAGTCTGATCTGACTCAATGTCTGCTTTAACAGTATGACGCAGCTCATGTTCAACGTTTAACCATTCAATTTCTTGAGAAAGCACAGTGATCATATATTTTAGACGATCTTTTAAACTGGACATCTCCACTATTTTTTGTTTTTCAGATACTGTATTCAATATATGAGCTGCCATCATATCAACATATAAACTCAAGTTCTCAATGCTTTTAAGCAAGATGACCGCATCTGAATGTGCTGTTTGATTCAGTTCAGTGTATTCGTTAAAGCGATGCGTTAATAACGTTCGATAACGTTTTAACAAGTCGACGTCTGATGCTAAATCTTTAACAGGGTGTACAGTCGCTGTTAAATACGCCCCCTGATTACATTGATCATAAGTTGCACGATATTTTGCTTCAACTAGTATTTTTAAGGTATCACCCGGTAGCTTAAGCACTTGTAAAATTCTCGCGACAACTCCAGTTTTAAATAAATCGGCTTCAAGCGGTGCTTCAATATCTGCAGATTGTTGTGCCAATAAAAAAATATCTTCTTCTGCATCAACAGCTGCATGGATCGCTGCCAGTGAAGATTCACGCCCTGCAACCAAAGAACCTACTGTTCCAGGTAACAAAAGCGTGTCCCTAAGCGGTAAAATTTTCAATTCTTTCGTAGCCACTGTAGGGGCTTCAGTCATCTTAATCCTCCTGTGGAGATTTAACCTTACGTTCAATAATACTCGGTTCTTCTGATGAGGTAACATGAATGGCCTTCACCACAACTGATTCAGCATTCTGTGAAGAAGGCAATTCATACATTGTGTTCAATAAGACTTTCTCCAAAATGGCCCGTAACCCTCTTGCGCCTGTTTGACGCTCCATAGCCTCTTTTGCGATCGCTTGACATGCTTTTTTCTGAACCGTCAATTTCACATCATTCATAGCAAACAACGCTTGATATTGCTTAATCAGTGCATCTTTGGGCTCTGATAAAATATTCACTAATGCGGCTTCATCCAGTGATTCCAACACCGCAGTCACTGGCAATCGCCCAACAAATTCAGGGATCAGACCATATTTAGTTAAATCTTCAGGCTGAACCTGCTTCAACAAAGCATTCATTGTTTTTTGACAATTTTTTCCAAATAACTCAGCATTAAATCCAATGCCATTTTTAGCTGTACGCTCTTGAATAATACGCTCTAAATCTGAAAAGGCCCCTGCACAAATGAATAAAATATTTTGAGTATTCACTCGAATATATTCTTGGTTAGGGTGCTTACGTCCGCCTTGTGGTGGCACTGCAACTTCTGTTCCTTCGATCATTTTCAATAAAGCTTGCTGAACACCTTCCCCTGAAACATCTCGAGTGATTGAAGGGCCTTCAGATTTTCGACTGATTTTATCGATCTCATCAACATATACAATCCCTGTTTCTGCGCGCGCAACATCAAAATCGCAACTGTTGAGTAATTTTTGAAGGATATTTTCTACATCTTCACCAACATAACCTGCTTCTGTGAGTGTCGTTGCATCAACCATCGCAAAAGGTACATTTAATTTCTTAGCCAATGATCGAGCTAAGAGTGTTTTACCACACCCTGTAGGCCCCAACATTAAGATGTTACTCTTCCCAATTTCAACTGGATGATCAGCGCCTTCAGCCTGGGATTGTAAACGTCGATAATGGTTAAATACTGCAACTGAAAGTATCTTCTTCGCTTGAGCTTGGCCAATGACATATTCATCTAAAAAAGCATGTAGTTCTTTAGGGGTCGGCAATTGACCCAAATGCTCTACAGACACGGGGGTGCTGCTCGCATCACTTACTTTGATAGCATCCAGACATAAATGAATACATTCATCACAAATATAAACGCCTTCTCCGGCAATCAGTTGATCTACTTCTGACCAAGTTTTTGAGCAAAATGAACACTGTGCATCTTGATCTTGATCAATACTCGACATTTAAACACCCTCAAGTTCAGCCACTGAATTAGGCCTTAATACATCAGATCGCTGTGCAATCATTTGATCCACCAATCCATACTCAACTGCAGCTTGTGCTGTCATAAAATTGTCACGATTTGTGTCTTTACGAATCGCTGCAATCGACTTGCCAGTCTGTTTAGATAAAATTGAATTCAACAATTCGCCCACACGCAAGGTTTCTTTTGCGTGAATTTCGATATCACTACCTTGCCCTTGATATCCACCTAACACTTGGTGGATCATGACGGTTGAATGAGGCAAACAATATCGTTTATTTTTTGCACCTGAAGCTAAAAGCAAGGCAGCTGCACTGGCTGCCTGCCCAATACAGACAGTACTTACATCTGGCTTAATAAATTGCATGGTATCGTAGATAGCTAAACCTGCTGAAACCACTCCACCTGGAGAATTGATATAAATAGAGATATCTTTGTCTGGATTTTCAGATTCAAGATATAATAACTGAGCAACAATCAAGTTTGCCATATTTTCTTCAATCTGCCCGACTAAAAAAATCACACGCTCTTTTAACATACGAGAATAGATGTCATAGGAGCGTTCTCCACGAGAAGAGGCTTCGACCACCATAGGGACTAAAGTATTAGATATCGTACTCATTGAATCACTCCTTTGCTAATAACTCTGAAACTTTTTCACTTGTCATTGAATCATCTTTCGTTTTCATCTGATCAATAATCCAGTCCAACACTTGGTCTTCTAAAACGCGTGAGCGAATATTATTCATACGGTTTTTGTCTTCACGGTACCATTGAACAAATGCTGTAGAATCCATGTAAGGTGAAGCTAATGATTGAATCATTTGATCAACTCGAGATTCATCTAATTGAATATTTTCAACTTCGATAATCTTTCTTAAAATCAATCCTAATGCAACCTGATTTTCTGCTTCTTTTCTGAGGGTTTTTTCTTCTTTTTTACTGAGGGGTTCAGTTGTGTTTTTAGAAGATGATAATTGTTTGACCATATCTTCAACCAATACTGTTGGCAACAATAACTTATGTTTAGAGGTTAAAACATCAAATACTCGACGCTTCGTTAATGCTCTGATTTGATCGTCTAATTGTGCTTGGAGAGGCTTTCTCACTTCATCTTCAAAGGTCTCTAAAGTAGCAGGCTCTAAATTTAACTGTTTAAAAAGTGCTTCATCTAGTTCAGGCAACGTCCCCGATGCAACCGAATGTATTTTGACAGCAAACTCAACAGATTGGCCTGCCAATGCTGCTTGATGATAATCTTTGGGGAAAGTCATAGGGAACTCAAGGGTATCACCTGCTGACTTACCTAAAATAGGCGATTCAAAATCCTCTAACATTCGTCCTTGACCCAGTACAAATGAATGATTAGAGGCCACTCCTCCTTCAAACACCTGACCATTTAGACGTCCCTCAAAATCAATTGTCACTTGATCTCCTGTTTCTGCAGGCGACTCAACTGCCTCAAAAACTCGATGTTCTTCACGCACTTTTTCAATGGCCTTTTGCAACTGCTCGTCATCAATTACCGCAACTGGCAATTTCACAGAACAATGAGTAAAGTCAGCTAATTCAACAGTAGGGTACTGCTCGAACGTCGCTTCATATTCAAGTGGCTCACCTACCTCACTCTTAAGCACATTGATCTCAGGCCTTGCAACAGGCTCAACATTCAATTGTTTCAAAGCCGCTTCATAGGTTTCTTGAACCTTTGTTTGTAATAACTCCCCGTGCGCTGCAGCTTCATACCGCTGTCGAATCACTTGCATTGGCACACGACCCGGTCTGAATCCTGGCAATTTTGCGCGCTTAGCCCATTCACTTAACTTGACATTTCGCGCAGCATTCATTTCATCTGCTGGGACAGTTACACTCACTTTGACAGTTAAATCTTTTCCTTTATCTTGTCGTACAATTTCAATTGACATGGTTCACCTCAGTCAAGCAATTTTCATGGTGCGAGAGGAGAGACTCGAACTCTCACAGGACAAGCCCACTGGAACCTAAATCCAGCGCGTCTACCAATTCCGCCACTCTCGCAATTAATTTGGCATCATATACCTTAATAAACTCAAAAGATTATCAGTCATCTCAGATCAGGAGTCAACGTTTAGGGACTGTAAAAGCGTTTTTCACCTTCAGGTCTTGTTTTAAATCGCCGATGGATCCAATAATATTGCTCAGGCGCCTTTTTAACAATTGCCTCAATCCAGGTATTCATCCAATCAGCAAGCGCTTGTGGTGTTTGCTGACATGTCAATGGTGGCTCAATACTCAAACGATAATAGCCCGGCTTTAAGCATATCAAGCTGATGGGAAGACAAATAGATTGCGTCATATTAACGAGTTTAGAAAAACCTGTAGACGTTGCTGTTTGTATTCCAAAAAAACTTGAAAAAACAGATCGTTGAGGCCCCATATCATGATCAGGAAAGACCATCAAAACACCTTTTGATTTCAGGAAATTAACCATAGATCGAATATCATTGGCTGGGATAGGGTGGCCTGGACGCATCATCACCTGCCACTGATTAAAAGTGGCATTATGAGCAGGCCGATAAGTATATCCCAATGGCCGACTTGAACCTAAATCATGAATTAAATTAAACATATAACGTCCTGCTAGATCTAAATGCGTTAAGTGTGGGTGCAATAACACGACACCTGAAGGCTGTTCAAGCGCTGCTGTTAGATGCTCTATTCCAACATAATCACATTCAAAAAAACTCAGGCACTCCGCTTGGTTCGCTTGAACTGAATTCAGAACACCTGAACACATCGAACAAATTGATCGATGCAACAATTGACGCTGCTCTACATTTGATAATCGAGGAAAACAACGTATTAAATTTGTTGCCATCACTTGAATTCTAGGGATATTAATCTTAATTAATACGTTCGCAATCAAACTGACTAACTGTTGCTGCCACATCATTGGCAACTTTGAAAGAAAATGAATTAAATAAATGATAACTTTCATACCCGCACTCAGCTATATAGCAAGACAATATACAATTTCACACAGACTCAATGAAGGAGTTTATACTCTATTCTAGTGATCCGTCCATGATAAAAAGCGCGCAATCAATAGCTGATTAAAAAGCTTGCAATTTATGTTCTCATTATGTACTCTTTTGGTATGGACACTCAATTAGACAACATGGATGTTTTGATTAAATTTTACGGCATGATCTTATCTAAATCGAGCCTTAAAATGAATCAAGGTCATTGCGATGCTTCAATTGCCCTCAAGTTTATCCCGGGTTATATACCCTTTGTGCTTAAAGACACTCTCCCAATTACAGCACACACTATATGGACATTAAACGCTGAGGGCATATTGGCGCATTGCATTCATCAATCGGTTAAGCCTGCCTGCATTGTATACATTGAAGCTCGTTACACCGGTCAAAGCGTACATTCCTTATCACTGACACACCTCCACCAACTACACCAACATCAGCCACACTCCAAACAACCTCTAAGAATAAATCCTCACTACACTCAAATCAGATCACTTTGATTGATTTTGAAACACTCAAGTCCTATATGGCATCATATCGATATGAATCTGAATACACTGCACGAAAACATCCACCCAAACAATGGAAATATATCTCGAAACTGAATAGATACATTTAAAGAACAATCTGAATGTGCGCTAACTGTCTCTTTTCGAGCCGGAATGAATGCCTCGCGCTCAATATTCAGACCGATCAATGAAAAAAATCAACTTAAATAACTGATAGTATCTTGCCAAAACTATTTTAAAAAGAAACCTAAACAAAAGATCACCTTCGAATATGCAATACTGAAGGGTGTCAATGATCATCCAGAACATGCTTGTCAATTGATTCAATACCTAGCGCACCGCCCTTGTCAATTGAACCTGATTCCATTCAATCCCTCTCCAAGCACACAATCTACCCAAACCCTTATGCAAAAAATATTAAAATTTGATCCTATTTTAAAGCGACATTCACACTGCTTGCAGACAACTGGCCGGCCATGTATTGGACATAACACTACGCATACCTTCAGGCCACGCAAAGCGCAAATAAACCCAATTAAATAGTTGAAAAAAAACAAATAAAGTAAAATTGTTTAATTGCATGTAATTAGGAAAAGAAAATTATGAAACAACAATCACTTTTGATCGAAGCTGTCTCTCGGGCAGGCTTACCTGACTCTGATCAATCCGCGTGGAATGGGTTAGACAGCATACTACTCGATGACATCGGCGCTTTGGTATCGCCCCCTCCGAACTCCACCACTGAAAAAGAAGCATACTTCCAATTCGCAAGAACTAAACTCACTGCTGATATTAAAAAAGGCATAATTGACATTCCAACGACGGCTTGGAAAGCAAACTTAGCAAAAACTTTGGTCATAACACTTGCCCATCCAGATATGAGTTGGGCCTACCCAGAAGAAATCCTGATCCATGCATTCGAACAGATGCCCCCTAACATCATGACCGAGATCCGTTTTAATCTGATGGAGATGATGATTCATTGGGGCAAAGTCAGTGCTTTTAAGACTCTAATTAACCGAGAAGACTTAATTAACCCGAATTGGAACGCTGGGTGTCCATTATTAACGCATGCAATCAAAACAAATACCCCAAATAGCCTTGAAATAGCAAAGACTTTGATTACACATGGTGTCAATCTAAATCAAACCTTTGATGACCATGAGAGTTGTGTCGGCGGATATGCTGACGGTGTCAATCCAGCTTTAGAGTACTGCGTAATAAATGGAAATCTAAAGATTTTGAAATTACTGGTTAAAAATGGTGCAAAAGAGGGACTCAACGATTTAGTCAAGAGGGTGATCAATGCTCCAGAAATCTATCCATACCATCACCATCCCAATCGCCAAAATCAAATTGAAGTTCTAAGTTATCTGGAAGATATCAATCAAATAATAACCCGAATTCATGAAAACCACCAATCAGAAACCTCTGATGGGCACATTCTATATCAGGCGCTATCAGCACTGAGAACAAACTTATCACATCCAGAATGCAACCGTGATCAGTTGATGCAACTTTTAACTGAATATAAGCTAGTTATCAAAGCATCAGCTTATGTTCAAGGCACCTTCTTCATTCAACCACAAGACGGTGAATCACACCGTATTTTACAGACATTTTCCACACTTCCATTAGCCTATATCGCTCCAGACATGAACAGATCTTTAATGTCGCTCCTCTTTAGTTCTTGTCAAATGAGCCATCGTAGTCTTAGCTATCTGGATAGCCCAGTAGACCATAGTCTAGTAGACGAGGTTATGGATGATCCAAACTTATTAAGCAAAGTAATTGCTGCAGGAACAACAGACTCTACCTTGAGATTGAGAGCAACAGCACCCACGTTTAGAGAAATGATTCCCGAACCACCTGGATTATTTGTAGCGCCGACCAGCACTGCCCTTCAAGGTAACAGCCAGCAAGCACCTGATACAGATGAGCAGGCACACCTCTCACAAAACAGACCCTCTTAGTATTTAAGATGATCATTTGTAACTAAAGCATGCTTTAAATCTCCCTGAATTGATGAAATCCATATACTATTTTAGCGTAAGGGATTAAACAAAGGAGGTCTATCGATATGAGTACAACTGAATCAGAGATACAATTAAATGAAGCAACACGCACAGAACCGGTAAGCGAGTCAATCAAAATAGCTTGGGAGAAATCATCTTTAAAAGCTTCCCAATGATAATAAGCCCTTAAAATCATAACTAAACGTAATCAACTCAGAGCATTTTGAATAAACTGTGATTCATTCTGAACAGATACATCATAAATAAATCTAAACATTGAATAATCAAGGGTTTTGGCATCATTAAGGCAAGTCCACATATTTTGAAGCAATCCCTTGTGCGTGATGTCTGAGAAAAGATTCGGTGAGGATATGATGCATAACCCATACTGTCTTTTTACCCTGAATGACTTTAATATCGAAACAGCATTCAATCATTATGACGCTCAAATCTTGAAATTTAACGAAACACAATAAAGTTTAATCTATGCTTCATAACAATACTGTTTGAACAAACGATTAGACAGCCCAACCCTTTCTGAAACATTCATGCCTCCCCAATAGGTCGAATATAATATCTATTTAAATAGCCTTGAGGATAACTTAAAAAACGCTTTCTGTTGAAATGCATCGGAGGCATATATCTTTTTTAAATCTGGCATCACACCCGTCCATCGCGCGTAACTCAAAGCGGCTTGCTCACACAACATCAGTATACCATCCATCACATCAGAGACCCCTAGCGACTGAACATGATCTAAGAAAATCTTGGCGGCCACTCCATAATTTAAATCCATCACCTTAGTGTCTTTTGAAAAAACTATATCAGGGATATTCAAGCGCTCTCCCAAAACACCTGCACTGGTTGCTTGAATGACACAGTCATAAGGCCGATTCAATTGACTGATTTGACATTCAGACCATGGGGCACACAGGGATGGGAGCTTTGATTGAGAGCATAATCCATTAGAGCCACGACGTGAAGCAATAGTAATCGAATGCGGGCAGCGTGCCTGGAGCTCTGGCAGTATAGATGCCACAACACTACCTGCACCTAAAATCAAAACATCCGAACCTTCAAGCAATGGGCCCCATCGATCAATCGCTTTTGAAAAACCTAAACCATCAACATTATCAGCATGCCAAGTACGCCCCTCTAACCATAAAAGATTTGCAGCGCGCAGGTTTAATACATGGGGCTGAATTGATTTGAGTATATTGATAATGTCTGTTTTGTAAGGTGCGGTGACATTCAACCCAATGCCCACATGTGCAAACTCATTCAAAAAATCAGGCAACTCATGTGGCTTTAAATCATACAACAGGTATTCAACAGCATGACCACATGCTTCAGCAAAAGCTTGATGCAAAAATGGAGATAATGAATGTCTGATCGGATGCCCAATCAAGCCTAAACGCAACATCAAATACTCTATATGATATCAGGTGGGTGAACGATGGGACTCGAACCCACGACGACCGGAATCACAATCCGGGGCTCTACCAACTGAGCTACGCTCACCCTATCAATCTTGCACGCCACATCATTGAACATCGACACACTAAAGTCAAGTCTATTGATCTTGGCTCAACACGATTAAAGCTGTATCGAGCGTCTAGAACACTTATGGCGCGCCTGGCAGGACTCGAACCTGCAACCCTCGGCTTAGAAGGCCGATGCTCTATCCAGTTGAGCTACAGGCGCATACTGTCAACAGATGCTTCATAGGTGGTCGGGGTAGAGGGATTTGAACCCCCGACTTCCTGCACCCAAAGCAGGCGCGCTACCAAACTGCGCCATACCCCGACAACTCAACACAAAGAATACCCTGACTCAACTAAAGGGTCAATACAAAACATATCTGACTCGATACGTATTTTGAAACATTGCTTACGTTTGATATATTCACACTAAACCTGTTACTATCTTGGTGATCTCAACGATCACACTCTACCTTGATTAAATTGGGAGAATACACCACATGCTAGATCATCGGCAACGTATCGAAGCAGCCACCTCTGAACCAAACAAATCCGTCCTTAACGATCCTTTGCTACGAACAGCCGTTGAAGACACCCTCCATCAATTAGATCAAGGACAACTACGCGTTGCCCACTACGAAGCAGGCACATGGCAGGTCAATACTTGGATCAAACAAGCCATTTTGCTTTATATGCAAATGCAACCGAACCGAGTCATGGGTCAAAACAGTGCCCAATATTTTGACAAAATCCCTCTTAAATATGACAACATGACAGCTGAAGATTTCACTCAAGCACGCATTCGGGTGGTCCCACCTGCGCACATTCGCTACGGCGCTTATGTTGCACCACAATCAGTGATCATGCCCAGCTATATCAACATTGGAGCCTACGTTGGGCAAGGCAGCATGATTGACACATGGGCCACTGTTGGCTCATGTGCACAGATTGGTCAACGCGTTCACCTCAGTGGTGGTGCCGGCATTGGAGGTGTATTAGAACCTTTACAAGCACGCCCTACCATTATTGAAAATGATTGCTTTATTGGCGCACGATCCGAAATTGTTGAAGGCGTGATCGTTGAGCAACATGCAGTGATTGCAATGGGGGTTTTTATCAGTCAAAGCACCAAGATTTATGATCGAACCAACGGGAAGATTTATCAGGGTCGTGTCCCTGCAGGGGCGGTGGTTGTGCCTGGCAGTTTACCTGCACCTGATGGCACACATAGTCTATCCGCTGCAATTATTGTAAAATACGCAGACCCATCAACGCGAGAGAAAGTGAGCATTAATGAATTATTACGCGAAATTTAAACGCTGTCTTTTATTATATGCTGTATTCATCTTATCTCCGGCGTATGCTGCCCACACGCTATTACCCAATCCTACGTGGAGCACTCATCCCCACCAAACCATTCTCACATGGAAGCTTTCTCAACATTTAAAACTAAATACCGACTCTATACACATCAATGTTGATCAGCGCCCTCGCGCTTATGAAATCATTGCACCTGCAGATGATCACCCCTCTTCACTTCGAACAGGTCTTATTAAAATAGGCATTCCTATTCAAAAAAATGACAAATATTATCAAGTTACTTTTCAAGGGTGTTCAGACATTGGCTTATGTTTCCCACCTCAGCATGATACCTATTCATCTCACCCTTTAACTGTATATTCAATCCTTGAGCGAATCATGGCCTTATTGCTAGCCGGTTTACTCCTGGCATTTTCTCCATGCGCCTTACCTATTGCTCCCATTGCGCTGAGCAGCATTGGCGCTGCATCAACTCGAGGTCATCATGTCCGCAATGCAGGCTATTTCCTCACAGGCTTAACCGTCTCCTATGGATTGCTGGGCTTAAGCATTTATTGGTTAAACTTACAGCTACAATCCTTTACACAAACACCTTGGATTAATCTCTTTGCCGCTGCACTGACCGCGCTTTCAGGGCTTGCATTAATTGAAATCAACTCAACTTTGACCCGTTATTTTTATCGATTCATCCAATCTTTTTTACCTCAACAAGGGGCAGGGTTACATCTCTCAACCACAGGGGCTATCACCATGTTAATTGCAACACCTTGCATTGCCCCCCCCATGATTGCTGCATTGACTTGGGCCAGTGAAATGCACACGCCATGGGTTGCAGCCTTAGGTGTTGCCGCAATGGGATTAGGGCTTGGGCTCCCTTCAAGTATTGCGGCTGTATTAGGTTTTCGATTACCACATTTGATGCGACACCCGACGCATATTCAATCCATTACAGGCATCCTACTGATCAGCTTAAGCGTGATTTTTTTCTCTAGAACCCTCCATCCTTATCTTACAATATCTCTACTAATTCTCTGGTGCTTCATTATACTGACAATGGTGTTAAAATTCACAGCACGTCACCACCGAATCACAAGCTCAATCACTGCCTGCTTATGTGCGATCGGTTTATATGTTACAGTCCTTGAGCCCATGACATTACCCTCTCAACTGAACGCATCAAAGACTCAACACCTCACTTCACTCGAACAATGGCATCAAGGCTCAAATCGATCCACACCTACTCTGCTATATTTTCATGCCAATTGGTGCATCAGTTGCCACACCCTTGAACAACATCAATTTAAACAATCTGACACCCATCATCTACTCCAAAATTATCATATCATCCGTGTTAATCTCACCCAAACAACTCCAGAAACACGAGCCTTGATGAAAAAATTCCATGTTATTGCACCCCCAACATTACTCATTTTTAAACCTCACTACCCACATCCCATTCGACTTGAAGGTGTCCCGACACATCAAGCATTAAATCAAGCTCTACAGCAATCACCCTCTTTGAGCTCAGACAAAACCTAGACCTTCTCAAAACTTTATGCAAAACTCTTATGATGAAACAGCTATTGATACTACACGGCCCTAATTTAAACTTACTAGGCCAACGTGAACCCCACCTATATGGGACCATCACCTTAGACGAACTGAACACTCACCTTATCTCTTATGGGAAAAAATTGGGATATGAGTGTTTGTGCGTTCAAAGCAATTCAGAAAGTGAATGCATTGAACATATTCATCAAACACTCAACAATGCCACTCAAGGCGCTGTGATCAATGCCGCAGCTTTAACACACACCAGCATTGGATTACGCGATGCTTTATTGGCTTGTCAACTCCCTTTTATTGAAATACACTTAACGCATTTAATGCATCGAGATGATTTTCGGCGCATTTCTTACTTGTCAGACATTTCTATCGGCAGTATCATGGGCCTTGGCCCAAGGGGTTATCAATACGCCATTGATGCCCTACATCACCATTTGACCGATGAAGAGATTAGATTATGAGCAACACAACAAACCCTATTCAAAAACTGGCTGAAGTGATTGAATTCGCAGAAGAAAAAAACCTAAAACTTCAAGAAATTGAAGTAAAAGATCAAGATGGTTCTGGCCTACGCATCACACTACAGTCTTCAGTTCCTGTGGTTGCAGCACCTGGTCCTGCAGTACTGTCGCATCCAACTGCTCCTGTATCCACACCTTCAACAGATGATACTCAAACTGAATCGGGCACAGCCATTAAATCCCCCATGGTTGGTACGGCCTACTTAACCCCTTCCCCAGATGCAGAGCCCTTCATCAAAGTTGGGCAAAGCGTATCTGCTGGACAAACCATTTGCTTGATAGAGGCAATGAAAATGTTCAATAAAATTAAAGCAGAGACTTCTGGCACGGTTAAAAAAATATTGATTGAAAGTGGTCAGCCCGTCGAGTTTGATCAACCCTTGGTCATCCTTGAGGATTAATCATGATACAAAAAGTCTTAATTGCAAATCGAGGAGAAATAGCCCTGCGCGTTCAACGTGCTTGCAAAGAACTGGGCCTTAAAACAGTGGCGGTCTATTCTCAAGCAGATGCTGCACTGATGCATGTCAAGCTTGCAGATGAAGCTGTTTGCATTGGTCCAGCCCCTTCCATAAAAAGCTACTTGAACATACCGACCATCCTCAGCGCTGCTGAAATCACAGAAGCCGATGCCATTCATCCAGGTTATGGCTTTTTATCAGAAAATGCTGATTTTTCAAAACAAGCCGAAGAAAGCGGCTTTGTTTTCATTGGCCCAAATGCAAACACCATTCAGTCGATGGGAGATAAAATCACTGCTATTCAACTGATGTCAAAAGCCGGAATTCCTTGCGTCCCCGGCTCTAATGGTGCGCTGCCAAGTGATCCTGGCGCCATTCAAGCATTAGGTCAAAGTATTGGCTACCCTGTTTTAATTAAAGCTTCTGGTGGCGGAGGCGGCCGTGGGATGCGTGTTGTCCATGAGCCTGAAGCATTATTAGAAGCGGTTCAAATGACTCAGCAAGAAGCTCAAGTGGCCTTCAATAATCCAGAAGTCTATATGGAAAAATTCTTAACTCGACCTCGACACATTGAAATTCAAGTGCTTGGAGATGGTCAAGGTAATGCGATTGCCTTGGGAGAACGGGACTGTTCTTCTCAACGTAGGCATCAAAAAGTGATTGAAGAAGCTTTAGCACCCGGCTTGACTGAGTCAGAACGCACCCATATTTATGATCGTTGCATCCAAGCCACCGCAGCAATGAATTATCGAGGTGCTGGCACCTTTGAATTCTTGTATCAAGACGGTGAATTTTATTTCATTGAAATGAACACTCGTGTACAAGTAGAACACCCTGTAACGGAAATGATCACTGGCATTGATATTGTCAAAGAGCAATTACGCATTGCAGCAGGACAACCTTTGAGTGTTCAGCAATCTGACATTACTTATTCTGGTCATGCGATCGAATGCCGAATTAATGCAGAAAACCCAACTACTTTCATGCCTTCACCCGGCACAATTGAAATGTTTCACGCACCTGGCGGCTTAGGTGTTCGTTTTGACTCTCATATTTACCAAGGCTATCGAATCCCACATCATTATGACTCTATGATTGCAAAATTGATCTGTCATGATGTCGATCGCCCCTCAGCCATCAAAAAAATGCAACATGCCTTACAAGAATTAATCATCGAAGGCATTGAAACCAATATCCCATTGCATCAGAAAATTCTTGAAAATGAAACCTTTCAAGCAGGTGGCATGAGCATTCACTTTTTGGAACAATTATTAAATCCTGAAAAGGAGAATCACTGATGCCTTCTTTTAAAAAAGACCCTGTTGTATCCGCACTTAAAACATTGATTCAACAAAAACATTTACATACACAACAAGAACTTTGTGAAAGTTTACAATCTATGGGCTTTAATATCACGCAATCTAAAATTTCCCGTTTGCTAAGGCGTATGAATGTTGTGAAATGCAAAGACGAAGACGGCAATATTTCATATGGCTTACCTCAAGAACCTGCTCCACCTGAAGCACATGCTTTAGTCTCAGATTTAGTGATGACAGTCAGTGCCAATACTTGGCTAGTGGTTGTTCGAACAACACCCGGTGCAGCTTCAGTCATTGCCAGGGTGCTTGACTATCATAAAGATCAATTAAATATGTTAGGCTGTATTGCAGGCGATGATACTATTTTTGTCACGCCCAAAGCAGAACACTCTATCGAAGATTGCTTAAGAGCAATTGAAACCTTATTATTTTAATAGCCTTTAACCATAAAATAATTTAGCCTTGAAAGATAAACTTTTAAAAGAGGCGCATTATGCACGACACCACTGATTCAACTCAAAAACAATCCTCTTGGATCCACCAATTCAGCATTTATTTATTGTATGTTATTTCTATTGCCTCGAGCATTTGTATTGGTATTGATTGTGGGGTCATTAATTATCATTACCTTAATACCTTCTCAAATGCGATTCATACAGTGGTTATTTTAGCGCCGATCAGTGGCCTGGTGCTCAATACAATTCTTTATATGGATGGACAATTCGAAGCTTTTTATACCCTGTTTCAAGAACTGTATGATGCTATTTTCTCTACAAACGAACGATCAGGTTCCGATCTAAACTGGAAAAGCCGCTTCAAATACTATCTAGGATTGTGTTTTACAGTGCTTTTACCTATTGGTTCAAGCCTTTGCATGGGATTATTTACTTATAATGCCTACCTCAATATTGGACAAGGTTTTCCTTTAGTGATCAATCCCATCATCATGATCACGTTTTCTATTGCTTATATGATAGGCACCTTTAGTTTGATGCGAATTTTTGCGATGAAACTCTTATCACCCTGGATCAACCCAAAGATGACAGCGGCTATTATCGAAGAAATTCGTAAAGGAGATACCTCAGTTGAGGCTTTGATGCATAAATCAAAGATTATTCGAGCTGCGTATGCAACAGAAGGCAACCCCAAAGGGGATGAAGGTTATCGGAGAGCCTTCTATCGAATCATTGATAGTTTGAAAAAAAATCATCAAATCCATGAAGAAAATGGAATGCTTTCTTGCACGAACTCAGAAACAAATTCATGGGTTACAGGGAGCATTACTGCAATCCTTTCAGTCATATTCAGCGCCGCAATGGCCACCACAACACTGGCATGGCAAGCCGGCGCTCAAGCAGTGCTCAGCAGTTGGCCTTTAACCTCAGGCGCTTCAAATCTCATTGCATGGGTGATTGCAGGCATGCTCTTAGCTTCTGAAATTATGTTTTGTGTTTCTTTAGCTTATACCCTCAGTCAAAAAATCCAAATGACTCAGGATAAAAACGCACAACATACATTATCCCTTCAGTCTATTGTAATAGGTATCTTTACATTCATCCTCCCAGCTTGCATGATTTCCCTCAATGCGTATGCTAATGGCATCATTGCAGAAAGTACATTGCAACACTATCAATTTCTATTTATCGCACTTGGAACATGCTTAAGTTTATCCATCATGAGTAATGCTGTGGCTGCATTTGATAAGAACGCAATTATTCCTTCAAAAATACCCAATACAGCACAACAGTTCTCATCAACAATGCAGACTCATTTCAAATATTTATTAGCGTTCACAGTGATATCATGTGCTTATTATTTAGGACCTTTTACAAATGGAATGATTCAGCCTTTGATCACACAACCTAACGTCATCACACTCATCAGTATTACGGCACCTTTTATCTTGATTAGCATTTGTTTTGCACTCAAAACCCTATATCAAAACCTAAATACAGAACTGACGATATCTCATCCGCTGCACTTAACACAACAGCAGCAACAGCAGCAACAGCAGCAACAGCCTCTCCCTCCTAATCCTCAGCAGCCGGAAAATAGGGATAGACTGCATGGTGGTGGTAGTGCCAGGGATAGACTGCATGGTGGTGGTAGTGCCCCTGCCCACCCTTAAAATGGTTTGTCCAATGAATCTATTCACCCAAAGACACTTGATCATCGCTCAGCTGTTTATTTCATCATGATATACATATGTGGCACATGACATGCCCCATTTTTTCATGACTCAAGAAAGGCCCTCCACACCCTATCATTGAACGCTCTAGCCCCCTTCGTTGAAAGATCTTCAAACACGCTTCTTTGAAGGCCTTCCTCACTATAAAATAACGGACGACTTTAAATGCAGCTGATAAATGAGCCTTCTATTGAATCAGCAATCATTCATATTACCTTAAGATTATTGAAATAAAATAAGAGTAATATTGACCCTAGATTTAGAGCTCATTTATGCAAGAAGCATTAGCAGCACATCAAACCACTCAAGAAACAACTGTATCTTGGTTTTCATTTTTTTTATATGGCATTTCATTGGCTGCAAGCTTATTCATTGGTTTTGACTGTTTTTTCATTAGCTATCACTATGTTTATAATAGCCCTTTCATGAGTCTAGCTATCTTTACAGGGATTGCAGGCCTTTTATTAAATGTTATTTTATATACAGCCGATGCATTTGAAAGCTTTGATGCATTTTGCATAGGGCTTAAATATACTTTTCTAGTTCGTCAACGCTTATTTTCATGGAAGCGTTTTTTTTGTGCCTGTTTATATAGTCTAATGCCGATCTTTGCTGCCTCAGGCATGGCGCTATACACCTATCATGCTTATATTGCAGCCGATGCGATTATTCAAGTGCCCTTTTGGATGGCTGTATTATTTTCTGCGTCTTATTTTATTGGAACATTAACCTTAATGCGTAAAGCTGCCTTTCAATTTTTATTAGATTGGAATGAATCTGATTTAAAAGCGGCGATCTTGTCGAAGACCGATCATTCAGTGTTAAGCCTACATGAGTTATGCAATGATGCAGACATTAAAAAAGCTTACTATGGCGGAGATAATCCTGGGGATATTGAAGATCTTGAAGAGCTTAAATCTCTGATCAAAGTCATTTTAACAAACAATAAAAATCAAAGTGTTCCCAACCATGAAAATAATCTTTCAACTTATTGTAAAGACTTTTTCCAATTACTCATTGCAGTGATATTTATATCTGCAAATGTTGGCGTAGCTTTTAGTCAATACGCTGATATCCTATCTGTATTTAATCATATCCCCGCATTGCCGCATCCAGAAATTTTTTCATGTGTTTTAACTGGAACACTATTGGTATCTGAAATCCTTTTTTGCCTTGAAATAGCACGTTGGTTGATAGCGTTTATTCGTCAATGCTGCACGACTATCAAAGAATCATTCAAAATACCAAGAATCGAGCATTTGATTGTGTGTATGGCTTATATGGTCGTCGCGACATTAATTGGATTCAATGCTCTAGGGAATGGCGTGATTACTCATGCTACTTTTAATCATGAAATCACTGCAACATTCATGCTAATAGCAGGCAGTATGCTGAGTATCACTATCATGATGAAAGAATGCCAGTCACTTCAAAAGTCTGGACTATCTGCCTTATGTCCAAAACAATTTCGTGGAAATGATATAAGTGAACATCATCGACATTGGTTTGAGATGGTTTTTAGATTTGTTCCAATCTGTACGCTGATACTTATTATTGATGTTCTATATTATTCTAGCATCACAGATTTAATCAAAGAATGTTTTCATGCCTTATCTTTTACAGATTATTCGCCTTATCTAATACCCTTAAGTATTGTGGCTTTATCATTGATGGGTATTGCAGTGGTTACTTATGGCTTGAGCGGTCTCTTCGAGCCCCTTAATACTCAAGATGCTGAAGAACAAGGATCCGCACGATCTTCTCAAGAAGGCTTCTCCTCGAGTCCCGTTCAATTCGACGAAACCAATGCTCATGCACCTCTCCGATCCTCAAATCAACACTTAGGCTTACTTTCGTAGCATGACACTCAATGTTTATGGAGAAGGTGGGCTATCCTAGAGATATATCAAAATACAATAAACAGATCTTTTAACTGATCCTTAAATAACCTGTTAAAGCACTGTGAATCTAGCAAACAATATAGCTGTTTATTGCCTTATCGTCAGGCCATCATGCTTGATCCAGGTCTTCATATGAAGCCCTCATGAGCCTGATGATATCCATAACATCATTCGACATACTAAAAGCGCATAAACACCGGCAATACAATCATCTAAAACAATGGCCCAACCTTCTGAGCGTTGATCCGCTAGGCGAACTGGCCAAGGTTTAGCAATATCAAAATATCTAAACATCACAAAAGCACACATCACCCAAGGCCATTGAAAAGGCACACCCATCAAAGGAATCCAACAACCTACAACCTCATCACATACAATACAACTGGGATCCTTATGTCCTAAATGTCGAGCTGTCTGATCAGCCGTCCAACAGCTTAAGAGCGTTAAACAACACCAGATGATCAACTGATAAGCCATTGAAATGGGCTGCATCATCCCGGCCAGCACAATGGCCCATAAACTCCCCCAAGTACCCGGTGCATAAGGTGCATAACCCAAAAAAAACCCCACACTCCATAAATGAATGAATTGATAATCAAAGTGTTGTACGTGATTTTTAATTCGATTTAAAGTGCTCAAAAGCTGCTCCTTGGGGAATAGGTCGCCGTGACCCCTGCTGCCAGTATAACCCTGATCCAGGTTGAATTTCACCAATCAAACTCAGCTGACATTGATGCTGCTGAGCAAGGTCTTTCAACATCGAGGCATGTGATTGAGGGGCTGTGAAACACAGCTCATAGACTTCTCCACCTAATAATGCAGCATTGATGGCTTCTTGAGATGAGAGGGTATTGAGCACTGGGTGATAAGGACATGCATCAAGGTCTATCGTTGCTGCACATAATGAACGTTTTAACAATCGAGTTAAATCCTCAATCAAACCATCTGAAATATCCAAACAAGCATGAATCCAAGGCGCTGCAGCCTGCGCAAAATTTACGGGAGGATTAGGATATTGCCACTGTTGATACGCTGATTGTTCAATGGATGAAGCTCCCAGAGGATGATTCAAAGCCCAAGCGCTTGCGCCTAACGTGCCTGTAATATAAATGTCATCACCCATCTGTGCCGTGTGTTGATGTAAAGCATGAGTTGGGTTAACTTGTCCAATTAAGGTTGTATGGATGGCTCGAGCGCCTTTTGAAAGATTCCCTCCCACACATTCAATGTCATATTGTTCTGCCAATCTGATAAACCCTTGACTCCATTCGGATAACCACTTTGAGTCATCGATTGGCAAACTCAAAGACGCCATAGCCCAACAGGGTTGAGCCCCCATTGCAGCAATATCACTCAATGAAACCGCTAATGATCGATGCCCAATCGCTTGTGCTGTAAAGCGTTTATCAAAGTGTGTCCCTTCAATTTGAGCATCAACGGTTGTGACAATCCCTTCACCGGATCGTGGTGACATACCCGCAGCATCATCACCACTATGGCACCACACATCCGAGCGCTGCAGGGTTTGATGCTTGAGACATAATTCAATTAATGATTGTTCAGCCGAACTCATGCTTTATTCCGCTTTTAGTTGATGCGCAACTTGATCCAGCACTGCATTAACAAAACGATAACCCTCTTTTGATCCAAAGCGTTTTGACAACCTCACTGACTCTGAAATAATAGCAGCATCTGAAAGCCCATGAGGGTACATGAGTTCATAAGTACCCATTCTGAGAATGGCACACTCAACCCGCGTTAATGTTTCAAGGGTATGATCTTTTAGATAAGGCTCAAAGAAAGCATCAAGCTCAACAGCTTCTTGAATCACCCCCATCAATACCCGTTCAAAATAATCCTGATCAAAAGATTTACCCGCATTCACCTCTAAAAATTGTTTGAGAATATCTTCACCTGATTGTTCAGTCAATTGCCATTGATATAATGCCTGACATACAAAATTTCTTGCTTTCTTAATAGCTGCAAGCCCCATCATGATGCTCCTCGATTGATCATAATTTAATCAGCGCTGTGTGGTGATAACTGTAACTGATCTAAAAATTCTTTAAAGGTTTGAATATCTTTGAAATCCCAATACACTGATGCAAAACGAATATAAGCAATTAAATCCAGTGCTTGTAATTCAGCCATCACCCATTCACCCAATAACTTGCTACTGACTTCACGTTCACCTGTTGACCTAAGTCTTTGAATAATCTTCAAAATTGAAACTTCAAACATTTCAGCAGTGATGGGGCATTTTTCCAATGCACGCATCATTCCTGCACGTAATTTTTCATCATAAAAAGGTTCTCGTGTGCCATTACGCTTAATGATTTTAGGCATTAATAATTCAGCAACTTCATAGGTTGTTAATCGCTCTTTGCATTCGATACACTCTCGTCTTCGACGCACCTGAGAGCCATCTGCAACCAATCGAGAATCAATCACTCGGGTATCAGGGGCTTGACAAAATGGACAAAACATTCATTATTCTCCATAACACTCTGGAATTGGATATTGATCCGCCAATGCAAGGACTTCATCACGCACTGATTCAGTCCACACAGGATCACCTTCAGCATTTAAGCACCCTGCAATCCATTGAGCAATTGTAATCATCGCTGTTTCATTCATACCTCTTGACGTCACCGCAGGGGTTCCAATGCGTAAGCCTGACGTTTGAAAAGGAGAACGCTGGTCACCTGGAATGGTATTTTTGTTGGTTGTAATACATATGGATTCTAGCCATTGCTCAGCAACTTTCCCGGAAAATGATTGATCTGATAAATCAATTAAAAACATGTGATTATGAGTTTGATTTGAAACCACTTGAACGTTGAGCTGCCTGAGCGCATTCACTAATGTTTGAGCATTTTGAATCACCTGCTGTTGATACCGCTTAAAACCACTGGATAATGCTTCTTGAAAAGCCACTGCTTTTGCGGCAATCACATGCATCAATGGCCCCCCTTGTGTACATGGAAAGACTCCAAAATTCAATTTTTTATGAAGTGTCTCATCACTCCCTGAAAGAATCAGGCCTCCACGAGGCCCTCTTAATGTTTTATGAGTGGTTGATGTGACCACATGCGCATGTGGAATGGGCGAAGGATAGAGCCCTGCAGCGACTAACCCAGAAACATGAGCAATATCGGCCAACAAATAAGCCCCAACCTCATCGGCAATCGCTCTAAACCTCGCCCAATCAATGATGCCACTAAATGCGGAAAATCCAGCAATGATCATTTTAGGTTGATGTTGCTGAGCTAATTGAGCGACTTGATCATAATCAATATCTCCCTCAGCATTGAGTCCATATGCAATTGATTGATACAGTTGACCCGAAGCATTCACTGAAGCGCCATGCGTCAGATGCCCTCCTGAATTCAAATCCATGCCTAAAATTAAATCTCCTGGACACAGCAAAGCACTATAGACCGCAAAATTTGCTTGTGATCCTGAATGCGGCTGTACATTCGCATACTCACATTTGAAGAGTTGGCAAGCACGCTCAATGGCCAATGCCTCGATTTCATCAACCCAATGACAACCACCGTAATATCGACGTGCTGGATATCCTTCAGCATACTTATTGGTCAAAATACTGCCCTGCATCGCACGCACAGCTGCACTGGCATAATTCTCAGAAGCAATCAACTCTAAGTGCTGGTGCTGACGCTGTGACTCAGATTGAAGGCAAGCGTATAAGACTGGATCAGAAGGTTCTAATAAGTGCATAGCTTCTCTCATCATTATAGTGCATTGATCATAACACGATTTTAGTCCGATGAGATAGCCTTGCAATGATTTAAAAAGATTTTCCATCGACGCCAAAATTCATTTTTTTGTTGAAAACATTGGGCGATCTCCTCAATGTTTGGAGATAACATGATCACACCTTTCTTTTCAGGCAATTGAGTAATCACTTCAGTCGAAAATTGTGAGGGAATATCTTGGCCCAATATAATCCACCCCACAATCTCAATTGATTCTTTTGAAGGATGCTGCGTTAAAGTTAAACCTTTCAGCATCCGATTAAAAAACACTTCATGCTCAGCCGGCACAACCGGCCCTTGGTAACACCAAGCCATTCCCCATTCATTCGAATCATATTGTGTATAAAGATATTGCCATACTTCTGCAACATAGGGTTTAAAGGGTGTAATCCCTAAGGCTTTTAACGTGACTGTACACGTCATGTCATCGTCCTAATAGGCCAATGGCTCGGCACATGAATCGCTTCCCACTGGTGATCCTCTGTTTTATGTAAATGACACATGGCTTGATCTCGTGTTGGCATGATATGCTCATACCAATTAACCAAATTCACTTCACACCAGGTTTGTTCTGCAATGGTTTGGGCGGTTTTCAAATCTTGTTGTGCAAAACGATTAAAATAATGATGAGATTGATCACGCGCTGCATCTCTCAAACGCATAAAACGCTCGATATACCATTGCTTAATACAGGGTAAAGGTGCTTCAATAAAGAGACCAATCCCTTGCTGACTGATACACGTGGGGTTTAATGCCACCACCCCTTCTAAAATCAATACATTGGGACAGATTAATGTTTGAGTCAAACCCGGAATATGATCATAATACTCATGTGAATATTGATCAATATCAGGCAATGATTGGTTTTGATTTTGAAAAGCTTCTAAAAAATCCTGTAACTGTTGATCACGATAACTTTCAGGAAAACCCTTACGATCTAACCCACAAGTTAAACGCAGCTCATCATTCGATTTTAAAAAATGATCTGTTGACAATGCCAAATAAGTCCAATGTGGTGCTAACTGCTTCAAAGTTGTCATTAAATGTTGTGCAAATGTTGTCTTGCCCACGGCAACTGAACCTGACACTTGAATGAGAAGCGGCCACCCTTTTGATTCATAAGCATAAAGCACTTGAAGCAAGGCCAGTGAAAACATCAATAGATCATTGTCGCTTCCACGCTTAACCCAAGCATATTGTGAGTCACCCGAAAACACCCAAGGCGATGGAACCCATTTCATATCTAAAGATGCTTGCACACAGCTCATATTTAAACAATCATCGTATGATCTAAATTCCAGTATAAATCACTAAAGCCTTGAAGTATAGCTATTCAACCGAATCATCATACATTCCCTCACCTTATTTTTTTTTGACAATTTCATGATAAATCGTTATGGTGAGATTCTCTATATCTTTGAATTGATTCAATATTTTGATAGCGGCTGTACCTTATGGCAATTCATTTAAATTTTTTGAAAAATACGCTATTGATCTTCTACTGCCTGAGTCTATCCATGGCTTTTGCACAACCCCCCTGCCATACCTTTAAAATTAAATCTAATCTAAACAGCACTGAACACAACACGATTAAACTCTATTTAAATGAATATTTTAAACAACAAAGTATTCCATCTTTATTAGACACAAAAACCTCTATTCGTCGAGTCACGCAGAAAGCACTTCAACCCTATGGATATTTTACACCTCATATTCAAATAGACACTCAAGTTCCCCCTCAACAAACTTGTGCTCGCCATCTCATTTCAATCCAACCTGGCCCACTCACTCATTTCAAATCAATTCGACTCCACTGTGGCCATACTCCAACATGTGTTCTCATACAATCAGCTTTACATGACATGCCCGCACAACTTGGAGCCCCTTTTACTACAGAGCAATATGAAAAAACTTTAGAGCAATTATTAAACATTGCGATTCGAAAAGGTTATTACCACGCACATGGCAATCACTCTACATTAACGATCAACCCCAATACACAATCAGCTTATGTCGATTACACAATTGATTTAGGCCCAAAATTAAAGCTTTCATCTTTAATCCTTCAAGACACTCAGCTTTCTCCAACGCTTGTTCAGCGTTATTTATCATTTGAAAGTGGTGCACCTTATTCAAATCAATGGCTTGAACAGGCACAAATGGACTTATTAGCGAGTGATTATTTCAATCGTGTTGAAGTCAACCCTTTGTGGTCAAAACAGACACAAAACACTATTCCAATTTCAGTGAAAGTCAAAGAGAAAAAACCGATTGATCTCTTGGCCGGTATTGGTTATGACAGTGACACCGACTTTAAAGCACTTTTCGGCTTTAAACAACGTCTAATCAATCGCTTCGGGCACCGATTTCAAAGTACAGCCATGATAGGGCAGCAAGATCGACATTTCACCGCTCAATACGATATTCCAGGATATCATCCCGCATTTGAGCACTTCAGTTTTGAAACAAAACGCCAATCTTATCTTAATCGAGGCTTTGGGCACAGTCGTTATTGGCTCAACAAATTACAGTTTAAACGTTTAAAATCTGATCGTATGATTGATCTGACTTTAAACCTTCTCAATGAGCACTCCACACCTTTAGTTGGCCTTTATCAAAATACACGATTGCTCTATACTGAACTGAATGCCTTTAAAACATTTGAATTTAAATACTTTTCATATCACACCCCTATCCAGTTAAAGTTTCAAATGATGGGCCGTATTGCATCACACACACATGATATCACCTCACATTTTCAACAAGCTCAACTCAAAGCACGTGCTTTAATGCCCCTAACAGATGAACAACAATTGATCCTGTCTACACAATTTTCAAGATCTTTTGTCTCTAATCTCAGTGAAGTTCCAATCAGCCTTCAATTTGCCACCGGTGGAGCACAAACCCTTCGTGGCTATGCCTATAACAGTTTAGGCCCTAGTAAAAACTTAAACGTCAGTAATCTTGAATATCGTTTGCATTTAAAAGATGAATGGTATGCTGCCTGCTTTGTAGATCGCGCTAACCTAAGTGTTAATTTAAAAGATAATGTTCACCATAGCATCGGCGCAGGAATTGTCTGGACACACCCAGTTGCGCATGTGTCATTAGGCCTTGCACGTGCACTGTCTTTACCTCAACGCCCTTTAAGATTTTATTTGTCGGTATCTACATGAATAGGGCTCAACGGATCTTATCTATCTTAACGGCAATACTCATGCTGTTCATGTCCCTGATGAGCCTAACCCTGCGAACGGATCAGGGAATCACCTTGGTTGCAAAAATACTGATCAAAATCAAGCGCTTGCCAATAAAAGTTGAGCGCATTCAACATATAGGACCTGATACACTTTCAATTCGAAATATTCAATCTACAAATTTACGATTCTTTATTCCAGAAACCACTCTACAATTACATCCCGTACGAGATTGGCTTCAAAAACCTGTTGTTCAAAGCATTCATATTCGGTCCATTGACTTCAAACCGATTGCTCAGACGATGATTGTCTTGCATCACTTGAGTGCAGTCATCCAAAATAATGAAGATTATATTCTCAGCCTTAACTCGCCTAATTTAAAGCTTAAAGGTCATGGCACTTGGTCATTTCATCGACATCAATTAAACTTTAATTTATTACATCAGCAGCATGATCACTTGATCATTCACCTCAACCATCAAACAGCTACTTCATGGCAACTTGATCTACATACTCAACACTGGCCATTTGCTTATCAACCCATGAACATGTTTGGCTGGATTCAAGGGCATTGTACCATTGATCAAATCGCCTCATTACAATCTTTGAAATGCAGCCCAATGACGGGACAATTAAATGGTTATTCAGAACACTTTAATAGCCTTTTAATGCTTCAATATACAGATCACCTCAAGACATTGAAATTTAACTTTCATATGGGAGGCATGCATGGAATCATCGATTTGAAACACAACCTTAAACCCATAGTCACCTGGGATATCTCCATTCCAAATTTAAAACACTTGGTTCCAATTTGGTCAGGGCAAGTGATCAGCCAGGGTACAGGCGCTTTACCTTCAAAATCTTGGATTCTGAACACAACTACGCAGCTTAAAAAATTGAAAACTTCAGTTCTGAATGCAGCACACATATTATTGAGTCTTAAAGCAACACATCATCAGCATCATATCGCTTTAAACACAACATCACTTGAACTGTTTGGTTTAATGCTTCGACCCATTCATATTGATTTATACTGCCCTAAAAACAAGCCCTTTTGCTCGTATCAGCCTACAACTGAGCATACAGTGAATTCAACCCTAATCCCTTCTTCTCATCTGTTATATTCTGAATTATCTTCGAAATGGCTGAAACAATTTACACCTTATCATTCTATCCCTAATCTAATCGAATCTGATCGCACCCATCAATATTGTTTTCAATTAGCAACTGGGTCCATCTGTTTTCATCTAGATTTAAATACTCAACGCTTTATTTTAATGGGGCAACTCAAACACATGGTATTAGATCATATTGCTGCATGGCTGCCCAATCATATCTTCATGCCATATGGAGGTGATTTAAATGGGCATTGGTTTTTATCTAAATCATTGAATCATCCTTGGAGGGGGGAAGCTAAACTGTCTTTAATGCAGGCAAAGGCACTGATTCCTTACACATTAGACTCTGTTCATAATATTCAGGGACAATTAAACTTCAACTCTCAACGCACGCCCGCTTTATCCTTTGAACTCAAAGGGCAACCTCATCAGGGGACTATTGATCTCAAAGGTCAACTCATGCATCAAGATCACCAACAGGATCAACTGACGTTAACAGGCACTCATGTTTCAATTTATCATTCTAATTTCATGCATTTAATTGGGAATCCTCACATTCAACTTAAGAGCTTATTTGATCAACCACAATTGAATGGGCGCGTAACCATCCACCACGCTTCTTTTTCAAAGCATTGGCAATCTATGCCGAAATTACCCGAACATACTCTCATTCTAGGAACCCACCAATCGAACACACACTTTCAACCTACAGGTACGATTGAACTCACCACGCCTAAACCCATCCCATCAAATTTATTTAATTTAAAAGGCCAACTGTTTGGACAATTGAAACTATTCATGCGCCCCCAAAATCCCACAACGGCTCAAGGATTTGTCAAACTGATTCAGCCTTCTTTTAATAATATCCCAGAAATTAAGATTCATGAGGCTCAACTACGATTTTCAGATCATGTCATCACTCATCCTCAAATATTCGTTAAATTAGATCGCACACTCAATCCAGAATGGGATATGAGCGCTGATCCTTTTTCTTTACAACCCATTCGAGTTGGCATGCGATTATATGGCTCAATCAGCCATCCACAGTATCAATATTTTTCAGAACCTATTCACATGAGCGATAATCAAATTCTAACCAGTTTAATATCAGGCCAACAAGATGGATTGCTGAGTCCTTCACAACTGGCGCTTTTTTCAATCGGTCAATTTGATCCATTATTATCCAACTCAAATCATCTTCGCTTCATTCCTATGATTGATCATATTAAACTCAGTAGTCGAAATAGTTTAGACAGCGAAATCAATAACCCTTTACTCGATACTGTGATTACTTTGAGTAAACAACTCACGCCTAACATGGATCTACAATATCAATTTGGTTTATTAGACAATCATTATCAAATCAGTTCACAACTGCGTTTGAATCAAAATACAATGAGCCAATTGTATCTTAATGAAAAGAGTTATGGTATTAACTTATTTAAATCTTGGAAAATTGGCCATTGAGTTGAGCCAAGCTCCATCAATCATTTTAATTCGAAAGTTTACTTATCAAGTCACTTAACCGAGTGCATACTAACCTGATTGCCGTATATTACACCTGATACATACACGCGCTTTTAGACAGTTTGATTTAGAGTTTTAAAATGTGGCATTCATGAATCGATGATTGATTTTGATTCACATCAAGCCTTGATCATAATTGATCACACCCCAATATCTATCATCATTAAGGTCTATACAACAGTGATGTTATGAATCAATCGGACATATTCAAAGCTAAACATTTGGATTGAATCGACACTCATAGCATTTAATCTTAATTAAACACCCACATGCTTGATACTCACATACTTAAAATATGCCGCATGATATTGAAATTTTTTTGAGGTGTCACTTTTTACAAAGCCACTTCACATCAACTCGATTGTTTTTCACATTCATTGAAGCGGGTAGCACCCTATTATTTAAAGCAATGATATTAAAAGCCCTTAAGTCCTTAAGTCCTTAAGGGCAATGATCACAGATAGAAGCCTCTCTATTCATCAGTATTTATAGTGGCAAGACCAATCGCTTAAAATCTGCATCTCGCTCATAAGCCTGACATATTGTATCTGCCAAATCATCCACAACACCTTGGCTTACATGGGTATCAATTAAACCTGTATCTTCTTTAATCGCTTGTAGTTTTGATTCAACATAACGTACAGCAGACCCTTGAGGAAATGCAACCCCCAGAACCCTACGTGCCTCTGATGGGCCCAATCTATGGTATAATCGACGACGTAATGCCGTATCAACAGCCGTTGTACTAAAGGCCCATAGCTCAATAGGCCCCAAAGTTAAAGTTAACAGCTGGATGTGATTTTGTTCTTTAGTGGAAAATTGAGCCAGAAATGTTGCACCGCCTTCTCGAGGCCCCCTGACATGTCTCCTTAATCCTGCAGACGCTGTTGCAGATAATCCAAATGTTTCTGAAGTTTTTCGAATCGCTTGCTCAGGACCTGCATCCATGATGAAAATTGATGTTCCAAATTCCACCATAGTTCGGTCAAAGTCATCGAGTGATTGAGAAATTAATGCCACTTGTACATTCCATTTTCGGCCTTCTCGCATATCCAGTAACATTTGATCTCGAACTGACTGTGAGCGTGCTGTTCTATGAAACTCATCGAAAACCAATCGCTTTTGATCTTCAGCAATTTCATTAGCGCGCACCTCATGATAGGCTCGATAGGTTTCTGGCATTAGACTGACTGTTTCAAGATTCAAATAAAAATTACGCCCTAATACATAACGCGCAATCATATACATAATGGTTGTTTGCCGGTCTGCTGCGGCCCCACCACCTTTTGCAACTTCATCTAAATCTAATGAGATCACACGTGATTCACCCAGATCAAATTTTGTAATGGTCGATAAAATAGGATATTCACGGATGGCTGCAGAAATCACACGATTAAATGAATCAATTAAACTTTCACCCGTTGGAATGACAATATTTCCATATAAATCTTCAACAGCAGATGAACGGCAAATCGCAGCCAAATCTCCTAATAAAGGAACAGCATTACGTTGTGCCAACATTGCTTCATGCTCAAAACCAGCTAAGAATAATGCATCTGTCACTTCCCACCATGTTGTATGTGTATCCGCTACAAAACCAATCTCATCAAGAATCGCATCTATAAATTCTTCAACACCTGGGGTATAAATATTAGGATTGCCTGAGTCAGATAATTGTTTATATGATTCATCAATCACCATCCCTGCCATATCACTGACTGCATCATATGCTTTTTCATTTCCGACAGGGGTCATCAGTAAAGTAATAAAGTTAATTAAAAAAGCTCTATCTTGTGGCAAAGGCATTCGACAGCCTAACTGTGTATCAAATGGATTAATAGCATATGATTCATTCATCTGTAGACGGTGATAAGCCACTAAATGCTTCTGATCTGTAGGTAATGCTTCTTGCAATAAAGAAATTAAGCCACTGCTCGATGGTCCAATATCAATAATTGAAATTCTAGGTAATCGAATGTTGCCGGCTGCAGTACATAACGCTAAGTTAATTGCATTTGAAAGGACTGATTTACCCGAACCTGGCCTTGCGTAAATCAAATCAATCCATGTGGTTTGTAATGAACTTCCAGGTTGATATGGCCATAATTTCCCATCGGGGGTTCTAAACAATAAACTACCTTCTTTCCAAGGTGATGAAGGCCGGTACAGCGGTAGCATATAAATGGTATCTGATAAAGATGCGATGGTTGCTGTGGCATAATTTTTAGCTGAAATACCCAACATTGAAGACACCACTCCTCCGAAAGCATCTCCACAAAATTCAGAGACATTACAAGATCCCCAACCTTGAATCGCACGTGATAACTGAGAAAGGCGTGAACGTAATATTTGTGTTTCTCCATCGGGTGCCCAAGTGGTTGCTGTCACCCTTAAAGTGATCACTGAATCATCACTATTTAATGAAATAAAATCTAATAAACTCACCGCATCATTGATCAGGCGGTTCTGCGCGGACGCAAAAGATAACAAGCCTGCCATTGCTCTCTTAATTTTCAAAGACGCCAATCCACCTCCATACACATTAAAAGAAATTCTCCATGGAATATGTGCGGACATGACTCGATTAAAGAGTAACGCAAACGATTGAGCATCTTTTGGAAATAAATCAATGAATACAGAAGCATAAATACGATCACCCACACGAGCGGTTCTTAGATTCAAGTTTTCAGCATCACGGGGAAATAACTGATGCGCCAATGATGGCCACAATAGCTCTGAGATATCCCCCTGAAAATTCTTTGCAATTTTAGGGTGATATCGATCTCCAGGTAAAATAGGCGTCCAATTATCAGCCGTAAATGGAGCATCTATAGTTTTCCGAATGGCTCGACATGCCGCTTTGACATGGAGTAATTTAATATCAGCCCCCATGCCTTTAAAATCCGATGCAACAGAGCGCACAAATGCATCATGTGCATCACGCAATTCAGGAAAAGCTGCCATAATATTTTGAGTATAACGTACGGCTGGAAAGCCTGTTTCTTTAATCATTTTTGTTTTTTCTTTGACCATTTGACGTTGCTCTTCTGAAGATAACAATGAAGGCCGCGTCCACAGGGCCAAATGAACTGTTTCATGCGCGCAATAAGCGACTAAATTATTTTCACGTTCTTCTATTAAGTCTTCCAAAGATAAATTTAAAGCCTCAATAACTTGCCGACTTGCCTTTAATTTATCTTTTAAATGATTCGCCATGGTGTCTTTTTCATAATTGAAGTGGATTTGAACAGCATGCCCTGATTCGGAGAGACTCGTTTGTAATGATTGTAGAATACTATCATGTAACGATTTAAACTCTGCTTGTCCAACTAAAGCGTTGATACCATCTAATTCTAAGATTGAGACCAATGATCCGTCGTGTGCTGCCAGTGCCGTTTCACTGTCTGCTGTTTGAATATCACAATAAGCGCCAACAGTTTGACCTGCCCCCACGCTGAACCAAGCCAAGAGTGTATCAATACCATCTAAAAAAGGTTCAATGATTCCTGCCATAGCTTTACTCCCTTACTTCAATCATTTCACTCCAATACGATTGCATTGGTGCTGATTATCTAAATTTAGAGGACTATTTAGCCCTTCATTTAAGTAGACTTAAGACAACACGACGCATGAAAGATTTTCTCTATCTTACCGATTTATAACGCCTGACTCAATGATCTCTATATCAGCTTATTGATGTGCCGACGCCTAAAGTTGCCATTCATGACGCTTGAGTTAAACCCTCCAAAGCTTGCTTTGACCAATTCATGACTTGATCTGAAAAATCGTTACAAGAGGGTAACAATCGTAATGACTTAAACATAAATTCTGCAATAGCTTTTTGGTTATTTAAAGGCGTATCCACTAACATTTTTGCACACATTTTAGGATCACTCAGACCTTTTCCAAAATGTTCTTCAACTTCTTGAGAACGCAATCTAAGATTATTATAGATGTTTTGTGCTAGGGTACTTTGCTCTGTTCCATTTGCAATAGAACAAAATATCACATGGCATAGGGCATTCAATTCTTCTTGTTTCATTTCAGGCAAATAAATAAAAGTTCCACCTTTAAAGACACCCATTCCAATCATAGGCAAAAAATGGCACTGAGCACATAATGGGCAAGCTGTCACCAAGTTACTGCCTTTGTTATTCTTATAATTTTGATCAGCATTTAGCACGCAAAAATCTTCTTTCGATTTGAATCCGCAATAGCTACAGGTATAGTGATCACGCTCGAAAATCTTAAGTTTAAATGAATGAAAGCGTTGATCTGATTCTCTGAGTTGATAAAGACGCCAATCATTCGGGTCTAATCCGAAATTTAATTTAAGTGAAGATCTAGACATGAATCGCTACCTTGCTGACTGCTCCATAATACGACACGCTGAATCCTTCAAATCAAGATCCTAACCCCTGACGCCCTAATAACTCATTTACATTGTCTTTGAAACCCGGTCTAGAGGTATCTAGCCCATAACTAAAGTTCTCACTTGCTCCTCTTTTCCCAAACATGGATTGAGCAGCAGGCTCAACAATACCAGGCATAAACCACATTAACACTGACACAATCAACAATGCCACAGGTGTTCCAATTGGAATTTGGGTTGGATTGTCTTTATATTGTTTGAACTTGTAGACAGCAGCAATACCAAATCCAATTCCAGATACAGCAGAAACCCCAATGATCAGACGAGCAATTGGGGTATACTGTTCGGAAAAATTTTGGAACACATCACCAATATCTCGAGCAACTTCTATACAAAACACTTCAGTTGAGCATAGCAAAGCGCCTAGAGGTACTAGAACATACTGTATGATCTGAAGTGTTTTCTTGTTCATGCTCATTGGAGACTCTTCATTTGTCTAATTACCACTAGCAGCACCAGCATCACCAGCATCACCACCACCTGGCATTGCTGATAAACCAGTACCTTTTGTACCACCTGCCTTAGATTGAACATCTCCTCCGAAAATACTTGTACCTGCAGGGGCATATATATTAGGCAAGAACACTAATAAAACTGAAATCGCAAGCAACGCAAAAGGGGTTCCGATAGGCACTTGAGTTGGATTGTCTTTGTGTTGCTTGAATTTGAAAATTGCGGAGATACCGAAACCAATACCAGCAACATAGGCTGTACCAATCATTAATTTTGCAATACCCTCAAAGCTACCAGATAAGTTTTCTGCCAGTTTACCTAAACTAGCGTCCTCAGCAAAAGCAGATACAGATACAGCAGCACCTAATATTAAACTTAATTTGAGAATACGCTGCGCTGTTTGAGAAAAACTCAAAGAAGGCTCCTCCTTTAAATTAAGTATTTTCATATACCATTCTCCTTAATCAAAAACCAACAAAAATAAAAAAATCAATTAATACTTTAACTTAAAAAGAACTTTCACCCAAATTATTTTTGAATAAAAATCATTTTAAAAAAAATGACCTCATAACCCTAAAGATTGATTCACTAAATCGATAGTTCCTGTAATATTAATGGCTAACACACCCCCAACAATATGCATGGCCCCTTTGGATAAATTTCCAGGCTGTGCATTTTCAGCACTAGATTTAACCACTAAGAACCAACCTCGAATAAATGCAAACAACCCAATCACCTGAATAATCCCAACCAATGGAACAATAGAGGCTTCCCAACCATCAATACCACCACTGGTGCTCTTATGTTGCGCTTGCCAATCAATCACAGAAGTCACAGTGCTTGTTCCGTATAAGCTGAGAAACATAATTTTAAGAAATTCAGGGGTGTACATTAAAATAACCCCAATCATGATTAATGCTGCAGGCGCTAAAATACTCGAGTTTGATTGCATAAAAGCAGTCTTATATCCTAATTTTTTGAGAGAATAAAGTGCTTTTAAAATAAAAAATAAACCTAACAAATAACATAAAGCAATTAAAGCTGGGAAAATCTTATTTAAACTGGTGTCAAAATTTTGAAGAACCGTAGCAAAAGTAGGGTCTTTTAATTTGTTAGATAGGCCAGAAAAAAAACCTCCAGGGTTATTGACAGCCTCTGAAGCTTGATCAATTATATTGCTCATACCTGGAGTCAATGGTTGAGGATCATCAGGTCCAGCAAACACACTAATATTTGAAACACATAACATCAGAAAGAAGATGATGATGAAGCGCT
>MDTD01045459.1_pt1 | contig 44730 bp, 40 predicted proteins | sample 811221 | NCBI WGS metagenome assembly MDTD01 (sample SAMN05326646, study PRJNA326480) | marine metagenome | isolation source: seawater | place: Pacific Ocean: South West | collected 2011 | reverse complement strand
TGGTCACGGTCCTACCCGCCGACGGCGCCCCGGTGCCGGTCGAGTTGGACGGCACCGCCGGTGCGCTGGTCGCTGACGCAGACGGCACGGTGTTGCTGCCGACGCGGGGCGGCTATTTCGCACTGGACGTCGCCGCCGGCGCGGCCGAGCGGGTCGGGGTCCCCGGGCGGGACGACGTCGACTTCACCGCGCTGGCGCGTCGCGCCGACGGCCGCCTGGTGCTGGGCAGCGCCGACGGGACGGTCTACACGCTGGATTCCCAAGGCGACGTCGCGGCGCAGGTGAAGATCTTCGCGCGGGTGGACAGCATCGTCACCCAAGGCGACACCGCGGTCGTGCTCGACCGCGGACAGACCTCGGTGACCAGCCTCAACGCGGACGGAACCGACGACGAGCACGCGCTGCGCGCCGGTGAGGGCGCGACCACGATGGTGGCGGACGCCGCGGGCCGGGTGCTCGTCGCCGATACCCGCGGCGGTGAACTGTTGGTGTACGGCGTCGATCCGCTGATGCTGCGGCAGCGCTTCCCGGTGCCGGACGCCCCGTACGGCCTGGCGGCCTCCGGGGGCGACACACCGGTGTTGGCCTGGGTCGCCCAGACGGCGACCAACACCGTGGTTGGTTACGATCTGTCGACCGGAATACCTGTCGAGAAGGTGCGTTATCGAACCGTGCAGCAACCCAACTCACTGGCTTTCGACGATGCGTCCGGCACCCTCTATGTGGTGTCGGGGTCCGGTTCCGGCATCCAGGTGATAGCCGGGGCAGCCCGATGAGCCGCGGTTCGCGCGGCCGCATGCCGGCCGCGTGGGATCAGGCCGTCGCCGAGGACCCCGGCGAATACGAATGGATCCCGCTGCGGCTGCCCCCGGACGTGACCCGGGTCAGCGCCTCGATCCGGTTGTCGATCGAGGCCGAATACCGCGGTTGGGAACTGACCCGGGTGCGCCTGTACACCGACGGCAGCCGCCGGGTGTTGCTGCGCCGCAAGAAGCGTGCCCAGCCGGCACCGAGCCCCGAGGCGCCCGCGTGATCGACGGTCGACGGTGATGTACTCCGCGCTGCGTCGGGTGCTATTCACGGTCGAGCCCGAGCGCGTCCACACCTGGGTGTTCGGTGGGCTGCGCGCGGCCACCGCCCCGGCGCCGTTGCGCCGCCTGCTCTCCCGACGGCTGCGGCCTCGGGATCCGGCGCTGGCCAGCACGGTGTTCGGGGTGCGGTTCCCGGGCCCGCTGGGCCTGGCGGCGGGGTTCGACAAGGACGGTCTCGGCCTGCACACCTGGGGGGCGCTCGGCTTCGGTTACGCCGAGGTCGGCACCGTGACCGCGCGGGCGCAACCCGGCAACCCGCAACCGCGGCTGTTCCGGCTGCCCGCCGACCGGGCGCTGCTCAACCGGATGGGTTTCAACAATCACGGTGCCCGCGCGCTGGCGGCCCAACTCACCGATCATGTTCCCGACGTGCCCGTCGGGGTGAACATCGGCAAGACCAAGGCGACACCGCCGGACCGGGCGGCCGACGACTACGCCGAGAGTGCCCGGTTGCTCGGACCGCTGGCGTCCTACCTGGTGGTCAACGTCAGTTCGCCGAACACGCCGGGTCTGCGGGATCTGCAGTCGGTGCAGTCGCTGCGTCCCATCCTGGCTGCAGTACTGGCCCAGACCTCGACACCGGTGCTGGTGAAGATCGCCCCGGATCTGGCCGACGACGACATCGACCAGATCGCCGATCTGGCCGTCGAACTCGGGCTGGCGGGGATCGTGGCCACCAACACCACGATTTCCCGCGACGGTCTGGCCACCCCCGGCGTGGCCGACCTGGGGCCCGGCGGGATCTCCGGCCCGCCGGTGGCGCGGCGCGCGGCCGAGGTGCTGCGGCGCCTCTACCGGCGCGTCGGTGACCGCTTGGTGCTGGTCAGCGTCGGCGGGATCGAGACCGCCGACGACGCCTGGGACCGCATCACCTCGGGAGCATCCCTACTGCAGGGCTACACCGGCTTCGTCTACGGCGGCGGACTGTGGGCCAAGTCGATCAACGACGGCATCGCCCACCGCCTGCACGCGGGTGGGTTCACCAGCCTCGCCGACGCAGTGGGCGCGGCGGCGCACCCGTGACGTCGGGTGGTTGTCGCCGGCAAGCGACGACAACCACCCCGGACTCACTTCTGCTCGTGCGTACCGTGGATCAGCGCCCGCGCGATGGCATGGCTGAACAAGTTGAAGCCCAGATACGCCGGGGTCCCTTCCGCGGGGACATCGAGCTTCTCGACGTCCACCGCGTGCACGGCGACGATGTAGCGGTGCGGTCCGTGCCCCGGCGGCGGGGCAGCGCCGATGTAGCGCTTGAGACCGGCGTCGTTGGCCAGCGTGACGGCCTCGCCGGGCAGTCCGCTGCCGTCGCCCACCCCGGCGGGAAGATCGGTGACCGTGGCGGGCAGGTTGAACACCGCCCAGTGCCAGAAACCCGAAGCAGTAGGGGCATCGGGGTCATACACGGTGACCGCGAAGCTGCGGGTCTCCTCAGGGAAGCCCGACCAACTCAACTGGGGTGAGATGTCCGAACCGCCGGCACCCATGATGCCGCTGACCTGGTCGTTGGCCAGCGGCTGGCCGTCGTCGAACGACTCCGACGTCACGGTGAACGTCGGCAACTCGGGCAGAAAATCGTAGGGATTGTACGGAAATGCCATGTGCGGTCAGTCCTTTCGATCGTCGTTCGGTGTCTAGCTGTGCAGCAGGAAGTGCTCGAGGACCTGCGCGCCGAACCGCAACGCGTCAACGGGTACCCGCTCGTCGACCCCGTGGAACAACGCGGCGAAGTCCAACTCCGGCGGCAGCCGCAGCGGCGCGAACCCGAAGCAGCGAATACCCAAGCGGGCGAAGTGTTTTGCATCGGTCCCGCCGGAAAGCATGTAGGGCACGGTGCGGGCGTCGGGGTCGTTGGCCAGGATCGCCGAGTTCATCGCCTCGAGCAGTTCACCGTCGAACGGGGTCTCGTACGAAGGCAGGTTGGTGATCCATTCGCGCTGCACGTCGGGGCCGATCAGTTCGTCGACTTCGCGTTCGAACGCCGCGAGGCGCCCGGGCAGCACCCGGCAGTCGATGACCGCCTCGGCGGTTGCCGGGATGACGTTGGCTTTGTAGCCGGCCTTGAGCATCGTCGGGTTGGCGGTGTCGCGCAGCGTGGCTCCGACGATGCGGGCGATACCGCCGAGCTTGGCGACGGTGCCGTCGATGTCGGGAGACGCGGGGTCGAACGCGTAGCCCGTCTCCTCGGCCACGGCGGTGAGAAACTGCTCCACCGACTCGGTCAGCACGATCGGGAAGCGGTGCCGGCCCAGCTTCGCCACGGCCTCGGCGACCGCGGTGACGGCATTGTCGTCGTGCACCATCGAACCGTGGCCGGCGCGCGCCCGGGCCGTCAGGCGCATCCACAGCATCGCCTTCTCGGCGGTCTCGACGAGGTAGAGCCGCCGTTCACCGCCGTCGCGGCGCGGCACCGTCAACGAGAACCCGCCGACTTCACCGACCGCTTCGGTCACGCCCGCGAACAGATCGGGGCGGTTCTCGACCAGCCATTTGCACCCGTAGTTACCGCCGGCCTCCTCGTCGGAGACGAACGCGAACACCAGGTCGCGCGGGGGGACGACGCCGGCGCGCTTGAAGTGCCGGGCGACCGCGATGATCATCCCGACCATGTCTTTCATGTCGACCGCGCCGCGCCCCCACACGTAACCGTCCTCGATGGCCCCGGAGAACGGGTGCACACTCCAGTCGGCGGCCTCGGCAGGCACCACGTCGAGGTGTCCGTGCAGCATCAAGGCGCCGCGCGACCGGTCCGCCCCCGGGAGGCGGGCGAAGACATTGGCCCGGCCCGGAGCGCCGGCCTCGATGTACTCGCTCTCCAGACCGACCTCAGCGAGCTGCTCGGCCACCCAGCGGGCGCACTCGGCCTCCCCCTTCGTGGTGGCGGGGTCACCGGTGTTGGAGGTGTCGAACCTGATGAGGGTGCTGACGAGGTCGACGACTTCGTCGCTGGGCGTCGGCCGACCCGGAATTGGACCACTCACAGTTCCCTTTCCTACCATTGATCGCCGAATGGACCCTTCCCCTGGGTTTGGGGCTGGGTTTGGGGCCGGGGCGGGGAATCCGATAGCCTTAGGCGCCCACAGCAGGTCCGAGTGGCGGAATGGCAGACGCGCTAGCTTGAGGTGCTAGTGCCCTATTAACGGGCGTGGGGGTTCAAGTCCCCCCTCGGACACATCCGGCGACACGACTCAGGTCGGCAGTCGCCGTGACTCGCCGAAGATGCGGGTCGTAGTCGAGACGCAGGCCCAAGCTTGCGTACACCTCGGCGCGCTCAGCTCCGGTTGCCGCGCCGAGGATGACCGACAGTCCGCCTAACTCCTTAACTAACTCACTGATCTCGGCGGCACACATGGCGCGGGGCCGCTCCACTCGCTCAACGCGTGCCCTCAGCTCGTCGCGCTCGGCGGTACGTTGACGCAACGCAGCAGTTAGATCCTCAACGGCCACGCCAGACTCCACGGCGGTGATCAAGGCAGCCACTTTGGCATTCGCCTCGCTCAGCTGGCGCTGCAAGGCGGCGTAGCCAGGTCCGGCCGCCGGGTCCACGTCTTGCCCGCGTGCGAGGTCTTCTGGATCGGCCAGAGTGGCGATCCATTCGTCGAGTCGCGCTGTCACTGCGTCTTCGCGGAGATAGACGGTGCGCGGATGATCACTCAGGTCCACAGGTACAGAACGTGACTTGCCGAACTCACAACGGTAGAGGATCCGCGTTGTTTGCTTCCCCGGCCGGGCGGCGCCCTGCATTCGCCGTCCACATGCGGCGCAGAACAGCAGCCCACGCAGCGCATACGGCACTGTCGATTCTCTGCTGCACACGCGACCGGGACCACGCCGCGCCTGCATCCGGAGACGAACAGCCTGCGCCAGCTCATCAGGGATCAGCTCTTCGTGCGTGCGTCGATCGGGTGCGATCCAGTCGGCCCGATCGCGCCACCGCATGCGAGTCTCATATCCCGCGGCGACATCATCGGGGTTCAAAAGGACCTCATACTTCTCCTGCTTGCCCCAGACACGGATACCGCGGTACGCAGGGTTGTCGAGAATGGCGCGGATCGCCGAATGGGACCATCCACGTGGGTCACGATGCCGGTTCCGTGCCGGGTCGTATTGGCTCGGTGATGGCACTCCATCGTCGGTGAGCTGCTGTGCGATGAAGCGCAAGCCAGCACCATCGGCATACATGCGATAGATCCGCTCGACGGTCGGGGCGGTCTCGGGGTCAGGCTCCAGGCGGTGAAGACGCTGCCCAAGACTTGCCTTGGCGGGGTTTGGGTGCGGGCCGGCATCGACGAGTTGATAACCGTACGGTGGGCGACCGCCGAGGTATCTGGTTGTGTCCTGCGCGAGTGCCGACATCGCGGTACGCACGCGCATCTGGATTCGCGCACGTTCTCCCTTGCTCATTCCGCCAAAGAGCGTCATCACGAGGTCGTGTGCCTCGGATCCGGGATCAACCGCTCCGCCAACTTCAGGCACCCATAGGCCGACCCCGTAGTGCGTGAGCACCGGGAAGGTGAGCGCAAATTGCGGTCCGTAGAACGCGCGAGCAGGTTCCCCGATCACGACGGCATCGAAGCCACGGCCACGAGAAGTGACATCTGCGAGCAGACGTGAAGCCTCCGGCCTGCGTTTCCAGGGAAGCGACCGGCTCTGGCCTATATCGAAGTAGTCGGCGGCGAGGACGCCGCCATGCGGACTGATCAGATCGATGGCACGACGTTTCTGCCAGCTGCGGCTCGCCTCCGGATCTTGGGCGTCCTCGGTACTCACTCGGCCATAGAAGGCGAACCTGAGGCTCATGCCACTCCCCTCCCTGATCTAGGCGTCCGGTCCCGCATAGCCAGTATGACGTTTACCAGCGCGCGGTTGGCCTCGCGCGGGAGCCGATACCGGTTCGGCAGGTCAATTTCAACACCTCCCTCTGACATGTTCGGAGCATCGACTCGAACGTCACACTCGGAGCGAGCATGTGTCGTAGTCGGGCATCTTTCAGCCATCGCTTGCCCCTAGCGGATCCCATTGTTCGTTGTGGGCTTGGCGACGTGCTTCTACCAGTCCGATGAGGCGGGAGTGGATGCGTTGGAGGGCCGCGGAATAGACGAGACTGCGATCGCCGAGGCTGCCGAGGCCGGCACGTTCGAACTCCCACGCCACCAGATCATCGCGACCGGCGAAGTCACAGTTGGGATCGTATTGGTATGCAGTGCTTTTCAAGCGTTCTTCACGCGTCCAAATGGCGCGCTGTTCGCGCAGCACGGTCATGGTAGTGGAATAACGGCGGGATTTGCTGGTGATGTGGCCGCGGAATCCGAGGGTGTGCAACCACCGCCCGATGCCGGACAGTCCTTTGTCCGCGAGATCGCTGATGGTGGTCAGGATGGTCCGCACATGCTCTGACACGTCCAGGTCGGGTATGGCTTCCGTAGATAGGCGGCGCGCGCTGATTCCGAGGTCTACCAAGGATTTGGTGACATACTTGGCGAGATAGCGTGCCACCAGCCGGCCAGACATGGACCGTCCTGAGCCTGACCCTGGTTCTGGTTCTGGTTCTGGTGGAGCACTTTTCACTGGTTTTGCGGATGCGGCGAGGGGTTGGGTGTCGATCTGTGTGCCGAAACGCATCGTCCGCGCATCGGTATCAGCGGTCGGATCGTCGATGGTGAGCGTGACGGTGCGGGCGGCGTGTTGGATGATGGTGGCGAGTTCGACTGCACCGATGGGTGATTCCCAATCGGTCTGATCGGGGTCGTCTTGGGGGTCCAGGCGGATCAGGGCGTGGATGTGTGGGATGGCGCGGGCTTGCAGTTCGACGATTTTGATGAAGCTCACCCGCACCGCATCCGGATCCACACCGGTGGCTTTCAGTTCTTTGCGGAGGGTGCGCCGCATGGTGATGGTGAAGCGTCGCCACAGTTCGGGAAGATGCCAGGCGAACAGGACATGCCCGGCATAGTCGTAGCACTCCGGACAGAGCGGCTGACCGACCCGCTCGTCGCCATGATCATGGGACATGCTGCACCACAATTGTTTTCCATGCGGGCAGCGGCGGTAGCCGCCGATCCGGTGCTGGTCTCGGCATACCTGCGCTTTCTTGTCCCCCGACGTCGTGGCGGTGTGGACGGCCCCGAAGCTGGGGGCAGTCAGGGTGAGGAAAACTTGCGGATGATCGCCCACCGCGGTGGGCATGCCGTGGTGGCCTCCCGCAGCGCCGGCGTGCACGAGTTGCCAGGTGTCGCGGGCGTAGAGATCTGAACACGACGGGCAAATGTGGGCGCGACGGTTGTTGCACCGCGTCCACACCACCCGCTGACGCCCGTACTCATCGGTACCGATCAGCTGGATGGGGTGAGCGCAGAATCCGACGGATTCTGCTCGTCGCCACCAGGATTGGTATCCCATCGACGCGGCCCGGCGCACCATCTGCTCGACCACTCGGGTGGTATCAACTGTATCCGGAACACCCGGCAGGGCAAGCTGCGCCGATGTCATGGAGCTATTCACCGCTGCCCTCACCCACGGTGTGCCCGGTATCGGTGTTGTGTGGATGGTGGGTCTTGTTCGGTCGGCTCGGGGGTCGGCGGAACCGAGTGGCCAGCGCGGTGATGTCGTGGTCGGTGACGTGGAAGGCCCGCACCCGCTGGGCGTAGGCGGTGCCGTCAACCATCATGTAGCCAACACCCGGTGTCGCGTCGGGGATGCGGTCACATTCGGCGCCGGCATCGCGTGCTCCCTGTCCCAGGACCATAGTGGTTTGGGTGGCTTCAGTCAGGCGCAACCCGATCCGCACCGTGAACAGCTGCCTTAACGGCAGGGTGTCTTTGGCGGGGTCTTGCACCGCGGCGACGACGCTGATGCCGACTGCGCGGCCTTGCGAGAGCAGGAGGCCCAGGAGTTGTTCGATTTCGGTGCGGACCTTGCGGTCGGTCACATACGCACTCAGTGCTGCGATTTCATCGATCACTACCACGAACAACGGCTCCGACGTCGTGGGAGTGTGTAGTCGGGTGTGGCCGCGCAGACGATTCGCCCGGGCGTGCATCACCGTGACGAGCTGGCGTAGCAGCTCCAGGGTGGTGTCGGTGGCGTCGTGGGTGAACACGGTGAACAGGGGTGCTCCGGCACCGAGTTCCATGCCACCTTTGGGGTCGATGACACATAACCGCACCAGTCCGGTCTTCACCGCGGGGGCGATGCCGGCGATCAACGACCACAGCACTGAGCCTTTACCTGCGCCGGTTGCCCCGGCGATCAGCACATGGTGACCGAGCAGCGGCACTTGCCACCAATGCCGCGTTTCGGTGATCCCGACCCGCACCAGCGCCAGGTCCACCGGGGTTGCCGGGGCGGGCATGGGCAGGACGATCGGTTCAGCGAGCACGTCTGCCCGCATTAAAGTGATGCGCAGTTCGCCAGGCGAGGTGGCGGTGATGCTGATGCGGTCGGCGCGCCACGCGGCGGCCAGCGCGTCGGACTGTTTATGCCAATCTGCCACGGACTGGCCGGTGACGATGCGCACCGCCAGCACATCGGTGGTTTTACCGATTGTCACCGTGCGCAGGGTGGGAGTGAGGGTGCGGCCGCCGAGTGTGGCCGTCAGGCCGTGCAAGGTGCAGGTCGATTCCCAGGTGCGGGTGTAGCGCGACCACGTGAGCCAGCGCCGCCGTACCGGTTCGGTCACCCAGGCGCGAAATGACCCCGGTTGGAGCCAGGCCCAGCCCGCATACCCGGCACTGCACACGATCGCGCAGATCAGGCCCACGCGTGGGCCGTGGCTGATGGCAAGCACGAGGCTGGCGATGATGGGCACGTTGATCGCCGGGAACAGCACCGCCCACCAGAGCACATACCCGGCTGCGGTGAACAGCGACATGACCAGTTCTCCGAACCAGTCGTCATCGCCTGATCCACTGTTGGTGGTGTTCTTATTGTTCGATGTCATGAGAGATGCCCTCCGTGAGCGTGTGGTCAACAGCAATGCCCGGGGTGGCGGGGTGCGGTGATCGGTTCACCGCACCCCACACCCGCTTGGGGTTACTTCTGCGGGCGTGTCTGCTCACTCGGCGCAGCACCACTGGCGGTGGCGGGGGTGAGGGCATCAGCGCGGAACGCCACCCCGCTGCGATCACCTTGGGCCCACGGGATGGCCACCAGACCAACCACCGAAATAGACTGCGTGACTGTAACTTTGGGGTCTCCTGCCACGGTGACATTGAGTACTTCGCCGCCGGAGTCATCCAGCGCGAGGACCTGGGTGGCGTACATCGGCATCCCGGTGGCGGTGTCGACTTTCGGGGCGCCGGTTTCGAAGTTCAGCCGTGGCTCCGGAGCGCGGGTGACGATAAAACGAGTTCCAGACGTATCGATTCTCAAACGCATTGTCCTACTAGTCCTTTCGTGAGATGTTGACGCCGGTCCGGCGCTGGATTCAGTTCACGTGGACATCACGGACGTTGCGAGAGACATGTGCCGACATTTCCGACACATCCACGGGCATTTCGGACACGGCCGGACATACCCACGGACATCACACCGACACTATCGCCGCAGGGTGGCGGCAATCGCATGGCAAACTAGACACCACGCGCTGAAGGATGGATACGGACGACACGGGAAGATGTGCGCTGACACGATGGACGAGCAGGACGGCACCGAGGCCGCCATCACTCCCAACGATCGCCTCGCGCAGCGGCTACAGGCCAAAGGTCTGTCCTCGCAGCGGTTCGCCACCGCGGTGGGTGTCGATATCAAGTCGGTGCGACGCTGGCTGGCCGATAGCGACTACAGAATTCGCGAACACAACGCCCGCAGCGCCAGCGAGGTGCTCGACTGCACTCCGCATGACCTGTGGCCCAAGCAGTACCCGGCCGCTACCCCCCGTGCAGTGACAACAGCGTCTGCGGGTGGGCCATTCACCGCGACCCTGTATGCCAGCCGTACTCAGCTGCCGATCACGACGTGGCAGCAGCATTTCGCCGACGCCACCACCGGCATCGACATCCTCGTGCTCGCGGCCACGTTCCTGTTCGACACCCTCGACGGATTCCTCGACACCCTGCTCGCCGCCGCCGCCCGCGGTGTGTCGGTGCGGTTTCTCGTCGGGGATCCCGACACTGCGACCACGATCTTGCGCGGTGAGGAGGAAGGGATCGGCGAGGCTGTCATCGCCCGCTGCCGCACGTCGGTGGAGTTGCTCGCCCCTCACGCTTGTACCCCGGGGCTGGACATTCGCACCCACGACACCGCGCTCTACACGTCGATCTTTCGGGTCGATGACGCCATGATTGTCAACTTCCACATCTACGGCTCACCCGGGCGCAACAACCCTGTGCTGGTTCTGTCACGTCACCATGAGCCAAGGCTCTGGACCACCCTCGAAGACGCTTTCACCCAGGTCTGGAACCGCGCCAGACCGCTGACCGCGAAAGGCTGACCCCCGATGCGCACCGACTACTACAATGACCCCAACGCCCCGGCGCCCAACAGTGTCGTTCCGTCCGCCTCGGCCATCGTCACCGACGAACAAGGTCGTATTCTGCTGATCAAACGCCGCGACAACACCCTGTGGGCGTTACCCGGCGGCGGACACGACATCGGCGAAACCATCGCCGACACCGCCGTGCGGGAAGTCAAAGAAGAAACCGGGCTCGACGTCGAAGTCACGGGTCTGGTCGGTGTCTACACCAACCCCCACCACGTGGTCGCGTTCACCGATGGCGAAGTGCGCCAACAATTCTCGCTACTGTTCGCCACCACGGTGCTCGGCGGGACCCTCGCCATCGACCACGAAAGCACCGACATCGCCTGGACTGCCCCCGACGACATCGCTGGCCTGGATATGCATCCGTCGATGCGACTGCGCGTCGAGCACTACCTGCAACGCCGCGACAGCCCCTACCTCGGCTGACCGCTGGGCTACAGCCAGTCGCGTACTCGCCGGACCGCCGCCAACAATTCGTCGCGGCCCGCGTCGACCGCCCGGTGCACCGGGTCCTCGGATCCATAACGCGCCAACACGTCGCGTAGTCGATCTCGCGGTGATATCGGCGCCCCGTCAGGTCCAGTCGTCAGATCGCAAAAAGTCAACGCATCAAGGACATTGCTGGGCGGATCGCTGAACGCGGACAAACCCGACAAGCCCCGCTCGGCAGCCTCCGCGTGCGCTCCGGTATGAAAGGCCACCAAGGAAGCGACCAGCTCCCCGAAACCCGCCGATCGCACGAACTCCGCTCCATCAAGGGGATGAAAACCGGTCCGGCGCACCGACGGTGCGTAACCGATATCGTGCAACCACCCCGCCGCGACCAGACAGTCCGCCGTTTGAGCATCGAAACGCCGGCTCAACCGCTCGGCAGTCGTCGCGACCCCCCGGACATGCGCCAACCGCCGCGGCTGCTCAGCCAGCCGCGCCTCGGCCTCGCGCCGTGCACGCTGCGCCAAAACTACGCTCACAACCGCCAGCCTACGAGCCCCAGCACCATGCCGCGGCCCCGTCGCGGCTGATGGCGCAGATCCTGGACACCCGCGACCCGCAGGAACCGGCGGCCACCAGCAGGCTTCGCTACGCTCGCTCTGCTCCCGTCCGCTGGCGCTCCCGTCCGCGCCGCTCCCTGCGCTCCGCCCTCCGTCCGCCGCCACGCATGCATGCACCCACGACCGGCGCCGGAACTAAGTCGCAGGCCACAGCGCTGGCATCACGACGAGGCGCAGCTGCCCTCGCTGCTCGCCGCATCGAGACGCCGCGAGCGGCAGGCCGGACCAATAGCCTGACCGTCGCTGACCTGCGATGTGAGAACTTTCTTTACTGGTATCGAGACACCTGCTCGATACAGCGGCGAAGGCGTACCGCCGCTAACAGGAAGAAGTGCAGGTCACGTTCAAGAGTTTGGAGTTCCACGTGGTCGGCGTGCCGCTTGTTGAAGCGTCGGTCGATGCGTCCTGATTGGAGCGCCACGGCGTTGATCCAGTTGGTTGCCTCGGTGCGAAGACGCTCGACAATGACGCCCTCTGATGGGGCATTGCGTTGACGTTCCGTTGCCCTCATTCTGTCCCTGCTGTGTGATCCATGGGGTGCGTTACACCGGGGAGGAAGTGGTGTCGGGGGCCGCTGGCCGCGTGCGGCAGAGCGATGAGGTGTGTGCCCGAAACCGCGGAGTCCGGTTGTTGGAGGTGGCTTCCGATCAGGTTGACGAGTGTGGCTGCGACCGCTACGAGGTCGGCTGCCGAGCCGTGGAATGTGGGGACCGAGCAGCCCCTGGTTGGTATAAGTTCGTCATCGCTGGGTTCTTGCCACAGCGTGTGGTAGAGCTCAAGTCCGCTGTCGCCCTGGATTGTTCGGCCAGCGTCTTGATCGATGCTGGAAACTGTCGCTGTTGCGCTTGCGGCGCACAGCACGGCTAGGCCGAGCGTGCCAGAGCGAGCGTCTGTGGCGACCTGAGCGATCAATGCCTTTCGCGTCGGCGCAGTTGCCAACGCATCGAGACAGCTCGTGATGCCGTTGTTCACTGTGGCGTCGATGATGAGATCCGCTGCCAGGCATGACGTGTGGTCTTCTGGGAGGTGCCCTTCTGCGACGGTGACCGTCAGGTCATCACGGATCGCGCGGAGCCGTCCAGCGAGTGCCTCGGCTTTGGAACGGCCAATGTCGTCTTCGACGTAGTTTTGTCGGACGAGCAAGCCGCCGGTGACGATGCCAGGGTCGCACACGGTGATCTCCGATGCTCCTGCGCGAGCGATGAATTCGGCGATCCATGATCCGAGCCCGCCGCAGCCCCAGATGTGGACAGTCTTTCGTTGAAATCCGTTCACGGGGCGGCCGTCGTCGCGGCGGGTTGTCACTTCGGGTCGTTCGTCGGACATCCTGCACCACTCAATCGGGATTTCAGTGTTGATCTTCGCGGGGTCGAGAACAACCCCCACACCCCGTTGCTGCGCGACCTCGCGGAGCGCATTCGCCGTTGGGGTGGGGAGCCGTCCGCCCAAGAGGTGGGGTGGGCCTCCAGCGGGGTGCGGCACGGCGAGGACGAAGTATTGCTCGGCGTCGTGGTGATTTCGTAACGCACTCGCCAGGAGGGCGGTGAGGAACGCCGGCGATTGCGGTGCGATCCGGGGAGCCCGTCCTTCGAGGCGGTCAAGGTAGGGGTCGTCCAGGAGAGCAAGCAGTAGCGCGAATGTGGATGCGGCACCGAACGGCAGCGCGGTGGCCAGGGTAATTACCGGTACGCGATGCCCGGCAGCTCCAGGCGAGTACGTCAGGTCGTATCGGTGCGTTGACCGGGCGATCAGGTGAGCCGTTTGGTGGCGCTTCGCCGGTCCGGGTTCTCGGGTAACGATCGTCGGTGTGTCATGTGCCTGATGCGGCACTCCGCCAACAGCGTGGTACATGGCGGTGGCGGCGTCGAAGTTTCCGGCGGCCGCGTCGACGAGCCAGTCCCAAAGGCGGGTGAGTAGGCCGGCCACACCAAGCGTCGGCTGCCATTCCCGTGAAGGATCCAAATAGATGCATAGTCGTTGACCCGCGAGCACATGGGGGTAGCCGAGAAACCGAGTGTGATCAACGTCGATAGCCGGTAGCGAGTACGAAGAGGGGCGAAGCTGAAGGATGAACTCCTCGGTCTCTTGAAGTTGCAGGCCACCCGGATGATGCGGGATGGCGGCCGTGCGTAGCGAGATGCGGAGCGACGCCTCGCCGCTAGCGTCGAGCGTGGGTCTTCCTCGGACCTGGATTTCGTTGGGACGTTGTTGCGCTAGCGCTTTGAGTTCGGCGAGGAGATGCTTCTGCCAGCCCGTCAGCGTGGGCTGGTGGCGTCTGGTCACCCTGCCCGACCAGAGCGCCCCACTGTTGAGTCCGCGGCAGAGGTGGCTGCTGGAAACTTCGCGCTAGCGGTTGTTGTGGCCGGCGCCTTGAATCCGTCGCCGAAGATGTTCTGCCACAGCTGGACACTGCGGTCTTTGTCTTTCTCCTCGTAGGCCGCTTCGATGTCGGCGGCATGCACGTGGATTCGGTCACGGAAGTAGCTGTAGGTCGCCTGAGCGCTCTCGGGGTCTGGTCCCCACCGGTGGTCGAACGTCACGCCGGAACCGGACGGGTCGGCGATGGAGGGCTTGATCGGGTTCGCTTGCAACCAGGTGTCGAGGTCTTGCACGACATGAAGAAGAGTTGTGGGGACGTTGCTGTAGTAACTCGGGTCCAGGAGCTTGCGCAAGTCTGTTACCTGCTCCCCCAGCATGGTGGTCAGCAGGACTGAACGTGTGCCGGTGAACGAATTCTTGTGATCACGAAGGTATTTCATGAGTCTGATCACTTTGCGTAAGTTCCCGCTGGCGATAGAGTCCTGTTTCTTCATCCAATCGGTGAAACCCTGCGGGTTCGTCAGCTCCCACTCGTTGTCGTCGCGGTTGACGATGACCTCTCGACCGTCGGCCAGGTTGAGGTGAGGGACGATGTCGACGTGCATGGAGTTGGCGTAGACGAGCCGCGCGCAGCGGCACTTACGTGAGTGCGGCATGGTGCCGTAGGTGCTGTGCCGATGCAGGGCTGCGTAGACCTCATCGATGTAGGTCTTGGGGTTGTCGGCCCAGTCCGGGTTCTGGCTCATGTCGAGCATGAAGTCGGCGTCGAACTCGTTGTCACCGACGGGGTTGATGATCGTGCGGTGTGCCCAGGAGCCTTGCGGCGTCTTGCCGGTGATCAGCGCACCGATTTCGACGTCGGCTTTGAGTGCCTTGTAGATGGCTTCGACGCGCTGGTTGAGTAGGTCCAGTTTGAACTGGCTGAGATTGACCGTGTCTTTCAGCAAGACGTTGAAGTGGTCAGCGAGTTGCATTGGGGGCCTCCGTGTGTGAAATGCTGCCCGGATCGTCGCGGTGTCGGCGTCCGTTCACCGGTGTGTATGCGGGCGCCTGGTGGTCAGCGAATTTCGCGGTGTAGCTAGGGCTGAGTTCTCGGCTGACTGAGGCAGCGAGGCCGGCCACGTCCTTTGGGTCCGCCGAGTCCAGTGCGTAGAGGCCGCCGGGCACTAGAGCGTCGAAGCGCGTGTAGTTGGATTTGCCGATCAAGTGTTCGGCGAGGCCCTGTCCGCCACGGCTGCTGGCGTTAAGGATCAGCGGGGCAATCGGTCTTGCCCAGTGTAAGAGTCCGCCGCGGTCCAAGCGCTTGGGGTGATCGGTCAGCTGATCAATGGTGCCGACGTTGAGGACGGTAATCGCGTCGAGAGGAACACCGAGCATGCTGACGGCCTCGGCGATCGCGACGACAGCCGGGTTGTTGGCCCATACTCCGCCGTCAATGAGCCTGTGTCCGTCGACGTACGCCGCGGGGAAGTACAGCGGCGCCGCCGAGGTCGCCAGTGCAACGTCCACCATCGGTATGCGCCAGTCGCGGGTCAGCCGTGTGTGGTGCGGAGTCTTGAAGATGTGCACGGCCCCGCGTTGTACATCCCACGCGGGAATGACGAGTCGCTTCGTGCTGTCGCCAAGGAGTCGGGCTCCGAGGACGCCGGTCAACGCTTGCCGCAGCGCCTCTGCGTCATAGATGGGCGATCTCAGCTGCCGTGGTCGGCGCCATCCTCGCCGCCTCGACGCCGGAAAGACTTTCTCGACCAGTTCTTCGTAGTGGGAGACAATCTCCTTCGGCGTGAGGCCCGCACCGAGACCCAGTGCGACGATGCCGCCCGCCGACGTGCCAGCAATGAGGTCGAAGGAATCGGTGATCCTAACGCCCAGATCCTGCTCCAGACGTGCAAGCACATGCGCAGTGAACAACGCCTTGGCGCCCCCTCCATCGAGAGCGAGGACCTGGAAGCGCTCGGGGCGCGGGCCAGCCGCCTCGCGCTCGGCTGCTGGATAGACCTGCGCGGCGAATTCGCCAGGTCCCGGCGAGGACGTACCATTATCAAGGTTGGCAGGCGTCGCGGGAACTACATCCATGTAACTAGACTACGCCGCTCCGCCGACAACGACCTAGCCGTTATTGCCACCGGCGTGGGGACCCGCGCAGCCAGCAGCCATGTCAATGCTCCGGCTCAGCATTTGCCGGCTCCGTCGAGACCGAAACCGTTTCGCTCGGCGTAGCCGCACGGAAACGAACGACTGTCTGCTGGTGCGTCATCGCGACACGATGGCGACATGGCGCCGGAGCAGCGCCCGCACTCTGGCCGGCACCCTCGTCGGCGGACTGGAGATCATCTGCGCTGCCACACGCGCAGCGTCGCCGCGCTCGCCGGCCTTTGTGATCTTGGGGTCGCCCAGGCGCCACGGCGAAGCGTGGTAATCGGGTTGTGACGCGACGATCTCCAGTAGTGTCTCGATATCCTGGAGGTCACGTTCGGAGTCGCGAACGGTACGTGCCAGCATCTTCAACACGAATGCTGCCTCGACGTCGGGAACCGGAATTTCGAACTCAACCGTGTCGCCGTCGGTGAGTCGGGCTGTGACGGCGACTTCGATCGGCGGTAGGGCGAGCGCCAACCGCAGCCCTGGCGCTCCGTCGAAGGCTCGTTCGCCGATGATCCGCTTGCCTGGTTTGGCTGCGGTGGGAACTAAGAGGTCGACCGCTTGCTCACCCCGCTCGTAGCGGTTGCCGCACTCAGCGGTGTACCCCAGTGCGGTGAGTCGATCGTGGAGGTTCCCGGTGGACGCCACGTTGACGTCGATCCCGGTGTCTGCGTCGGAGGTCAGTCGCGGTATGCCCGACACGTTGTAGACGTGCCGCAGCAGTCGCACCATGTGACCGCCGATGACGCGGTACTCGATGTCGGCAGTGACTGCGGCCACGTCACGCAGTGCACGCATTCCGTTGTCGTCGGCCACCGCAGTGCAGGCGATTTGCACCGATGCTGTTCCGGTCACCGGTGCACGATCCAGTCGCTGAGATGCTGCGGTGCACCGTCGCCAAGATCGGCACCGCCGCTGAGGTCCTGAAGCGCAATCACTGGATCCACAGTGATGATGTCGGAACGCTGCGTATCACGAACCCGCCGCCACCAGGCCGCGGTCGTCCAGACGGTCGGGTCGGCGGGAACCCGCACAGTCAAGGTCGCTTCCTCGGCGGTGGCCTCCACCAAACCGAACTCGGAGAGGTCGACCAGTTCTTTGGCATAGACCAGACCTCTGGTTGGTACCTGCCACGGTCGCAGGACGTCGGCGGCGACCTCGCCGCCAGCAAGGATCGGCACGGTGAGCTCGGCGCCGAGTCGGGTCGCACTGCGCACCTGCTCCACTACCGGATCCATTCCATACCAGTACGTTTCGACAAGTCCGCTGTCCGCAGGTACCAATGCCAGTTTCACCAGGAGCTCCCGGCGCGCAGCCTCGGTCATCGGCGTGTCCGGCAGCGGATCCTTCTCGGTCATTTTGGACACCGCCTGCTGGCTAACTCCGATGGCCGCGGCAATGTCGCGTTGGCGGAGGTGACCGCGCGTAAGCACACAGACCCGTTCAGCCGCCCGCCGCCGCCAGCTGCGCTCGCTGGCGGCGCGGGGCGGCCGTCCTGGTGTTGGCGTTCGGTAGGTTCGCCCGGAGAGCACCAGTTCGCCGGTGCTGCCGACGCTGAGATCCACGTCAGCCTGAGCCAGGAGCGCTGAACGTGCCTCATCTGAGATGGTCTCGCACACCACGAATACGCGGCGGCCTGGATGGCGGCGCACACGACTAAGGACTGCGGCCGGAGATGGCACACGTTCTGCCAGAACCAGGTCCGCTACTACGGCGCGGCCATCGATTCGGTATGTGATGCTGTGTGCATCACCAGTCACCATCCGCACGCCTGCGTCGACCAAGCGGGCAGGAATCGAAGCAGAGAGCACGTCTGTTACTCTACTCAGTGACTACTTGTCAAACAACCTATTGTCGATAAATAGCGTTCTGGTTGTTTGACTTCGACCAACCAGTGGCGTACAAACCGTCCATTGATCCGTCATACGCTGGTGGAGTTTAACGGGCCTAGCGTCGAGGAACCTGAGCAGATAGAGCTACTCTGACGTTTTCGCGGCGACGCCGGTAGCCCAGGCATCGCTGACAGCCGCTGACTCTTAATCAGCGGGTCTGGGGTTCGAAACCCTGACGGCGCACCATGCAAACGCAATGCTCAGGCAGGGTTGTTGTCGTTTCGGAGTGTTTGCTGCCTGTGACAGATGTGACCGATGTGACCGAAAGGTCTCCATATTGTCCCCGCGCTGCGGAAGCAGACCCACCACAGCAAACGGCGCGTCGGCGTGACATGTGAGACCGCCGTCCTAAGGTCGTGCCGTGTCTAATATGCCTCCCGACCCCGATGCATCTGACTCACGCGAGGACGGTGCACCTACCAAAGAGGCCTGTGCCAAGCTCTATCAGGAAGTGGGTCTGCTGCACGATCAGGTGACAATTTCGGTCACGCGGCCTGACTGGCCGTCGTGGTCATGATGGCTTCGTATTCGACGGGGGTCAACCGGCCGAGGGCGCCTTGGCGGCGACGTCGGTGGTAGGTGCGTTCGATCCAAGTGACGATGGCGATCCGCAGCTCCTCTCGGGTGGCCCAGCGGCGGCGGTCGAGGACGTTCTTCTGCAGCAGGCTGAAGAAGCTCTCCATCGCCGCGTTGTCGCCGGCCGCGCCGACACGTCCCATTGAGCCGACCATGCCGTGATGGTGCAGGGCCTGGACGAACTTTCGACTTCGAAACTGCGACCCTCTGTCCGTGTGAACCACGCAGCCGGCGACCACCCCACGGCGGCCGACCGCGTTGCGCAGCGCGGCGGTCGCCAGGCGTGACTTCATTCGGGAGTCGATCGAATAACCCACGATGCGGTTGGAGAATGCATCCTTGATCGCGCAGAGGTAGAGCTTGCCCTCGCCGGTATAATGCTCAGTTATGTCGCTGAGCCACAACATGTTTGGCGTTTCAGCGGTGAAGTCGCGCTGGACCAGATCGTCGTGCACCGGCGGTCCTGGTTTGCCGTTCTTGCCGCGCTTCTTGCCGAACACGCTCCACAACTGCTGCTGTGAGCAGATGCGCCAGGCGGTGCGCTCGGCCATCGGCTCGCCGGCCTCACGGGCCTCCTCGACGAGGTAGCGGTAGCCGAACTCGGGGTCCTCGCCGTGCGCGTCGAACAGGGCGTTGGCGCGGTATGCCTCGACGAGTTCGGCATTGGTGATGGGATTTGCCCGCCAGCGGTAGTAGGGCTGGCGGGCGAGCTTGAGTACCCGGCGCGTCACCGCGACGGGAATCCCGTCGGCGGCGAGCTCACTTACGAGCGGGTAGACCCTTTTCCCGGCAGATTGGCCTGCGACAAGTACGCCGCTGCCCGCCGTAAGACTTCATTCTCTTGTTCCAACAACCGATTTCGGCGTCGTAGCTCGCGCAGATCAGCGGAGTCATTGGTGCTCTTACCTGGCTTGGCGCCCTCGTCGACGTCGGCTTGGCGCATCCACTTGGTCAACGTCATCGGGTGCACGCCGAAATCGGTGGCGATCTGCTCGATCGTCACCCCGTCGTCGCGGTTACGGGCAACGCGGACGACGTCGTCGCGAAATTCACGGGGGTAGGGCCTAGGCACACTGACATCCTTCCAGCCCGCCCGCTTTGGGCAAGCCAACTCAGATGTCACCTATTGGTGCAGCAGACCCGATGATCGTGGGCTGGCGGGTAGCGTCGCACATGCGTACCACCATGGTGCTGGATGCGTTGGAGATGGCTCGTTGGTCACGCGGAAACACATTGCCGGGCTTGACATGTCACTCCGATGCCGGATCGCAATTCACCTCTATCCGCTATGGCGAACGGCTCGCCGAGATCGGAGCGGTCCGCTCGATCGGCACGATCGGAGACAGCTACGATAATGCCCTGGAGACGGTGAACGGCTACTACAAGGCGGAGCTGATCTACGGGCCAGTCCGCACCAGGCCGTGGAAGACCGTCGAGGACGTCGAACTCGCGACCCTGAGCTGGGTGTACTGGCACAACACCAGCCGCTTACACAGCTACCTTAATGACATCCCACCCACCGAGTTCGAAGCCGCGTTCCACGATGCACATGGGACCGACCAACCCCTGGCCGGAATCCAATAACCCGAGCCTCCGGGAAAGTCAGGGCGATTCAATCAAGTAGCTAGAGTCCGATACGTTTGGCGATGACCTCGTTCATGATTTCGTTGGTGCCGCCGCCTATTCCGAGAATTCGGCAATCTCGATAGTGTCTCTCGATCTCAGACTCACGCATGTAGCCCATCCCACCGAAGATCTGAACCGCCTCATTGACCACGTAGTCGCACGCATACACAGCGGTGTTCTTGGCCATCGACACCTCGGCAACGACATCCTCCCCCGCTAGCCACCTCTGCATGACCGCACGGGTGTAGGTGCACGCCACGTCGACCTGTCGAGCCATCTCCGCAAGCTTATGGCGAATGATCTGGCGCCCCGTCAAGGGTCTACCGAACGTTTCACGTTCCCGCGCCCAACTCATGGCAAGGTCGAGAGCCCGACCCGCCGTCGCGTACGCCTGGACGGCGATGCCGAGCCGTTCAGCCTGAAATTGCTGCATGATCTGCAAAAACCCACTGTTCTCTGCCCCCACCAGGTTGTCAGCCGGTACGCGAACGTCGACGAAAGACAACTCGGCGGTGTCGCTACATCGCCACCCCATCTTGTCTAACCGGCGGGACACTTCGAATCCAGGCGAATTCTTGTCGATCACAAGCAATGAAACTCCACCGTAACCCGGTCCGCCGGTGCGTACCGCCGTAGTAACGAAGTCCGCTCGAACTCCGCTGGTGATGAACGTCTTTGCTCCGTTGACCACGTAGGTGTCCCCCTCGCGCACCGCGCGTGTGCGCAGATTCGCGACATCTGAGCCTGCCCCAGGCTCGGTAACGCCCAGCGAGCCGATCATCTTTCCTGCGAGCGTAGGACGGACATATCGTTGAATCAGGGCGTCGGAGCCATTGGCGGCAATGTGGGGAAGGGCAATGCCATGGGTGAACAAGGCGGCGCAGACGCCAGTGGACCCGCCTGCGGCCAGGATGGCCTCAGTGACCAGTGCAGAGTCAATCGCATTGCCGCCGCTGCCGCCGACTTCTTCCGGGAACCCGATTCTGAGAAGCCCCACCTCGGCAGCATTGAGATGCAGGTCGCGCGGAATCTCACCCACGTGCTCCCATTCCGCTAGCTTCGGCGCGATTTCACGTTCCGAGAAAGACCGCGCCATTTGGCTCAGCGCTCGTCGCTCCGGCGTGGTCCACACCTCCGGGGCGATAGCGAAACGAGCAGCCCCATCCCTGCTTGCCGTGGTCGTGCCAGCGTCCGTCATCTCAGCCTCCCAGAGAATGTGATAGATGATCGATGAGGTGTCTGATGCTTGCCGTCCTCACGACGGGAAAGAAGGACCCGACGCCAACCACCCAAGGGGCCCGGCCGCATGATCTGCAGCAACGCAAGGACATGGAGACCAGCAGTGGGCATGATGCTCTTCAGAACCGGACCAGCCCTCGGATATTTTTTCCTGAACGCATATCCTGGTAGCCCTCATTAATTTGGTCGAGGGAGTATTCGCGGGTGACCAACTCATCGAGCTTCAACAACCCAGCGGAGTACAGCTCGACCAGTCGCGGAATATCGTGCGGCGCATTGGATGAGCCATACAAAGCGCCACGAATCTGCTTCTCGTAAAGCGTCATTTCAAGCAGTGATCCTGAGATCGATGAGTCGTCGGGGTGCCCGATGGCCGTGACCACGACGCGCCCGCGCTTTCCGACCAAGGCCAGCGCTTCCGCGGTGTAGGAGGCCTCAGCCACATCGGTGGTGAGGATGCAGACATCAGCCAGCTTGCCCAGCGTCATATCGCTGACCAGCGACCAAGCTTCATCCATCGAGGCCGCGGTGTGCGTCGCACCGAACCCGCTCGCTTGCTCTCGCTTGAACTTCACCGGATCGACCGCCACAATCGCCAGCGCTCCCGCGATTCGCGCGCCCTGAATCGCATTCATTCCGATTCCGCCCGCTCCCACTACCACGACGGTGTCCCCGGCGCGCACCTCCCCAGTCCGCACCGCAGATCCGTAACCGGTCGTGACGCCGCAACCGATCAAGGCTGCCCGATCCAGGGGGATTCCGCCGTCAATCTTGACCACGGACGCCTGCGGCACCACTGTGTACTCGGAAAACGTCCCGAGCAAACACATCTGCCCGACGTCCTCGCCTCGTGCGTGAAAGCGATAGGTGCCGTCGATCTGCGGTCCCATCATGAGCGCCGCTCCCAACTCACAGAGATTGCCCATGCCGCGCGCGCAGTACGAGCAGCGCCCACACGAGGGAAGGAAGGTCAAGATGACCGAATCACCTTCGGACAGTTCCTCAACCCCTTCACCGCACTCCACGACTGTGCCAGCACCCTCATGACCCCCCACTACCGGCAATGGGATCGGGAGGTCGCCGGTCACCAGATGTTCGTCGGAATGGCACAAGCCGGTGGCCGCCAGCCGCACGAGGACCTCCCCGGGACCTGGCGGATCCAAATCGACTTCTTCGACCTCCCACTTCTGCTCCAAGCCCCACAAAACAGCCGCACGTGTCTTCATGTTGAAGTCCCTTCTATCGAATTACGCTTCTCGAGTAGTTATCCCGACCGCGCACGGTGGTCGCGCGAACTGTCCTGGATGATCTCCGGGCACATCGCCCAGAGGCCCGCGCCGCTCACCCGGGCCCGGGCGCGGTACCGCACCGACATCACACATTGAGCAGGTCGTGACGCTTGTCGGCCTCAAGGATTGCCCGGTATTCCGGAAAGAGGTTCTTTGCCTGCGGTATGAGCTTGATCAGTTTGGTGACAGGACCTTTCGCTCGTACAGTTCCTTTCGCCATCGCCATGGTCAAGTTCACCTTCCCCAACCAGAACCTGTTGCCGGTATCCGCGGACATGAACAATTCGACATTCGGTGTAACGCCACTGTCCGCGCCGGTCTCTACGACCTTCTCCGGCATATCCACGGTTACTACCGCATCCGGATCGGTGTAGTGGATCCGTAACACCACCCCGGACCCGGCAAGTCTGTTCGCAAGGTCTTCGTTCTCCAAACCTCGTCGAAAGATGCCGGCGAGGTAGCGGTAAACCTCTTCCGCATCAGCGAAGACAGCCATCGTGATTCTCCCTTCTTATGACACAATTCAAAGCGCTCAAATAAATCTGCTGGGTCGCAACCAGTTCGGCTTGCTCCGAAGCAATCAGAACTCATAGGAGTAGATCTCCTGCCTCCCTCAGCGCCTCCGCGAGTCGACGTTCGGCTGTCGGCAATTGCGCAGCCACGGACGCGGCGCCGCTCGCTCTTCGGTGCGGATCTGCACCGCGGTCATAAGCGGCGTGCGCAACCGCGGTCCACAACTCAGATGCGGTCTTTGCAGCCTCCGCTGCTTTAAACGCAGGTTCGAAACTCAACTCTTCAGCGACGCGCCGACATCCACGTGCTTGCAGATCTCGGAACAGACCGCCTCCGGTTCCGGCTTTTTCGATGAAGGCGCTCAGCGCAAACAAGGCTCCGTCGAGGGTGTCGTCGTCAAAGATCTTCGGCCACCGCTTGAGATCCTCCACAAAAGTCGATACCCCTGGTAGCCCACGCACCTGAATTTCACAATCGGAGTCCTCGGTGATCGGCGCGCTCACACACGAACCCTGCATCGCGTCCGCGGACCTACGGAAGGCCGACCGGGCAGCATTGCCGAGATCTGGTGCCGCGCCGGGCCACTCGACTACGTAGGTGGTGTGCCGCGTGGGGACGGGAAATCCCGTCGATGCCCGCGCCTTCCGTAGATTCTCGTAAGGCACGGCTTGAGGTGTATCGCGATCGTTATCGACCACGAAGGCGAGTTCCTCGTCGTCGTCGTACCCTACGATCACGACATCGTGCCGGCTCATACTCAGACGCGTTCTCAGATAGGGCAATTCGGCGATGTCAGTCCACACCATGACCGGCGTACCGGCATCGATCTGTTCGGTCACCCATTTCCACCCGAGATCGGGGTCGTCTGTCGAACGACACTCGAAGCGCGCGCCCAACCGGGTCAAGTATTCGTCTTCGAGGTCCGCGCTGCGTCCAACGAGGTAGATCGGTGGACGTAGGTGGGCCGAGCGAACATACGAGAAGTCGAGGGCCCCGCCGAGAGCAAACACGATGCCTTCGTCCGGGGTGTCATCACCCCAACGGATCCCGGCCCATTCGGTCAAATCCCGAAGAGCCCCCGATCCGCAGTGGCCGCCCATGTCGTGGCGATACGGCACCACCATCGATGCCATCAGTCCTCCTCCTCTAGATGACTAACGTGCGGGCGGCAACTCCTCTGAGTCATAGGGAACGCGAGATGATTTCCTTCATCACCTCGTTCGTGCCGGCATAGATTTTTTGCACGCGCTGATCCACCCACAACCTCGAGATGGGGTACTCGGTCATGTAGCCATATCCGCCGTGAAGCTGCATACAGTCATCGAGTACCTTCATCGCTCGCTCAGTGGTCCACCACTTCGCCATGGCGACGGTCTGCACGTCGAGTTGACCCGCAAGGTGCAGGTCGATGCAGTAGTCGAGGAACACTCGTGCGATGCGCGTTTCTGTCGCGGCTTCAGCCAGCGTGAACTTGGTGTTCTGAAAGCCAAAGACAGGCCGACCGAACGCCTCCCGCTCACGCGTGTACTTGAGCGTCTGCTCCAGGGCAAGTTCCATCGCTGCGACAGCCCCCACCGCGACGATGAGTCGCTCTTGTGGCAGCTGCGTCATCAGCTGAATGAAGCCCTGTCCCTCAGACTGGCCCAGTAGATGCGAGCGCGGAACTCTCACTTCATCGAAGAACAACTCGGAGGTGTCCTGGCCGCGCTGGCCGATTTTGTCGAGAACCTTGCCGCGCCGGAATCCCGCCCGGTCAGCCTCGACAACGATCAAAGAGATGCCCGCAGCGCCCTGGCTCGGATCTGTCTTGGCGACAACGATGATGAGGTCGGCCTGTTGGCCGTTGGTGATGAACGTCTTGGAACCGGTGATCACGTACTCGTCACCGTCCAGGAGGGCTTTTGTCTTGACGCTCTGCAGATCGGACCCGGTCCCCGGTTCTGTCATGGCGATCGCCCCGATCATTTCACCGGACGCCATCTTGGGAAGCCACTGCGCGCGCAGCTCTTCAGTCGCGTACTGCAGGATGTAGTGGGCGACGATTCCGCTGTGCAGTCCCGCGCCCCATGAGCTGTCACCTATGCGGGCCTGCTCTTCAAGCACGACCGCTTCGTGCGCGAAAGTGCCACCGCCTCCGCCGTATTCCTCAGGTATAGACATGCAGAGCAGGCCCAGCTCGCCTGCTCGGTTCCACAGTTCTCGGTCGACGTGGTGCTGGTCTGCAAAGCGGTTCGCATGCGGCGCCAATTCGGCCGAGAAGAACTTCGCAGCGAGGTCACGAAGCTCGAGTAATTCGGCATTCATCCAGGGAGAGATTGGTGAGGACATGATTACCTTCCGACTGTTGGAATTCCAGGGATTTGACGTTATGACGTTTCGATTTCGATGAGGTATTCGCCGGCAGAGTGGCGCGCACGGATGACCTTTTTGTCGTACTTTCCGACGCTCGTCCTCGGAATATCGGACACGAAGCTCCATCGCTCGGGAATCCACCATTTGGCGACTTTGTCCGCAAGGAACGATCGGAGTTGGTCAATGTCAACGTCGGTTCCGGGGTGGACGACGACAAGCGCCAACGGCCTTTCCTGCCATTTATCGTCCGCGACGCCGACTACCGCCGCTTCGTACACGGCAGGGTGGCCGATCAGCGTGTTTTCCAGCTCCACCGAGGAGATCCATTCGCCACCTGACTTGATGACGTCTTTCGAGCGGTCGGTCAGTGTCAGATAGCCCTCGGCGTCGATCTTGCCCACATCACCGGTACGCAGCCATCCTTCGTCGAACTTCTCCGTATCGTTGTTTCCGAAATAGGACCCGGTGATCCAGGGACCGCGCGCCTGGATCTCCCCAACTGATTGCCCGTCCCACGGCACGTCTTTCCCGTCGTCGTCCCGCAACCGGATTTCGACACCGCAGATCGGTCGGCCCTGGGATGCGCGCAGCTCCCAGCGCCGCGTCGCGTCGGCTCTGTGAGCCGGACGTGCAACGGTCGCCAACGGAGAGGTTTCGGTCATACCCCAGGCCTGCACAATGGGCACGTCGTACTTCTCTTCGAATGCCCGCATCAACGAAAGCGGAACAGCAGACCCCCCGCACGCGACCAGCCGTAACGAAGAAATGTCCCGCTCAGGGTGCGAATCCAGATATCGGTCGACATCGTTCCAGATCGTCGGCACTGCACCGGCCAAGGTCGGTCTGGTGTCTTCGATGATCGACACCAACGGTTCGGCTTGGAGATACCGGTCAGGCAGTACCAGATCCGCACCGGACATCAACGCTGCGTAAATAAGCCCCCACGCATTGGCGTGAAACATTGGGACGATGGCCAGCACACGGTCGGCCTCGCTGACTGACAAAGCGTTAGCTGTGCAGGCGGTCAGGGAGTGAAGGTACGTCGAACGGTGGCTGTAGACGACGCCTTTGGGATCTCCGGTGGTACCGCTCGTATAACACATGGCCGCGGCGGACAGCTCGTCGAGCTCAGGCCAGTCAAATGATTCTTCTTGGCCGGCAAGCACTTCCTCGTAACGCAGAACGGTCTTCCCGCATCCCTGGAGCGGGGCAAGGTCGCCCTCTCCGGTGACGATGACGGTGTGCACCGACGCCATCGCTGGGAGCGCGCGCGCCAACAACGGGGCAACCGAAGCGTCGACTAGGACGATCTGATCGCTCGCGTGATTGGCGATGTACGCCAGTTGCTCTGGGGCCAAACGAATGTTGAGCGTGTGCAGGACCGCGCCCATGGAGGGAATCGCACAGTAGGCCTCCAGATGTTCCTGGTTGCTCCACTGGAAGGTGGCCACGCGTTGGTCTGCCGTGACGCCAAGACTGCGCAGCGCATTGGCAAGGCGAGCCACTCGCGCCAGCACAATGCGGTAAGGCGTTCTCCGATATCCATTTCCGGTCGGAGTGACGACCTCGCTGTCACCGTGTATGGCTGCCGCATGCTGGACGATCGCCGACACCGTGAGCGGAACATTTTGCATTGTGCTTTGCATCGTGTAGTGCCCTTTCAGGCGAAGAGGTCGGGACGGCTGTTCGGCTGATCGATGAATGTGCCGTAATGCGTTCTCAGTGCTTGCAGGATGTCTGCTAGGGGTAGATCGTCGTAGGCTCCCCGGTCGCGCAGATACTCCATGTGCTGGGTGCCGTCAGCGGTGAAACCATGGAGTAGCGCGTCGCTACGGCCGTCGAATTCGATCGGCGAGACACCGAAGCGTGCGCACAGCTCGCGATTGAACGCCGGGGTGGCCTTTACCCACGCACCGTTGAGGAACATGAGACTGTAGCCGTGGTAGACGAAAACGTCGCTACCACCCATCCGCTCGCGCAATGCCTTGGTCTGGAGGTGGTTTCGGACGTCGGCGAACCCCAGCCGCGCCGGGATTCCCGCCGCTCGGCACGCTGCAGTCAAGAGCACGGCCTTCGGGACGCAGTAGGCCCGTTCTGCGGTCGCGACGGTGCTGGCGCGATACGCGTGCGGGTTGTCGGTCACCGTGTAGGGGTCGTACCAAATGGAGTCACGGACCGCGGTGAAGATGGCGATGGCCTTCTCGGTGTCGCCGCAGGCACCACGGATCGCCGATGACACGAAGTCACGTACCGAATCTTGTTGCCAGTCAAGAAACTCCGTGGGTTCGAGGTAGGGGCTGTGGTCGACGGTCATCGGCGCTTCATCTCCAACGGAAGTCCGTCCACCGGAATGGGCAGCGAGGTGTTGTCCCATCGGACGTGATAGTTCTCCGGAACCTTCCAAGTGAACGAACGCAGCATCCTGTGCAGGATTGCTTTGACTTCGAGCGTCCCGAATTGCATGCCGATGCACTTGTGCGCTCCACCTCCGAACGGAACCCAGGCGAATCGGTGGTGTTGGTCTTCGCGCCGAGGCTCGTCGAAACGTGAGGGATCGAACCGCTCCGGATCACTCCAGATCGTTCGATCGAAGTGATTCACGGCAGGCGTTATAGCGCATAACGTGTTCGAGGGGATGTGATATCCATCGATGGCGACATCTCGAACCGTCTTGCGCATCACCAGCGGAACAGGTGCAAGCAGTCTGAGCGCTTCCTTGATCACGAGGTCGATGACCGTCATCTTCTCCAGGGCCTCGATGTCCGGCAACCCGTCACCGATGGCCGCGGCTTCCGCAGCCGCAGCCTCCTGCCACTGCGGATACTTGGCAAGGAAATAGGTGACCGCTGTGGTGGTGATCGTCGAGGTGTCGTGGGCCGCCATCATCAAGAAGATCATGTGATTCACCACATCCTCGTCGGAAAACCGCTCCCCGTCTTCGGTCGTGGCTTGACAGAGAGCAGCGAACAGATCCTCCGTTTCACCGGCTCGCGCGGCCGGCAGATGCCGGAAGAAGTAGTCCTCCAAAACGCGCCGCCCTTGCACACCAGCGCGGAATCTGGTTCCCGGAAGCGGAGCACGCACAAGGGAACTCGCCGCCCGGACCGTAGCGACGAACGCCTTGTTGACAGCATCGCTCTCGTCCTTGCCGCGGCCGCCCATGAAGACGTCGGTAGCGATGTCGAGGGTGAGTTCCTTCAACAGTGGGTAGATTCGAACCGACGGGCCCACCGGCCACGCAGGCACTGCCGAGCGAACGCATGGCGTTACCTGTTCGACGTATCCGGTCAGGCGCGGACGCGTAAACGCCTCCTGCATGATGCGCCGGTGCATCAAGTGCTCGTCGAAGCTCATGAGCATCAAACCGCGATGGAAGAAGGCGTCGATCAGGAAGGACCAGCCATCCTGAGAGAATGCTTTCGCTTCGCTCGTGAACGCCTCTCGAGTGGCGTCAGGGCCGGCGATGACCACCATCTTGGTGCCGAACGCGCCCATCCACGACACCGAACCCAGACGGTCGTAGCGCTCTCGACTGAAATCCGAGCCGAATCGGATGTAGTCGAGCGTGTGACCTACGAAGGGCAGTCCGGCATCCCCCCGGACGGCTTTCAATCCACTGCCCGCGGGTGCCGGTGCCAGTTCACGAACCGGCCAGTCCCGGCTCCATCGACGCCATCTGTCGTCGACGGCGTGAGGCGCGGGGACCATGATCACAGAGGACAACCGCTCCTTCACGTGGTGCGCAGGTGCGAGAAGGTGATTCGTCATGGTTCCTCCTGGACGCTGGGCCGCTTTGACGGCGTCCACCAGTCTTTACAAAGATGCCATTGATGTCAATATCTAGACATTATTGGCCTAGCGGTTAAGTGCGCGTCTCGTGCCCTTAGTCGGCCAGGCTCGGTTCTGCAGGGTCTCCGACCTTTAGACGCCCGACGTTTCTCAAGACGTAATCGCCGCTGTGCGGCTTCCGGGTAAGGAGTCGATAAACCAAGGTAGGCCCCGGCCAGTTCGTCGGGATTTCCCCGCTCGAGGTTCGATACCAGCTCGCACACAGCGCCCACACCGACCTCCGTAGTCGCCTTCTCAAGCGCGTGTTGTAGCGTTGCGCGCTCTCCGTCCTGACATCGATCGCATGACCCGGATGAGCAGCCACGGCTTTGATGAGCGTTGCGATGTGACGGACTTGTGACTCGATCATGTAGAGGATCGACCCCGAGCCCACATTCGTGTTGGGACCATAAAGCAGGAACAGGTTCGGGAACATGGGGACAGTGATGCCCAGATATGCGTACGCCTGGGTCTTCCACACCTCGGCCAAGGAGACTCCGCGAGAGCCGCGCACGGACATCGGGGCGAGAAAATCGGTGGCGCGAAACCCGGTTCCGTAGATCACGACATCTGCAGGACGAAACTCTCCATCCACGGTCTTGACACCGTTGTCGCAGAGCTCTGCGATAGCCTTCGGCACCAACGACACGCGATCACTCGCGATTGCTGGATAGTAATCATTCGAGAACAGCACTCGCTTGCACCCTGGCGCGTCCGAAGGCATCAATTGCTCGCGCAAAGATGGGCTAGCAACCTGCCGATGTAGGTGGCGGCGCGCGATCGCACCGAGGACGCGTGAGAGGGGCTTCGCGTCGACTAGCGTCACAGCGAGCAACTCGAAAATTAGCCATACCGCGAAACGCTCGAGGCGCAGCGCCATCGGCAATAACTCGCTCACCCTGTCGTGAAGGACTCCATACCTGCTGTCCCACTTCGGCAAGATCCACGGAGCCGTGCGCTGATATAGCGTGACATGCTCCGCCTCCTGGGCGATGTGTGGCACGAATTGGATGGCACTAGCTCCTGTGCCGATGACGGCTACTTGCTTGCCGCGAAGCGAAACCGATCGGTCCCAACGCGCCGAATGAAAGCGCGGCCCCTGGAAGGTGTCTGCGTCGGCAATAACGGGTACGTGGGGCAAGGAGAGCTGACCCACGGCCGAGACGACGACATCGCAGGTTATTGTCTCGTTCGAGTTCGTAACCAGGGTCCAACGCCCTAGCTGGTCATCGAAGGTCATTGCGACAACTTCGGTCTGGGTACGCAGATGCGCGGCCAGTCCGCCACTCTCCACGAGTTGTTGGAGGTACTTGAGTATCTCGGGTTGCTCGGCATATCGCCGTGACCAACGAGGATTGGGCTTGTACGAGAGTGAGTACAACGCTGACGGCACGTCGCAGGCCGCTCCCGGATAGGTGTTGTCACGCCAAACACCCCCGATGTCTGCAGCCTTTTCCAGGATCGTGAAGTTCGTGAACCCGTCCTTCTTCAGCCGGTGGGCCATCGCAACCCCGGCGAAGCCGGCCCCGATGATCACGATCGACGGATCGTATGCGCGACAGGCCGTCGCGAAGTTGCTGCTCATGAGGCAGAGACGACTGACTTCACGCTGCGGCGGTCGAGGTGGTGTAGGTGTAGGAGCATTGCCTGTTCGGACACTTTCACCTGACTTCCGAGGCTTCAAGGAAGCGTCCCGCTCGATGAATCGCGTCTCGGGCTTCGGGAAGAATCCGGAACATAGCCTGGAATACATGGATCTGTCCCCGGTATACCTGGATCTCGACGTGGGATCCAGCTGATTGAAGTCGCTCGGCGAGACGGCGCGAGTCATCGATCAACATTTCTCTCCCGCCCACCTGAATGAGGATCGGCGGCATCGAGGTGAGGTCCGCGTCAAGCACGCTGAGGCGCGGATCTCCGCGATCTGCGCCACCTACGTAGAGGTCAAGAGCGCGCGCCGCTGATTGAGCGGAGGCAAAAGGATCCCGGCGGCGAATTTCACGCGCTCTGGCAAGTTCGCACCTGAGATCCAGGACGGGAGACATCAGCAGCATCGCATCAGGGAGCGGCAATCCAACTGCACGTGCGCCCAAGGCCGTGGCCATCGTGAGCTGACCGCCCGCTGAATCGCCGGCAACCGCGACGGTGCGCTGACAAGAACCCGGGGACCCTCCGCTGGTAAGCCAGCGATACGCATTCAGCGCATCGTCCGCGGCTGCGGGATAGGGATACCGCGGGGCAAGACGATACTTCACTGCGAAGATGGGGCGCCCGCTCGCCGAGGCGAGTTCACCAAGAAGACCGCGGTGCGTCTCCGGCGAGCACATAGAATAGGCGCCGCCGTGGATGTACAGCAAAGGGTTGGCATGCGGATTAATGGCAGGCGTGGTGATCCAGTCCCCACGAACCGGGCCTCCGGCGAATACAGTGTCAACCTTGCGCACTGTGACGCCGCGCCGAGGCCGTGAGGCTACGAGCGCTGTTCGAAGCACGCGATCCATCACCGCAAGTCCGTAGGCGTTTGATGGCATCAGCTGCGCCAGTGGCCGCAGCGTGGTTCGCGAGGACATCGCGACGAGATGACTGGCAAGACTGGGCTGCCAGTCAGGGGCATCCATTCTGGTCACCGGGGACACACCTCTTCGGGCCGATTCTCGAATCGGTAGTCCGAGAGGCGAAAGGTGCGGCTCCGCCAATAGGTCTCCAGAGTCGTTGATGGACGGAGTGGAACGTCACCGTGCCTGTCGAAGTAGTAGCTGTTGGCATTGGAACAGCTCGGCTGCCAGAAAACCTGTCTGTGACGCCGCCTTAGCACTTCGGCGAAATAACGGTCGTTCGCCTCCTTCTTGACCTCCACGCAGTTAGCACCCAGCGCCCGCGCGCGACGAAGACACCGGACGATGTGCCGACTCTGCGCCTCGATGAGCGTGAAGTACGAGGAACCGTTGTAGCCGTACGGGCCGAAGATGTTGAAATGATTCGGAAATCCCGGGACGCTCACCCCTTCGAAGGCCTGCAGTCGATGCTCGTCCCACCATGTAGCCTGCTCCAGCCCGCCGCGTCCCTTCAATACGTAAGTTGGCATGTTGCCCGACTCCATCACTTTGAAGCCGGTGGCCAGGATCAAGACGTCAATGGGATGAGCTTTGCCGTCTCGAGTATGGACGGATGCATGGTCGATATGGGTTATGCCGCTCGTCTCGAGCGAAACGTTGGACCGGTTGTACGTTGCGAGATAGGAATTGTGGAAGCTGGGTCGTTTACAGCCCAACGAGTAGCGCGGAATGAGTTGTTCTCTCGTCGTCGGGTCATGGACCTCACGCCGCATGTACCGCTTTGCGGCGCTCTCCATGACATCGGCGAACGGTATCACCGTATGAAAGTGAGCGGCGATTGGGAAAGTGATTTCCACGAACGCCTGGCTGGCGGTCCGGGTCGCCAATTGTGCCCCCGGCAGGAAATGTAGAAGCCTTCCACCCCACGTCGGTATGGGGAAGTCTGGCTTCGGCAGACAATAAATTGGAGTTCGCTGAAATACCGTCAGACTCTCTGCTTTCTTTGCGACTTCGGGTATCAGTTGCACCGCCGATGCACCGGTACCGATTACTGCAACCCTCTTCCCGCTGAGATCTTTGGCATTGTCCCATCTAGCCGTGTGGAGCGTAACGCCGGCGAAATCTCGCACCCCCTTGATTTCAGGCCACTTTGGCCGACTGAGAACGCCGGAGCAATTTATCACGAAGCGTGCCGTGAACTCCTCACCATTGGCACTGGTCAAATGCCACCGTGTTGCGTTCTCGTCGAAACAAGCCTCGGTAATGGTTGTGTTGAAACGAATATGGTCCCAGAGCCGATACTTTTCAACACATCGCTCGGCATAGGCTTTGAGCTCATTGCCGTGGGCGTACGTGCGCGACCAAGAGGGCCGCATTTCGTATGAGAATTGATAACTGAACGACGGTATATCGACAGCGATACCCGGGTAGGTGTTCCAGTGCCACGTACCACCTACGCCATCGGCGTCATCAACCATCAAGAAGTCGGTAAATCCCGCCTTCATCAAGCTAATGCCAGACCCGATGCCGGAAAATCCAGCTCCTATGATAATTATCTCGTAATTACGGTCGGACTTGCGATCCATTCCTGTATTTCACCGTTCTGACGGTCAGCCCTGCAAACTTGTATTCAGAGTGATTGCGTCAGCTCGACGTGTGTATCGTCGCGCCGGGTTATCACGTAATCATGAGGATCCAAGCGGGATAGTTCTCTCATAAACTGGGTCGCGAAACCTGGGTACATCGTGCCGTTGTAGCCGTCCTCGGTCAAATACCAACTGCTGCACCCCGAATTCCAAGTCGTTCGTCGAAGGCGGCGCTGAATTTCGGAGTGATAGCGGTCCTGACGATCCTCCCTCACATCCAAAGTGCCGATGTCATTTTGCTGAAGGAGCTTGATCGCCTTGACTATATAGTCAATTGCAGCCTCCATATATACGAGCGCCGAGTTGTGGCCTGGCCCGGAATTCGGTCCGAAAGTGAAGAATAAGTTCGGATACCCGGCCACGCTCACGCTCTTGAAGGCAAATGTCCCCTGAGACCATTCATCGCCGAGCTTCCGACCGCCGAGGCCGCTAATCGGGAACGGGGTGCCACGTTTGGCCACATCGAAGCCAGTGGCAAATACGATACAGTCCACTTCGTGCTCGACACCGTCGGCGGTCCGAACACCGTTGGGTGACAATGTGGCGATCGGCCAGCTGATCAGCTTGCAGTTATCCGCCTGTAGCGCAGGGTAATAATCACTGGTCATGAGCATGCGCTTGCATCCAGGCCTGAAATGGGGCGTCAACTGACGTCTCAACCAGGAGTCTTTCACCTGCCGACGGAGATGAGCCTTGGCCGCCAGCTGTATCGCGGACGTCGCGGCGGTGTTCCAGACCATACCCACTGCCATCACTTCGTGGGCCCAAAACCACGCGTCGCGGAGCGCTTGTTCGCTCACCGGCAGGTGTGTGAAGGTCGAACGCGCCCAGGCCGGATGCCTGAAGTTCACCCTGGGCAACACCCAGCCGGGCGTTCTCTGGAAGACTTTGACCGAGGCAGCCGACTTTACGAGCTCGGGAATGATCTGAACCGCGCTCGCGCCTGTCCCGATGACTGCAACCCTCTTACCGCCGAGATCGTAGCCATGGTCCCATCGAGCGCTGTGGATCTTTTTTCCACCGTACGAGTCAATACCCCGAATATCGGGAAAGCTGGCGTTGGCAAGTGGTCCACTGGCCATCACAACTGACCGGGTGTGATACCGCTTTCCATCTGCCGTGTCGGCCATCCAGATGCCGGCACTCTCATCGAATTCCAAGGCAGTCACGTCGGTATCAAACTGGATGAACCGGGCAAGATCGTACTTGTCGACCATATCGTCGATATATTCGAGGATCTCAGCGCTCCCCGAGTAGGTACGAGTCCAGCCCGGATTCGGCTCGAACGAGTAGGAGTAGAGAAGCGAGGGAATATCGCAGGCCGCACCGGGATAAGTATTGTCTCGCCAGGTGCCTCCGACGCGATCTGACCGTTCCAGGATGACGAAGTCATCCGTGCCCTCTTGAAGCAGTCTGATCGCCGCACCGATACCTGCGAACCCGGCGCCGACGATCAACGTCGTCGTGGTGCCTGTCATTTGGCAACCGGTTCGTAGGTCAGTTCGTCCGTCCAGGATGGCGGCCGACCGAAAATCTGAACAGGGAAAACATCGATCGCATTGCCAAGGCGCTGAGACACGAAGTGCAGAGGCTGGGACCGCTTGATGGACGACGACATGTGCGCCTTCAAGATGTGATAGCCGGGCACCCTCCGCGTATGCTCACTGCGATCGCCGACATTGGCATACCGCGTCACTGCGTTGTATAACTTCTCCTCGGACAGACCCATAGCGTTGAGATTCATCAACATGCGCGTCAGGAGCGGGATATACAGCAACGCGCCGGTGAGAATGCGCGGGTCGACAAGAGCACCCGCAGTTTGAATGGCGTGGATTCGCATCGGGCTGGCGCCCAGGTCATTCAAGACCTGGAAGCCAACCGCGAGATGCCTTGATTCGTCGCTGTTGACCTTGTTGAACACCTCCCCGCACACAGGGTCGTCAACCTCATCGAGGAGAAACTTCAGCAGCGCTCCATCGAGCGCAGTCTCCAGTGCCGGAATCGCGGCCCCGATGACGGTCAGGGGCAGGGCTTCCGCATAACGGTCCAGCCATTCGATGACCAGCCGAATATTCTTGTTCGGGACCGGTTTCTCGCCTTCCTCGAGCATGCCCCAGCGACGCATCAAGGCAAGTTCGGCATTGGCGTGACGCTGCTCCTCGGCGTGAAAGTAACGGTAAATGTCTCCGAGCGCTTCGAATGGCGCCTTTGGAGCCATCGCGGCGAAGGCACGTGCTCCAACATGCTCAATCCACACCACGTCGGACATGAATTGCTTGAGTTTGGGACGCTGTTCATCGGTGATCAGTTCCGCGCCAGGGGCGTTCCAATCGATATCGGCAAGAGCCCATTGCTTGTTTTTGATTGTCTCGAGCATGTCACTGTATGCGAAAGCCATTTTCCCTGCTCCTCTACTCGGCTGAATCGTTCCATGAGGCCATGCGCTCCACGAGGCCCAGCGTGCGAGTAAAGGGGCCGGGTAGGGCTCTCTTGAGTTGCCACAAGACTTTGGCATCGAGTTGGGGTACTACATAAATTTGTCCGCGATCGTGCGCGTTCAACGTCGTTCGAGCAACGTGCTGTGGCGAAATGCCGGTCCATTTCATCAGGTTGGCCGCGAGTCTTGCAGCCGCCTCGTCGATTTGAGGATTGTTGACGATGTTCGTCTTCACGAAGGTGGGGCAAAGCACTGTGACGTTGATGTCAGTACCGCTCAGTTCGGCCGCCAATGTCTCCGACAGAGCGAGCACCCCGGCCTTGCTCACGTTGTAAGCCGCCATCCGAGGGGCCGAGCCAAAGCTCGCTGCCGACGCCACATTGATGACTCCGCCATGCCCATTGCTGCGGAGCCGAGGCACAAAAGTCTCGCAGCCGTAGATAACGCCCCAGAGGTTGACAGAAATCGCCGCGTTCCAGTCCTCGATCGACGTCGCGCCGATGCGGTTGCCGCCCGCACCGATTCCGGCGTTGTTGATGACGAGGCTCGCAGCCTTCTCGAACCAGTCTTCGCTCACATCAGCGAGGTTGCGGACCTGCTCAAGATCGGTGACATCGCATTCGATGTCGAAGCCCTCGCCGCCAGCCTGCCTCACCAACTCTGCCGACTCTTTTGCAGTGACGGGATCTTTGTCGGCGCACACCACGCGTCCACCTCGGCGCGCAAGCTCCACGGCGAATGCGCGGCCGATACCGCTTCCTGCGCCCGTGACGACTGCATCGGCGCGGTGCGTTCTGCCTGGTGCGCCGCCGAAGGGCAGCAATCTCATCCGTCTGCCTTTCGGGTCGCGACATGGACGTCTGCTGTGGGGAAACTCTCATCTGGGGGCACCAGCCACCATTGGTGTCGCATGCCACCAGTTTGGTGGTGGAACGAGCACCTTGTCAAGATGGAGAGGTGCGGTCGAGAAACAAGCGCTGGGGTGGTCGGACCGGGGCCGAGCGTCGTGCCGAGCGACGGCAGCAATTGATCGAGGCCGCAACCGAGATTTGGAGTGAGAGCGGTTGGGCCGCGGTCACTATGCGCGGCGTATGCGCCCGCACAGGGCTGAACGATCGATACTTCTACGAGGGCTTCAAGACGCGCGATGAGCTGCTCGTTGCTGCGTGGGATGGCGTCCGCAATGACATGCTCGGCGAGGTCGCCGCGCTCTTCAACGAGCGTGCGAATCGGCCGCCGATCGAAACCATCACCGCGGCGATCACCATCGTGGTCGACCGGATCGCACGCGATCCCGGCCGGGCACGCATCCTCCTCGCTCAGCATGTCGGTAGCTCACCGCTACAAGACCGCCGCGCCGTGGCGCTACAGGAAGCAACGCAGTTGGTCGTTGAGGCAAGCCGGCCACACCTCCGACAAGATGCCGACGAGATAGCCCTTCGCATGGACACCCTGATCGCTGTCGGGGGATTCGTCGAAGTCATCACCGCCTGGCACTCCGGTTTGCTTGCGGTGACCGAGAAAGAAGTGGTCGCGCACACCAGCAGACTTGCTGAAACCCTGGCTCAACGCTATGTCATCAGCGACTGATCGAGGCTCACAACAGGCCAGCCAGCCCCGTGGCGATCGCTGCGAACCGCATTTGCGGGTCCGACCGCCACCTTCACCGGCCACCGAGCACCGAATCCGTGAGTCACCGACGCGTCGCACCCTGTTCGGAAGGAGCGACGCAGGAACGGTGCTCCTGCGTCGCCGCACTTCCGCATCTTTGCTATCCCGACGAAGCGATAACTCGCTGTGAACCGTCTTGGTCGAACAGTTCTTTGCTCCAATGCTCCAGGACCGCGGCGCTGTCCCAATCATCAGGATGGAAACCCGGGCGATTGTAGGAACGGAAACGCCGCAGCGCATCGGCGGTGAACATCGGGGTGCGACTAAAGCGGTACAGACTGCGCACCAGGGTGACCGGGTTATATGAGGCTCTATCAGCGGCCATAGACAAGGCAGTCTGCAGAATGAGCTCGCCGAACAGAATTACTGAAGCGATCCGCATGCCCCGTACACGGGTGCGCTCGGTTGCTCCCACCAGCCGATAGACATCAAAGGCAACCGCTTTGTGCTCCGACTCCTCGAAGGCATGCCACAGCAGAATCGGTCGAACCTCTGTCTGGCCGATGAGCTTCTGGGCGTCTTCGCTGGTAAGAATGATTTCTGCCAGCGTAGCGGTGTAGTGCTCCAACGCGGAGGTCATGGACAGCCGCATTTCCGGCGAAAAGCGCCGTTCCAATCGCTTGATCAAGCGTCCGACATGACGGTCGATTCGCGCGGTCGGATAACCCATGACCTGGAGTCGCTCGTTTAGGAGACGATGCTGGTGTCGATGTGTGGCCTCTTGTCCGATGAAACCCTTGACCGCTGTCTCTAGTTGGGGATCGTCGATGGAACTCTGGAAGTTCCTGACCGAGCGGATGAAGAAATCCTCGCCTTCCGGGAACGTCGCAGAAAGCACCGAGATGAAATGGCTCATCACCAGGTCGCCATCGACAAAATGTTGCCGCTTCGTGGAGGTCGGCATCGGAAACCGAACGCGCCTGGGTTTTGGCAGCACCCGGGTCGGGGTCGGGGCTTGATCGTCCGACATTTGAGGTCCTTCCTCGAAGTTTGGATCTGACTTTATGCCTTGTCAGATAAGACTGCCAGACTGTAGGACATGAGTCCAGCACGTGTCTATGGCGGGCTGTCCGCAACTCAACGCGATGCACAGCGTCGCGTGATGTTGATTGATGCCGCGGTCTCAATCATGGGCACCCACGGAGCTACCGCGTGCACCGTGACCGCCGTGTGTGCGAAATCAGGAGTGACGAGCCGGTACTTCTACCAACAGTTTCGCGATCGAGACGCGCTCTTGCGTGCGGTATTTGCCAAGATCTCCACTACCTTCCAAGCGGTGATAACCAGCGCCATTCCGGACGACACGGTTGCTCCTCAAGAACTGGCTTACGCTCCGATCAAGGCCCTGGTTCAGGTGATCGAGAACGATCCCCGCATGGCCCGCATACTGTTTGTCGAGTCGGGCGCAGAACCCCTCCTTCGGCAGCTGCGAAGCGATCTGATGACCGATTTTGCGGAGCTGGTGCTCAGAGAGGCCCGCTTGCACCTCGATATACCCAGCGATGTGCTCCAAGTCGCAGATCTCGCCGCTACCTACGGTGTCGGGGGCCTGTTCGAGATACTCCGTCGCTGGATAGATGGACAACTGAACCTCTCGACTGAAATGCTCATCGAGCACTGTGCGGGTTTTCTCGGCATTCTCGGCCTGTATACCCTCGGACAGGCGCCTGATCAGGCCGCTCCGCCGCTGGCCAAAGCCGAGGAGACCCGATAGATTCTGGCCGACCGGCGTTATGCACTACTCGGTTGGCTGAAGGGCATGGCGCGACACTGACAATCGCTGCGGGTGTTCACCCGAGATCGCGAACCGTAGACTCCACGCGCGCCGGACGAGGAACTCGATACGACCTCGCACGGGCCCTGTGTGCCGTCCCTCCCCAGTCAATTCCTTCGATCGCTCGATCTGCAGCGAACGCACCGCTTCGATCCTCGCCATTCGACGGAACCACGGCGCGGAACAAATCCGACGCCCGCCTGCGCCGTTGTCACCTGATGTTAATTGCGGCTAACATCAGCGCCTAGTAGATCGACGTCGATGCTCGCCCGGAAGGAAAACTTTGGTACAGGTCCTGCCCGATCGGGTCGACGACACCGCGCCCGGCTATCTCAAGAACCGCGAAGGACTGAGCGCGCAACTCGACACCATCGCGGAGCAACTGGCGCTGGTCAACGGCGGCGGCGGCGCGAAATACGTTGCGCGCCACCGTAAGCGGGGCAAGCTGCTTGTCCGCGAGCGCATCGAGCTGATGCTCGACCCCGACACGGCGTTCCTCGAACTATGCCCCTTCGCCGCCTGGGGCAGTAAGTTCCCCGTCGGCGGTAGCGTGGTGGTAGGCATCGGCGTGGTCGAGGGCATCGAGTCGATGATCATCGCCCACGACCCCACCGTCCGCGGCGGCGCATCGAACCCTTATACCTTCCGCAAGGTGTTCCGCGGCATGGCCATCGCGCGGGAGAACCGACTGCCCATCATCAACATCGTCGAATCTGGCGGCGCCGACCTGCCCACACAGGCAGAGATCTTCGTGCCCGGCGGACAGCTGTTCCACGACTTGACCCAGCACAGCGCAGCGGGGCTGCCGACACTGGCCCTGGTCTTCGGCAACTCGACCGCGGGAGGTGCGTACGTCCCGGGCATGTGCGACTACGTCGTGATGGTGCGCAACCGTTCCAAGGTGTTCCTCGGCGGTCCGCCGCTGGTCAAGATGGCCACGGGCGAGGTCTCCGATGACGAGTCGCTCGGCGGCGCCGACATGCACGCCCGCACCTCGGGGCTGGCCGATTACATGGCCGAGGACGAGCAGGATGCGATCCGCATCGGCCGTCGCATCATGGCGCGGCTCAACTGGCGGAAGAACGGCCCCGGACCCACCACGCCGCCGCACCCACCGGTGCACGACCCCGATCAGCTGCTCGGCATCGCGTCGGTCGATCCGAAGGTGCCCTTCGACCCCCGCGACGTCATCGCCCGAGTGGTCGACGGCTCGGCCTTCGACGAGTTCAAACCTCTCTACGGCACGTCACTCGTCACCGGCTGGGCCTCGATCCACGGCTTCCCGGTCGGCATCCTCGCAAACGCACGGGGCATCCTGTTCAGTGAGGAGGCCGAGAAAGGTTCGCAGTTCATCCAACTGGCAAATCAGATCGACACCCCCCTCATCTTCCTGCAGAACACCACCGGTTTCATGGTCGGTGCCGAGTACGAACAGGGCGGCATCATCAAGGACGGCGCCAAGATGATCAACGCCGTATCAAACAGCACGGTCCCCCACGTGACCATCACCATGGGTGCGTCCTACGGTGCCGGGAACTACGGCATGTGCGGGCGATCGTACTCACCGCGTTTCCTATTCGCTTGGCCTAACTCGAAGTCGGCCGTGATGGGTCCGGCGCAACTGGCCGGAGTGCTGTCCATCGTGGCGCGCGAGTCCGCCGCCGACCGCGGGCTGCCCTTCGACGAGCAGGCCGACGCCCAGATGCGCGCCGCCGTCGAGGAACAGATCGAGCGCGAATCCGTCGCACTGGCCAACAGCGGCCGACTTTACGACGACGGGATCATCGATCCCCGCGATACGCGGACCGTTCTCGGGTTCTGCCTGTCGGTGATCCACAACGGCGAGGTCCGTGGCCAGCGTGGCTACGGCGTGTTCCGGATGTGATGGCGATGCCCAAGATCCGCAAGGTCCTGGTCGCCAACCGTGGCGAGATCGCGCGGCGGGTGTTCCGCACTTGCCGCGATCTCGGGATCGCCACCGTCGCGGTCTATTCCGACGCCGACGCCGACGCGTGGCACGTCGCCGACGCCGACGAGGCCGTGCACCTTCCCGGCTCGTCTGCCGCCGAGACCTACCTCGACATCCACCGGATCATCGCCGCTGCCTCGCTCACCGGCGCGGACGCAGTACACCCCGGCTACGGCTTCCTTTCGGAAAACGCCGGGTTCGCGCGCGCCTGTGCCGCCGCCGACCTCGTCTTCATCGGTCCGCCGCCCGGGGCGATCGACGCGATGGGCTCGAAGCTGCAGGCCAAGAAGACGATGTCCGACGCGGGGGTGCCTGTGCTGCCCGGTGGCGACACGACGGGGCTATCGGCCGAGCAGCTGGCGAAGCTGGCCGCCGACGTCGGCTACCCCGTGCTGGTCAAGGCCAGCGCCGGCGGCGGTGGCCGAGGCATGCGCATTGTCGCGTCGCCGGACGAGCTCGACGAAGCGGTCACCTCCGCTTCGCGTGAGGCCGCCGCCGCGTTCGCCGACGGCACCGTCTTCCTCGAGCGTTACGTCCAGCGCCCACGCCACGTCGAGATCCAGATCATGGCCGACACGCACGGAAACGTCGTCTCTCTGTTCGAGCGCGAGTGCTCCGTGCAGCGTCGACACCAGAAGGTGATCGAGGAGGCGCCGTCACCGGTCGTCGACGACGCGTTGCGCGCTCGGATGAGCGAGGCCGCCATCGCCGCCGCGCGCGCCGTCGGCTACGTAGGCGCCGGGACGGTCGAGTTCGTCTACGACGCCGCTCAGGATGGCAAAGCCGACTCCTTCGCCTTCCTAGAGATGAACACCCGGCTGCAGGTCGAGCACCCGGTTACCGAGCTGATCACCGGCCTCGACCTGGTGCGTGCCCAGCTGCTCGTAGCCATGGGCCGCCCGCTGCCTGAGGAGATGCACAACCCGCGAATTCGCGGTCACGCGGTCGAGGCCCGGCTGTGCGCCGAGGATCCGGCCGATGACTACCGGCCCTGTACCGGCACCCTGCGCACCTTGGATGTCCCGGCGCTTGCCGGCGTGCGGGTTGACTCGGGTTTTCGTGCCGGTTCGGTCATCAGTCATTACTACGATTCGCTGCTGGCCAAGGTCATCGCGTGGGCACCAACGCGCGACGAGGCACTTGCCAGCCTCTCGGCGGCGCTGGCCGGCGCCCGTATTCACGGCGTGACCACCAATCGCAACCTGCTTGTTCGCGTCCTGCGCCATGACGAGTTCGCCGGGCGGGGCACCGACACTGGGTTCCTTGACCGACACGACGTCGCCCAACTCGGCGCTGCCCTCCCAGACACGCAGTCCGAGCGCCTGCACGCCGTCGCGGCGACCGTGGCCGGGGTGGCCGCGCGGCGTGCCGTCGCAACTCTGCAGGCCACGTTGCCCGCCGGCTGGCGCAACAACCCTTCGCAGCCGCAGACCACAACCTGGCAGACCCAGGGCGGGCGCGAAGTGCGCGTCGGGTACACGTTAGGTTCGACAGGGACCTGCCTGCAGGTCGACGACGAGCCGTTGGCCGACGTCGAGGTTGTCGAGGGCAGTAGCGAGCGGGTGGTGCTGCGCGTCGACGGGGTGCGCCGCACTTATGATGTCGTCCTCGACGGCGATGTTGCCCACCTCGACTCGGTCGCCGGCTACTCCGCCCTGCGGCTGGCGCCACGCTTCGTCGACCCGAGCACTCTGAACCCGCCCGGGTCGCTCACCGCGCCGATGCCGGGCTCGGTGATCCGACTACCGGTCGCCGAGGGCGAGACGGTGTCAGCCGGTCAAACGCTCGTCGTCCTGGAGGCGATGAAGATGGAGCACACCGTCGCGAGCCCGATCGACGGGGTGCTGAGCGCCCTGCCGGTCCAGGTCGGCCATCAGGTCTCGAGCGGTGACGTCCTCGCCGTGGTCGAGGCGGTGGACGGCGGTGAAGTGGCGTCGGACGCCACGGAGCTCTAATGAAGCCGGCGCGCTCCCGATCGGTGGCGCGTCGATACCGATGTGAGGAGTGTCATGGAATTGCACGAGACAGAGGAACGTCAGGACCTGCGCAAGGCGGTCGCCGAGATCGCCAAGGACTTCGGACACGAGTACTACCTGGAAAAGTCGCTGGCCGGCGGGAAGAGCACCGAGCTGTGGCAGGCCGTGGGCAAACAGGGCTTCCTCGGGGTGAACCTTTCCGAGCAGTACGGCGGCGGCGGCGGCGGCATCTACGACATGCAGATCGTCGGTGAGGAGCTCGCCGCGGCGGGCTGCCCGCTGCTGATGACCGTCGTCTCGCCGACCATCTGCGGCACGATCATCCAGGCATTCGGCAGTGAGGAACTCAAGCAGCAGTGGCTGCCGGGCATCGCCAGCGGCGAGACGATCATGGCATTCGCGATCACCGAGCCGGACGCGGGCTCGAACTCGCACAACATCTCCACGACCGCGAAACGCGACGGCGACGACTGGGTCATCAACGGCACCAAGTACTACATTTCTGGTGTCGACGAAGCCGAAGCGATCCTGGTCGTCACCCGAACGTCTACCAACGACAGTGGTCGCGGACTACTCAGCTTGCTCGTCGTGCCCACCGATGTCCCCGGGCTCACCAAGTCACTCATCCCGGTGCAGGCGGTCACTCCAGAGAAGCAGTTCACTCTATTCTTCGATGACGTCCGCGTGCCGGCCGCCAACCTTATCGGCGCGGAGAACGAGGGCCTGCGCCAGGTCTTCATGGGCCTGAACCCGGAGCGAATCATGGGGGCGGCGCTCGGCAACGGCATCGGTCGCTACGCGCTGGATAAAGCCGCCGATTACGCCCGCAACCGCCACGTGTGGGGAACGCCGATCGGCTCGCACCAAGGCGTATCGCACCCGCTCGCCCACGCCAAGATCCAGGTTGAGCTGGCCCGGTTGATGACTCAGCGTGCCGCCTCCCTGCACGACGCCGGCGATCCGGGGTCGGGTGAGGCGTCGAACATGGCGAAATATGCCGCAGCCGAGGCGGGCATCCTGGCGCTCGACCAGGCGATTCAAACCCACGGCGGCAACGGCATGGCCACCGAGTACGGCCTCGCCACGTTGTGGGGTCCGGCCCGGCTCATGCGCACCGCGCCGATCAGCCGCGAAATGATCCTCAACTTCGTGGCGCAGCACAGCCTGAAACTGCCCGCGTCCTACTGAGTCGCCGCGGAATGAAAGGGAATCGAATGCAACTCGGCATCGGTCAGTGGGTGACCCGGCGCGCCTTCCTCAACAGCGGGCGCACCGCGTTGATCAGCAACGGCGCGCACATCACCTACG